>Ga0224512_10000789_pt1 | contig 32410 bp, 33 predicted proteins | sample SF_May12_sed_USG_4_FD_169103 | JGI IMG/M metagenome (GOLD analysis project Ga0224512, IMG submission 169103) | Sediment microbial communities from San Francisco Bay, California, United States - SF_May12_sed_USGS_13 | ecosystem: Environmental > Aquatic > Marine > Sediment | place: USA... | reverse complement strand
TTACCACTGGCATATCGGCGGTGGCAGCCACGAGTTCGCGCTGCGGCAGCTGGTTGCGATCTGGTATCTGAACAGCCTCGAAAACCAGGGCGGCGAGACCGAATTCCGCTACCAGGATATTCGGATTGCGCCCGAGACCGGCAAGCTGGTTCTGTTCCCGCCTTTCTGGACGCATTTACACCGCGGCAAAACCCTGCAATCGGGCAGCAAGTACATCGCCACGACCTGGGTTGTCTTCGCCTGACCGCTACCTTCGGCGGGGAATGACCGGGCAGCTTAATCTACGAGTTGCGGCGGGCGCTGGCGATTATAGTTAAACGTAGCCCGTAGTTACGCGCGCCCCCGGTATCGAACATCTGTCCGGGAACTTCAACCGACCAGGCCGGGCATTTCGAATCCGATGCGCTGCAAGGATGCGATCAGCCGTTCTCGCTCGACACCGGCCATTTCGTCGAGCGGCGGGCGCACCCGCAACCATTCCGGATCGTTCTGAAAGTGCGCGATCGCAGCCTTCATACCCGGAATCATCACGTAATCCTGAAACATGCCGCGCACCTCGTTCAGGGCTTCCTGCTGCGCATCGGCATCGGTACCCGTATGCTCGCGGTAAAGTCGGGAAATCGGCGCCGGGTTGACGTTGGCGGTCGCGGTAATCGAGCCCTTACCACCATGGCGCAACGTCGCCAGCAGGAAGGATTCGGAGCCGCAGAAAACGTCGAAACCAGCGGGCCCGAATTGCTGCAGTATGGCACGGGTATTATCCCAGTCACCAGAGCTGTCCTTGAGCCCGGCGACCACATCCGGATAGTCGTGCAACAGTCGCTCGATCAGCGGCAGCGTTAGCGGTACCCCGGAGACCTGCGGAATATGGTAGAGGTAGATTCTCAGCCGGGCGTCGCCGACGCGCTCGATTATCTCTGCATAGCTGCGATACAGGCCCTCATCGCTGACGCCCTTGTAATAAAAAGGCGGCAGCATCAGGGCGCCGGCGCAACCGAGACTCACCGCCTTGCGGGTCAGGTCCACGCTGTCTGTCAGGGCGCAACAACCGGTTCCGGGCATCATGCGCCCGGGCGGCAAACCCGCCTCTACCAATCGATCCAGCAGCTCGACCTTCTCGCCGCTGGACATCGAGTTGGCTTCCGAGTTGGTGCCGAATACGGCCAGGCTGACATCGTTGTCGAGCAGCCACCGGCAATGGCGTGCGAGGCGCCCTGCATCCGGCTTGAGCTGTGCGTCAAACGGTGTCACTACAGGTGCCAGTACACCGTGAAGTCGATTCTCCTTATTCATATTCGAGGATTCCCCTGATTGCACACAGGCGTTGTAATGCCGCGCAAATAATAACGGAAAAAGCACCCGGTTCCGAATCCGGTCGCGCCGCCACATTCAGCCGGGCAGGCTCCTTCATCAACGAAACCGACCAACCATACTTCTCCTCGCGCCCGCAGCCCCTCTACGCCTCGGTGAGAATTGCATACCGTGACGCGGTGCTCTCGATGAACCAAGCCGCGGCTTCTACTCGTCGAGAAACTCGTTACCCTGAATTTCGCCCGCGGTATTGATGCGAATCGTCCGGGTTGCCGGTTTACTGCGCAGGATGTAGGCACACATCAACAGGGCCGCTTCGCTGTTATTTTTCTGTATCGCCGTCAACAGCTTGTCGGCGGCAATCTGGCATCGCTGGGTCTGGTCCGGATCGGGAACCCACCAGCGACTCATCTGCCATCCATGATCCATGTCTTGGTCCATTTTCGCGAAGAAATCCGCAGCTTCCACGGCAAGGCTGTCTGGCACATCCAGCAGATAACTCTTATCATCGAACTCCACGGTTATATTCATTTGGCTATCCTGAAACTATGCTTGTAAAAATTCCCGATGTACTAAACCCGACGCAGCTCGAGGCGGTTTGTTCGGTCCTGCGGCAAAGCGAGTTTGTCGATGGTAAACTGAGCGCCGGCCGGCACGCCAGGATCAACAAGAACAACCTGGAACTGGCCGCGCCGCAGGACAGTTTCGAAGCATTGAACAATGTCGTCATGACGCAATTGCTGCAGCATCCCGTATACCTGCAAACCGCGATGCCGGCGAAAATCTGTGCACCCATTTACGCATGCTACCGCAGCGGCATGGAGTATGGCGGTCATATCGACGACCCGATCATGGGTCCGCCCGATTCTAGGTATCGCTCCGATATTTCGATCAGCATTTTCTTAAACGCGCCGGAGGAATACGAGGGCGGAGAACTCTGCATCGAATCCCCGGGCGGCAACACCGATATCAAGCTGCCGGCGGGGCACGCGCTGCTGTATCCGTCGACCAGTTACCACTCGGTCAGGAAAGTTACCGCGGGGGAACGCCTGGTCGCGGTAACCTGGGTACAGAGTCACATCCGGCGCGCCGACCAGCGGGAAATTCTGGTGCAGCTCGATCAGGCCAGGGAAATGCTCGCACGAGAGGGCCAGGGCCTGGCGTTACAGCGGCTTGATCTTTGCTACGCAAACCTGTTTCGCATGTGGGCCGAGCTGTGATGCCGGCCTAGCGATGCGAACCCTTTTCCTCGTGGGCCATGTCGACCAGCCTGGTGGCGAGTTCATCGAATTCGCGCTTGTACCTGGCCAGCTCCGATTCGCCGTCGCTATCGTAATACTCCTCGGCGGAAAAATCGCCCTTCTGCTCCAGGTCGATGAACCTGTGCTGCATTTCCAGCATCCGCTTGATGACTTTCTGTTTTTCGCTCATTGGATTTCCTTTGTTAATTGGTCATTCTGACTCGTCGTGATCCTAGTAGCCGCCCTTTCTGCGGCTTTCCGGCAGGCCCGCTATCCTGCCGCCCTGTTTGCTCGGATCTCCGGGAAACAGGTCGTACAGGGTTTTCGCGCTAACCGATTTATCGTCCCACAGCTTCGACATGGCCTTGACCAGGCTCCTGGTATTCGGCTGATTGCCACCGTTGTTGATGTATTCGTCGCGCAGGTGATCGATCAGGTCCCAGTGCCGATCGCCGAGTTCGAGTTTTTCCTCGGCCGCGATCGCGCTGGCAACGTCTCTCGACCAGTCCTCGATGTTTTCCAGAAAACCCGTGGCCGTGGTGGGGATCACCACGCCGTCTACGCTAATTGTCATGTTTCAAACCTCGATAACTATTCTACGATTGCCGGTACTATTCCTGAATTTCGTAAACCGCGGCTATTCCCCGGTGGGGAACAAATAGCCCGCAGCCAAGCATGCGGGCATCACCAAGACCGCGTTGCTGCAGCGCCACCGATTCCTCCGCTTTCAAATCGGCGACCAGCAGAGCGCGCGTAAATACACTCCCGTCGTCGGTGCGAATGCAGCCGGACCTGCCGCACATCATTTTTGCGACATCGATATCCATCGCGTTCAGTTCTGCCGCGACCTGCTGCAGAAAATCGGATTCCGTCTGTTGCGGGTCACAGCTGATCGCGCGCGCGTACAGGGTACCCATGACAGATAGCTTGCGCACGGTACAGACGCCGATTTCTACCGCCTGGTCGCCAAGCCGCAACTTCTGCTCGGTGATCTGCGAAACCGCTTCGCTGTCGTCCCTGTGCACTCGAATGGCCAGGCGAGCCCGCTTTGACAGGGGTAATTTCGCATCTACCCCCTCGGGTCGATTCCAGCCGTTTCCGGAGTCCGCCATGCGGATACCGTGAACGCCGATGCGCGCGCAGACATCCTCGCTGAGACAGGCTCGCAAAGCTTCGGACAGCGCGAAGGCATGATCGATATCGAGGCTTTCGCCGCGCAGCTTGAACACCAGGTCGAACACGTCGTCAGGCACCCGGTACTCGTCACTGGAATCCTTGTCTTCGCGCCAGAACATGGTCGCCTATCCCTGGTAGCCCGCGGGCTGCAGGTCGAGTCCGGATTCGAGATCGATCGCGTCGTAATAGCGCGCCCGGAAGATCAGGCGCTGTGGCTGGCTCGCGTCGTCGTGGAATGCCTGCCGACCGTGCAACAGGTTATTGCAAATAACGCCCTGACCCGGCTGCAGGCGTAGCTCGACGCCCGCCGCACCATCCATCAGGATTTCGCGCACCAGGTTGAGCGCGCGCTCGCTGCGCTTGTCCGATTTCCAGACGATGTTGCGTGGACGCGAGGTATAGCGCATGTTCAGCATGCAGTTACCAGGCTGAATCGAAAAGACAGGACCCGATTCCTCGGCACGGACGACGCGGTTATTCTGAATATTCGGCGGAATGCGCATCATGTCGTCCGCCATCAAGGCGGCCAGCAGCTCGGGCGACTGATCGCGGATCAGGATGTACATCAGCTCGTGATCGAACAGGTAATTACCACCGCCGCGTACGGCCTGGTTCACGCAGTAGAGCGCGAAAGCGTTGATGCTGCGCCCGTGCGGGTTATAGTAACCGTCGGTGTGCCAGTTCAGCGCACGATTGGTGTAGGGAATATACTGAGCACGCTCGTCCGCATCGTCCAGTACCCGCAGCGACGTGACACTATCCGCGTCGGCTCCGGGACTGGAGTCGATTTGCGTCAGCCCAAACTGGCGATTGATAGCGATAAAACCACGCTTGTCGACGACGCTCCCGGTTGCGAAGATAACGAAATTGAACGCGTCGACCTGGCGGCGAAGCCGCTCTCGCAACGGCTGCGGCAGGACCACGTCCGAATCTATCGCGAATACATGCTGTGCATCCAGCAGCCGCCGTGACTCGAGCTTGCGGGCTCGCCACACCCGGTAGGCACCCTCGTTTTCCAGCCGAAAAGGTGAATTTTCGTCACAATCGTTGAGGGCGGCGTTCATATGGTCTAAGGTTGCGTTCAAATTCGATCCATGTGGCGGTGGTTTACCTGTATAAGGCAGACTGAATTCTATTACACGCAAAGAGCGAATGGAGCATCCCATCGGGAGGAGTCCGAAAACAAACCTGGGTCTACATGTAAGACAATGATTTTTATAGATTTAATTCAAAAAAAAAGGACCAGAGAAGATAACCCGTATGGGTACATAAATTGAGCCTATCTCAATGGGGATAAGTTTGGATTTTACAGCACCCCAACCGGGGGATGGCTCATCAAGCCTTATTCTAACAAACTAACGTCCATCGCCAGCATATCGTCGGATCTGCAACAGGATGGATCTGCACTTTAATCTGATACTTCCGGTCCGCATTACCGGAATACGTTCAAACAGACAAACGGGAACAGCACATTATGGCTAAAAAAGTACATGTCACCCCAATGCTCGACGAGCTCGAAAATGGTCCCTGGCCAAGCTTCATTTCCGGAATAAAGCGCCTGCGCGACGAACATGGCGACGAACGCATCAACGGGGTCGCCAATTCGCTGCTCGGCCAGCTGGAGCATTCCTACGAGACCCGCAAGGGTTACTGGAAAGGAGGCACCGTCAGCGTGTATGGCTATGGCAGCGGCATCATACCGCGCTTCTCCGAAGTGGCCCAGGCTTTCGAGGAGTCCAAGGAATTTCACACGCTGCGGGTGCAGCCGCCGGCAGGTAACTATTACACCACCGATATGCTGCGCCAGCTAGGCGATAGCTGGGAAAAATACGGTTCCGGCCTGGTCACATTCCACGGCCAGACCGGGAACATTATGTTCATCGGCACCTCGACCAAGAATACACAGCATTTCTTTAACGAAATCAACGACTACGGCTTTGATCTCGGCGGCGCCGGGCCCTGCGTGCGCACCGGCATGTCCTGCGTCGGCGCGGCCCGTTGCGAGCAGTCCTGCACCGACGAGATGCGCATCCATCGCACCTTGTTGAATAACTTTACCGACGACGTGCACCGTCCCGCGCTGCCTTACAAATTCAAGTTCAAGGTTTCTGGCTGCGGCAACGATTGCATGAACTCGATCGAGCGTTCCGATTTCGCGATCATCGGCACCTGGCGCGACGACATGAAGGTAGATCAGGAAGCATTCAAGGAATACGTCGCCAAGAAAGGCCGCCAGCACACCATCGACAATATCATCACGCGCTGTCCGACCAAGGCGCTGTCGCTGAACGACGATGACACACTCGAGGTCGATAACCACAACTGCGTGCGCTGCATGCATTGCCTCAACGTCGTGCCCAAAGCCCTGTCTCCCGGAGACGACAAGGGTGTCACGATACTGATGGGCGGTAAACGCACGCTCAAGATCGGCGACCTGATGGGCACGGTGATCGTGCCGTTCATGAAACTCGAAGACGAGGAAGACTACGAGGCGCTGACCGAGCTCGCCGAAGAAGTCATCGACTACTGGGCCGAAAACGGCCTCGAGCACGAGCGCTGTGGCGAAATGGTCGAGCGCATCGGCCTGGTCAATTTCCTCGAAGGCATCGGCGTCGAGGTCGACCCGAACATGATTTCGGAAACCCGCACCAGTTCCTACGTGCGCATGGACGACTGGGATATCGAAGCCAAGAAGTGGTTCGACCGCAAGGCCGAACAAAAGAAAGCCTCGTAGCCAGCGCCGTTCGAGGTTAGCGATTATGTCCAATGAAAATCAAGCAGGAGCCCGATAATGGAAGGCCAACGTACCCCGATTGAATCCGGTTGTCCCGATGGATTTCAATACATGCATCCACTGATGCGCAAGAACTACGGCAACTGGGCTTACCACGAAGATCCCCGCCCGGGTGTACTGAAGCATACCGCCCGCAGCGGCGAAGCCATTTATACCGTCAGGGCCGGCACGCAGCGCATTCTCGACGTTTTCACGCTGCGCAAGCTATGCGATATCGGCGACAAGTTCGCCGAGGGCTATGTCCGTTTCACGATCCGCAGCAATATCGAGTACATGGTCGCCGACGGCAGCAAGGTCGAACCGCTTATCGAAGCGCTGGAGAAAGAAGGATTCGTGGTCGGCGGCACCAAGAATTCGGTGGCGATGATTTCACATACCCAGGGCTGGCTGCACTGCGATATCCCCGGCACCGACGCATCCGGTGTGGTCAAGTCGATGATGGACGAGCTGATCGACGAGTTCAAAAACTGGAACATGCCCAATCGAGTCCACATCACGACCTCCTGCTGCCAGATCAACTGCGGCGGACAGGGAGATATCGCGATCAACGTACAACATACCAAACCGCCGAAGATCAACCACGACCTGGTCGCCAATATCTGCGAACGGCCCTCGGTCGTGGCGCGCTGCCCGGTCGCGGCGATTCGTCCGGCACTGGTCAACGGCAAACCCTCGCTCGAGGTAGACGAGAAAAAGTGCATTTGTTGCGGCGCCTGCTACCCACCCTGCACGCCGATGCAAATCAACGACCCCGAGCACACCAAGCTCGCAATCTGGGTCGGCGGCAATCACTCGAACGCACGCAGCAAGCCATCTTTTCAGAAGCTGGTGGCCGCCGGCATTCCCAATAACCCGCCGCGCTGGCCCGAGGCCACCGCGATCGTCAAGAAGATCCTGCAAACCTACAAGGATAATGCGCGCGACTGGGAGCGCCTGAACGACTGGATTGAGCGCATCGGCTGGCCGCGCTTCTTCGAATTGACCGAGTTGCCGTTTACCAAGTTCCACGTCGACAACTGGCGCGGCGCGCGGCGCTCGCTCAACGCATCGACCCATATCCGGTTCTGACGGGGTAGACGCGTGAAATTTGGAATAGTGGTCAACGAGGGTCCTTACACGCACCAGGCGTCCGACTCGGCCTACCACTTCGCCGAGGCGGCGTTGCGCGCCGGGCACGAAATCGTACGCGTGTTTTTTTATCACGACGGCGTCAACAACGGCACCCGACTGAGCGTTCCGCCGCAGGACGACCGTAATATCAGCGAGCGCTGGTCCGCGCTTGCGACAGATAAAGGCGTCGAATTGATCCTGTGCGTGGCGGCAGCACAGCGCCGCGGCATACTCGATGCAGACGAGGCGAAGCGTGCCGGCAAGGACGCCGACAACATGTCCAGGGGATTCCAGATTTCAGGACTTGGCCAGTTGATCGATGCCGGCATCCAGGCCGATCGCTTAATCGTATTTGGTGACTAGATGGCTTCGAAAAGATTCTTATACGTCAACCGCAAGGCCCCGCACGGAACTATCTATGCGCTGGAATCGCTCGAGGTAGTGCTGATCGGCGCCGCTTTCGAGCAGGACGTGAGCCTCGCATTCATCGATGACGGCGTCTACCAGTTGATGCGCAACCAGGATACCGCGGCAATCGGATCGAAGAATTTTTCGCCGACTTTCAGGGCCCTGGGCGATTACGACGTCAGCAAGATATACGTCGAACATGAATCCCTGGAAATGCGCGGTTTGAGCAAGGATGACCTGATGCCGCTGACGTATGAAGACGAAGACGACGACTGGGCTGAGAAAGACTCGATTCATGTCGTCAGCAGCGCCGAACTCGCAGAAATTATCGAACAACAGGACGTGATCCTGGATTTTTAGAAGAAGCCGCCATGTCCGTATTACACATAGTCAACAAATCGCCCTATGATCGAAACTCGCTGGATACCTGCCTGCGCCTGGCGCGAGCCGACGCCGCGATCCTGCTGATCGAAGACGGCATTTACGCGGTGCAGAAAAACGCCGCGGCATCGGAAAAGATGCGGCAGGCGCTGGGCAGGCACCCGATTTACGCATTGCAACCCGACCTGCGGGCCAGGGGTATCGACCCGGACAACATGATCGAGGGGATATCGCTGGTAGACTACGACGGCTTTGTAAAACTCACCACCGAATACGACAAGCTGCAGTCTTGGCTTTGATTGCAATCGGCAAACTTAAACCTGTTAGAGGTAGATAATGGCAATTCAAATCAACGGCAACACTTATGAAACGGACGAGGAAGGTTACCTCGTAAACCTCAGCGACTGGAGCGAAGAGCTCGCCAACGAGATGGCCAAGGCTGACGGCGCCGTCCTCGACGAAAATCACTGGGAGGTCATCAACTTCCTGCGCGATTACTACGAGGAATATCAGATCGCGCCCGCGGTGCGTGTGCTGACCAAGGCCGTGGGTAAGAAACTCGGCAAGGACAAGGGCACCAGCAAGTACCTGTATGAACTGTTTCCCTACGGCCCGGCCAAGCAGGCCTGTAAATACGCGGGCCTGCCGAAGCCGACCGGCTGCGTATAACCCGTTTCGAGGCTTTGCCGAAAACGGGAATATGTCCGTTCCCGTTGGCGTAAGCCCGGAGATGACGTTCGCATGTCATTGTTGACGATCGCATTTACGCTATTGTTTTACGTCGCGAGCGCGACGCTGCTTGCCGGCCTGGCTTACCGGATCAGGCTTTACGCCGCGACCCCGGTCCCGCTGCGCATTCCGACGACCCCGGCACCAACGACCACTGGCGGCGTTGTCAGGCGTATGTTCTTCGAGGTGACGCTGTTCAACAGCCTGTTCAAGTCGAACAAGTGGATCTGGTTGTTCGGCTGGGTCTTCCACGCGGCCCTGTTGTTCGTCTTGCTGCGCCACCTGCGCTATTTTACCGATCCGGTCTGGTCCTGGGTGGCATTGATCCAGCCGATCGGCAAGTATGCCGCGTTCGCGATGGTTGCCGGACTCGCGGGCCTGTGGGCACGGCGACTGCTGGTCGACCGGGTACGTTACATCTCTTCGCCGTCGGATCACCTGATGCTAGCGTTGCTGATCGGCATCGGCCTGACGGGACTCGGCATGGGATACGTCGCTCACACCGACATCGTCGCGGTCAAGGCCTTCTTTCTCGGCCTGATGTATTTCGACTGGCAGCCGCTGCCGGCGGACTGGTTGCTGAACCTGCACCTGCTGATGGTCGCCCTGCTGATGTTTATATTCCCGTTCAGCAAGTTACTGCACGCGCCGGGCGTATTCTTCAGCCCGACCCGCAACCAGGTCGACAATCCGCGCGAAAAACGACACCTGCCAACCCGTTCTGCCCCCAACACGGCAGGCTGACGCGAACAGCGATCATGGCAGATTTCGAAACCCCGGCCCTGAAGTCCTACCCCGAGATCCCGCCGATCGAGATCGGCGTGATGGCGCACAGCAAACCCTATTACGCCAAACAGGAGCACCAGCAGAATATCGGTTTCCCGGGTGAACTGGTCGACAACTGGGAACAGGTCGCGATCGCAAAGATGGGCGAGCTGGTCGATAATTCGCGCGCGCTACGCGTGTTTCTCGACAGCTGCGTCAAGTGCGGCGCCTGCACCGATAAATGCCACTACTACCTTGGCACCTCGGATCCGAACAACATGCCGGTGGCGCGCCAGGACCTGTTTCGCTCGGTCTATCGGCGTTACTACACACTCGCCGGAAAGTATCTGCCGTCGCTGGTTGGCGCGCGTGACCTGGATCAGGAACTGCTCGACCAATGGTACAGTTATTTTCACCAGTGCTCGCAGTGCCGCCGTTGCTCGGTTTACTGCCCCTATGGCATCGATACCGCCGAGATATCGATGGCGGCGCGCGAAATCATGGATTCCATCGGTGTCGGCCAGAAATACTGCAACGAAATCATCGGCAAGGCACAGACCATCGGTAACAACCTCGGCCTGCCCGAACCCGCGCTCGCCGATACGCTGGAAGGTCTCGAAGAAGATATCGAGGACGAAACCGGTGTTACCGTGCGCTTGCCGCTGGACCAGAAAGGAGCCGACGTCTTGCTGGTTACTCCGTCCGCCGACTTCTTTGCCGAGCCGCACGTAGATGGCCTGATCGGCTACGCCAAGGTCTTCCACCAGGCCGGCCTGAGCTGGACCTTATCCAGCTACGCCAGCGAGGCCGCCAACTTCGGTTTGTTCATCGGTTCCTACGACAACATGCAGAAATTATCGATGCGCATTCGCGAGGCGGCACTGGAGCTCGGCGTCAAACGCATCGTGTTCGGCGAGTGCGGGCACGCCTGGCGGGTTGCCTACAGTTTTCTGAACACCCTCGCCGGCCCCTTCGACTTCCTCGATCCGAACTACCCGGTGCCGCAACACGTCTGCGAAGTGACTTACGACCTGATACAGCGCAAAGCGCTCAGGCTAGATCCGTCGGCAAACGACGACATGGTGCTCACCTTTCACGATTCCTGCAACGTGTCACGCGGCTCGCGCATGGGCAATTTCGAGGGCGGCCAGTTCGTCATACCGCGCGCGGTCATCAAGGCGAGCTGCAATCATTTTTTCGACATGCCCAGCGACACGATCGGTGAAGCAACCTTTTGCTGCGGTGGTGGTGGGGGATTGCTGACCGACGACCTCGTCGAGCTGCGCGTCAAAGGCTCGCTGCCGCGCATGGAAGCGTTCAAGCAGGTGGTCGATGAGCAAGGCGTCACCCATCTGGCTGCGATCTGCGCCATCTGCAAGAGCCAGTTCAGCAAGATTCTGCCCTACTACGGCTTCGAAATGGACCAGATCGTCAGCGTGCATCAGCTGGTCAGCAACGCAATCGTACTCGGTAACGAACACTAGACATAGATAATCAGACGGAGAAATTCATGGCGGCGTCAGAAAAGGAAGTAACCAAGAAACTCACCTTCAGGAAATACGAGGACGGTGTGCATCGCTGGCGCTCGCAGGGTGAGAATATTTTCAACGAAGACACTTCTTACAAGTGTCCGACCTATGTGCACCGCACGCCACCCTGCCAGGGCAGCTGCCCGTCGGGTGAAGATGTTCGCGGCTGGCTCAACATCGTGCGCGGCATCGAGCTGCCGCCAGCAGGCGTCAGCATGCAGGAATACGCGTTCCGGCGTTCTACCGACGCCAATCCGTTTCCGTCGATGATGGGACGCGTCTGTCCCGCCCCCTGCGAACAGGGCTGCAACCGCAACAATGTCGATGATTTCGTCGGCATCAACGCGGTCGAACAGTTTATCGGGGATTCTGCCAGGAAAGAGGGTTTCAAGTTCGGCGATTTACCGGACATGGGCAAGCACCGGGTTGCCATCGTGGGCGGTGGCCCTGCAGGTCTCGCGGCCGCCTACCAGCTGCGCCGCAAGGGCATCGCCAGCACCATTTTCGACGAGCATGACGAACTCGGCGGCATGTTCCGCTACGGTATTCCCGGCTACCGCACGCCACGCGAGTTTCTCGACCACGAAATCAACCGTATCCTCGAAATGGGACATATCGATACGCGCATGGGCACCCGCGTCGGCCGGGACGTCAGCATCGAGGACCTCGAAAAGGAGTTCGACGCGGTACTGTGGGCGATCGGGTGCCAGTCCGGCCGCGGTCTGCCGCTGGAGCATGGCGACGCGCCGAACTGTATTTCCGGAGTTGCCTTCCTCGAGGCCTTCAACAAGGGTGCACTGAAAGTCACCGCCGATCGCGTGGTCTGCGTCGGTGGCGGCGATACCTCCATCGATGTGGTATCGGTGGCGCGCCGTCTCGGCAAGGTCGATAAGCTGCCGAAGGAACAGCTGACCGAATTCGTCGTCGGCGGTTTCACCGCGCACGATTCTGCCTATGCGGCATCGCGCCAGGGTGCCGACGTGACGCTGACTTCGCTATTCGAACGCGCCGAAATGACAGCCACCGAACACGAGGTCGAGGACGCGCTGCGCGAAGGCGTTAAAATTTTCGACGGCGTCATGCCCATCGAAATCGTTGTCAACGACGAGGGCCGGGCGACTGCGCTGAAAATGGCCAAATGCACCGTCGAAAACGGCATCCCCCAGGCGATCGAGGGCAGCGAGTTCGAAATCGAATGCGACCTTATCGTGTCCGCGATCGGCCAGGGTGGCGACCTGCGCGGCATCGAGGAAATGGGTAACGAGCGTAACCTGATGAACGCCGACAAGTTTTTTCAGCATACCTCCAAACCTGGGCATTTCGTCGCCGGAGATATTATTCACCCACACCTGCTGACGACCGCAATCGGGCATGCTTCTATCGCCGCCGATAGCATCGAGCGCTACCTCGGCGGCGCCGAGTTCGACAAGCGCCCAAAGGTCGACGTGCATCATTTCAACCTGCTCAATAAGCTCAAGGAAATCGACCTCGAGCCCTCCGAGTTTCCGCACCAGAGTACCTGGGGCACCAACGAGGCTGACTTCGCCGTGCATAACTACGAGGATCGCTCCGCCAACGAAATCATTTCGACCGAGCGGATGTACCTCGCGCATTTCAACTACGAGGCGCGCCGGCTGCGTGAAACCCACGGCCCCGACTCGGAGCAGGTGCTCGGCGACTTCGAGGAGCGCACCAAGTGCCTCGACGAGCAGGAAGCGGTCGAAGAAGCTGGTCGCTGCATGAGCTGCGGCATGTGCTTCGAATGCGACAGTTGCGTTATCTACTGCCCGCAGGACGCGGTATACCGGGTCAAGAAAGACGTCAAGACCATGGGGCGTTACGTCGCGACCGACTACACACGCTGTATCGGCTGCCATATCTGTGCCGACGTCTGCCCGACCGGCTACATCGACATGGCGCTGGGCGATCACTAGCGATTGCGATGCCGGTACCAGGATCAATGCTGCGAATTGTGATATTGGGTTGTGTGCTTGGCATCTTGCCGGGCGCGCTCGGCGCTGTGGAGCCGGCAGGATCTCGATTCGGAAACATCGCGATTCCGGACCCGGCCAAACCGGTCGGCTCGGACCAGTGCGTCGAACCGGTCGAAATCATGCGCCGCGATCACATGAAATTTCTGCTGCACCAGCGGGACGAAACCGTCATCGACGGCGCACGCGACAGCAGGTACAGCCTGGTCGGTTGCATGGATTGCCACAACCCGGCCAGCGCCGACGGCAAGGTGGTGCGCTACGAGGACCCGCAGCACTTTTGTGCCGAGTGCCACGCTTATGCCAGCGTCAAGATCGACTGCTTCGAATGCCACGCGGACCGCGGCCTGAACCAGTCGCAACAAAGCCGTGTCGATACGCATGGCCCCGCCTGGAGGGAAACGGGCTCGTTGCTGACGGCATCCAAGATACAACACCGAGCCAGGGCTTCCGATGAAGAATGATCCCAGCAAACCGGCGCGGTCATCGCGTCGCGGATTTCTGCAGGCTGCGGCGGCGATCGCGACGACGCTGGTGGCGCCGGGAATTTTTCTCTACCGGACCGGACCGGCAGATGCGTCGGGTCTCGACCGCGAGGCGCGCTGGGGCATGTTGATCGACACCAACGTGCTCGGCGAGGCCGATGTCGACGCCTGCGTATCCGCGTGCCGGCGAGAACACGGCTGGCAGGCCGAAAACGGCTCGCAAACCGACGCGCAATGGGTGCGCAAAATACGGCTCGAAGAGCCCGGGTCGGGTCACCGGAAATTCCTGCCGCTGATGTGCCTGCACTGCGAGAGCCCCCCTTGCGTCGACGTTTGCCCTACCGGCGCGTCGTTCAAGCGGGCCGATGGTATCGTGCTAGTTAACAAGCATACCTGCATCGGCTGCCGCTACTGCATGATGGCCTGCCCCTACAAGGCGCGTTCATTCATTCATGAAAATCTCAAGGATCAGCTGCCGGTCGCGCCGCGCGGTAAGGGCACGGTGGAGTCCTGCACCCTGTGCGTGCACCGCATCGATCGCGACGGCGCCGACGCGGTGCCGGCCTGCGCCGAGGCGGTCAACCAGGGCGGCCGTAAGGCAATCCTGTTCGGCAACCTGAACGACCCGCATAGCGAGATTACCCGGCGCCTGCGCGAACTCGGCGGTACCCGCCTGCGTGCCGACATGGGCCTCAATCCCGGGATTCGGTTCCAGGGCCTGTAGCGATGCAGTCATCGATTCGATATGCCGAGATAAAAACCAGCAGCCCGGGCTACTGGGGAATCCTGATCGTGCTGTTCGCGGTCGCGCTGCTCGGGATTGCCGGTGCGCATCATATGGACGTCGAGGGTCATCACGTCAGCGGCATGACCAACCAGATCGTCTGGGGCCTGCCGCACGTATTCGCGATTTTCCTGATCGTAGCCGCTTCGGGAGCGCTCAATATCGCGTCGCTGGCCTCGGTTTTCGCGAGACAGGACTACAAGCCGCTGGCGCGCTTTTCGGCTATCCTGTCGGTGTCCCTGCTGGTCGGTGGCCTCGCCATCCTGTTGCTCGACCTGGGACGCCCGGAGCGCCTGATCGTCGCGATGACGCATTACAATTTCAAGTCGATCTTCGCGTGGAATATTATCCTGTACACCGGCTTCGTCGTCATCGTGGTCGCTTACCTGTGGCTGATGATGGAGCGGCGCATGCAGCGCTGGAGCAAACCGGCCGGGCTGGTCGCTTTCCTGTGGCGGCTCGTGCTGACCACCGGCACCGGATCGATATTCGGCTTCCTGGTGGCGCGCGAGGCCTACGACAGCGCCCTGCTGGCGCCATTGTTTATCATCATGTCGTTTGCCTTCGGGCTCGCGATATTTATCCTGCTGCTGATGCTGAGTTTCAGGCTCGACCGGCGCGAACTGGGCGGCTCGCATTTGCACAGATTGCGCAGCTTGCTGGGAATCTTTATCGCTGCCGTGCTCTACTTCGTCGTCGTGTTTCACCTGACCAAACTCTATGGTACGCAGAACCACGGCTTCGAGAGGTTTATCCTGATGGATGGCGGGATTTATACTTCCCTGTTCTGGATCGTTCAGATCGGGCTGGGCAGCCTGCTACCGCTGGCGCTGATTTACGCGCCGGGCTTGCAGGAATCGGGAAAATCGCTGGTCGCAGCCTGCCTGCTGGTCATCGTTGGCGCGTTTGCCCAGCTCTATGTCATCATCATCGGCGGACAGGCCTACCCGCTCAACATTTTTCCCGGTTACATAGTCGAAAGCAGTTTTTTCGATGGCATGGTTAACCAATACACACCCAGCCTGTGGGAATTCCTGCTCGGTTTCGGCGGACTGACCGCATCGCTGTTGATCGCGATGCTGGTACTACGCGTGCTGCCGATCATGCCCGAAGCGCTGCGCGCCGAGGGAGGGTAAGCCATGGCCTCTCTTTTCCTGTCGGCAGCGCACAAGTCCTCGGGCAAGACAACGCTCAGCATCGGCCTCTGCGAGGCTCTGAAACAGCGCGGTCTCAGGGTACAGCCCTTTAAGAAAGGCCCCGACTATATCGACCCGATCTGGCTCGGCATGGCCGCCGGCAACCCCTGTTACAATCTCGATTTCTTCGTCGCCGGCAGGCAGGAGACGATCGACGACTACTGCCATCGCGGCCGCGACGCCGATATCTGCATCATCGAGGGCAACAAGGGCCTTTACGACGGGCTCGACCTCGACGGCAGCAACAGCAACGCGGCACTCGCCAAGGAGATCGCAAGCCCGGTGATCCTGGTTATCGACGTGCGCGGCACGATGCGCGGTATTGCCCCGCTGCTGATCGGCTACCAGGTTTTCGACGAGGAGGTCAACATTGCCGGCGTCATCGCCAACATGGCCGGCGGTAGTCGGCATGAATCGAAGTTACGCGCTGCGGTCGAGGAATACACCGATATCCCGTTTCTCGGCGCCCTCCAGAACGACCCGGCGCTACTAGCTTTGAGCGAACGCCACCTCGGATTGATTCCGGGCTACGAGGATCCCGATGCGATGCGGCGCATAGCGGCTATTGGCGATGCGGTGCGCGGCAATGTCGACCTCGACAGATTGCTGGAACTGTCGCTTCAGGCCGCCCCGCTCGCAGCCGCGAGTTCGCCGCTGCAGCAAAAACCGGAGTTTCGCGATCTGCGTATCGGCATCGCGCGCGATCGCGCGTTCGGATTCTATTACCCGGGAGATCTCGATGCTTTCACACAGGCCGGCGCGCGACTGGTACCGATAGATACCATCAGGGACCGCAGGCTGCCAGCGATCGATGGTCTTTTCATCGGCGGTGGATTTCCGGAGCGTCACGCGGCCGAACTCGCCGCGAACGCCGACCTGCGCGCGGCGATCAGGAACGCCATCGAGGCCGGCCTGCCCACCTACGCCGAATGCGGCGGGATGATGTACCTGTCGCGAAGCCTTTCCTGGAACGGTTTGACCCACGACATGGTCGGGGTGCTGCCGGCGCAAACCCTGATGCACGAAAAACCGCAGGGTCGAGGTTACGTCAAGCTGGACGAAATCGATGGACAGCATCCGTGGATGTCACGGGGCCAGTCAGCGCAAACGCTATGCGCCCACGAATTTCACTACTCGTCGCTGCAGGGGCTGCCGGCAGACAGTAGGTTCGCTTACCGGATGCAGCGAGGCTCCGGTATTGGACAGCAACAGGACGGTCTGGTTTATCGCAACCTGCTCGCCTCCTACACTCACCTGCGCAACACCGCTGCTAACCCCTGGGTCAAACGTTTCCTGCAGTTTGTGCAGACCAACAGGCTTGCCTGCGCGAGCGGCATCGCCAATGCGCTTTGAATCGCCATGATCAGCCTGACCTCAGCCGCGCTGGAACAGATCAAAATATCCGCCGCCGAGGGCGACATGCCCACGCTGCCGCTGCGCATAGCGATCAAGGAACAGGACGACGGCAGCTTCCACTACGCCATGGGCTTCGACGAGCAGCGCCTGCCGGGCGACAGTTTCCTCAGCTTCGACGGCGTCAACCTGGTCGTCTCGCAAACCAGCAAGGACCTTGCCGAGGGCATGACAATCGATTTCGTCGAGCTCGAGCCGGGCAAGTCGGAATTCATTTTCCTCAATCCCAACGACCCTACCTACGTACCGCCCCGCAGGTAACTTTTCCGGCTAAATGGTTTCGATGAGCGCTTAAAGCGTTATACTGGCGCGGTTCCAGCAAGCAATGAAAGCCCCGGGCTCAATCAATTTCCGCGTCATGTCAGAACAAAACCCCAAGCTGCAGCGCAACACAAACCTTTTCAACGCCTGGTTCGTCAGGCTCGACAAGGAAAAACGTAACCTGTTGAGAAGCGGCAGGTTTCGTCTGCTTTTCTTAAGCTTTGCACTGCTCTCGCTGTTGCTGCTCGACCTGCTGGCCGTGGTAAATCCGGACAGCCAGGTCGCGCTGGCGCTCGGAAATTACCTCCCGTGGATGCTGGCGCTCGAAATTTTAGTGCTAGTCGTTTTGTTCTGGGAAATCTGGCGCGAGCTGCTACAACCGCTGCTGCGACTCTGCGACTGGGCCGACCTGATGCGGGGAGTGAATCTGGATGCGCGGGTGGAGTTGCCCAGCGACAGCGATTTCAACGAGCTCGCGCGCGACATCAATATGCTCGGCACGATGATCAGGAACCTGTCGCGAGACACCGAAATACAGCTGCAGAAGCATACCGACCATATCACCAGGGAATCCCGCTCGCTGGCGATACTCTACGACGTCGCCTCCAGCATCAACGTATCTCGCGACCTGAACGAATTGTTCGAAAAATCGTTGCAGTCGCTATGCGCTAACTTAAACTCCAGCGCCGGTATCATTCGTCAATTCAAGGGCAAGAACAAAAGGGATGTCGTTGCATCGGTAGGCGACATCAACGGTACCTTTCTCGCCAGCGCCGATCGTTTCCTGTCGATTCAGTATCCCTTTGACGACATCAAACTCGATCGCGTCTATCGCGTCGACTACCTCGATTACGAAACCGTTTTTGGCCCCGAAGGGTCGACACGGAAACCGAAACTCCAGGTTTTATCGATACTGCTGCAATACCGTGAAGACGTGCTCGGCGCGATCCATCTTTTTTTCGACGACGAAAATGCTCTGGAGCTGACAAGCTATAGCGATCTGCTGCTCAGCATCGGTCAGCACCTCGGCAGCGCGGTGGAGAAGTTTCGCCTGCTCGAGGAAGAGAGCGAACTGCTCGTCATGCAGGAACGTACCCGGCTGTCGCACGAACTGCACGATTCGCTGGCGCAAACCATCGCCAGCCTGCGTATCCAGATTCGAGTTATCGACGAAACCTTTCATTCCAACGACGAGAAAAGCATCTGGCATCAGATGGAACGCATCGAGTACACCATCGATCAGGCCAACAACCAGTTACGCGAACTGATCGCGTATTTCCGCGTACCGATCAACCAGCAGGGGCTGATCCCGTCCATCGAGGAAGCCATTCGCCGCACCCAGGAAGAAGCCGGCATACCTATTTATTTTCAAAACGAATGGCCCGAGCAGGACTTCCCCCCTGACGTCGAACTCAACGTGCTGCGCATCGTGCAGGAATGTCTCGCCAACATCCGCAAGCACAGCCAGGCCGAGGTGGTGCGTGTCCTGCTGATCTACCGGGATGGTAATGACATCCTTATCATCGAAGACGACGGCATCGGCTTCGACGAATCGACTATCGTTTCGGAGGGCGGCCAGCACCTCGGGTTGAATATATTGCGCGACCGCGCCAGCCAGATCGGCGCCACGATCGAGATCGAAAGCGAACCCGGGGACGGAACCCGGATTCATCTGCAATTCAGGGCCGAAACGGGCGAGGAATTGCTCGAGTCAACGGGTTGAACAGATGGCCAGGAGAATATCATTATCACGCGCAGCGCGCCTCGTCGGCGTCAAACGGGGCACCCTGCAGCAAAAAATCAGGGCGGGAGAATTAACTACCTTCGAGGGCGAAATCGTGCTGTCGGATCTGCTCCATGCCTATCCGAATGCGCAGATCGAGGATTCGAGCATGCTCGAAAGAGTCGAGCAAATCATCGAGCAGGCCACTTTCATAAATCCCGACAAGATCGCGCGCAAACCCGATAACGTCGCACTTACGGCGCGCATCATGTCGCTTGGCGAGCGGCTCGCTCAACAGCAGCGACTTATCGACCGCTACCAGCGGCTTACCCGTCAGCTAGAAGCGCAAATCGACCAGCTGGCCGGTGATCCCGGCGCGCTCGACCGGTTAAAAAAATGGCTGGAAGAAGCCACGGCCGGAATTACCGAAGACGGTGATATAATCGACCAGTCCTTCGTAAACGAGACTTTCCTACGCGTCATGTCGGCACAGGCAACCGTCATTCCCAGCGGACACGAGTTTTTCGTCGAGGGCGCCGAATCTGTCCTCGAAGCCGGCCTGCGCGGGGGGCTGGCGCTTAATTACGGCTGCAGCAACGGCAATTGCGGCCTGTGCAAGATCCGCGTGGTATCGGGCGAAGTTCGCAAGATGAAACATCACGACTACGTCCTGACCGAGGCCGAGAAGGGTCTCGGCTACGTGCTGGGCTGTTGCAACACGGCGATTTCGGACGTCGTGCTGGAAGCCGACGAGGCGCAAAGTACCAGCGATATCCCGCTGCAGAAAATCCCGATCCGCATCAGGAAAATAGAAAACCCGGATCAGCAGGTGCTGATCGTCAGTACCCGCACCCCTCGCACCAGCCGCCTGCGATTCCTCGCGGGACAACGCGCAACCCTTGCGATCGATAAGGTCGGTTCCGGTTTTTACCCGATCGCGAGCTGTCCCTGCGACGATATGAACCTGCAGTTTCACATCGCGCTCGATCAGCGGGACCCGGTCGCCGGATATCTTGCCCAATCCGCGAAAGTGAACGATATGCTGAATCTGGAAGGACCGGTCGGAAGTTTCGTGCTCGACGAAAACTCGCCCTACCCGCTGGTTTTCATCGCCGAGGGTATCGGTTTCGCGTCAATCAAGGGGCTTATCGAACATGCGATGGCGCTCGATGTCGCCGAGAAAATGGTTTTGTTCTGGATTTCCGGAGACAGGGACAATCACTATCTGAACAACCTCTGCCGCGCATGGAACGACGCCCTCGATAACTTCGAGTATGTGCCGCTGGAAATGTGCGCAACAGGCAACCTGCAGGATGCTATTATGGCGCGGCTGCAACCGGACGATCCGGCGAATTTCGATTATTATGTTTGCGCCGGTAACGGATTGCTTGCGGCGATGGAGCAGTTTGTCGAGAGCCGGGAAATTCCGAAAAACCAGCTTCACTGCGAAGCTATCTAGACTGACAGGTTTACCAAAATGAGTTTGAAAGTTCTGCTGGTCGATGACCACATGCTGTTTCGCGAAGGCCTGATCAGCCTGCTGCAGCGACGCAATATCGAAGTACTGGCCGCGGTCGGCGACGGCAACGAAGGCATCAGGCTGGCGCAGGAAATGAAACCCGATATCGTCCTGCTCGACAAGCGCATGCCGATCGTCGACGGGATCAGCGTACTGAAGCACCTGAAAAAACTCGGACTGACGATGCCCATCGTCATGCTGACGACCAGTTCCAACGAACAGGATTTGCTCGATGCGTTGAAAGCGGGCGCCAGCGGCTACCTGCTGAAGGACATGGAACCCGATGGCCTGGTGTCGGCCCTGCGCGATATCCATGCCGGCAAAACGGTGGTGGCGCCGCCACTGACCTCGGTGCTGGTGCGCTTTGTCAAGGGCGATATGACGGTATCGCAGAAAGACGGGCCGTTTAGCGAGCTAACCCCGCGCGAGAGGGAAATTCTGGAACTGATGGCCGAGGGCCAGGGTAACAAGCTGATCGCGCGTAACCTCGGTATCTCGGACGGCACCGTCAAGCTGCACGTCAAGGCGGTGCTGCGCAAGCTCAGCGTGCATTCCCGGGTAGAGGCCGCGGTCATGTATATCGAGCACAACTACCGCGCCACAGAGCCGGTCGACGAATAACCTCGCGGCGACAATCCCGGTTTACGCCTGTAGACAGCGCCCGAGAAGGTACTTCACGAACTTGGGCGCCGCCGCCAAAGCGCGTGATTATTGCGCGGCAGCGTCGTCCCGGATCGTCTCGACGCAGGTCCATCCCCAGGACGTCAGATTATCGACGAATTCGGTCGCTTTCGCGAGGCAATAGGATTCGTCATTCTGGGCATTCCACAACACCTGGTCTTCCGCGCCCTCGGTCAGCTTCTTGTAAACGACCTCGCAGGGCACCGGCGCCGGCGTGGTTTGCACGACGTGCACTTCGCGCACGTCGTTGTCATGGCGGCAGCTCCAGGATTCGGCGGCGGCGGTCATGGGCAGGGCAAGCGAAACAACCAGTATCGTCAGGCTACGGTTGAGAGATGGCATAAACTTTTCTCCTGTTGTTGAAGGCGGTTAGAAGCAACTGCGCGGCGCTTCGTTCTGGAATCGAGCAAGTCCATTAAACTTAACTTAAAGCGCCATTAATTTCACTCGAAATTTAATCATTAGCGCTTTTTCGTTCATGCGCAGGGGCTGGCTACGCGATACCAGGGTTTCCTGTAACGTTCTTGATTTTCGGTGTATTCAGTTTGCTTATGCGCGCGCTGTCTTCGCGACGTAGGTAATCGGCAACGACATCCCAGACCGGGGCACCTGGCGATTCAGAGCCAACGGTCGCCCAGCCGGCGACCTTGTAATTCTTCGCGGCTTCGATGCGGGTACCATCGTCGAGCTGCATATCCGAGATCCGCTGGCCTGCCTCGCCGCCCGGATCAATCGAATAGTCAAGCCCGCCGAGTCGGACCATGTCACCACCCTGCTGATAGTAAGGATCTTCGTTGAACAGGTTGTCGGCGACATCTTCGAGTATCAGCTTGATATTCTCTCCGGACATCTCGCGCACATAGGTTTCCGGATAGGTAATACAGGTCTGGTCCATCACGTTTTCCATCGTGATCGGTTGCCCGGACAATACCGTGGTGCCCCAGCGAAATCCAGGGGACAGCGAAATCTGCGCATCACCCTCGATACGCAGCGCATCGCAGATAATCTGGTCGAAGGTGCCGTTGAAATTACCCCGCCGGTAAAGCAGGTCCTCGGCAACCGCCAGCTTCTCCTGCAGTTTGGCCAGATGCGGTTTGCGCACCTCCTCGATGTAGGACGACATTTCCGTATCTGCCTGCAGCAGGTTGGAAAAAACCGGTAACAGCCGATAGCGAAAATCGCGCAGTTTTTTCCCCTTGAAATCCATATCCATGACGCCGAGGAACTTGCCGTTGGAACCTGCATTAGTCACCAGTGTCTTGCCGCCGGGATTGGATACCGGAGTCGCGCCCGGCATGCCGTCATGGGTGTGGCCGCCGAAAATCGCGTCGATGCCGCTGACGCGCGACGCCATTTTCAAATCGACATCCATACCGTTGTGCGAGAGCACGATCAATCCGTCGGGATTTTCTTCGTCACGCGCCTGGTTGACGATTTCCTGCATGCCTTCTTCATTGATGCCGAAGGTCCAGTCCGGGATGAAACGCTGCGGGTTGGCGATCGGCGTGTACGGAAAAGACTGCCCCACGACGGCAATACGCAGGTCGCCCATTTCCCGGATCGTGTAAGGTTTGAAAACGTGCCCGGTGTCCTCGTTGAAGTCGCCGACATCGGCCAGTTCATAGTCGAATAATGCGGTTTCCCTGACCTTGCAGTTCTGGCTGACGAATTCGCCCTTGAATTGCCCGGCATTGTCGAGCACCTCGGCCGCGAGGTAGGTGAATTCCCAGTGGCCTGTCATGACGTCGACGCCGAGCAGATTGCAGGCCTCGACCATGTCGCGACCGCGCGTCCAGTAGGCGGTACCTGAACCTTGCCAGGTGTCTCCACCATCGATCAGCAGCGAACGCCCCTGCCCGTACTCGGCGCGCAGTTTTTTAACCAGGGTTGAAAGGTGGGCAAAACCGCCGACCTTGCCGAACGTCCGCGCCGCCTCTTCGAAATTCAGATAGGTGAAGGCGTGCTCCTCGATACCGCCACCGGCAATACCAAAATGCTTCAGCAACTCCGCGCCAACCAGGTGGGGTGCCTTGCCATACGCGCTGCCGACTCCAAGATTCACATTTGGCTCGCGAAAATAGATGGGATTCAGCTGGGCATGGCAATCGGTAAAGTGCAATATTCGCGCATTGCCGAAGGCCGGTACATCGTAAATCCTGGAATCACCCTCTCCTGCCGCAAACCCGGCGCGAGGAAATAACCCGGCGGCGCCGGCAAGTCCCATCAGTCTGATAAATTCTCTTCGGTTAAGGTTCATTCAGGCCCCCCTCAGGCAAACATTTCGGCTAGTTCTGTTAAGTTTTCGACCACCAGGTCTGGCCTGGAATCGCGAATATCGCTCCCGTGATTATACCCATAAGGCACGCAGACGATGGCAAAACCGGCAGCGCGTGCGGCGGTCACGTCATTGCTCGAATCGCCGACCATCATACACTCTCCGCAATCGAGGCCGAAGTAATCGGCGGCGTACTGCAGCGGCATCGGGTCGGGCTTCTTGCGTACGGTGGTATCCCCGGCAACCACCAGTTCGAAGAATGAATCCAGCCCCAACGCCGCGATCAGCTCGGAAGTAAAAGGCTCGGGCTTGTTGGTGACGCAGCCCAGGTGTAAATCGAGACCAGAAAAGCGCTGCAGTGCCTCGATGACGCCGGGATAGACGACGCTGCGCTCGCTGATGTGCTCGGCATAGAGACGCCGGAACACCTGCAGTCCGTGATCGAACAGCGCCGCTTCCGGCTCGGCCTCCATGTCATTGGTCAAGAAACGCTTGACGAAACGCTCGACGCCGTTACCGACCCAGGTTCTGGCCATCTCCGGATCGCGCTGTGGTAAATCGAGGCGGCGCAGCATTTCGTTGCCGCACCATTCCAGATCCCGGACGCTGTCGACCAGGGTACCATCGAGGTCGAACAGAATCAGGCGGATCTGCTCGAAGGCAATGGGGCCGGCGACGTTGCTGTCGCCGGCCTTGCATGCGCTGCTTCGATCCAGCATCGAAAAATTCTGGCTGCCGCTACTGGGTCGCCAGGTAGGCTGCCAGATTGGCGATATCGCTGTCGCTCAACGCGGTCGCCATCGGCCCCATGATCGGGTTGTTGCGCTCTCCAGAGCGGAACCGGTTGAGTTCCCCGGCGATAAAGTCGGCAGGCTTCCCGCCTACGACCGGGTAGTTGGCAATCGGCTTCTTGCCGGACGCACCGTGGCAGCCGACGCAGCCTTTCGCGTTGAACGCACTGGCGCCGGCACCGGCATCGCCGGCCTGCAGCGGCGCCTGGAACAGGCCGGTAAGGGCCAGTATCGTGATAATTGCAGTTGTTCTCATTATTTCCTCGTTTAAATTGCTGTTAATCGGTAAGGACGAAGTCTAAACCGCCCAAAATTAACAAAACATGAACGCGAATGTAATAACCCTATAGCAATACCTGCTATTACTTTTTTTATCTAGGCCGTCAGCGCCGAAAATACCCTGGGCAGGCGCTCTGGCAAGCGCTCGATTTGGTCGACTATGGAATAGTTGTTGGCACCGAAAATCCGCGAGACGTAAGCATCGGCGCCCGGATCCAGCGTCAGGCAATAGCTATGGATGCCGGCAGAGGCGAGTTCGTCGACCGCGTGCCGGGCATCCTGTCGCAGGTATTGCGGATCGCGCTCGTCGATATCGGCCGGTTCGCCGTCGGTAACCAGCAGGATCAGGCGTTTGCGGCTGTCCTGACGCGCAAGATGCGATCCGGCATGTCTCAGCGCCGCGCCCATGCGCGTGGACAATCCGCCCGTCATGCCGGCTAGCCTGGCCTTTGCCTGCTCGGCGTAGGGCTCGTCGAAATCCTTGAAACGGTAATAGCGCACGTCGTGGCGGCCGTCCGAGGCAAAGCCATGCACCGCAAAGTTGTCGCCGATCGAATCTACCGCCCAGGACAGCAACCCGGTGGCTTCACGGGTGAGATCGAGAATGCGAGGCTGATCCAGGTAACCATCCTCGTCTTCACCCAGCTCACCGATGCGGTCATTGGTCGAGGCCGACAAATCCATTAGCAGGATCATCGACAGGTCTCTTAGATGGCGGGTTATCCGGATGTTGACTCGCGGGTCGGGCATGACACCGCGTCGTATATCGACCATCGCACGCACCGCGGCATCGATATCGAGTTCGTCACCGTCCTCGAAGCCGCGTTTACGCACGACACCCCGCGGCTGCAGCGCATCGATCAGGTGCTTGACGCGGCTCGCCACCGCTTTGTGCTTTTCCAGAATCCGGTCCATTAGCGCGGGATCCGCTTTGTCCTGACGCCGTTCGATGACGGTGGTCCACTCGGGACGCGCCAGCTGCACCTGATAATCCCATTCCTCGTAATGACAGGGTTCGGATATCGGCTCAAGGCCTTCGGACTGATTGTAACTGACGCCGTGGTCCTCGTAGGGAAAAAGCTCGGTCGGCAAAACCCAAATTTCCTGCGGATTGCCGTCTTCGAGCTCGGAGTCGATCTCGTTGATCATTTCCATCAGGCCGACACGCTTGCGCAGCGTTGGCTGACGCCACGGCAGTCGAGCGAATTCCTGGCTGGAAATACCGGCATCATCGAATGCCCAGAAGTAACGATTGTCGTCGCGGTAGGGTATCGGCAAGTCCTGCAGGATCCGTAACGCGGGCATACCTCCGGCCTGCTGGCAGACACGCTCGAAGCAATCGAGACCAAACCTGCGTACCAGGTCTAGTTCGCCGCTTTCCTGTTCCAGTCGAGCGCGAAAAGCCGCGGTCGTATCATTGATCCAGGATTCAGGGTCGTGGTAAGCCGGATCGAGCAGCGCACGATTGACGCGCAGCATCAAGCGGACGACGGCATGCTGCCCTGGCTGCGCCGATTCGAGGGCATGTTCGAAAAATCCAAGCCACAGGCGACGCAGCCCGGGAAACAGACGATAGCCGAGATACTCGACGCGTGCATCCTCGAATATTTCGACGAATACTCGCTGCGCCTGGCTTAGCCCCTCGCCATTGATGCACCGATTCGTAAACACGATGTGCGCAGCGGCATGCGCCGCCGCGGCTCGATATACGTCGATGCCCTCGATCCCGCCATAGCGATCGTATGCGTCGGGTAAATGCACCAGGTAATCATCGATATACGGCTTACCGCCCTCGCGGCTTTCATAATCCTCGGAAGTCGGCCGCATGAAAAAGGCGCGCCCCCACAGCGCACGCAGGTAGAAATTCAGCTTGCGGTGATTGTCGACGAACAGGGTGCCGCGGCGTTCGCGCTGCAGTATCGATTTCGAGGTTTCGGTCTCGAGCCCGAAATACGCGGCCTGGCCATCGAAGTCGCGCTGGTAAGCCTGCGCGCCCCAACTCGCCCAGCGTCGCAAACCGCCGAGCGTCAGCCTGGAAAGTAATTCTTCCAGGCATTCCATCATCGGCCGCAGGCCGCGTGGCGCCTTGCCCGCCAGCTGGTGCAGCAGCTTAAGGTAGCCGCGCAGCAACTCGGCGTCGCCCAGACGGGCCGCCGCGAGAGGCAGGTTCGACAGGACCAGTGTGATAACGGCGCCAGACGTCAGCGACGACAGTTTCATCATCGCCTCGATCGCATCGGGCACGATATCTTCACCGACTTCCCTGGCGACCACGGGCATTTCCTGCAGGTAGGTCAACACCAGGTCCTGCCCCTTGCCAAGCGCGCACATGGCCTTGACGCCGACCAGGTAGTTTTCGAGACCGCGCGGCGACATGATGCGCTGCGCCTCGAGCCAGGAAGCCTCGACCAGCTCCCCGCTCCTGAAATCTTCGGTGTCTATACACTGCAGGTACTCGGCAAGTTCGGCGTGCATGCCCGTAGCCAGGAGTATGAAGCCTAGACCGACGAGACATCCCTGCGAATGCGGGGATCTCGAGACGGTGGCACGATTACGGGATCCCTGCTTGCGCGGAGATGACCCTGAAAGTTGTAGCAAGCAAGGGTCATTACGGTTTATCCCCGGCTAGAAGTAGGTGTCTACCGCGGCGTACAGCGTATCGCGCATGTCGGGATCGTCGGTGAGCGGCGTTACCAGCGCCATGCGGCAGGCGGACGCGGCTGCGACACCCTGCCCCATCAGCTGCGCCGCGTAGATCAGCAGCCGCGTCGACATGCCCTCGTCGAGGCCATGCCCTTTCAGGTTCCTCGAACTGGTGCCGACCTGCACCAGCTTGGCCGCCGTGTCGATATCGACGCCACCCTCGTGGGCAACGATCTCAGTCTCGATCGCGGCCCCGGGATAATCGAAATCGATGCCGCCGAAGCGCTGCTTGGTGGACTGCTTCAGATCCTTCATCAGCGACTGGTAACCCGGGTTGTAGGAAATCACCAGCTGAAAGTCCTCGTGCGCCCTGACCAGTTCACCGTTCTTCTCCAGCGGCAATTCTCGCCGATGGTCGGTTAACGGATGAATCACCACGGTAGTGTCCTGGCGCGCCTCGACGATTTCATCGAGGTAGCAGATCGCACCGATGCGCGCCGCGACCGTCAGCGGGCCATCCTGCCAGCGGGTGCCATCGATATCCAGCAGGTGACGCCCGACCAGGTCCGAGGCGGTCATATCCTCGGTACAGGCGACGCTGATCAACGGTTTTTGCAGCTTCCATGCCATGAACTCGACGAAACGCGACTTGCCGCAGCCGGTGGGTCCTTTCAGCATCACCGGCATGCGCACCCGGTAGGCCGCCTCGTAGTTTTCGACCTCGTCCGCGACCGGCCGGTAATAGGGCTCCTGGCCGACCCGGTACTGATCCCGGTCCGTCTCGACGATCTGCATCTGGCTGGCGAAATTGCTCACGACGACGCCCTAAACCGCCGGCGCGCGGAAAATAACCATCGACGCGCCGGCCGACTGCGCATAATTATCGAAACCCAGCAGGCGTACGTGGTTGTTCGGGTGAGCCCTGTGGCAGGCCTCGCACTCGGCGATGATCGCATCGACGTCGGTCTCGCCGAACATCGGCAATTTCCACATGTACCAGTAATCGTCCATCGCATTTTCGGGTTCGGTGTGCTCGATCCCGGGATTCCAGCCCCGCGCAACGATGTATTCCACCTGTTTCCTGACTTGATCCGGGTTCATCGGCGGCAGGTAGGAAAAGGTTTCGAACTTGCGGCTCGCCGGGTCCTTGAGGCTCGACGGATAGTCTTGAATTTCACTCATGATTCTTTCCTCGTTTAAATACGCGATCAACGATGCGCAACGTCGAGCTTGTCGACGGTATCGAATTCGAACCTGATTTCTTTCCAGGTCTCCATCGCAGCCCTGAGCTCGGGACTCGATTCGGCGGCACCGGTCAGGATATCCTTGCCCTCCTTCTCGAGTTCACGCCCCTGGTTGCGCGCCTCGACACAGGCCTCCAGCGCGACCCGGTTGGCGGCCGCGCCGGCGGCATTACCCCAGGGATGACCTAGCGTGCCGCCACCGAACTGCAGCACCGCGTCGTCGCCGAAGATATTGACCAGCGCGGGCATGTGCCAGACGTGAATACCGCCCGACGCGACCGCGAACACACCCGGCATATGTCCCCAGTCCTGGTCGAAAAAGATACCGCGGCTGCGATCCTCCTTGATGTACTTTTCGCGCATCAGGTCGATCCAGCCGAGCGTCGCCTCGCGGTCACCCTCGAGCTTGCCGACGACCGTACCGGAATGCAGGTGATCACCGCCGGAAAGCCGCAACGCCTTGGCCAGCACGCGGAAGTGAATACCGTGGTGTGGGTTGCGGTCGAGCACCGCGTGCATCGCGCGATGGATGTGTAGCAGGATGCCATTATCGCGGCACCACTGGGCCAGCCCGGTATTGGCGCAGAATCCGCCGGTGAGAAAGTCGTGCATGATGATCGGCGCACCCAGCGACCTGGCGTACTCGGCGCGCTTGTACATTTCCTCCGGCGTCGGCGCGGTGACGTTCAGGTAGTGCCCCTTGCGCTCGCCGGTTTCCTGCTCCGCCTTGTGAATCGCCTCCATGACGAAATCGAATCGATGGTTCCAGCGCATGAAGGGTTGCGAGTTGACGTTTTCGTCGTCCTTGGTGAAGTCGAGCCCGCCGCGCAGGCATTCGTAGACGGCGCGACCGTAATTTTTCGCCGATAATCCAAGCTTTGGCTTAATCGTGCAGCCCAGCAGTGGTCTGCCGTACTTGTTCATCTTGTCGCGTTCGACCTGGATGCCATTGGGCGGGCCATTACAGGTCATGACGTAAGCAATCGGAAACATGACGTCCTCGAGGCGCAGCGCTCGTACCGCCTTGAAGCCGAACACGTTGCCGACCAGCGAGGTGAAAACGTTGACCACCGAACCTTCCTCGAACAGATCGATCGGGTAAGCGATGAAGGCATAAAAGCAGGAATCGTCGCCCGGCACGTCTTCGATCGAATAGGCGCGTCCCTTGTAGTGATCGAGATCGGTCAGCAGGTCGGTCCAGACCGTGGTCCAGGTGCCGGTCGACGATTCAGCCGCCACCGCGGCGGCGGCCTCCTCACGCGGCACGCCGGGTTGCGGCGTAATCTTGAAACAGGCCAGCAAGTCGGTGGCAGTCGGTTCGTACTCCGGCATCCAGTAGGTATCGCGGTAATCTTTTACCCCCGCGTCGTAGGTTTTTCTGGAACTCATAATGTGTTCTCCGATAAAAAATCAGGCAGCCGTTTTGCTGCTGGCCAGTTCAGGATCGAGCTCGCCGCTGGCATAACGCCTGGCCATTTCGGCGACGCTGATCGGTTTAATCCTGGACGCGTTGCCGGCGGTTCCGAACTGTTCGAAGCGGTCGCGACACAGCTCTTCCATCGCCTTCAATGCCGGCGCCAGGAACTTGCGCGGGTCGAACTGGCTTTTATCCTGTTCGGCGACGCGGCGGAACTCGCCGGTCATCGCGAGGCGGCAGTCGGTATCGATATTGATCTTGCGCACGCCATGCCTGATGCCGCGCACGATTTCGTCGACGGGGACCCCGTAGGTCTGCGGCATTTCGCCGCCGAACTCGTTGAAGATGTCCTGCAGTTCCTGCGGCACCGACGACGAACCGTGCATGACCAGGTGCACCTCGGGCAGTTTTTCGTTGATTTTCCTGACCACGTTCATCGCCAGGATATCGCCATCGGGCTTGCGGCTGAACTTGTAGGCACCGTGCGAGGTGCCCATCGCAATCGCGAGCGCATCGACTCGGGTGTGCGTCACGAAATCGACGGCCTGGTCAGGATCGGTTAACAACTGCTCTTTGCTGAGACTGCCTTCGAAACCATGCCCATCCTCCTGTTCGCCCTCGCCGGTCTCCAGCGACCCGAGACATCCCAGCTCGCCCTCTACCGAGACGCCGATATCGTGCGCGATGCGGGTAACCTCCGCGGTAATATCGAGGTTGTACTCGTAACTGGCGGGCGTTTTCGCGTCAGCCTCGAGCGAACCGTCCATCATCACCGAGGTGAAACTCGCCTGCATCGCCGATACGCAGGTCGCGCGGTTGTTGCCATGGTCCTGGTGCAGGCAGATCGGGATCTGCGGATACATTTCCTCGGCGGCCTCGACCATCTTGCGAATCATGATGTCGCCGGCATAACCGCGTGCACCGCGGCTCGCCTGTAAAATCACCGGCGCATCGACCGCACGGGCCGCGTTCATGATAGCGAGCACCTGTTCCATGTTGTTGATGTTGAACGCGGGCACCCCGTAACCGCTTTCGGCGGCATGATCGAGTAACTGTCTGAGCGTGATTCTTGCCATCTGCAAACCTCTGTCGTTTAAATCTGGAGTAAGCGGCGAACTTCGTCGTGTACCGCCTTCGCGGTAATGCCAAAGTGCTGGTAAAGATCTTCCGCTTTGCCGGAGGCGCCGAATCCATTCATGCCGATGATCGAACTGCGCTTGCCGAGCCAGCGGTCCCAGCCCATCGGCGCGGCCGCCTCGAGCGCGACGCGGCATTCACCGCCGAGGACGATCTGCCGGTATTCCGCGCTCTGTTTTTCGAACAGCTCCCAGCAGGGCATGGATGCGACGGCAACCTCTACCCCGAAACGCGCCAGCATATCGGCGGCCTCGAGCGCAATCTGGACCTCGGAACCGGTCGCTAATATCGTGGCCCGCCTTTTATTCAACGGTTCGCGCAGCAGGTAGGCGCCGCGCGCGACCAGGTTTTCGGTCTGGTAGCGATTGCGTAGCGTCGCTACGCTCTGGCGGGTCAGGCATATGACCGAGGGAGTCTCGCAGGCAGTGAGCGCGCAGGCCCAGGATTCCGCGACCTCGACCGCATCCGCAGGCCGGAATACCAGCAGGTTCGGCATCGCGCGCAGCGACGCGATCTGTTCGACCGGTTGATGGGTGGGACCGTCTTCGCCGAGCCCGATGGAGTCATGGGTCATGACGTGCACGACCCGTTGCTTCATTAGTGCGCCGAGCCGTATCGCCGGTCGGCTGTAATCGGCGAACGCGAGGAAGGTACCTGAGAGGGGTATGTATCCGCCGTGCAGCGCTATGCCGTTCATGATCGCCGCCATGCCGTGTTCGCGCACGCCGTAGTGAATGTAATTGCCGCCGAAATCTTCCTTTGTCAGCGATACCGCATTGCCGGGCCGAGTGCCGTTGGAGCCGCTAAGGTCGGCAGAGCCGCTGAGCACCCAGGGCACCGCCTGCATGATCGACTCCAGCACCTTTTGCGACGATTGCCGTGTCGCCAACACCGGCTGCTCGTCGATGAAGCGGCGCTTCAACCCGGCGATACAACTCTCGAATTTGGTGCCCAGACCTCCCTCCAGCATGGCCGCGAAACGCCTGCGTTTTGCGTCCGGCAGCGCGTCCAGGCGATCCTGCCACCGGGTGCGCAGCGCTGCGCCGCGGGTTCCGCATTCGCGCCAGCGGGCCAGCAACTCGGCCGGCACATCGAACGGGGCGTTGTTCCATTTCAGGTTTTTGCGA
>Ga0224512_10000788_pt1 | contig 32432 bp, 26 predicted proteins | sample SF_May12_sed_USG_4_FD_169103 | JGI IMG/M metagenome (GOLD analysis project Ga0224512, IMG submission 169103) | Sediment microbial communities from San Francisco Bay, California, United States - SF_May12_sed_USGS_13 | ecosystem: Environmental > Aquatic > Marine > Sediment | place: USA... | reverse complement strand
CAACAGCGGCACCCGCTTTTCTTTTCAAAAGCCATTTCTCGACCCACAGACTCCAGCCGCCGAGCCCGGCCATCGCCACTGCCAGTCCCACAACAATACCGGCGGCATCGGCAGCAACATCGAACCACTCCGCGGAGCGATAGGATACCAGTCGTTGGCACATCTCGATGAGCATGCCGAACAGAGTCAACCCGATCCCGATACGCCAATACGAACGCGGGCGATACTGCCCGGCAAACCAGACCGCGAGAATGACGAAAGTGATGCCGTGCAGCCACTTGTCGACATTGACGAACCACGCCACGTATTCTCGCCGGTCAGGCCACAGCCATACAGCCGGCATCAGCGTCGCAAACAAGACCAGAATGAGCAAAAAGAGGCCGGCAGCCCGCCAGCGATGCGCATAGCGCAGTGGCAGCATCAGTGTTCCATGGCACCGGCTATGGCCGGGACACCAACGACGTCTACATCGTCTGGCACCAGGAATTCGAAGCGCGCCGGGTCTATCGGTTTATTCACTTCGACATCGCTCAGATCAACCAACGTGGTCTGTTCCAGGTTGTCGAAAAATACCATCCGGCTCAACGTGTGTTCGACAAATCCGAGTTCTACCCGCATGAAACCGCTGTCCGTATTCTTTGGAGCCAGGCGAACCCAGGTCGTCACCGTTTCGACGTAACTACCCTGATAATCAAACTGCTCGAGCGCGCCGTCGGCACCACTCAACAACAGTGCCGGCGTGTTCGCCAATGCCTCAGCCTGGGGTTTGACGGTTACCTGCGCCAGATCGACGTCGTAGCTCCAGATATTGACACCATCTGCGACCAGCCATTGCTCGTACGGTTCGACGTAGGACCAGCGAAACCGGCCGGGTCGCTGAATTTCCAGAATACCGGTCGTCTGCTCGACGAGTTGCCCGTCCGCATCGATCAGAGCCTGCTGGAATCGGCCGCGAAATGTCGCCACGTCGTCGACAAATTGGTCGACGAGACGCCGACCGTCGTCCGCGCCTGTGGTCTCGGCCACGGCGGCCGCGCCAACCAGCAGCAGCAAATAGACCGCTGTGAATCGTGCCATCAAGCTCAAACTCCTATTCCTCGGCGACCGACGGTACGAGGATTTCCCGCGTTCCATTCGGTTGCAACGGCCCGACCAATCCAGCCGCTTCCATCGACTCGACCATGCGGGCTGCACGGTTGTAACCGATTTTCAGGCGCCGTTGCACACCCGATATCGATGCCTTTCGAGTATCCATAACGACCTGAACCGCCTGGTCGTACAACGGATCCTGCTCGGCATCGGCAGCCCCGGCGGGTAACTTTTCAATGCCCGCCAGTCCTGGTGTTGGACCCGTCGGGCCTTCAAGAATTTCATCAAGATATCGCGGTGCGGCGCTTTTCTTGAGGTGCCGCACGACCGCATGTACCTCATGGTCAGCGACAAACGCGCCATGAACGCGTGTCGGCAGCGAGGTTCCGGGCGGCAAATACAGCATGTCGCCGTGACCCAGCAGATTCTCCGCGCCCATTTGATCGAGAATCGTCCGTGAGTCGACTTTCGCAGAAACCTGAAATGCGATTCGCGTCGGTATATTGGCCTTGATGAGTCCGGTGATGACGTCGACTGACGGTCGTTGCGTTGCCAACAGCATATGAATACCGGACGCCCTTGCCTTCTGTGCCAGCCGTGCAATGACCTCTTCCACTTTCTTGCCGACGATCATCATCATGTCAGCCAGCTCGTCGATGATCACGACGATAAACGGCAATGGTGTCAAAGTCGGATGCTCGACCGGCTTGTCCTCGTCTTCAAAGGGAGGGGGCGTGAATGTTGGATCCTTGATTGCCTGCCCGGCATCGATCGCTTCCTTGACCTTGCGGTTGTAGCCGCCGATGTTGCGCACACCGAGGGCCGCCATGAGCCGATAACGACGGTCCATCTCGGCGACACACCAGCGCAACGCGTTAGCCGCCTCAGACATGTCGGTCACGACCGGCGTCAACAAATGCGGAATGCCCTCGTAAACAGACAGCTCGAGCATCTTGGGATCGATCATGATAAGGCGAACGTGCTCCGGCTGTGTCTTGTACAGCAGACTCAGCACCATCGCATTGATCGCCACGGACTTACCGGAACCGGTCGTGCCGGCAATCAGCAAGTGCGGCATACGCGCAAGATCCGCGACGACCGAATTGCCACTGATGTCCTTTCCCAATGCAAGCGTCAGCGGCGATGCAGAATCGTCGTAGGCGCGCGATTTGAGAATCTCGCCAAGCGTCACGAGTTCGCGGTTCTCATTCGGTATCTCGAGGCCAACAAACGACTTGCCCGGTATTACCTCGACGACACGCACACTGACGACGGATAACGACCGTGCAATATCCTTGGCCAGATTCGATATTTGACTGACCTTGACGCCGGGCGCCGGATCGAGCTCGAATCGGGTAATGATCGGCCCGGGTGATACTGATCTGACCTCGACATCGACACCGAAATCCTTGAGCTTGAGTTCGACGAGTCGCGACATCCCTTCGAGCGACTCCTGGGAGTACCCTTTTTTCTGTTGCGGTGGATCGTCGAGCAACGACAAGGGCGGCAGTTCGCCGGCCACCGGCGGATCGAAGAGCGGCACCTGGCGCTCCCGCTCTGCGCGAATACTCGTTTCCAGTGCCGGCATGACGGGCTCGATGCGGGGCTTCTTGCGGCCGGCAGTGCGTTTCTTTTCGACCTCCAGTACATCCTGCCGCGCAGCCAGCTGGCGGCGTCCCTCCGCCTTATCCCGCAACTCCCCGAACTTGAGTCGCGCACGCTCATAACCCGCGAGACACCAGCGCCCTACCCGATCCATGACGTTGAACCAGGAGATACCAAGAAACAGCGATATCGATGCCACCCAGATAACGAATAGCAGCGTGCTGGCACCGAGTAATTTCATGACGGCTGCAAGCCGCAAACCGACTTCCTGTCCGATGATGCCGCCGGCCGTCTCGTTGAAGCCGACCGGTGAAAAATGCAGCGTCGCAAGCGCGCAACTGGTTACAAGTGTCGCGACGAATCCGCTGATCCGCAGCGTGTAGTCCATTCTCGTCAAGATCTGCTGCGTCTTTTGCTCGCGGTACAGCATCCAGCCGAGATAGACGACCATTACCGTGAAAAGGTAGGCGGGTCGGCCGAAGAAATTGAACAGCACATCGGCGGTAAGGGCCCCGATTACGCCTATGCCGTTGTTTATTTTGTCACTACTTGTAGCCTGGCTGAAACCGGGATCAGCGGCATCGTAGGTAAACAACGCGTACCATAGGATGAAGGCCAGTACGCCGAAGACGATCAGCGCGCTCTCGCGAAGCGCCCGCGCGACCTGAGCGGAGATCCGTTGTGCCGTTTTCGTACTCTTTTGGGCTCTTGCCATATCTAAAGTAAACTGCAAACCGTTGTTAAGTGCCGGACATACAACTTGCCCGCCTTGTTGCCCTTGAAAGTCCTCGATTAGGACCGTATTTCCCGGGCTGCAGCGGGCAACGGTGGTGCCAGAACGAATAAGGACAAATTATACATGAGTGATTTGAGACATATGCGGGTTGTGATTCTGGGATCGGGTCCGGCGGGCTATTCAGCGGCTGTATATGCGGCACGAGCCAACCTCAAGCCAGTGGTCATCACCGGCATCGAACAGGGCGGTCAGCTCATGACGACGACCGACGTCGACAACTGGCCCGGCGACGTCGAGGGCCTGCAGGGCCCGGAATTGATGGAACGCATGCTCCGGCACGCCGAGCGATTCGATACGGAAATCATCAACGATCATATTCACACCGCTGATCTGTCAGTGCGGCCGTTTCGACTGGACGGCGACTACGGCAGCTATAGCTGTGATGCGCTGATCATTGCTACCGGCGCGACTGCGATGTACCTCGGGCTGCCCTCCGAGGAGGCCTTCAAGGGTCGTGGTGTATCGGCCTGCGCGACATGTGACGGTTTCTTCTATCGCGGCAAGGACGTTGCGGTCATCGGTGGCGGCAATACCGCTGCAGAAGAAGCGCTGTACCTGAGCAACATCGCATCCAAGGTTTTCCTCGTGCACCGGCGTGACGAACTGCGAGCCGAAAAGATATTGCAGGATCACCTGTTCGAAAAGGAAAAGGAAGGCAAACTTGAAATCTTGTGGGATCACGTCGTCGACGAGATTCTGGGCGACGATTCCGGGGTCACCGCCTTGCGCGTGCGCAGCACCAAAGACGAGTCAAAAACGACCGAAATTGATCTTGCCGGCGTGTTCATCGCAATCGGGCATAGCCCGAACACCGGCTTGTTCGATGGTCAACTCGATATGAAGAACGGCTACATAATCGTCAAATCGGGCCTCGAGGGTAATGCAACCGCCACGAGCCTGCCCGGTGTTTTCGCTGCCGGGGACGTCGCCGATCAGATCTATCGGCAGGCAATCACCTCTGCGGGTGCCGGATGTATGGCGGCTCTCGATGCGGAAAAATACCTGGACGCGCAGGAATCCGCGGACAATGAGAACATCAAAGCTGGCGACGCCGCTGCTTGATGCTACGGTGTCCCAGTGAGGACTACACAGGTCACCGTCAACGATACGATCGCCGCTATCCCCGCTGCTGAGTGGAATGAACTCGCCGGTCGTGACTACCCATTCCTCCGCCACGAGTTCCTGTTGGCCGCGGAGCAAAGCGGATCGGTATCTCCGGACGCCGGCTGGCATCCATGCCACCTCTCCCTGCGGGATCAGCACGGCCGGCTCCGTGCCGCGTTGCCCCTGTATCAGAAAGACCATTCCTGGGGCGAGTTCGTATTTGACTGGGCCTGGGCGCGCGCTTACGAGCAAGCGGGCCTTGCATACTACCCCAAGCTGGTATCCGCTGTTCCCTTTACGCCAGCGCCCAGCCGACGATTGTTGCTGCGAGCAGCCGACGACAACGAGGCAGTATCTGCGTTGCTCGACGCCGCGGTCCGGTTGGCGGATGCGCGCGATTGCTCGTCGCTGCACATACTCTTTCCGCAGACTGATGAGTTGCCATTGTTGAGGAATGCGGGTCTGCGAGTGCGCAAAGACTGCCAGTTTCACTGGCACAACAACAACTACCGCGAATTCAACGACTTTCTCGCCACGTTCAGCTCGGTAAAGCGCAAGAAGATCAAACGCGAGCGCCGACGTGTCGCCGAGGCCGGAATAACATTTCGTCGACTTCGCGGTAATGACCTCAATTCGGCGACCTGGAACATCGTGTATCGGCTGATCAGTCTGACATTCATGCGCCGCGGCTCACTGCCCTATTTCAGCCTGGAATTTTTCACCCAGATCAGTCAGGCATTGCCGCAAAACGTTCTGGTCATCCTCGCCGAGCAACACGGTAATGCGATCGCTGCCGCCGTGTTTTTCGAGAGCGAACGCGTTCTGTACGGCCGCTACTGGGGCAGCGATGGTCATTACGACGCATTGCACTTCGAGACATGCTATTACCAGGGAATCGATTATTGCATCGAGACCAGCAAACAGCTGTTCGAGCCGGGCACACAGGGTGAACACAAGATCAGTCGTGGCTTCATTCCCGAGCCCACCTGGTCCGCCCACTGGCTCAAACACCCGGAATTCCTTTCCGCCATTGGCGAGTATCTCGATGAAGAGCGCCGGCACGTGGAACGTTACATGCAGGCTGTCGATTCTCGCAGTCCATACAAGTCTCGGGATCCGTCGTGAGACCAAACCGGATCGTCTGGCTGAGTCCGTTCGATCCACCCGACGCATTTCCAGCTGTCGACAGCGCACTGACCGAGCCAGACGGCTTACTGGCCGCCGGTGGCGATCTCAGTGCAAAACGACTGCTGGCGGCATACAGCCGCGGTATCTTTCCGTGGTACGACGACGGCCAACCAATACTCTGGTGGTCACCCGATCCACGCTGCGTCCTCAGACCTGAGGACCTGCATGTCTCTCGCCGATTGCGCCAGATTCTGCGGAATTCGACAGCAGAACTGCACTTCAACCGGGCGTTCGGCGCGGTCATTCGCGCCTGTGCCGGAGAGCGAAAATCGGAACAAGGCACCTGGATAACCGGCGACATGATCGCAGCCTACGAGCAACTGCATGCCGATGGCTGGGCCCATTCGATAGAGGTTTGGGATAACGACGGCCTTGCGGGCGGCCTCTATGGACTCTGCATCGGCAAAGTGTTTTTTGGCGAATCGATGTTCAGCGCCCGGGCGAATGCATCGAAGATAGCATTGCTGGGTCTGACCAGGCACATGCAGGCATTCGACCTGCGACTCATCGATTGTCAGGTTGTATCGCCGCACCTGATGACCCTGGGGGCCAGCGTCATGCCACGGCACGAATTCACCCAATTCCTTGCGCTCGCATGCCAGCCGCCGATCCGGCATGAGAACTGGCCTCGGAACTCGCTCGCTATTACGCAACTAGCGTGCGATTAGTACCTTGTTGCATTGCATAACGCCGTTGTTTTCTGCACAATTCGCGGGCCTTTTCGGACGGAGACTTAATTATCTTGGCTAAAGAAGAAGCCATTCAGATGGAAGGCGTCGTCACCGAGACGCTTCCGAACACGACCTTTCGAGTAGAACTCGAAAATGGTCACGTTGTGACTGCGCATATCTCAGGAAAAATGCGCAAGAACTACATACGCATTCTGACCGGGGACAGTGTCACGGTCGAACTGACACCTTACGACCTGTCCAAAGGTCGCATCGTCTACAGAGGCCGGTAATTCCGGACCCGACTAGTCGTTTTCCGGAAGGTGCTCGAGCTCCTTCAGCACCGGCTCCGCATTCAGCTGCAGCTCATCGTCAGGTCCGACGGTAATACGCACATGCCCGCCTTCGGCCAGACTCCCGAATAACAGCTCTTCTGCCAGGGGCCGCTTGATGTGCTCCTGGATGATACGAGCCATCGGTCGTGCGCCCATTTTCGGCTCGTAGCCTCTCTCCGCAATCCATTCCCTGGCGGCATCGTCCAGCTCCAGCGTCACGTTATTGCTGTCGAGTTTCGACTCAAGCTCGACGACAAGTTTGTCGACGACGCGCTTGATCGACAGATGGTCCAGCGGTGCGAATTGAATGATCGCGTCAAGGCGATTGCGAAATTCCGGAGAAAACTTCTTGCGAATGATTTCCATGCCATCGCTACTGTGATCCTGTTGCGTAAAGCCGATCGATGCGCGAGTCATTTCCTGAGCGCCTGCATTGGTCGTCATAACCAGGATGATGTTACGAAAATCGGCTTTGCGGCCATTGTTGTCCGTCAACGTGCCGTGATCCATGACCTGCAGCAGCAGATTGAATACCTCCGGGTGCGCTTTCTCGATCTCGTCGAGCAACACGACTGCGTGTGGATTCTTGGTTACCGCTTCGGTCAGCAAACCACCCTGATCGAAACCAACGTATCCCGGCGGTGCACCGATCAGTCGTGACACCGTATGCCGTTCCATGTATTCGGACATATCGAAGCGAATCAGCTCCACGCCCATGCAATGCGACAGTTGCCGGGTTACTTCTGTTTTGCCGACGCCCGTTGGGCCGGCAAACAGGAATGCGCCAATCGGCTTCTCATCTTCGCGCAATCCGGAACGCGACATCTTGATCGCCGAACTCAAGGCCTCGATCGCGTTGTCCTGGCCGAAAATCGTCAACTTTAGGTCACGCTCCAGCGTTTTCAAGGCATCTCGATCCGACGCAGACACACTCTTCGCCGGAATCCGCGCCATGTTCGCGACAATGTTCTCGACCATTTTCACTGTGACTGTGTCCCCACGTTCGTCGGCTGGCTGCATGCGCAAATTGGCGCCCGCTTCGTCAATGACGTCGATCGCCTTGTCCGGCAGTCTGCGATCATTGATGTGGCGGGAAGCCAATTCGGCAGCCGCTTCGAGCGCCCCGTCCGCGTAACTGACCCCATGATGCTCTTCAAACCGGGATTTGAGCCCGTGCAGAATTGCCACCGTCTCTTCCAGGCTCGGCTCCGGTACGTCGATCTTCTGAAAACGCCGCGCAAGTGCATGGTCCTTCTCGAAGATGCCTCGATACTCGGCATACGTTGTCGAGCCGATGCAGCGAACTTCGCCATTGGCAAGAACCGGTTTGATCAGGTTACTGGCATCCATGACACCGCCAGATGCGGCGCCCGCACCGATGACCGTATGAATCTCATCGATGAAAAGCACAGCATCCGGGTCTTCGCGAATTTCAGCGATGACGCCCTTCAGACGTTTCTCGAAATCGCCGCGATACTTGGTGCCGGCAATAAGGCTGCCCATGTCCAGCGCATAGATGGTGGCATCAAGGAGCACATCCGGCACGCGCTCTTCGGTGATCATTCTCGCGAGACCCTCGGCAAGCGCTGTTTTTCCCACGCCGGCTTCGCCGACATACAGCGGGTTGTTCTTGCGCCGCCGGCAAAGAATCTGCACCGTGCGTTCGATTTCACGCTCGCGACCGATCAATGGATCGATCTTGCCCTCGATCGCCCGCTGATTCAGATTTGTCGCATATTTCTCCAGCGGGGATAATTCGGGCTCTGACTCGTTCTCCAGCGAGCTTTCAGCGTCTTCTGAACCCGACTCGCCCGGCAATTGCGGCATGCCATGGGAAATGTAATTGATGACATCGAGACGCGTCACATCCTGCAGGCTGAGGTAGTAAACAGCTTGTGACTGCTTCTCGCTGAAAATAGCAACCAGTACATTGCTGCTCGTGACCTCTTTCTTGCCGCTCGACTGCACGTGAAAGACGGCGCGCTGCAAAACCCGTTGAAAGCCGAGCGTTGGTTGCACATCGGTGTCGTCATCGTGTGCCAATATTGGCGTCTGCTCCTCGATGAATTCGGTAAGTTGCCGCCGTAACTCAGGAATATTCGAGCCACAGGCCTTCAGGATTTCGTGAACCTTCGGGATATCCAGCAAGGCAAGCAACAGGTGCTCGACGGTCATGAACTCATGACGTTGATCGCGCGCACGCTGAAAGGCCTCATTCAGACAAAATTCGAGCTCACTGCTTAACATGTCGTCTCACTTTAACTTCTCACGATTCTTCCATCTCGCACAATAGCGGATGCTGATGTTGTTGCGCCACACTCATAACCTGCGCGACTTTGGTTTCCGCAATTTCAAAATTGTACACGCCGCAGACACCTTTGCCCTTCGTGTGTACTTCTAACATGACCTGCGTGGCGCGTGTACGTTCCATTCCAAATATCGTTTCCAGGATGTCAACGACGAATTCCATCGGCGTGTAATCGTCATTGAGTAACACGACACGGTACAGCGGCGGCTGTTTGATCTTTGGCCGCGCTTCCTCAATGGCAAGGTCATAGCCGTCGCTTCTCTCTCTATCTGGTCGCTTTTCGCTCATCAATACTCTGTGTCAATGGAAATCCCAGCAAATGTCACTAAAGTGACCATCGCCAACAACATGCGGGTTATTATATATGGGCTTAGAATGGCGATCTCCAAGCCTGGTTCACGATTTTATTGCCGAGCCGGGGAGCCGGGCAATCGGCCAGCAACCGAAATACCTGGAAAAAGTCGTCTATATCATTGCTAAATATAGGTTTTTTCGACCTTTCGGGGGTTGTTTACGCACTGCGTAAACCCTTATCATCTTGGCGCTACGTTTATAGGAAGAGCGGAAATTATCAAACGGCCAGAATCACTATGACGACCGAAGCCAATTGGTCTGATTTCGCCAGCATGGACAGCGCGAAAATGCTCGCGGCTGCCAATCGCTTGCTGCCGGCATGGGTCAGCTTACTGCTCGTGGTCGTGATCGCGTGGCAGCTGGCGCGCATCATCTGGATGCTGGTTCCCGCTCCGTCGGCCGGCGATGCGGTCACCGCACCGGCAGGCCAACTCGCCCTGGCGGCGCCGGTAGACGGTTCGGCGAATGTGCAAACCATCGTTGCCGCACACATTTTCGGCATTGCCGACGAGGAGACAGCCGTAGAATTCCAGCCGGTCGCCGAAGACACGTCGAACCTGAGCGACACGCGACTCACGAATCTCTCGCTCAAGGGCACGATCGCTGCAACGCCTGCCGATATGGCGGTTGCCATCATCGCCGACGGCAACAAAGAAGAGAAAGTCTACACAATCGGCGAATCGGTCACATCGGGCGCAAACCTGCACGCCGTCTATGCGGATCGCGTTGTTCTGAATGAGAAGGGCGTGCTGACGAACCTTAAATTGCCGAAGGACTTTCCCGCGGGCTCTACTGCGGTGTCGCGACGCGATACTACCGCCACCGCGCGCGCAACGAGCAGTACCGAGAGCATACAGTCTGTTGTCGCCCAGAATGTCTCGAAACTGGCCGACGTCATACGACCGACGCCGTATTTCGTGAATGGTCAACAGCAGGGCTATCGCGTGTATCCTGGCCGTAATCGCCAGCAGTTTTCAGCCCTCGGCCTGCGTCCGGGTGACCTGATCAAAGACATCGATGGTCAGGCACTGACGGATCCAACCCAGGCGATGCAGATATTTCAATCACTGGATAGTGCAGATCAGGTCTCGGTTACCGTTGAACGCAACGGCCAGCCCCAGGTCATTGTACTCAGCACCAGTCAACTCGACCTCGGGGACGAGACCAGCCAATGAATAAGAATAAAGTACCGCAATCACGCCTTCGACTCGTTGTTGCACTGAGCTTATGCAGCCTGTTGGCTGCGCCGTTGACCTGGAGCCAGCGGGCGACGATTACACCGAATTACAAGGAAGCCGATATTCGGCAAATCGTTGAAGCCGTCGGCGAGGTTACACGGAAGAATTTCATTATCGATCCTCGGGTCAGCGCCAAAGTTACGATGTTGTCTTCAACGCCGATGACGCCCGAGGCATTTTACGAAGCTTTTCTGTCGATACTGCAGGTGCACGGTTATGTCGCCGTGACTTCGGGAGACCTGATCAAGATCGTCCCTGACGCGACCGCAAGACAGTACGCCGGTCCGCTCGGCTCATCGGCTGCAGCGGGACCTGACGACATCATCACGCAAGTGATTCAGGTACAGAATGTCGGCGCCGCACAACTGGTGCCGATCTTGCGGCCGCTTATTCCGCAATACGGTCATCTTGCGGCCCACCCCGGGTCGAATATGCTGATCATCTCGGATCGGGCGGCCAATGTAAGCAGGATGATGACGATCATCCGGCGCATTGATCAGTCGAACGACGAAGATGTCGAAGTCGTGCGCCTCGAGCATGCCTCAGCGGCAGAGATCGTCAGAATTATGACCGCGCTGACCCAGCAACCACGCAGCGATGGTGTTCCGGTTACCACCAGCCTTGTCGCCGATGCCCGTACCAACAGCGTCCTGATTGGTGGCGACAAGAGCGAGCGCCTGCGACTGCGCGCGCTGATCGCGCATCTCGACACCCCGCTCGAGGATGGCGGCGATACCCAGGTTCGTTACCTGCGTTACGCCGATGCAGAGGACCTCGCGGCCAAGTTGCAGCAGCACTTCACATCGCAGGCTCAAACAAGCGCCGGCGGCGCTGCGGGCGCCCAGTCACAGGACATGGTCAGCGTCTGGGCCGATCAGCAGAACAATGCCATCGTCGTCAATGCACCACCGAAGATGATGCGCTCCCTTATGCAAATCGTCGACAAACTCGACATTCGCCGCGCACAAGTACTCGTGGAGGCGATCATTGTCGAAGTTGTCGCCGATAAGACTTCGGAACTTGGCGTTACCTGGGCCGTAGAGGGCAGCGGTTCCAATACGCCGATCGGCGCAACCAACTTCCCGGCCTTCGGCCCCGGTATCGTGCAGCTTGGTGGCGCCGCAGGGAGCGGCGGACAAATCGATCCGACCGGCCTGATTGGCGAGGGCATAACGCTCGGCCTTGGGCGTATCAGCGATTCCGGCGTCAGTTTTGCGTCTATCATCCGAGCGCTTAACGGTGATGCCGATACCAACATCATCTCGACGCCGTCGGTCGTAACAACGGACAACGAGGAAGCCACGCTCAACGTCGGGCAGGAAGTGCCCTTCGTGACCGGCTCCTACTCAAACACCGGCAGCACTGGCGGCGCCGTCAATCCATTCCAGACCATTCAGCGCCAGCAGATCGGCGTAAAACTCACGATCACACCACAAATCAACGAAGGCGATGCACTGCTGCTGACCATATCGCAAGAGATCTCCAGCATCGCGCAGTCCGCCGCCGGCGCGGTCGATCTGATCACCAATCAGCGAATCATCGAGACGACAGTCATCGTTGATGACGGCGAGATCCTGGTACTCGGTGGATTGCTCGAGGATGTTTTGCGTGAGAGCGATCAGCGCGTGCCGATACTGGGCAAGATCCCGATCCTTGGTAATTTGTTTCGCAGTCGCAAAACCGACAAGGTGAAGACCAACCTGCTGGTCTTCATCCGGCCGAAGATCCTGCGGGACTCGTCGCAGACCTCGTTCGAAACGAATGCAAAGTACAACTACATCCGCGAGGTTCAGCAGGGCAACCAGGGCACCGGCGTAGCACTGATGCCGGGTTCAGATCGTCCGGTATTACCGCCGCTCGAGGAAATCACCCAACCGGACCAGGATGAAACTGCGAGCGATGAGTGACGTCGCCCTGATCAATTGATGGAAAGCGAAACTGAAATCGTCCTCGAACTGGCACCTGAACCGAGCGAAACGGATACTCAGTCGGTCAACCGAGCGCTGCCGTTTACGTTTGCCAAACGACATGGCGTGCTGATTCGTGAGATCACGCGCGATGCGGCGGATGCCGTATATCGGCCCGGCGCCACGCCAATGAGTCTGGCTGAAGCCCGGCGGTTTGCCGGAGTCCCGTTGAAACTGTCGCGTGTTTCGGTTGAAGAATTCGACGCACTGCTACAGGAGTCCTATGAACAAGGCAGCCACAAAGCCATGCACATGGTTGACGGCCTCGACGATCAGATGGACCTGTCCCGGGTCGCACAGGAATTGCAGGAACCGTCGGATTTGCTGGAGAGTGACGACGACGCGCCAATCATTCGCTTCATCAACGCCGTACTGACCGAAGCGGTCAAGGACAATGCGTCGGACGTGCACATCGAACCCTACGAGAACAGGCTGGGGGTGCGCTTTCGAATTGATGGTGTTTTGCGCGAAGTACTCGAGACCCGACGCGCCCTCGCCCCGCTGGTCGTGTCACGTATCAAGGTCATGTCAAAACTCGACATTGCTGAAAAACGCTTGCCACAGGACGGGCGTATCTCGCTGCGTATTGCCGGCCGGGCCGTCGATGTTCGGGTATCGACGATGCCATCGGGCCACGGCGAAAGAGTCGTGCTTCGCCTGCTGGACAAGCAGGCGGGTCGTCTTGACCTGACCTCGCTGGGCATGGCCGGACCGATACAAAAGACAATGGATCATCTGATTCACAGGCCGCACGGCATCATCCTCGTCACCGGTCCGACGGGCTCCGGTAAAACAACGACGCTATATGCCGCCCTCGAACGCATTAACGACAACACGCGCAACATCATGACGGTCGAAGATCCGATCGAGTATTTTATCGACGGCATCGGACAGTCACAGGTTAATACCAAGGTCGAGATGACCTTTGCCCGCGGACTCCGCGCAATTCTCCGACAGGATCCCGACGTCGTGATGGTGGGTGAGATTCGCGACCTGGAGACGGCTGAGATCGCCGTACAGGCCAGTTTGACCGGTCACCTGGTGCTTTCAACCTTGCATACGAATACGGCGGCAGGTACGGTTACGCGGCTTAGAGACATGGGTGTTGAGCCATTCCTGCTGTCATCTAGTTTGATTGGCGTGCTTGCACAACGACTCGTTCGGGTTCTTGATGACGAGACCAAGGTGCCCTACACGGCTCGCGAGTACGAATGCGAGCTTCTGGACGTGGATGCCTCGAATCCGCCCGTCCTGTACCATCCGGGCGAAGGACCCAACGGTGGCTTTCAGGGGCGCACGGGTATCTACGAGCTGATCGCCGTCGACGACAAGATGCGCAGCATGATTCACTCCGGCGTAAGCGAACAGGATCTCGAGCGTCATGCGCGCACGATGGGTGCAAGCATACGCGCTGATGGACGACGGCGCGTCCTTGAAGGCAGCACGACGATCGAAGAGCTGCTGCGCGTAACCCAAGAAGATTAGTCGTAAGCAATTATCATGGGTGCATTCGAATACGTTGCGCTGGATCCTAAAGGCAAAGAATCCAAAGGTCTGATCGAAGGTGATACGCCGAAGCACGTTCGGCAAATCCTCCGCGATCGCCATATGCTGCCGGTGCAGGTCACCGAGGTCGCGCAAAAAGAGGCCAAACGCCAGACGACTTTCTCATTGCGTAGCGGCATATCGTCATCTGACCTCGCGCTGCTGACCCGCCAGCTCGCCTCATTGTCGCAGTCGGGATTGCCACTTGAAGAAGCGCTTCTCGCCGTGGCACAGCAAAATGATCAGCCACGTACCAAGAGCATCATGCTTGGCGTTCGGTCCCGGGTAATGGAGGGCCACACGCTGGCCGATGGCCTGGGCGAATTTCCGCAGGCATTTCCCGAACTGTATCGCGCAACCGTTGCAGCCGGCGAACAATCGGGGCACCTCGATGTCGTACTCGAACGCCTGGCCGATTATACCGAAGCGCGGCAGGAACTCAGACAGCGGGTAACCAACGCGCTGATCTATCCGATTGCGCTCGTAGCAATGGCCGTTGCGATCATCAGTTTCATGCTTGCAACCGTTGTCCCGCGCATCGTCAATGTCTTCGAAAACGCATCGGGCGAGCTGCCCGCGTTGACACGCTGGCTAATTGCGACCAGCGATTTTCTTCGCGATCATTGGCTGGCACTGATCATTGGCGTTGCCGCGGTATTTTATGTCGTCTGGTGGTTACTGCAAAAGGATGGTCCCAAGCGCGGTTACCATCGCTTTTTGCTCCGCATGCCAATCACCGGACAGCTAACCCGAGGCATCAATACCGCGCGCTTCACGCGGACTTTCAGTATCCTGGCAGGGAGTGGCGTACCGATTCTGGACGCACTGAAGATTGCGGCCGAAGTCATCGAAAACTTGCCGATGCGTGACGCCGTCACAGAGGCCTCACTCAGAGTGCGCGAAGGAGCGTCAATCAGCCAATCGCTTGCCGCCAGCAAGTTGTTCCCGCCTATGATGATCCACCTGATCGCGAGTGGCGAGACCGGCGGCCGGCTCGAAGAGATGCTCTCGCGCACCGCGAATTATCAGGAGCGAGAAGTCGATGGACTGATCGCGACACTGCTGGGAATTCTGCAGCCCCTGCTTATCGTCCTGATGGGCGCGGTCGTCATGACGATTGTTCTGGCGATCCTGCTACCAATCTTCGAAATCAATAACCTGATTCGCTAATCAGGCCCTTGCACGGCCATATCTTTCGCGGTATACAAATACGAGTTATGGCCCGAGTGGTCGGTCGTGTATGGAACTGATTATTGCCCGGAGAGATTGCAATGAACGGTGAAGTCGATAGTGGTAAGAAAATGGCCGGTGTTGAAGATGACATCGACGTATCCGATCAGCCGGAGGATACGATCGTTCTTGATGACTTTACGGACATCGATAATATTGGCGATATTTCGGTTGAGATCAACGTCGAAGAGCTTATAGCCAAAATTGAGGCAGGTGACGGAGATACGGCAGACCACAAATTGGAACTTCGACGTCGTCTCGATGCACTTGAGGATCAGCGCAGAACTGAGAAAGAACTCGAGAGTACGTATAACTTCAATCTCGACGACGATTTATGATTCCCTGATGCGCCCGCGCAGGTGCATCTCAAATCAAGGGCGCGTGACCTGGCTTAACCCCTGCTTCGCTCCCTCAATTTGCGTCGCGTATGCTTATCGGGACGGCCATCTGTCTTCGGCATCAGCATTCGATCCTGCCGCAAAGCAGCAGTTTGCCGTTCTCTCTGACGCACTGTTGCCTCGTCCTCGAGAAAGCACTTTCGTGCTTCGATGGCCGGGCCGCGCCGTTGCGGAATCGCGATAACGGTGAGCGAGTATGGTAATCGCTCACGAATCAGGTCGATTCGGTCACCGCACTTGATGCGACTGCCCGGCGTGGTTCGCTCGCCGTTGATCTTTACATGCCCGCCAACTACCGCTGCCGTCGCAAGTCTGCGGGTTTTGAAAAACCGGCAATAGAACAGCCAGCGATCAATGCGCAGAGAATCAGCGGATGTGGTCATGCCGGAGGCCCCAAAATATAAATCTGATCGGCCAGACTCTGAAGCCATTTGCAGCCAAGCACAACGCGCCAACTCAATGAATCAGGATCACTGCTTAAGGGGATGATTCGAACTTCAAAGTGATCTGAGCTCGAAATACGTCGTCCTGTGGCTCGAAGCGCCACTGCTTCACGGCTTTGAGCGCGCTGGAGACAAATACGTCGCCAGGCTCCGCGCGCAGAATGTCGATAGCGTCTGTGCTTCCGTCAACGTTGATGTTGAAACCGACTTCGACCAGACCGGAGAGTCCGCGCAGGCGCGCGCGGCGCGGGAAGACCGGCGCAACATATTTCTTGATTCCAAACTGTTCAATACTTTGCAGTCCTTGCGGTGGCGACTCATCGGCTGCCGCGTCGGAGACAAGGGAAGCCACAGCTGGATCCCGCTCCCGGGATGCCTGCGGCAATTCGGCGACAGCAGCCACGGGCTCGCTTTCACTGTCTGTAGTCATTGCAGGTTCTTCCACGATGGCAGCCGCTTCGGCCCCCGGTAAACTCACATCGGTGACCGATTCTTCGGGCAAGAAATTGTCCGGCGCCGCCTGCGTCTCGGCAATGTCAATGGCGACCCGCATCGACTGCCGCGCAGATTCGACTTCCGGCGACAGGATACCGAGCGTATCGACAGCATCGAGCAATTCCGTTGCCTCCGTGAACTGTCCAGCGGCTGCCGCAAAAGCCGCACGCGTCAAGAGGCGCTCTCCAAGGCGTTCCATCGAATCGAGCAACCGCTGGTCATCGCCATGGACCCGATACAGCGCAACGAGTGCCGCATGGGCATTATCGTCGGCCGGGGTGATGAGTTTGCCGGCTGCGATGAGCGCGTTCGCGCTTGCGAGATCGTCGAGAAACTGCTCGTCTTGCGCAGCCCGGGAGATTTGCTGGCGAATTGACCGAATCGCATCCGGATCGATGTGCCTGTAACGCTCTGCACGGGACAACAGTGTGACTGCAGTCCCGACGTCTGCCGCCGCAACTGCCGTGCGGGCATCGGCAAGCACGCTATCCCCTTGCGCAAAAATTACCTGTTCAACCATCTCGATAGCCGGATTTAGTGGATCCGTTTCCGCGGCGATGGCGACGGCGCCATAAGCCTGCTCCAGATCATTAGTACGCATTGCCTCGTTCGCGCGCCGCACAAACTCATCGCTTATTGCCCGCAGACCTCGAAGCGCAGTCGGACTCGCGGGCTCGATGCCCAGCACCTGGCGATAATAGAAACGTGCACTTGAGTCGTCCGGCGAAACATAACGCTGTTCGTCCATCGCTTGAGACGCATTACCCAGAAGAGACTCGACCTCAGCCGAGGTGGTTATGCCCGAACTATCCGTAGCGTTCGGCCTTTCATCGATCTGTACGGCGGGAGGTGGGACGGGTTCGATCCGGGGCTCCCCTCTCAGCAACCACAAGGACCCGGCGAGGGCTGCGATCGTAGCGGCCGCGGTGATCAACAGCCAGGGCAAGCGTTTACGAGTAATCCAGCGACTACTTCCTCCGACTGCGGCCGTGCCTCGCCCATCTCGCAAGAATCCGGTAACAGATTTGGGGCGATCCTCGCGCTCATACGATAATGCCTGACGTAAGAACTCCCAGTCTTCCTCCGCGAGTCCCGGTATCGGTTCAACCACCACGTGCTTTTTCTTGGCGACAATTGACGGTAAGCCACCGAATGGATGGGAGCCTTTCAATAGCCGGTAGGCGACACAAGCAAGCGAAAATATGTCGTCTTCAAAAACCGGCGTTTTCCTGGACAGGACTTCAGGACTTGCATACGTTGACGTCACCCACGAGAAGCGCTCGTCTGTTTCGTCCCGATCCGGGTCATCACAATGTCTGGCGACACCAAAATCCAGCAGCTTGATCGTGTGCGTGTCCGTAATAAAGATATTCGACGGATTGATATCGGCGTGTACTACGTTGTTCGAGTGCGCGTATTGCAGACCATTTGCAGCCCCTGTGATCAACGGCCAGACAAACTCGTGCTCCAGTTGCTGGCCCCTCGTGCGCCGCAGCAAATCATTGACAGACTCTCCCTCCAACCACTCCATTACCAGGAAGAACTTCCCGCCATGCTCGGCGAAATCGAAGATACTGATGATGTTTGGATGGGCAAGAGACTGTGCCCGGGCTGCCTCTCGCTCGAGCGCCAGTCGCAGCGTCTCTGGCGCGGCTAGTGATTGACGCAGCACCTTGATCGCCACGTATGTCTTGTCAGGGCCCTCAGAAATCCGCTGGCGATCTACGGCTCTGTAAACGTGCCCCATGCCGCCGGAATAAGCCAGCTCGATAATATCGAAGCGATCGTTAAGACAATGCCCCGGCTCCAGCATGAAATCGTCATCCGGATCGATGTGCACCGACAGGTCAATGTTCGTCGCTACTACGTCGGCCAGATGGTCGGCCAATTCGGCATCATCGAAAAATTTCGAGAAGTCTTCTGGTATTTCCGACGTTACGGCGTCTTCGAATTCGTCACTATTTCTGTGGCGATCGCCTGCACCACCAATTCCGTCATTCAGTGGGCCTTCGTTATTCATTATGTTCTTGCGCCACGGCTCGAGGCCTTTATTCTTCCTGAGCAGCATTATCTGGAAAACCGGAGTTTTCATCGAGCTGGCTCATTTGACATTTTGTCACAACACCAGCTGACCCGGCAGATCGCCTGTATGCTCTTGCAATTGAGTATGCATGATTTATCGGGTTGAGAGCAATTCGGCATGCCCGTTTCGAATGATTAGCTGTTGTTCAGCCGAACATCAAATGTCACTCGAATCCACTCGGCGATGTTATTATCGCAGTGCCGCAAGAGCCGCAGTGCCCGCAGACGGGACTCGGCTGCTGCGTTTGCCTGAGGCGCACCCGATGAGTCGCCTCGAAACGTCAAACCCAGACCAGGAGCCGAGTCAATGTCCACCCGTCTTGACCTGTCCAAGCTCAGCCTTATGGACGCCCTAGACCTCGCTAAGCTGATCGAGATGGAAGCGTGCCACCGCTACCAGATGTTCGCCTCCCAGCTCGGCCGCAGCGGCGGCTACGATGCTGGGGCCTTCTTCGCCACTATGGCCGAGAACGAGGCCAAGCACGGTAGTGAACTGGAGGCCCGGCGCAAGGCTTTGTTCGGTGATGCCCCTGCGCGGCTGACGCTGGACGACCTGTTCGACGTCGAGGCACCGGATATGGGGGCGCCGCGCCGCGGCATGTCCACCGTCCAGGCATTTGAGGTCGGACTCGCCGCTGAGAAGAAGGCCTACGATTTCTACGACATGGCCTTGCCCGGCATCACCGACCCGGAGGTCCGGGCATTGTTCACCGAGCTTCGAGATGAGGAGACCGAACACGTCGGGATGCTGCGAGAAGCAATGGCCAAACTACCCGCCAGCGCTAGCGACGAAATCGAGTTCGACCCCGACGAAGCCCCCTATCTGTAGGGATCTTCCGGTTCTGCAAGACGCCCGAGAATCCTGCACGGAGTAAACGTGGTCGTTTGGATCCGGGCCGCAGAATTGACGATCGCCACTCCGGGCGGGCGTCCTCGGAAGCGGTCGTTTCATTTAAAGCAGATAGTCACGATTCCCGGTTCAGCAATGTCCGAAGCAGAGCGAATGGCGTATGAGTAGACAGTGGTTCAGTCTCTTCGCCTGGCGTAACGGCATGGCAGTCGTCAGCGATCTGATATCGAGCATGCTCATCGTCATGGCAATAAAGACAAAGTAGCTCCCAGTTACTGCCATCCGTTGGATTATTGTCATGGTTGTGGTCCTTGTGATGGACCGTTAGCTCACGCAAATTTTCGGCGCTAAATTCGCGGCCACAACGTGCGCATATCTTGGGGTACAGCTTTAAAGCCTGCGCCCTGTAGCCCTTCTCGCGCTGCTCCCTCTGGCGCCTTGCCATTTCAACAATCCGGTCTCCCGCGGTGATGTCATGTGGTGTTTTCTTCGGCGGCATACCTCTATCCTCGAGGGTGAGACCGGCCATCTGTATTGGCTCAGCAGCCGTCATTTTACCTCAAATCGTTCGACCGGCGACTGCGCGGCGCGCAAATGCTGAGCACCTCAATACTTCGAATTGAACGTCTGCTCTTTCATAAATAACAGTCGTTCGTTCGGATGCCTGGCGACCGACGGCAGTCGGCCAGATGCAGGAATAAGCGAGCCCAGCCACGAGGCAGGGGATTTATTGTGGGATCTGGCCCGGATCGGTAAACACCCAGTCGCGGTCCTTTACCGGTGTGTGACACGCGATACAGACCTGCATGCCATTGTCGAAAGGAACTTGATCCTGCCCGACCCAGCGAGCCCATCCCCAGCCATGGGTGTCGGCATAAGTCTCGGAGTCCTTGAACATGAATTCAGCATGCACGAACTCTCCGGGTCCTGCGGCTGCCTGCCAATGTTCCAGCGCAGTTTCTTTCCAGACCACCTTGCCGACGATCGCACCGTCGGGCCAGGGATTGGTATTGCCGGAGCGAGCTGCCGCAACGGCGACCTCGTTGCCCAGAATAACTCGCAAGGTGTTATTGTCGTTCCGGTGTGAAACGGCAATCGTTGCCCAGTCTTGCCAGCCGGTCGGATAGGCGATGCCGTTGGACGGCGGGATCGACTGTTCCGATGCGAGGCCACTGATTGAAATGCCCACAAGCACGACGGCCAGACTCTTGAGACGCTTTTTCATTGTCAACCTGATTCGTAGTTAAGGAAACCTGTTACAGCTACTTTAGACTGCCAGCTTTGATTCTAGCAAGACCCCCGCAAGCGGCTGCGTGTGGTTACGCAATGGTTTCGCCCCAGCCAGTCCTGCAGTGCATGTCATAGCCAGGAAGTCTGGCCACGCCGTCCTTGAATGTCATCCTGACTCTATGCGGTCTTGAACTGGAACCATTGCCCATGACCCCAACTCGCATATACGAGGAGAAACGTAGAGTGACTCTGCGTGGACCACCCTGACACGGTCTGACCCTCTCGAAGGCGCACCGACCAGATATACCGAGTATCGGGTTTAAGAGCTGCCTCGGGCCTCCACCACGGCTCCGTCAGGTCCTCGGCATAAGCGACGACGCGCCCCCGCATATATGACGGGACCATTGCGCCGCCAACGGCGTAAGCCGCCGCTTCGTAGAGAATCAGATCGTAGCTGACATCCGACTTGGAACATCCTTTCCAACGAAATACCGGCATCAGATCGCTTGCGACCGGGAAGCCGGATTGCGTTACGTTCGGAGAAATTGGTGTCACGCCGCGGAAGCGCTTGCTGCAACCGATTTGCCAGTCTTCGTTGCACGGTCCGCGGACGGCCGTGAAGGTTCCGATCGGCTGGGGTTCTTCGATCATCTGTCTGGCTGCTGTTCCGCGCCGACTTGGGAACCGGGCATCGTAAAGCGCGGCTAGCTCCTCGAACTTGTCCTCAATATCAGGAACGAGAAAGACCAGGTTGCCGCGAAAGACTATCGTGCCGATGTATGCAGCGGCGCCAGCTTGCGGCGCCCTGAAACTGCCGCCAAAGTGTCCAGTTCGTTGCCCGGTATCCGTGTCCCAGATGTATCCCAACAACGTGTACTCGCCCGGGGGGAGGGACCAGAAGAATTTCCCCTCTTTATCTAATTTGTAAGTGATCGCCTCGTCACTGTCAGGCGGCAGGATAGTCAGATAGAAATGATCATAACCAAAGAACCTTGCCCCCCATTTCTGCAGTTCGCCGTCCTGGTAGACCTCAACACTACCGAAAACCATACTCGTATCCGCAGTCACCTGCTCGACATCTTTCATCGTTGGGGGTGCCGCACAACCCCAAAGCAGCAGCGACGCGAAGAACGCGACGCGATATGACGTGTTCATGCTTCCTCCTTTGCGGAATCCGATCGACCGCAACAGGCGGCAGTCCGGCGATCTTGGGTCCTTCGTGGCGATAGTACGTCGCGGAGGAGGCGAGGACCCGTGACTTTGCGTCCCTGACTTTGGTCAGCTTTGCCTTTGTCGCCTGTCTGATTCTCTCACGCGGAGGTAAGCAGTCAATTCTGAGATGTACCTACCGATGGCAGCATTCATCATTGGCGGTCGTTCGGCCTGGACGCTTCGCCCAAGCCGGTTTCCGCGCACCGAACCGGTCCGGGATTACCTGATCTGTCCTAGCGTTTGCTCGGCGTGATGTACTCGTAGAACACGCGTTCCGTGCCGTCCTCTTCGCGCAAGATCACGCGCGTGATGCCCGCGGGATCCGCCCACACCAGATGGGCAGTGCCGGAACCGTCTTCCTCATCATCTTCGACCTTGTAGCCCTTCGCGCGCAGGCAGGTGTACTGCAGTCGCTTGCCGGCCGAAAAACCGGCGCCGAGGCCGCCCTCGATGCCAAGGTATTTGGCGAGGTTGCTTTCATCGTAGGTATCCTCATCCCAGGATGAGAACAGGAACCCGGCCACCCCGGCAGCGACGTCACCCTCCATAGTGCTTCCGCCTTCCATTTTCGACATGGATCTGGCGACATTTTCCGCGCCAGACTCCCGAGCTTCGCTCGCGACCATCTCCGGATCCCCTGCCATCAGCTCTTCCAGGAGCCGACTCCGCTCAGCCATCCCGTACTCCCAGCACTCGTTTTCATCGGCTTTCATCTGCGCCGGCCCGACACTCTCCGAGTATGCGTTCGGCGTGATCGTTCGGTTCATTTCTTTTATCGTGGCGCAGGACGTGACGGACAGCGCCATCACGACCACAAGGCCGACCGAACCAATCGATCTAATCGTCCCAAATTGATCGTTATCCATTGTCACACCCCCATTCTTTTATTCGCTGTTTGAGCGCCTAACTTAGCATCTCTTCGGGGCAACCGTCATCCAATCGGAAATCCCCATTGTTCGCTTTGCCGCACTGGCAGTCCATTCGGACAACACAGGCCCAACCGCAGCAGACAATCAGGCGCGATCGTACAGATCAAAATTCTCGCGCGTAATACAACGCCGGGATTCCGCAAAATGTTTTTCTTCACATTACGCCAGAGCATCGCAGCAGCGTTACGCTTCGTAAGTATCAAGCAATGCATCGATACCAGCGGTGAACATCATTACCGGAAAAGCCACTGGCCAGATGCTGGCAAATGAAATAACAAAAGCACCAGCTAGTTTCCTGATCAGGTTCATTGCCTGTATCGTTCAAGAGATGAATGTCTGCCTCTTGGCAGGAGCGTTCGCTCGGCGCTCTGTCAGACATCGCGATCGGAGTATCAAGTCTATAAGATCGCCTGAAGCAAGGTAAGTCGGTGACGAATCAATCATGAACAACAATGTGCCTGCTCAGCGTAACGCCGCCATCGACCTCCTCCGCGGCCTGGTAATGGTGATCATGGCGCTCGATCACGCACGTGATTTCTGGGGCGGCTATACGCCTTCTCCTACCGACCTTGACGTGACCACGGTTCCATTATTCTTCACTCGCTGGATCACCCATATTTGTGCACCGGTTTTCGTGTTTCTCGCCGGCACAGCCGCGTATCTGTATGGCTCGCGGAGAAACCCGGCACAACTTGCGCGATTCCTTTTTACGCGCGGCGCCTGGCTCATCCTGATCGAACTTACGGTCTGCAAATATGTTTGGATTCCGGAGCCCGGTTACAGCCTCGTACTCATTCAGGTGATCTGGGCGATCGGTTGGTCGATGATTGCTCTCGCAGGGCTTTGTTTTCTCAGACCAGCCGCCGTTGCGATCATCGGATTGGTGATCGTCTGCGGCCACAATACCCTGGACTCGCTTGTTCCTTCCGACTTTGGTGGCGCGGCGGCAATCTGGACCATCCTCCACGAGCGTGGCCCGGTGCAGCTGTCTGAGGGGCTTACGTGGATGGTCTCGTATCCCCTCTTGCCGTGGATTGGCGTGATCGCCCTGGGGTACGGTTTCGGTACAACGGTGAGTTTTGACATCGACAGACGCCGAAAATTGTATATGCGCCTCGGACTCGCAATGATTGCCGCGTTCATCTTGCTGCGCGCATCCAATATCTATGGCGATCCAGTCGCATGGTCAGCACAGGCGACCACATCGTTCACCTTGCTATCGTTCCTGAATACAAGCAAGTATCCGCCGTCTCTGTTGTTTCTTCTAATGACCCTCGGCCCTGCACTGTGCTTGCTGTCATTGTTCGAAGGTTGGTCGTCGGGTCGGCTGCGCAAGGTGTTTCTCGTATTTGGCCGTGTGCCGTTTTTTTATTATGTACTGCACCTGTACCTGCTTCGCTTCACAGCGATCCCGGTTTCTTTTGCACTATATGGCGCTGAGGCTGCCAGGCCGCCACCGGGTCCTGCCGGAAGTGCCATGCTCGGGTTGAGTGCGACATACGTAGCGTGGGCAATTTCTATCTTGATCCTGTATCCGGCATGCATTTGGTTTGCTCGATTAAAGGAACGGCGACGCGAATGGTGGCTAAGTTATCTGTGATTCGCCGCCAACAATGATACAAGACCTTCAATTGTGCGTTTCGGGTCGGTTGGCATGGCCCTGATAATTCGGACCAGGTTGCCGTGATGCCATCAGTCGTGCTCCAGGGAATGCTCAAACGTGTGTTATCTGAAATCCCTCGATGTCACGACGAGGTTTCCTAACATATCGGAATGATCTACGAGCCGTCTTGCTATGACATGAATGACTTCGCCTTCGATCTGCAGATCGCCCTGAACACCCATGAGCCGGGCATTCAATAATGCGGCACGATATTGCTCCGCAACCTGTTTCCAGACGATCAGATTGATGTGGCCTGTTTCGTCCTCGAGAGTTACAAACGTCACCCCACTTGCTGTGCCGGGTCGTTGCTTCGTGATGACAAGACCCGCAAGACTGATCGCCGTACCCGTCACCAGCTCGGGCATGCGGTTTGCCGGCAAATAGTGATAGCGATCGAGCCGGTGACGGAGCAGCTGCACGGGATGCCTGCCAAGTGTCAATCCAAGGCTTTGGTAATCAGCAACAATATTCTGTCCTTCAGTTGGCTTCCTGAGCAGTGGTGTGGCCTCGTAGCGGTCCATCGACTGCAATAGCGGCAATGGTTTTTCGACACCTGCAACGGCCCATCGCGCTTTGTGGCGATGGCCCTCGAGTACTGTCAGCGCGCCGGCAGATGCCAGTACACCAAGTTCCCGGCGATCGAGCCCGACTGTTTCGAGTAACTGCTGGGTGCTGTGATAACCCCCTGTACAACGCTGATCAACAATGCGTCGACCGGCTTCCTCAGCAAGACCCTTGGCCATTCTTAGCCCGAGGCGTAGCGCCGCCTGCCCATCTTTTCCGGCTTCCAGCGTACAATCCCAGTCACTCTGGTTGACATCAACGGCTCTGACTTCGACACCATGTCGCCGGGCATCCTGGGTCAACTGCGATGCAGAATAAAAGCCCATCGGCTGGCTGTTCAGAAGAGCTGCCGTGAACGCGGCCGGCTCATGACACTTGAGCCACGACGACACGTATACGAGAAGTGCAAAGCTCGCCGAATGTGACTCGGGAAATCCGTATTCCCCAAAGCCCTCAATCTGCCGAAATATCTGTCGCGCGAATTCTTCCTTGTAGCCACGCTCACGCATGCCGACAATCAGCTTCTCCTCGAAAGGCCCCAGCCCACCGCGCCGTTTCCACGCTGCCATTGCACGTCGGAGTTGATCCGCCTCCCCCGGCGTAAACCCTGCCGCTACAACGGCAAGTTGCATGACCTGTTCCTGAAAAATCGGCACGCCGAGCGTCCGCTGCAATACGCTTTTGACATCCTCGCTCGGATAATCGACGGCCTCCTCGCCGTTACGCCTGCGTAAATAGGGATGCACCATGTCACCCTGAATCGGACCGGGACGGATAATCGCGACCTCGATCACGAGGTCGTAGTAACACCGTGGTCGCAGGCGTGGCAGCATCGCCATCTGTGCACGCGATTCGATCTGAAAGACGCCCATCGTGTCGCCTTCACAAATCATGTCGTAGACGAGCGGGTCTTCGGCCGGCACGCTGGCCAGCGTCAGCTCCCGACCATTGAATTTGCGCAACAGATCGAAGCTGCGACGAATCGCCGTTAACATGCCGAGACCGAGCACGTCGACTTTAAGGAGCCCGAGATCCTCGAGATCCGTTTTCTCCCATTGAATGACCGTGCGATCAGGCATTGCTGCGTTCTCGACCGGCACGAGTTCGGACAACAAACCGTTCGAAATGACAAAGCCGCCAACATGCTGCGACAGATGCCGCGGAAATCCGAGTATCTCTCTGACCAGATACAGGAGCCGCTTGATGATCGGACTTTCGGGATCGAGCCCCGCTTCGAGGACACGACTGTCATCGACGCGTTGCCCATCCCACCACTGCATCGAACGTGCCAGCCGGCCAACCTGCAGTTCGCTTAAACCCAGCGCTTTACCAACATCTCTGAGTGCGCTGCGTGGCCGGTAAGTGATGACAGTTGCGGCGAGTGCAGCGCGCTCTCTGCCATACTTTTCGTAAATGTATTGGATAACTTCTTCACGACGCTCGTGTTCGAAGTCGACATCGATGTCGGGTGGTTCGTTACGCTCTTTTGAGATAAATCGCTCAACGAGCATCGCCATACGCCCAGGATCGACTTCGGTAATACCCAGGCAATAACACACGGCTGAATTTGCTGCCGAACCGCGACCCTGACACAGAATGTCCTGCGAACGTGCAAACGAGACAATGTCGTAAACCGTTAAAAAATATTGTTCATATTTAAGCTCGGCGATGAGTTCCAGCTCGTGCTCGACAAGACCAACGACCTTGCGCGGAACGCCTGCCGGCCAGCGTCGTCGCATACCCTGCTCTGTCAGCTGCCGCAGATAGCTGGCCGGCGTTTCGCCATCAGGAACAATTTCATCGGGATACTCGTAACGCAATTCGTCCAGTGAAAAATCGATTGCCTCTGCAATACGCAAGCTTTCATCCAGAAGTTCTTGTGGGTAGATGTGCTGTAAGACCTCGAGCGAACGCAGGTGGCGTTCGCCGTTCGGATACAATGCAAAACCGGCATTATCTATCGTGACGCCTTCGCGTATCGCTGTCAGCGTATCCTGCAAAATACGCCGTGAGCGGCTGTGCATGTGTACATCGCCACAAGCAACAAGTGGCAACTTGAGCCTGCGACTTTCTTCATAGAGTTTTGCAAGCCGTTCTCTTTGTCGGCCGTCCGCAAGCAGTTCAACCGCAATCCATAAACGATCACGAAATGTTTCGCGTAACCAGTGATCTTCGACATCGAGTGACAATGCCTCATCGGGTACCCAAAGCACGACACAATTGGGTAAACCATCTTCGAATGCGAGCCGTGTCAATTCGTACGAGCCTTTTTCCGCTGCGCGCCGTGCGTTTGTAATCAGCCCACAAAGTGCAGCGTAACCGTTACGATTCTGCGCAAGCACGACCAGTTTACGACCACTCCGAAGACGCAATTCGGAACCGATAATCAGTTTCTTGAGACCGTGTTCTTTTGCGGCAATATGTGCACGAACGACGCCGGACATCGAACACTCATCGGTAATCGCGAGTGCCTCATAGCCCAGCGCGGCAGCCGTCTCTACGAGTTCCTCAGGATGGGAAGCACCACGTAAAAAGGTGAAATTACTAAGTGCATGCAGTTCAGCATAGCGACCGACTATCATCAGCCAAAAAAGCCGTGCAAGTACCAGGACGCTGTGCGATTACGGTTACGAAACACCCACAGGCGCATACCGCGCGGATTAACCGCCGTGTAGTAGTCACGTGCAATACCGTCTTCATCCCACCAACCCGTCTCCAGCCGCTCCGGCCCCTCGACAATTCTCAGGCGTCCCTGATGCAACGGATAACCCGCATCAACCGGTAGTAAAACAGGTTCGGGCAACATCCACAGTGGCCGCTGCAAACCCTTCCTGATCGTCGACAGCGTTTTGGCCGCTTTGCCCGAAAGTAAATCTTGCAGACGCCAGGCAAGCTGCGGTCGATGCTCGGCAACTGTCGCGACACCAGCAACGCATTCATTACCGACACGAGCAACAAGTCGTTCAGCGAGCTGTGCCACCGAAAAACGCAGCGCTCGTCCTTGGCCCGGGGCTTTGCCCTGAAACCTCAGCCGCCCGGGCTCGGCCTGTAATGCCTGGGCATGCCCGCCCCGCAGGCGAACCGATACCACCGGTTCGGACAAGGTCAGTTTTTCGAACCGTATACTCAGTAAATCAAACCAGCAGTCGGCCATGCGTTCTGCATTGGCACAACCAAGTCGAAGCTGTGTCGCAGAATTATGCAGATGGAAAAAGGTAAATAGAATGGACTGCACGCCAAGCTGCCGTGTCCGCAAAAACTGTTCGAGCGAGAACAATAACTCACGACAGATGGCGAGCAATAGCTCACGATCGCTTTGCTCTTCGGTCATTTCGTAATCAGCGCAAAAGCGTTCGGGTGCACGCCAACTGCTGCGCGGATCTGGCAAGCGACCTAATGCGCGATCAAGTTCGATGAGTCGCTGCGGTCCGAAACGTCGTGCAAAACCTTCTCTTGGCAGGCGCAGACAGTCGCCAATATTACGAACGCCCATGCCCGTTAATGATTCGCAGACAGCATTGGGCCAGTCGAGACAGGCAAGGGACAAAGTACGCAAAGCAGCCGCAAGATTTGCAGGCTCACGAATACAGGTGCGACGCCCACCTCTTGCAAGCCATGTCGCTGCAAGCGGTGTCGGTGCAATTGCCAACGAAGCACTAAAGCCTTGTTGCCCGAGGCCTGCTGCAATTTGTTGCCGCAGACTCAAAAGACCGCCATACAGCCGCAAACTGCCGGCAATTTCCACCAGCAATACATCCGGGCCGGCAAAACAAACCACCGATGTGAATTGTTCGAGCCAGAATGCAAGATTTTCCAACGTCTGCTGTTCCGCAATCTCACTACGTTCTTCAACACGAAGAGCCGGCAAGAGCGCAAGCGCTGCATTTGCCGACTGGCCGGGCAGGATGCCGGCAAACTCCGCTTTTGCTGAGGCCAGTAACACGCGATGAATACCGTGCTGTTCCTCAACAACGACTCTGGCTTCATCGCCGGGACCGCTCGTCTCTAACGCCAGATTTGGCAAATAAATACAAAACCAGAGCCGCTTAATAACAGGCGCCGTTAAGGTCTGCGGTCTTACTGCTGGAGTATCAAGCGCTAAGGAATGCTGACTGAACAGCCCCTGACTGGAACGATGGTGTCGTGCTGTCGACATGAGTCAGACGACATCATGCAATACAGCGGGCCGTCCGCCACGACTCTTTAAAATGGACAGACGCGTGCCCTCACCGCTGGCCTGCAACTCGATGCGCAATGCCGCAGCCGACGGTTCGGCGCGTGCCGCAGGGGGGCGAAATGCGATCGCCCAGCTGCTGCCCTTTTCGGCGGCAAGCTGCAAACGTCTACCAGCCTGATCATCGAGCACGTCGGGCCACAACAACACGGCTGCGCAGGTGCCCGACGACAATGCCTGTTCAGCCGACCAAAGCGTTTCGCTGTCGTCTTTCGGACGCACGATCAATATGCGTGACAGATTGATGCCCCATTGTTGCAAGGCCGGTGGGTACGGTTGAAACGGTGGCGCGACCCAGGCTATCCAGCCCGGTTCAGCGTAATCGCTACCGCTGTCTTCGGCACTTAGGTGCGCCAGCGCCGGCATCAGCAAGCGCAGTTCACCGATACCATAGTGTTCGACAAGAATTTCCGTCAGGGAACATTGCGGCCAGCCGCCTCCCGGCAGATGTCGGTCGAGCGCTTCGTAGCCGCTGGCAAGCCCGGCCGTAGCATGTGCCCGGTTATGGCCGCGCCAGACTCGCGGGTTCTCGAGCAGTTTGTCCAGAGGGGATGAATCGCGCCGCATCTCATGAACACTTAATGCAGCGGCATGCCGTCACGAATAACGCCAACGACAACACCTTCTATCACCATCGTCTGCTCGGAAAGATCGACGCGAATCGTTTGGAAGTCCTCATTTTCAGGTATCAACTCAACCACAGAACCGTTCTGGCGATAACGTTTAACCGTGACTTCATCATCGAGCCGGGCAACGACGATCTGCCGGCTTCGGACTTCGGGCGTGCGATGCACGGCAACGAGATCACCATCGAGAATGCCGGCATTTTTCATACTCATGCCATGCACCCTGAGCAGGTAGTGCGGTTTCGGACTGAATAATTGCGGATCGAGTCTGTAATGCGTTTCGATATGTTCTTCTGCCAGGATCGGGCTGCCGGCTGCGACCCGGCCAACCAGTGGCAGACCGATTTGCTCGCGTAAAGAATCCTTGAGCTGAATGCCGCGCGATGCGCCCGGCAGAAGTTCGAGGACACCCTTCTTCTGCAGTGCCCGCAAATGCTCTTCGGCGGCATTGGCCGACTTGAAGCCGAGTTCGCGAGCGATCTCGGCACGCGTCGGCGGCATGCCGGTTTCGGCAATAAAATCTTGAATCATTTCGAGAATTTGTGTTTGTCTGGGGGTCAGTGGGCGCATTTAAGCAGTCCTGTATAAATTCACAGTGTATGTGATTATATACAGTACTTGCGTCAGTGCAACCCCAACCGAACAAACACCCATAAACAACTGAAGTCCGGCAATAGTTCGAACAGGCGTGACCGCCGGCACTCTGTCGCCGGACGACGACAAACCGCAATAAAAACAGGGATTTTCATTGCGGGAGCGGCCGGATTGTTAAATAATGCGCCTGCAGTTTATCTCCCAACAGAGGAAATTTGGACAATGAAGAAGACCGCACTCAAAGTAAGCGCATTACTGCTCGTCGCCGCTCTCGCTACAGGCTGCGCCAGCACTGCAGAAATCGAAGCAACAGCGAACCGCGCTGCTGCCGACGCTGCTGCTGCTGCATCTGCCGCCGAGGCTGCTCGCGCAGCTGCTGATCGTGCAGCCCAAGCTGCCGCCAGCGCTCAGAGCACCGCTGACCAGGCACTGTCTGCTGCTACCGAAGCACAGTCATGCTGCAATGCAAACCGCGAAAGCATGGAGCGTATGTTCCAGAAGTCTATGTCAAAGTAACAAAGACTTAGAGCCTTTAGTGAAACGCCGCGCTTGCCGCGGCGTTTTTTATTTCCTCTCCGACCGGCGTCGGAATGCCATCGGAGCGGTCGACAATCTGCTCGACCAGATGCCAGTCAAGTTGCCCGGCGCGCTCGCCCGTCATGGCTATAAACTGCTCCGTCACATACGTTAACGGATCTTTGACGATTACATCGTCATCGACCGGGCTCACCGCGCCCTCTTCCGGCATTACATCCTCGTCCTTCCTGGCCACGGCCACTTCCAGCAAGGGATGTGCTTCGATGACCAGTTCGCTGCCGTCCCAGCCCATTTTGATCGGCTCGTTGATGATCCGCACCGGCGTACTCACATCGATATTGCCAAACAGGTACTCGATATCTTCGGGGAACATCCTGACGCAACCGTGCGTAACTCGCATGCCAACGCCGGCAGGACGGTTGGTTCCATGAATCAGATAGCCGGGTAGTCCGAGCCGCATCGCATACTCGCCAAGCGGATTGTCCGGTCCGGGAGGTACGATTTTGGGCAGTGGATTACCGTCTGCCTCATGCTCGTCGAGCACAGACTGTGGCACGTACCAGCTTGGTTTGCGCACCTTGGATATGACTTTGGTCAGCCCCAGCGGCGTTTCCCAGTCCATGCGGCCAATGCTGATCGGGTACGTCATCACGTAAGCCGTTTCACCGGCTTTCGACTCCGGGAAATAATACAAGCGATACTCAGCAAGATTCAGGACGACGCCGCGACGTGGAACGCCTGGCAACACGAATCGTGTCGGCAGAACAATCTCGGTGCCTTTGCCAGGCACCCAGATGTTGATGCCCGGATTCGCACGCACAATATCCTGGTAACCCAGGCCGTGACGTCGGGCGATATCGACCAGCGTATCTTCATCGCGTGCGGTAATCGTCGACACAGCACCGATGACGTCATAACCTTTTGGAGGTAGTTCGTATATCTCGGCTCTTGCTGCGTGCACAAGCAGTACACAGAAAACCGGAATTGAGAGCAGCTGCCGATTCATCGGCCCTTTTCTTCGCGTTCGATGACCTCGATCTCACACTCCGCAGCCGCAAGCCATTCCTGCATCGCCTCACTTTCGAGAACGCGATGCGGGTAGAAGCCCGCCGACTCCGGCAGATTGATGCCGTAGGTGCGAAATCGCA
>Ga0224512_10000787_pt1 | contig 32456 bp, 32 predicted proteins | sample SF_May12_sed_USG_4_FD_169103 | JGI IMG/M metagenome (GOLD analysis project Ga0224512, IMG submission 169103) | Sediment microbial communities from San Francisco Bay, California, United States - SF_May12_sed_USGS_13 | ecosystem: Environmental > Aquatic > Marine > Sediment | place: USA... | reverse complement strand
GGGCCGGAATCCTCTTTCGGGGGGATCCGCAATTACACGCTCGGCATCTGGCTCTGATCGATGAACGCGACGCCGATGCCTGGAAAGGTGCGGTGGAGGTCGTCGAGCAACGCCGAGATGCTCCCGCCCCTGCTCATGTCGATGTAGTAGGTCGCCTCCAGGGTGCCGTCGCGGGCGTCGACTCGACGAAGGTCGCCGGTCGCCACGTGCCGTACGATGACGTCGTTCAGCGCCTCGAGGGGCTGCTCGCTGCCCTCCTGGCCCGACCAGTCGACCGACAGATAGAGGTTGCGGCTCTCGCGGCCGGTCCGCGCCCAGCGCAGCAGGGCCACGGCGCCCATGATGACGAGGCCGGCCATGACCGTGGCATACATCTGGTCCGCGCCCAGCCCGAGCCCGATGGCGATGGCCATGAACAGGTACGCCAGCTCCTCCGGCTCCTTGATCGGCGTGCGGAAGCGGACGATCGACAGCGCTCCCACCAGGCCCAGGGAGAGCGCCAGCGACGACTTCACGACCGTGATGATCAAGACCGTCGTCATGACGATGAACGGAAAGACCTGGGCGAACTCGTCGCGGTTGGAGAGCGTCGAGCCGAAGCGTTGAAAATGCCAGCGGAGGATCAGGGCGAGGACGAGGCCCACCGAGAGGTGGATCAGGAGGGCCACCAGCGACAGCGGCGCGCCCGCCGGCAGGTTGAGGCTGAACTGTTCCATGGACGCGACTCGCCCCCGTGTCGGGCGAACCCCGACAAGGCGGGGAGTATAACCAAGGCCTCGCCGCCGCCTAATCCGGCTCGAGCCCGCAGCCGCGAATCTTCTGGAGCAGCGTCTTGTAGCTGACGCCCAGCAGGCGCGCCGCCCGCTTGCGGTTCCATTGGGTGTGCTGGAGCGCGCGCCCGATCGTCTCGCGCTCCGCCTCCAGGGCGACGCGCCGCCCGACCTCGCGCAGGGGGATGTCGCCCGCCTGGGCCTCGATCTCCTGGATGAGGTGGGCCAGCTCGCGCCCCGGCGGCCCACCGGTGGATTGCCCGCTCTGGATCTCCCGGAGGATCGAGTCCTCGCTCTCCAGCACGATGATGCGCTTGATCATGTTCTCGAGCTCGCGGACGTTTCCGGGAAACGCGTAGTGCTGCAAGGCGTTCATGAGCCGTGTGCTGAGGCGCGGGACGGGCCGGCGGTAGCGGGCTGGGAAGCGGCGCAGGAAGCTCTCGACCAGAATCGGGATCTCTTCGCTCCGCTCGCGGAGAGGCGGGACCCAGAGGCTGACGACGTTGAGGCGGAAGAAGAGATCCTCGCGGAAGCGCCCTTCGCGCACCATCTCGTCCAGCTTGCGGTTGGTCGCGCAGATGACGCGGACGTCGACCCGGACTTCCCGGTTTCCGCCGAGGCGGGTGAACTCACCGTCCTGGAGGACCTGGAGCATCTTCCCCTGCAGCGCGGCGCTCATCTCTCCGATCTCGTCGAGGAAGATCGTGCCCTGGTGCGCGAACTCGAATTTGCCCTGCTTGCGGGAGCCCGCGCCCGTGAACGATCCCTTTTCGTAGCCGAACAGCTCGCTCTCCAGCAGATCTTCGGGGAGCGCGGCGCAGTTCACCTTGACGAAGGGCCGGCTGACCCGCGCCGAGACCTCGTGGGCGGTGCGCGCCACCACCTCCTTGCCCACGCCGCTCTCGCCCTGGATCAGGATCGTCACGTCGGTGTCGGCGACCTGGTCGAGCACCGCGCGGATCCGCTGCATCGGCGGGCTCGCCCAGACGAAGGCGTCGCGACCGCCTGCGAAACCGGCCGCCAGCGCCTCGCGCTCGCGCTCGAGGGCCTTCTTCTCCAGAACCTTCTCGAGGGTGAGCTCGAGCTCGTCCTCATCGAAGGGCTTGTTCAGGTAGTCGGCGGCGCCGAGCTTCATCGCCTCGACGATCGTGCTCGCCTTGCCGACCACCGAGAGCATGATGACGGGCGTCTCCTCGTCGAGCGCGCGGATCCGCCGCAGCGTCTCGATGCCGTCGACGCCGGGCATCATCACGTCGAGAATGATCAGGTCCGGCGCGGCGCCGCCCTCGAGCAGGGCCAGGGCCCGCCGGCCGTCCTCGGCGGTGTCGACGTCGTAGCCCTTGAGCTCGAGGAGATTCGCGAGGTACGTGCGGATGGCTTCCGCGTCGTCCACCACCAGCACCCGGAAGCGCTGCGGGGGTGTCTTCTTCGTTGCCTTGCCGGCCGGCCGCTGCGCCCGCTTCCGCTGCTGCGCCACGACTAGGCCTCGCTCGCGTCGCCGGGGGGCGGCTCGTCGCCACCCATCGGCAGGGTGAAGGTGAAGCGGGCGCCGCCGCCCGGTCGGTCCGAGACGCCGATCGTCCCGCCGTGGGCCTCGACCAGGCGTCGGCAGATCGCGAGCCCGAGGCCGAGGCCCCCGGCGCGGGCCTCGTCGCCGGCCCGCACGTAGGGCTCGAAGATGCGCTCGCGATCCTTCGGCTCCACGCCCGGCCCGTCGTCGGACACGCGCACCTCGACGAAACGCCGTTCCGAGGGCGCGCCGGGGGGCGGCACACGGGTCTCGATCTCGATCGTCGCGCCGGGGCTCGAGTACTTGATCGCGTTGCCGACGAGGTTCGTCAGGATCTGCCCGACCCGCAGGCGATCGAAGCGAGCGAGACGGGCGTCGGGGGCCACGTCGATGCGCAAGCGCAGGTCGCGATCCTCGAGCAGCGGCCGCAGCAGCTCCAGCACGCCGTCGATCGCCTCGGCCAGAGAACCGTGGCACACCTCCAGGACATCGCCGCCCTTCGCCTCGCGAGAGGCCGCCAGCAGGTTGCCGATGAAACGGTTCAGGCGCTCGCAGCTCTTCGTGCTCTCTTCGAGGAAGCCCCGCTGCTCCTCGGTGAGGGGTCCCACCTCCTCGGTGAGCAGGAGCCGGTTGTAGCCTCCGATCACGGTGAGTGGAGTGCACAGCTCGTGGCTCACCACCGTGAGCAGCTCCTCGCGTTCGGCCTGCTCGCTGCGCAAGCGCTCGCGGAGCGTCGCCAGCTCGCGATTGCCACGATGCAGATCCTGGCCCGCGCGCAACAGCTCCTGCTCCACCTGCCGGACGTGGGTCACGTCCTGGATCAGCCAGACCTCGGCCGCAGCGAAGGGCTCCAGACCGGCCGGGCGGCAGATCACGGAGCGCCGCTGGCCGTCGGGGCGGGTCAGCGCGCACTCCACGGCCCGCGGAGCGGTGGGGTCGGGCCGGCCGCTGCCCGTGTCGGCGAAGGCGTCGCCCAGGGGTACGCCCACCAGCACTTCGGCGGACTGCACCCCCGACATCTCGATCAGGCGCGCGTTCACCCACTCGATCCGCCGGTTTCGGACCCAGGCGAGCCCGTCCGACATGGCCGCGGCGAGGTGGCGGACGAGCGTGTCGTCGGGCTCGGCGCTCCTCTCCCACTCCGCGGCCTGGCTCATCCCGCCCCCTTCGCTGCCCAGCACGCCGGCCCAGGTGGTAAGGTCTCCGCGAGCGCAGCTCGGGCCCGCGTCCCCACTTCTCTCATCGTTTTGATCGAGGGCCACCTTTAACGGAAAATCCCTGCGGAGACGGATGCTTGGCCGCTGACCCGCTCGCAGCCGACCGCCGGCGCATCGACTTCCTGGTCCACGAGATCGATCGCCACAACCGCCTGTACTACCTCGACGACCGGCCGGAGATCTCCGACGCCGAGTACGACCGGCTGCTGCGCGAGCTGCGCGAGCTCGAGCACGCCCATCCCGAGCTGCGCCGGCCCGACTCGCCGACACAGCGCGTGGGAGCGCCGCCCTCCGAGGGCTTCGCCGAGGTGCGCCACCTTGTCCCGATGCTGTCCCTGGACAACGCCATGGATGCGGACGAGATGCGCAGCTTCGACGATCGCGTCCGCCGCGAGCTGGAGCACGAGGAGCCCATCGAATACCTGGGAGAGCCCAAGCTGGACGGCGCCGGCGTGGAGCTCGTGTACGAGACCGGACGCCTGACTGTCGGATCGACTCGCGGCGACGGCCATGTCGGCGAGGACGTCACCGCGAACCTTCGGCTGTGCCCGAGCATCCCGCTCGTGCTGGCGACCCGCAGCCCCGTACCCGAGCGCGTATCGGTCCGGGGCGAGGTGATCCTGCCGATCGCGCGCTTCGAACGGCTGAACGAGCGGCGACTCGAGCGCGGGCTGGAGCCCTTCGCCAATCCGCGCAACGCGGCGGCGGGCGCGCTGCGGCAGCTGCACGACATCGACACCCGGCGCTTGCGCTCGCTGGAATTCCGCGCCTACGCGATCGGCGAGGGCGCGCCCGATGACGTGACCACCCAGGCGGGGATCCTCGCGACGCTGGAGGCCTGGGGCTTCGGCGTCAGCCCGGAGAGCGAGACGTGCCGGGGGGTCGATGCCCTGATTGCGTACCACGAGCGCAGGCTCGCGGCCCGCGACCGCATGCAGCTCGAGATCGACGGCAGCGTGGCCAAGGTGAACCGCCGCGACTACCAGGCGGAGCTCGGCACCCTGACCCGCTCGCCGCGCTGGGCCATCGCCTTCAAGTTCCCACCGCAGCAGGAGACCAGCGTCGTAGAGGCCATCGAGGCCCAGGTCGGCCGCACCGGGGCGCTCACGCCGGTGGCTCGCCTGAAGCCGGTCCGCGTGGGGGGCGTCACCGTCACCTACGCCTCGCTCCACAATCAGGACGAGATCGACCGCAAGGACGTGCGGGTGCACGACACGGTGGTCGTCCAGCGCGCGGGTGACGTGATCCCGCAGATCGTGAAGGTCGTGCTCTCCAAACGGCCGCGCCGGACGCGGCGCTACCGCCTCCCCGCTCGCTGCCCGGTGTGCCGCGCGGAGACGCTGCGCCTCGAAGGCGAAGCGGTGACGCGCTGTCCCAACCTCGACTGCCCCGCCCAGCTCAAGAACAACCTGCGCCACCTGGCCAGCCGCGGCGCGCTGGACGTGGAGGGGCTGGGCGACAAGCTCGTCGACCAGCTCGTCGAGCGTGGCCTCGTCCGCCGCTTCTCGGACGTGTTCCGGCTCGACGCGGAGACGCTGGCGGGCCTGGAGCGCATGGGCGAGAAGTCGGCGGCGAACCTGGTGACCAGCCTGGAGCGTGCCAAGCGCACGAGCCTCGCCCGGTTCCTGATCGCGCTGGGCATCCGCGACGTGGGCGAGGGCGTGGCCGAGCTGATCGCCTCGCACTTCGGCGACCTGGATCCGATCCTGAAAGCGAGCCGCGAGGAGCTCGAGGCCATCCAGGGGGTCGGCCCGACGATCGCGGAGAGCGTCGAGCGATTCTTCGCGGATCCCCGCAACGCGGCGGAGGTCGGGGAGCTGCGCGATCTCGGCGTCCGCTGGGAGGTGTCGCCCCCGAAGCCGCGGGGCGACGGGCCCCTCGCCGGGAAGACCTTCGTGCTTACCGGAGGTCTCGCGGGCATGACGCGCACCCGGGCCCGCAAGCGCATCCAGGAGCTCGGCGGCAAGGTCACGTCCGCGGTCTCGAAGAAGACCGACTACGTGGTTGCCGGCGCCGACCCGGGCGGCAAGCTCGAGAAGGCGCAGCAGCTCGGCGTGGAGGTCCTCGACGAGGCGGCCCTCGAGAAGCTCCTGGGCGAGTAAGTAGCCGGCCGGGGCCGAAGGCGATCCCTCCGCGAATGGCTCGGCCCGGGCAGGTCGCCGGGCGGCCGGGGCCGAGGGCGATCCCTCCGCGAATGGCTCGGCCTGGGCAGGTGGCCGGGCGGCCGGGGCCGAGAGCGATCCCTCCGCGAATGGCTCGGCCGCCAACTTCTCGACAGGTAGCCAGGCGGCCGGGATCGACGGCGATCCCTCCGCGAGTGGCTCGGCCGCCAACTGCTCGACAGGTAGCCAGGCGGCCGGGATCGACGGCGATCCCTCCGCGAATGGCTCGGCCGCCAACTGCTGGACAGGTAGCCGGGCGGCCGGGGCCGAGGGCGATCCCTCCGCGAATGGCTCGGCCGCCAACGAGCGGCGAGGTTTGCGGACAGGAAATCACCCGGGCGGGACGGGTCGCCGCACGGAGATCGAGGGCGGCCTGCGCTTGATTTCGCTGCGGGATCGCCCTCGGCCCCGGCCGTCGCATCGCACTGGCTTGTATCGGACGTGCTACGTGGACTTGGTTTCGCGCCGGAGGGCGAGGGCGCGGTTGTAGACGGCGCGCCGCGAGAAGCCGGCGGCGCGGGCGAGCCGGGCGGCGATGGCGCGCGCGCTCTCGCCGGCGGCGAATCCCGCCCGGATCGCCGCGTCGATCTCCGCCGGATCGGGCGCGGCGGCGCGCCCCGCCCCGCCGATCACGATCGTGATCTCCCCGCGCGCTCCCGCGGCGCAGCGCTCCGCGAGGTCGGGAAGCGGGCCCCGCAGCACCTCTTCGTGGAGCTTGGTCAGCTCGCGCGCCACGCAAGCCGGCCGCGGACCCAGGATCTCCGCGCAGCGGCGCAACGTCGCGGCCACGCGGCGCGGCGATTCGAAGAGCACCAGCGTCTCGGGACGCTCCCGCAGGCCCTCGAGGAGGGCATCGCGCGCGCCGGCGCGCCGGGGCAGGAAGCCCAGGAACGTGAACGGGGACGCCGGCAGTCCGGCGACCGCCAGGGCGCTCACGACGGCGGAGGCCCCGGGCACCGGGGTGACGCGGTGCCCGGCGGCCACGGCGGCCGCCACCAGCCGTTCGCCGGGGTCCGAGATCAGCGGCGTTCCCGCATCCGATACGAGGGCCACGGACCCGCCCCGCGCGAGCACGGCCAGGGTCTTCTCGACGCGCGCCGCCTCGTTGTGCGCGTGGAGCGAGACGGGGCGCGCCTTCACGCCGTGGCGATCGCAGAGCACGCGCGTGCGCCGCGTGTCCTCGGCCAGCACCAGATCGGCCTCGCCCAGCACCCGTAGCGCCCGGAGCGTCACGTCTTCCAGGTTCCCGATCGGCGTCGCGACGACGTGGAGTTCACCCAAGGCTACCCGGGTGCGCGCGGCTCGGGGTAGAGGCCGACGAGGCCCTCGGCCGAGGCGTCGCAGATTCCGCGCTCGGTGATCAGCGCCGTGACGAGCCGGGCCGGCGTCACGTCGAAGCCGTAGTTCGCGACGGGACTGCCCGGCGGCAGGATCGCCACCTCCACGACGCTGCCGTCGGCGGCGCGCCCGGCCACCACGCCGACCTCGCGCGCGGCGCGCTCTTCGATGGGGATCGCGGCGCCGTCGGCGAGATCCCAGTCGATCGTCGACGAGGGCAGCGCCACGTAGAAGGGAATGTCGTTGTCACGGGCGGCCAGCGCCTTGAGGTAGGTGCCGATCTTGTTGCAGACGTCGCCCGTCGCGGTCGTTCGGTCGCTGCCCGTGATGCACAGGTCCACGAGGCCGCGCTGCATCAGGTGTCCGCCGGCGTTGTCGACGATCACGGTATGCGGAACCCCGTGCTGCCCGAGCTCCCAGGCCGTGAGGCTCGCCCCCTGGTTGCGCGGCCGCGTCTCGTCGACCCAGACGTGGAGCGGAATCCCCCGCTCGTGCGCGCGGTAGACGGGGGCCAGCGCCGTGCCCCAGTCGACGGTCGCGAGCCAACCGGCGTTGCAGTGAGTCAGCACGTTCACGGCGCCCCGGCTGCCGCGCCGCTCGAACGCCTCCTCGATCACGCGCAGCCCGTGCTCGCCGATGGCGCGGCAGCTGCGAACGTCGTCTTCGGCGAGCTCCGCGGCGCGGGCGTAGGCGCGGCGCTCCCGCTCGGCGGGCGCGGCCGCGTCGAGCGCGGCGCCCATCGCGTCGAGCGCCCAGCGCAGGTTCCGCCCCGTGGGCCGCGTGGCCAGAAGCGTCTTGCAGGCGGCCCGGAGGGCGGCGTCGGAGGGGTCCGTGCGCATCCGGAGACAGACGCCGTAGGCGGCGGTCACGCCGATCAGGGGCGCGCCCCGGACCCTCATGCGGACGATGGCCTCGACGGCGGCGTCGAGGCTCTCGAGCCGGGTCGTGACGAACTCGAAGGGCAGGCGCGTCTGGTCGATGATGCCGACGGTCCGGGCGTCGTCCTCCACCCAGATCGAGCGATACGCGTCGCCTCCGACCTTCATGGCGGGCGGGGAGCTACTCTCCCGCGAACTCGCACAGCGACACCAGCGTATGTCCGGTGGCTTCGATGCGCCGGCGGCCCCCGAGGTCGGGGAGGTCGATGACGACGGCGCAGCCCGCGACCGTGCCCCCGACCCGCTCGACGATGCGGATCGTGGCCTCGGCGGTGCCGCCCGTGGCGATCAGGTCGTCCACCACCAGGACGCGCTCGCCCGAGCCGATCGTGTCGGTGTGGATCTCGACGCCGTCACTTCCGTACTCCAGGTCGTAATCGGCGCCGATGGTGTCCCAGGGCAGCTTCCCCTTCTTGCGCACGAGCACGAAGCCCGCGCCGAGGGCGACGGCGACGGCGCCGCCGAGGATGAAGCCGCGCGCCTCGATCCCCGCGACCTTCTGGATGCCGAGGCCCCGGAACGGCCCGGCGAGCTGCTCCACCGCCGCCCGCATTCCCTGCGGATCCTGGAGCAGCGTCGTGATGTCGCGAAACAGGACGCCCCGCTTCGGGTAGTCCGGGATGGTGCGGATCAGCGACTTGATGGTCATGAGCTCACCTCGGAGCCGGTTCGAGCGCCGAGAGCGCGACCGGCCACGGCCTCGAGCTTTCGCACGAGGTCCGGGTCGCGCGCATCGGGCGGGGTGATCAGCGCGTTCTCGAGCGCCCGGTCGCAGCCCTCGGGACAGGGAGGCCTCCCGGCCGCGAGGCGTCCGCCCACGGTGGTGACGAGCTCGCGGGCGTGGCCGGCATTGCTCGTGAGCACGTGCACGATGTCCGCCACCTTCACGTCATCGTGTCGGGGGTGCCAGCAGTCGTAGTCGGTCACCATGGCGACGGTCGCGTAACAGAGCTCCGCCTCGCGCGCGAGCTTGGCCTCGGGCATGTTGGTCATCCCGATCACGTCGCAGCCCCAGCGGCGGTAGAGCTCCGACTCGGCGAGGCTCGAGAACTGGGGTCCTTCCATGACGAGATAGACGCCGCCGCGCACGGCGCGTATCCCGGCCTCGCGCGCGGCGTCCTCGAGCGCGTCTCCGAGACGGCGGCAGACCGGGCGCGCCATCGAAACGTGAGCGACGACGCCCTTCGTGAAGAAGCTCTTCGCCCGCGAGAAGGTGCAGTCGACGAACTGGTCCACGAGCACGAAGGTGCCCGGGGGCAGGTCCTCTCGCAGCGACCCGCAGGCGCTGATCGAGATCAGATCCGTGACTCCGGCGCGCTTGAGGACGTCGACGTTCGCGCGGTAGTTGATCTCCGAAGGCGAGATCCGGTGACCGCGCCCGTGCCGCGGCAGGAACACGAGGCGAAGGCCGCCCAGCTCGCCGATCAGCAGCTCGTCGGACGGGGCGCCGAAGGGCGACTCGAACTTCTCCCAGCGCGCGCCCTCGAGGCCGTCGAGCTCGTAGACGCCGCTGCCGCCGACGATGCCCAGGACGGGCTCCAATCGCTTCTCCGGGCTCGGCATGCGTCTCCCGTCCGACTGCGTTCGCCTTCGGCTCGCTGCGCGGCCTCGGGCCCTGCCGGCCCCCTGCGCGGGTACGCTACGCTGCCGGCGCCCCGGTCCCGGGGAGATTCCCGATGAGCCGAGACCGACGCGCCCTCGGAGCCGCCGGCGAAGTCCGGGCCGCGGCGTACCTCGCGCAGCGAGGTTATCGCATCGTCGATCGAAACGTTCGGGCGGGCGGAGTCGAGATCGACATCGTCGCGCGGCGCGGCCGCCTCGTGGTGTTCGCCGAGGTGAAGACCCGGCGCTCCCGCGCCCTCGGCGCCCCCGAGGCGGCGGTGGACGCGCACCGGCAGGCGCGCCTCGTTCGCGCCGCGGCCGCCTGGCTGCGCGCGCATCCCGGCCTCGCCCGCCGCATGCGCTTCGACGTGATCGCGTGCGAGCCCGCCGCCGGAGGCACGGGCGACGGCTGGCGGGTACGCCACATCGAGGGCGCCTTCGACGCCAACGGTTAGGGCTTCTCGGGCGACTCCGCCGGGGCGTCGGTGGCGGCTTCGGCGGCGGCCCGGGCTTCCTCGAGGGCGACCGCCTCGTCGGCGGTTCCGGGGGCGGCTTCGTCCGGCACGATGAGAGCGCTCAGATCGCGGATCTTGGTGCGCAGGCGCGCCTTCTTGCCTTTCAGCTCGCGCAGGTAGTAGAGGCGGGCGCGCCGCACGTGACCGCGCTGCTTGATCTCGATGCGCGTCACCGTCGGCGACTCGACGGGGAACACCCGCTCCACGCCGACTCCGTAGGACACCTTCCGGACCGTGAACGTCGCCGACCGGCCGCCGCCACGCCGGCTGATCACGACGCCTTCGAAGACCTGGATCCGCTCCTTGTCGCCTTCCCGGATCCTCACGTGCACCCGAACGGTGTCGCCCGAACGGAACGGCGGGAGATCCCTGCGAGGGGCCTCCCGAAACACGGCATCCATGTGGTTCATGACTCATCCTCTTTGCGTTCGGACCCGAGCAGATCCGGGCGACGACGCCGGGTGAACTCGCCGGCCCGCTCGGCGCGCCAGCGGGCGATCGCGGCGTGGTCTCCGCCGCAGAGCACCTCGGGCACCTTCAGACCGCGGAACTCCGCGGGGCGCGTGTACTGGGGACCTTCCAGCAGTCCGCGCTGAAACGACTCGCTGCTCGCCGACTCGGGGTTTCCCAGCACGCCGGGCAGGAGGCGCACGCTCCCCTCGATCACAGCCATGGCGGGCACCTCGCCGCCCGAAAGCACGTAGTCGCCGATCGAGAACTCCGCGTCCACCGCCAGATCGATGGCGCGCTGATCGACTCCCTCGTAGCGACCGCAGACCAGCACCAGATGCTCCTCTTGCGCCAGATCCCCGAGCCCCGCCTGGTCGAGCCTTCGACCCTGCGGCGACAGCAGCACCACCCGCGCACGTCGCTCCGGCCCCTTGGGGCCGGCGAGCGCCTCGACCGCCGCCACCAGCGGCTCGGGCTTCATCACCATGCCCGGGCCGCCACCGTACGGCGCATCGTCGACGCTGTGGTGCCGATCCGCCGTCCATTGTCGCAGATCGTGCACCGCGATCCGCACGAGATCCCTCCGGACCGCGATTCCCACGAGCGATTCCCGAAGGAAGGCGTCGAAGAGCCCCGGAAAGATGGTGATCACGTCGATCCGAAGCATCCCCTTCGCCCCTCAGGCGGGTTCGAGGAGCCCGGGGATCACCTCGACCACGATGCGACGGCTTTCGATGTCCACCTCCCGCAGCAGGTCCCGCGCCGCCGGGATCAAGTGCTCGACGCCTCCTTCGCCCTCGATCACCAGCACGTCGGTTTCGCCGGTCGGCCAGATGCCGCGCACCACCCCGATTTCGCGCCCGTCGTCTCCTTCCACCCGGCAGCCCAGGAGCTGGTAGCCGTAGTACTCGCCCGGGGGCAGCGGCTCGAGCGCCTCCGGACCCGTCATCACCAGGCGACCTCGCAGCCGCTCCGCCGCATCGCGATTCGCGACGCCGACCAGCCCAATGCGAACCTCTCCGCGCCGCCCCGCTGCGGCGCTCACGACTTCGAACTCCACGGCCTCGGGATCGCGCTCGCTCTCGCCCAAGACGAGGCGCTCTTGCCTCAGCAGCTCGTCCGGCCCGTTGCCGAAGTACCGGACCCGCAGCTGACCGCGCAGCCCGTGGGCCCCGACCACGCTGCCCAGGGCCACGAAGCGGGGGTCAGTCGACGATGTCGAGGCGGCAGTTCTCTCCATGGCGCGACGCTCCGAGCACCGCGCGCATCGCCTTGGCCACGCGGCCCTGACGACCGATGACCCTCCCGCGGTCGTCCGGCGCCGTCTCCAGCTCGAGCAGGCGGCCGCCGTCGCGGACGTTGACGACGACGTCGTCGGGGTGGGACGTGATGACCTTCGCGATGAACTCGATCAGATCGGCCGGTTTGGGGCGTTCGGCCGTCATTGTGCGGCTGCTCCCGCGCCGCGCTTCCGCGCCCGCCGCACCAGCGAGCGGACCGTCGGGGTGAGCTGGGCGCCCTGGGCGAGCCACGCCTCGATGCGCTCGGTCTTGAGATCGACCTGCTCGCCCTGGAGACGCGGGTCGTAGGTCCCCAGAAACTCGAGGGCTCGGCCGTCCCGCGGGCGTCGCTCGTCGATGGCGACGACGCGGTAGAAGGGGCGCTTCTTGGCACCCACGCGCGCAAGGCGGATCTTCACCACGACTCGGGGAACCCTCCGGGGTAACGGGGGAAAGCGGCGCGAAAGCTAGGCGAGTCGCGTGGGGGGGTCAACCGCGGCGCCGCGGCGCGAGGCCCATGCGGCGCTGCTCCTTGGCTTCCGAGCACCTCGGACAGGCGTAGCGCACCTCGTGACGGGTCTGGAGCCGCTCGTAGCCCTGGTCGAGGGCCACCCGCCGGACCCGCGGCACGATCTCGCCGCAGAAGTCGCAGCTCTGGCCGCCGCTTCGCTCCCCGAGCGGGTCCCGGCCCTCCGGCCGGCCCGGCTGCGGGGTGGGTCCCTGTTCGCTAGGTGCGCCGTCACCCACGGTCCGAATCCTACCCCAACCGCAGCCACAGATCGGAGGGGGCGTCTCCCCCCAGCACGCGGCGCAGGGCCGCGAGGATCCGGGGCTTGGCCAGCTGGATCTCCTGACAGCGGACGCTGGAGTCGACGGTCACCTCCAGGACGCCGCCCCGAAGCGCGGTGGGCCGGCAGTGGTCCGCGATCTCAGGGCCCACGGCCTCGTCCCAGCGCTCCGCGATCCGCATCACGCGCGCCGTCTCGGTGAGACCGAGATCGCGCATCACGCGGGGCACGAGCGAGCCGATCGCTTCGAAGCGACTGTTCGACCGCCGCCTCACGGCGTCACCCTGCGTCCTCGTCGAGTAGCCGGAAGACGAGGCCCGTCGGCAACTTCGGGTAGAAGAAGGTCGACTTCTGCGGCATCACCTCGCCCGCCGCCGTGACGCGAAAGACGTCCTCCGGCGCCACCGGATTGAGATAGAGCGCGACGCTGCCGCGGCCGCTGCGCAGGTCGCGCGCCGTCTGGAGCGCGTCCTTCGGGTAGTCGACGGCGCCCTCGCGTACGGCGTCCGCGTCCAGTCCGAACACACCCGCGATGACGTCGCGGTGCACCACGCGCACCGTGAGCTCGTCCTTCCCGGACTCCGGCCGGGGCTTCGAGAAGATCCGCAGCCGCCCGGAGGCATCGTCGGCGGCGAAGGCGTGCCGGTCACTCAGCGGCGCCAGGCATTCGGCGAGGAGCGCGGGAATCGCCTCCGCGCTCGGGATGGGCACGGATCCTTCCGTCCATCCGGGCAGCCGCTCGGTCCAGGCGGCGTCGGTCGGCACCGCGCTCTTGAGGATGAGCCGATGGATCGGGAGCAGCAGACTGCCCGGCGCGAAGGCGTTGGCGAAGCAGGCCAGCATCCAATCCTGCGGACCGTCGCCGCCCCCTGTGCTTTCGTCGCGGTACTGGAGCGCGGTCTCGTAGCGGTGGTGCCCGTCGGCGATCACGACGGGCCGCTCCGACAGGAAGCGGCAGACCGCCTCGATCGGCGCGGGATCCTCCAGGCGCGTCAGCGTGTGGGTGCACGACGCGTCGCGCGCCTCGGCGACGGGCTCGGCCTCGAACGCCCGGCCGAGGGCGCTCTCGAGCTCCCGTTGCCGGTCCTCGTAGAGCACCAGCACGCTCGACAGATTGGCGCGTGCGGAGCGCAGCAGCTTCAGACGGTCCGCCTTCGGACCCGCGAGCGTGAGTTCGTGGGGGCGCACGATGCGTCGCGCGTAGTCCTCCAGGTGCAGCAACGCGAAGAAGGCCTCGCGGACGCGGGAGCTCCCATCCGGCGCGACAAAGCGCTGGCGCAGGCCGTAGAGGGCCGGGGTCGGGTCCCGGACCAGCACGGCGCTGCGCTGCCAGGCATCCAGCGTCCGTCGGATCTCCGCGTAATCCGTCGTGGCCTCCTGCTCGACCTCGCGAGTGAGCGTGAGGCGGATCGCGTTGTGGGGATCGCGATCGTAGTAGCTCGGGCGGTCGCCGGGCGCGATCACGTCGTAGGGCGGCGCGATCACGCGATCCAGGTCGACCCGTCCCGGGGCGTAGCGCAGGGCGCGAAAGGGGCGGATCCGCGTCACGAGGCGCCGATCTCCCGCAGCACCGACTCGAGCTTGGCGGCCGGGATCGCCCCCGACCGCAGCACGCGCAGCTCGTCACCCGTCACGTCCAGGACGGTGCTGGCCTCGCTGCCCCCGGATTCCGCCTGGTCGACATCGAGCATGCGGGGCTCCTCGTCTCCCGTGCCGCATGCCGCTCCGGCGGCGCCGCGCGTTCGCGCCGGCTCCTCCCCGCTCGCGTTGAGGCTGGTGGCCGTGATCGGGCCCACGCCTTCGGCGCGCAGGCGGCGGGCGATGGCCGCGGCCAAGGGGTGGGCGGAGCAGCGAACACCCACGGCGCCGTCTGCCCGAGCCACACCCGGCGCGAAGCGGCGACCGCAATTCAGGACCAGGGTGAGCGGACCGGGCCAGAACGCAGCCGCCAGGCGCTCCGCAGCCCGCCCGACCTCGAAGCCGAGCGGGTCGAGGTCTTCGAGGCTCTCGACGAGGATGGCGACCGGCTCCGACGCGTCGCGCCCCTTCCAGCGCCACAGCCGCTCGAGGGCGCGATCCGCCCCGGCATCGGCCCCGAGGCCCCAGACGGTCTCCGTCGGGTAGGCCAGAAGCCCTCCGTCGCGGACCCACGCGACGGCCTCGCCGATGGGATCGGGGATCACGGGGAGACGGCGCGCGCGGCGATGTCGCGCCGCAGGTGCACGCCCTCGAAGCGGATGCGGTCGGCGGCCGCGTAGGCGCGGGACCGCGCCTCGGCGACCGTGGCACCGCGCGCAGTGACGCCCAGGACGCGCCCCCCCGCCGTGACGAAGTGCCCGCCCACGCGCCGGGTGCCGGCGTGGAACACGACCACGTCCGTGTCACGGGCGACGGCATCGAGCCCCGCGATCGGCTTTCCGCTCTCGTAGTCGCGCGGGTAGCCGCCGGAGGCCAGCACCACGCAGACCGCCGCGTCGCCCCAGCCGACGGGAGCGGCGCGGTCCAGGTCGCCCCGGGCCGCGCCGGCGAGCAGGGGCACGATGTCGCCGTTCATGCGAACCACCAGCGGCTGGGTCTCGGGATCGCCGAAGCGCACGTTGAACTCGACGACGCGGGGTGCACCGGACGCATCGATCATCAGACCCACGTAGAGCACGCCCTGGTACGGGTGACCGTCGTCCGCCAGGCCGCGCACGGCGGGATGCACGATCTCCTCGAGCACGCGCTTCTCGATCGCCTCCGTGAGGACTGGCGCCGGCGAGTAGGCGCCCATGCCGCCGGTGTTCTCGCCGCGGTCGCCGTCGAGAGCGCGCTTGTGATCCTGCGCGGCGGCCAGGGTGACGATGTGCCGGCCGTCGGTGATCGCGTAGTAGGAGGCCTCCTCCCCCTCCAGGCGCTCCTCCACCAGAACGCGCGCACCGGCCTCGCCGAAGCGCCGCTCGGCCATGATCTCCGCGAGCGCGGCTTCCGCCTGCCGGACGTCGTCGCACACCATCACGCCCTTGCCGGCGGCCAGTCCGTCGGCCTTGACGACGCAGGGCCCGTCGAGGCTCTGCACGTGGGCGCGCGCCCGCTCGAGATCCTCGAACACGGCGAAGCGCGCGCCGGGTATCCCGTGGCGCGCCATGAAAGCGCGGGCGTACGCCTTGCTGGCTTCGAGGCGTGCGCCCTCGCGCGAGGGACCGAAGACCGCGAGCCCGGCCTCGCGCAGACGATCAGCGACGCCGTCGGCCAGCGGCGCCTCCGGGCCGATCACCACCAGGTCGGCGCCCTCGCTGTGCGCAAGACGCACGAGCGCCGGCGCGTCGCCGGCTTTCACGTCGGGGAAGCAGTCGGCGTCGCGGGCGATGCCGTCGCTTCCGGGCGCCGCCAGGACGCGATCCACGAGCGGGCTCTGCGCGATCTTCCACGCGAGCGCGTGCTCCCGGCCCCCCGAGCCGACGACGAGGACGCGCATCAGTGCCGGAAGTGCCGCACGCCGGTGAACACCATCGCGAGCTCCCGCCGGTCGGCGGCGGCGATCACCTCGGCGTCCCGTACCGAGCCGCCGGGCTGGACGATCGCCGTGGCCCCGGCCTCGGCGGCCGCCTCCAGGCCGTCCGGGAACGGGAAGAAGGCATCGCTGGCGAGCCCGCAGCCGCTCAGGTCGATGCCGACGCGGCCCGCCTTCTCGCGCGCCTGGTGGATCGCGTCGACGCGCGAGGTGGCGCCGCCGCCGATCGCCAGGGTCCGATCGGGGCCCGCGAAGACCACGGCGTTGCTCTTCACGTGCTTGACGACCCTCCAGCCGAACTGCAGCGCCCGAAGCTCCGCCTCGCCGGGCTTGCGGGCCGTCACCACGCGGCACGCCGCGATCTCTTCGCGCCCGAGGTCCGGCTCCTGGAGCAGCGCCCCGCCGAACACCCGCCGCCAGTCGGGCTCGTCGCCGGAGATGCGCTCCGGGTGGAAGCGCAGGAGACGCCGGTTCTTCTTCTTCTTCAGCAGCTCCAGGGCGTCCGCGCTGAACGCGGGGGCGATCAGGACCTCGGTGAAGATCTTGTCGACCTCGAGCGCGAGATCGAGATCGAAGGGGCGATTGCAGACGATGATCCCCCCGAACGGGGACTCGGGGTCCGTGGCGAAGGCACGCCGGTAGGCCTCCAGCGGGCTCGCGCCGCTGCCCACGCCGCAGGGCGTGTTGTGCTTCAGGATGGCGACCGTCGTCTCCGCGTCGAACTCCAGGATCAGGGACAGCGCCGCCTGGGTATCGACCAGGTTGTTGTACGAGAGCGCCTTGCCGTGGAGCGGCTCCGCGATCTCGAGGAAACGCCCGTAGAGCGCCGCTCGCTGGTGCGGGTTCTCGCCGTAGCGCAGCGCAGCCGCGTGTCCGAGATCGACGGACAGCACCGCCGGAAGCTCCGCCGGCCCGGCCTCGACGCCGCCGAGCTCGCCGGCGAGATAGCCGTGGATGGCGGCGTCGTAGCGCGCGGTGCGGGCGAAGGCCTCGAGCGCCAGCCGCGCGCGCGTCGCGTCGGAAAGCTGCCCGCCCTCGGCCTCCAGCTCCGCCAGGACGGCGGCGTAGTCGGCGGGATCCACGACGACGGCGACGTAGGCGTGGTTCTTCGCCGCCGATCGGATCATCGAGGGACCGCCGATGTCGATCTTCTCGATCGCGTCCGCGAGCGTGACGTCGGGCTTCGCCACCGTGGCCTCGAAGGGGTAGAGGTTCACGGCGACCAGGTCGATCGTCGGCAGATCGTGCTCGGCGAGATCCGCGCGGTCCCCGGCGTGGTCGCGGCGCGCGAGCAGCCCGCCGTGGATGCGTGGGTGGAGCGTCTTCACGCGCCCGCCCAGCATCTCGGGGCTGCCGGTCACGACCGCGACGTCGGTCACCTCGAGGCCCGCGCTGCGCAGCGCATCGGCCGTGCCGCCGGAAGCGATCAGCTCCACCCCCAGAGCCGCCAGTCCGCGGGCGAACTCGACCAGGCCCGACTTGTCGGAAACGGAGAGCAGCGCCCTTCGGACGGGGCGCCGCCGAGTCTGGGGAGTCATCCGCGTGTCCTCGCGCCGACGGAGAAGCTGCGGGTGGGTTCGCCCGCAGTTTTACCGAGGAGGGCGCGGGAAGTCAAACCGCCGCCGTCGAAACGGCGTCTCGCGGCGTCACTCGCCCTCGAAGACGCGAGGGACGCGCGAGCCCACGCGCACGAGCATCTCGTAGGAGAGCGTGCCGGCGGCCTCGGCGGCCTCCTCGACGGGAAGCCGCTCGCCCTGCCCCTCCCCGAAGACGATCGCTTCGTCGCCGATCTCGACGGCCTCGTCGCCCACGTCCACGCCGACGAAATCCATCGACACGCGCCCGACGATGGGGCGGCGGCGTCCGCCGATCAGCACCGAGCCCCGATTCGAAGCGGCGACGGGCACGCCGTCGGCGTAGCCCAGCGGAAGCGTGGCGATGCCGGTGGGCCGCTTCGCCCGAAACAGCGCGGAGTAGCCCACGGCATCGCCGGCGCGCAGGCGGCGCACGTGCACGACGCGGGTGCGCAGCGTCATCGCCGGCCGCAGGTCGGCCTCCAGGTGCGGAGCCGGGCGCGCCCCGTAGAGCATCAGACCCGGGCGCACCGCGGTCGCCTCGGGCAGCGCGTCGGCGAGCGCTTTGCCCGCGAGCAGCGCCGCCGAGTGGGCCGCGTGCACGAGGCCGGCTGCGACGCCGCGGACGCGCGCCGCCTCGAGCACGCCGCGGAAGGCCTCGATCTGAGCGAGCGACGGCGCGAGGTCCGGCTCGTCGCCGCGGGCGAAGTGCGTGTAGACGCCCTCGAGCGCCAGCGCCGGCTCGCGCGTCACGGACTCGAGAAGCTCCACGGCCGCTTCCGCCGGCACCCCCATTCGACGCATTCCGGTGTCGATCTCGATCTGGACGGGCAGCGCCTCCGCGCGGGCTGCGGCGGCCCGGGCGAGGCGCTCGACGTGACCCGCGTGGTGGACCACGGGCGTGAGGCCGTGCGCCAAGGCCGCCTCCGCCTCCGGGTCGTCGTGGACCCCGCCCAGCACGAGGGTCGGCAGGCGCAGACCCGCAGCGCGCAGCTCCGCGCCCTCGGCGACGGTGGCGACGGCGAAGCGGCGACAGCCGGCGTCTGCGAGCGCGCGGGCCACCGGGACCGCGCCGTGCCCGTAGGCGTCGGCCTTGACCACGGCGATCAGCTCGCGCCCCTCGGCACGGCGCTGCGCCTCGCCGAAATTGGCGCGGACGGCGCCGAGATCGATGCTCGCCACGGTCGGCCGCCGGCCCTGCACACCGCCCCCCACGGGTCGCTCCCCGTCCCTATAACTTATCGAAAGATCGCCGGAAACCAGCCACCGGGTTTGACAGCGGCGCGGCCGCTCGGGTAGCTTCGACGCGTCCAATCCCGACGGTTCTCGTGTCCGACGGAGAAATCGCACTACTCGTCAACGGAGAGCCCCGCGCGGTGCCCCCGGGCTGTACCGTGGACGGCCTCGTGCGCCGCCTGGAGCTCGACCGGCAGCGGGTCGCCGTGGCGGTGAACCGGGACGTCGTCCCGCGCTCCGATTTCTCGTCCCGTCGGCTCGCAGCGGGCGACCGCATCGAGATCCTCGAGGCGGTGGGAGGAGGCTGAACCATGGCGGACGGCTACCAGCTCGGCTCGCGCCGCTTCACGTCGCGCCTCATCATCGGCAGCGGCAAGTACGCCTCGTTCGAGCAGAACCTGGCCTGCGCCGAGGCCAGCGGCGCGGAGATGGTGACCGTCGCCCTGCGGCGAACCCGGCTCGATGCTCCCAAGGGCCAGGGGCTGCTCGACTACATCGCGCCGGACCGCTTCACCATCCTGCCCAACACGGCCGGGTGTTTCTCGGCGGAGGACGCCGTCACGACGGCGCGCCTGGGCCGCGACCTCCTGGGCACGGACCTCGTCAAGCTCGAGGTGATCGGCGACGAGCGGACGCTCTTTCCGGACGTGGCCGCGACGATCGAGGCGGCCCGCACCCTCCTCGACGAGGGCTTCACCGTGCTGCCCTACGTGACCGACGACCCCGTCGCGTGCCAGCGGCTCGCGGCCCTCGGCTGCGCGGCCGTCATGCCGCTGGGCGCGCCGATCGGCTCGGGCATGGGCATCCGCAACCCCGCCAACCTGCGGATCATCCTCGAGACGGTCGAGGTGCCGGTGATCGTCGACGCCGGGGTCGGCACCGCGAGCGACGCGGCGGTCGCCATGGAGCTCGGGTGCACCGCCGTGCTCATGAACACCGGTATCGCCGCCGCCAAGGACCCGCTCCGGATGGCGCGCGCGATGCGGCTCGCGGTGGAGGGCGGCCGCCTGGCCTACGAGGCCGGTCGCATGCCGCGTCGCCTCTACGCCTCGGCTTCGAGCCCGCCCGACGGAGTCGCGAGCTTCTGACGGGCCGCCGCCCGATCCTCTGCCTGGTCACCGATCGCGGGGCGGCGCGCGGCCGCCTGGAGGAGAGCGTGGCCGCCGCCGTGGGGGCCGGCGTGGACTGGGTCCAGCTGCGCGAGCGCGACCTCCCCGGCGCCGAGCTCCTGGCGCTCGCCGACGCCGTGGCGGGGGCGGCCCGCAGCGCTGCGAGGGAGCGCGGCGGGGAGCTGCGGATCCTGGTGAACCGCCGCATGGACGTGGCGCTGGCCGTGGGCGCCGACGGCGTCCACCTGGGTTTCGACGCCGTCGATCCGCACACCGCCCGCCGGCTGCTCGGCCCCGACGCGCTCGTCGGCGTCTCGACCCACTCCGCCGAGGAGGCTCGAGCCGCCGAGGCCGGCGTCGTCAGCTACGTGCAGCTCGCACCGATCTTCCCCCCGCTCTCCAAGCGGGCCTCGCGCCCCCCCCTCGGCACGCGGGGGCTGGCCGAGGCGGCCGCGGCCGGCGTGCCCGTATTGGCCCAGGGGGGCGTCGATGCCGGCAACGCCGCGGCGGTCGTGGCCGCGGGTGCCGCCGGGGTGGCCGTGACCGGCGCCATCCTGCTGGCCCGCGACCCGGCCGCGGCTGCCGCCGCCCTGCGCCGGGCGCTCGACAGCCCCCAGGACCCTCGAAGATCCGACACGCCTTTGTAACGGCCGGGGCCGAGGGAGATCCCTCCCAGGCGGGGGCCCGCCTTCGTTCGCCTTCGGCTCACTGCGCGGCGGCTCCGCCGCCTTGCACGAATGGCTCGGCCGCAGGGGCTGCGAGCCGCCGATCGAAGATCGGAGGCGGCCTGCGCTTGATTTCGCTGCGGGATCTCCCTCGGCCCCGGCCGGCACGGTGTCTACAGCGGCAGGGCCGCGGCGCCGTCGGCGGCAACGGCGGCGTGAACCGGCGGCCGGCGGCCGAAGCGGCGCTCGAAGCCGGCAGCGATGTCCCGTGCCACCTCCTCGGCGGCCCCGGCCGCAACCAGGTGGACGCTACAGCCCCCGAACCCCGCTCCCGTGAGGCGAGACCCGTACACCCCCGGCCGCGCATCGGCGATCTCGCACAACGCGTCCAGCTCGGGCGTGCTCACCTCGAAGTCCTCGCGCAGGCTGCGCATCCCGTCGCGCAGCCGGGCCCCCGCGGCCTCGAGGTCGCCGGCAGCAAGGGCCGCACACACGGCCTCGACCCGTTCGTTCTCGCTGACGACGTGGCGCACGCGCCGAAACAGGAGTGGGTCGAGGGCCCGCTCGAGGGCCGGCAGCCGCTCCGGCCCGAGGTCGCGCAGCGCCGTCGCTCCCTCGGGCGCGACGCCGGCCGCCACCGCCGCCGCGAGTCCGCGCCGGCACTGCTCGCGCCGCTCGCCGTAGCCGCTCCCCAGCAGCGGCCGCGTCACCCCGGAGTGGGCGATCAGCAGCCGCAGCCTCGAGCCCGGCAGCGGCACCGGCCGGACTTCCAGACTGCGGCAGTCGATGCGCAGCGCGCAGTCGCGCCGCCCCAGGCTGCTGGCGAAGGGATCCATGATTCCGCAGGCCACGCCCACGAACCCGCTCTCTCCGCGGTGCGCGAGCCGCGCCCGCAGGGCGGCGTCCAGACCGAGTTCCAGGCAGCCGTCCACGGCCGTCACGAGCGCCAGCCCCAGGGCCGCCGAGCTCGACAGCCCCGACTCGGGCGGGACGTCGCTGGCGATCGCGACGTCGAAGCCGCGCACCGGGAACCCGGCGTCGCACAGCGCGAACCACGCGCCCCGCACGTAGTCGAGCCAGTCGCCCGCGCGGCGCAGGTCGGTGGCTTCGAAGGACCCCTCCTCGCCGCGCTCGCGGGAGAAGGCCCGGACCCGCGCGTCCGTCCGCGGCGCGACGACGGCCAGCGTGTCGCGGTCGATCGCGCAGGGGAGAACGAGGCCCTCGTTGTAGTCGGTGTGCTCGCCGATCAGGTTCACCCGGCCGGGAGCGCGGGCGCCGAACACCGGAGCGCGTCCGAAGCGGGCCTTGAACTCCTGGGCGAGCCCGGCGAGCATCGGCCGTCAGGCTACGGATTCCGCGCTAACTTCGCCTCCGGGGCGGCCCCTCACCCGGGCCGTGAAGCTTTTCCGGGGCAGACGCGTCCGAGAGGCCGTATGGGCAAACGCATACTTGCGCTCGTCATCGGGCTGGCGTCGCTGGCGGCGACCGCGCGCGCCGACGACCCCTTCCTCCGCCGCACCGCCACGGTCGAAGTGGTCGAGAAGGTGGGACCGGCGGTCGTGAACATCACGACCGAGCGCATCGTGGTCACGAGTCCGTTCGGCTTCCGCTCCCCGAATCCGATGTTCGACCAGTTCTTCCGCGACTTCTTCGAACCGCGGCTGCAACATACCCTCCAGAGCCTCGGTTCCGGCGTCCTGATCGACCCCGAGGGCCGCGTCCTCACCAACGAGCACGTGGTGGACCGGGCGAGCCGGATCCGCGTCAGCGTCGGCGACGGCCGCGAGCTGGACGCGACGCTCATCGGTGCCGACCCCAACAACGACATCGCCGTGCTCCAGCTGAAGGACGGCGAAGGGCTGCCGTGGATCCCGCTGGGGAGCTCGGACGACCTGCTGGTGGGCGAGCCGGTGATCGCCATCGGCAATCCCTTCGGACTCTCCAGCACCGTGACGACCGGCGTGATCTCGGCACTCGATCGCTCGGTGCGCACCGATCAGCGGGTGTTTCGCGGCTTCCTCCAGACCGACGCCTCGATCAACCCCGGCAACTCCGGCGGACCGCTGCTCAACGCCGAAGGCGAGCTCATCGCCATCAACACCGCGGTGTACCAGGGCGGCCAGGGAATCGGCTTCGCGATCCCCATCGACACGGCCAAGCGGGTCATCCACGAGCTCATCGCCCACGGCGAGGTGGCTCCCGTGTGGCTGGGGCTCGACTTCCAGGACCTCGACGCGGCCCTCGTGGAGGCCCTCCAGCTGCCGGCGAACCTGCGCGGGGCCCTGGTCAACCGGGTGCGCGAGCGCAGCCCGGCGCACCGGGCGGGGATCCGACGCCGCGACGTGGTGACTCACGTGGACGGAAGCCCGGTGTCGTCCGCACGCGGATTCTTCGAGAGGCTCGAGACGGTCACGGACGGTCAGGAGCTGCGGATCGACCTGTGGCGCGATGGGGAGGCCCGGAGCCTGACGGCGCGCGCCGAGGAGATTCCCCACGACCGCGTCGTGCCGCTGCTGGAAGACCTGCTGGGGATGAGGCTCGGGCCACGCGCGAACGGCGGCAGCTACAGCGTGCGGGAGGTCCGGGCCGGGAGCGGCGCGGCCCGCATCGGGATCCAGCCCGGCGACCTGGTGTTGGGCATCAACGGGCGTCCGCTGGACGACGTGGATTCGCTGCGCCGCTCCGCCCTCGAGCTGCGGGGCCGCCATCGGGCGCTCGTCGTGGTTCAGCGGGGCTCCGGTCGTTACCATGTGACGATTCCCATGGTCTGAGGTCCTCGCAGACCGGGAATCGAATTCGGAGTCGCAGCGGGAACCGGAAGCGGGAGTCCGGGGTCGGAATCAACTCGGGGGGGCGCTGCGCCGCGGGTCCCGCTCGGACGCGCGCGCAACCCACAGGCAGGCAACAACCGGAGTCCGTCATGAAGGCGAGTCGTTTGGGTTTGGCAATACTCCTGTCCGCGGCTGCTGCGGCTCTGCTCGTCGCCTCGGGCGCCGTGGACGTGCGCATCACCTGGCGCGACAAGGCGGCGCACGCCATCGACCTGTTCGGAAGCAAGGAGGAGGCCAGACCGGAGGCGCCCACCGGCGAGCCTTTCTGGCGCGAGAACGGCCTCTCCGCACCGATCGCGCCGCGGGGCGTTCCCGGCGGCTTCGCCGATCTCGCGGAGCAGGCGTCGGCCGGCGTCGTGAACATCCAGACCTCGCGGACGGTGAAGGGCTCGGCCATGCCGCAGTTCGAGGAGTTCTTCTTCGGGAGCCCCTTCGAGGACCTGTTCCGGAAGCAGCACCCCGACGTGCCGCACGAGTTCAAGCGGTCGAGTCTGGGGACCGGCTTCGTGATCTCGCCCGACGGCTACATCGTGACGAACAACCACGTGATCGAAGAGGTCGACAGCATCACGGTCGCCCTGGAGGACGGCGCGGAGTTCGAGGCCACGGTCATCGGCCGCGACCCCACCACCGACATCGCGCTGATCCGCGTCGAGTCGGAGCAGGAGCTCTTCGCCCTGCCCCTGGGCAACTCCGAGGCGGTGCGGCCGGGAGAGTGGGTGGTCGCCATCGGCAACCCCTTCGGTCTGGGTCACACGGTCACGGCCGGCATCGTGAGCGCGAAGCACCGCATGATCGGACAGGGCAAGTACGACGACTTCATCCAGACCGACGCGGCCATCAACTTCGGGAACTCGGGCGGACCGCTCCTCAACCTCTCCGGCGAGGTGATCGGCATCAACACCGCCATCAACCCGCGCGCCAACACCATCGGATTCGCGGTGCCCATCAACATGGCCAAGGGGATCCTGCCCCAGCTTCGCGCCAAGGGGCGCGTGACCCGAGGCTGGCTCGGCGTCGTGATCCAGCGCATCACCCCGGAGCTGTCGGAACCCTTCGGCCTGGAGAGCGAGAACGGTGCGCTCGTCTCCAAGGTGATCCCCGACGGCCCCGCGGAGGGCGCGGGGATCGAGCGCGGAGACGTCATCGTCGAGTTCGACGGACAAGAGATCAAAGACTGGAACGACCTCCCGCGCGTCGTGGCCAGCACGCCGGTGGGCAGGAAGGTCAAGCTGGTGGTGCTCCGCGACGGCGAGCGCAAGACGCTGAAGGTGGAGATCGCGGAGCTGGAGGAGGCGCAGCCGCGCGTCGAGCTCGCCGAGAAGGGCGGAGCCACGGAGTTCGGCCTGCGGGTTCAGGACCTCACGCCCGACCTGGCGGAGCAGCTGGGCGTGGACGAGAAGGACGGCGTCGTGGTGACCTCCGTGACGCCCGGCAGCCCTGGGGCCGAGGCCGGCGTTCGGCGCGGAGACGTGATCCTCGAGGTGAATCGCAAAGAGGTGAGCGACGTCGAGGACCTCCGCAAGCATCTCGCGCACGCCGATCGCAGCGCCCTGCTGCTGATCCGCCGCGGCGAGGCCACGATCTTCGTTCCCCTGAAGCGCAAGGGATAGCTCCGCCCGCCGCCTTGTCCCGGCGGGGACCGTGCTTAGGCTTGTGGCCATGCGAATGGACAAACTGACCATCAAGAGCCAGGAGGCGCTGGCGGAGGCCCAGTCCCTCGCCGCCTCCCGCGGCCACAGCGAGATCCTGCCGGCCCACCTGCTGCGCGCGCTGCTCAGTCAATCCGAGGGCAGCACGGTGCCCGTGCTCCAGAAGCTCGGCGTCCCCATCGACGTCCTCCAGGGCGAGCTCGAAAAGCTCCTGGAGCAGACGCCGAAGGTCACCGGAGGCGCCCAGACGCAGCTCGGCCGCGCCGCCTCCCGCGTCCTCGAATCCTCCTTCCGCGAGGCCGACGCCCTCAAGGACGAGTACGTCTCCACCGAGCACCTGCTGCTGGCCATCGCCGCCCAGAAGGACGATCCGGCCGGGCGCATGCTGCGCGAGGCGGGCTCGGACCGCGAATCCCTGCTCAAGGCGCTCGTCTCGGTCCGAGGCGGCGCCCGCGTGACGGATCCCGACCCCGAGTCGAAGTACCAGGCGCTGGCGAAGTTCAGCCGCGACCTCACCGACGCCGCCCGCCGGGGCAAGGTCGATCCGGTGGTGGGGCGCGACGAGGAGATCCGGCGTGTGGTCCAGGTGCTCTCGCGGCGCACCAAGAACAACCCCGTGCTGATCGGGGAGCCCGGCGTGGGCAAGACCGCCATCGCCGAAGGTCTCGCCCAGCGGATCTTCGCCGGCGACGTGCCGGAATCCCTCAAGGACCGGCGGCTGGTGGCCCTCGACATCGGGGCGCTGATCGCCGGCACCAAGTACCGAGGTGAATTCGAGGACCGGCTCAAGGCCGTGCTGCGCGAGGTCTCCGAGGCCGAGGGCAGCATCATCGTCTTCATCGACGAGCTGCACACGATCGTGGGAGCCGGTGCGGCCGAAGGCGCCGCCGACGCCGCGAACATGCTCAAGCCCGCCCTGGCCCGGGGCGAGCTGCGCTGCATCGGCGCGACGACCCTGGACGAGTACCGCAAGCACGTCGAGAAGGACGCCGCCCTGGAGCGCCGCTTCCAGCCCGTCTTCGTGGGGGAGCCCAGCGTCAAGGACACGATCTCGATCCTGCGCGGACTCAAGGAACGCTACGAGGTGCACCACGGGGTCCGCATCCAGGACGCGGCCCTGGTGTCGGCGGCGACGCTCTCGAACCGCTACATCACCGACCGCTTCCTGCCCGACAAGGCGATCGACCTCATGGACGAGGCCGCGAGCCGCGTGCGCGTGCAGATCGACTCCATGCCCGAGGAGCTCGACCAGCTCGAGCGCAAGCGCGTCCAGCTCGAGGTCGAGCGCGAGGCGCTGAAGAAGGAGAAGGATCCGGCGAGCGCGAAGCGGCTCGCGCGCGTGGAGCAGGAGATCGCGAATCTGCGCGACCAGTGCGGCGGGATGAAGGCGCGCTGGGAGAACGAGAAGAGCGGCATCGCTCGCGTGCGCAAGCTCAAGGAGCAGCGCGAGGAGCTCAACGCCGAGCTCAAGCGCGTCGTGCGCGCCGGCGACCTCGAGCGAGCGGCGGAGATCCGCTACGGCGAGCTCGTTCAGATCGAGAAGGACCTCGAGCAGGAGCAGAACCGCCTGGCGGAGCTCCAGAAAGAGGGCTCACTCCTGTCCGAGGAGGTCACCTCGGAGGAGATCGCCGAGATCGTCTCCAAGTGGACCGGCATCCCGGTGAACAAGATGCTCGAGGGCGAGCAGGAGAAGCTGCTCTCGATGGAGGACACGCTGCGCGTGCGCGTCGTCGGCCAGGACGACGCCCTGCGGGCCGTCTCGGCGGCGGTGCGGCGCGCGCGGGCGGGCCTCCAGGACCCGAACCGGCCGATCGGCTCCTTCATCTTCCTCGGGCCCACCGGCGTGGGCAAGACCGAAACGGCGCGCGCGCTGGCCGAGTTCCTGTTCGACGACGAGCACGCCATGGTGCGCATCGACATGAGCGAGTTCATGGAGAAGCACTCGGTTTCGCGCCTGATCGGCGCCCCTCCCGGCTACGTCGGCTACGAGGAGGGCGGCCACCTCACCGAGGCCGTGCGCCGCCGCCCCTACTGCGTGGTGCTCTTCGACGAGATCGAGAAGGCCCACCCCGACGTCTTCAACGCGCTGCTGCAGATCCTCGACGACGGACGCCTCACCGACGGCCAGGGCCGGACGGTCGACTTCCGCAACGCCGTCCTGATCATGACCTCGAACGTCGGCAGCCAGCACATCGTCGCGCTCGACGAGAGCACCCAGCGCGAGGAGATGGAGCGGCAGGTGCAGGAGGCGCTGCGCTCGAACTTCAAGCCCGAGTTCCTGAACCGCATCGACGAGACGATCCTGTTCCACCGGCTCGGGCGCGAAGAGTTCGACCGCATCGTCGACATCCAGCTGGCGCGCGTGCAGACGCTGCTCGACGAGCGCCGCATCGAGCTCGAGGTGAGCGACGAAGCGAAGCGGCTGCTGGCGGAGAAGGGCTACGATCCCCACTACGGCGCGCGGCCGCTCAAGCGGGTGATCCAGCGAATGCTCCAGGATCCGCTGGCGATGCGCATCCTCGAGGGCAACTTTCCCGAGGGCTCGAAGGTCTTCGTGGACGCTCGCGTCTCGGGCGAGGCGCTCGAGTTCCGCAAAGCCTGAGGTGCTGGTAGAGGGCGCCGTCGCGGAACCCGAGGGCGCGGTAGTAGGCGCGGGTGCCGACGGCCGAGATCACCGCCAGGTTCGCGAAGCCCGCGGCGCGCGCCCGGCTCCGGGCCGCCTCGACGAGCGCGCGCCCGAGCCCCCGGTGCTGCGCCCGGCCCGGCTGCCGTCGGCCGATCGCGAGCGAGGCCCCGTAGACGTGGACCTCGCGCACGAGAGCGCTGCGGCGGATCTCCTCGACGAAGGAGGGCTCCCGCGGCAGTGACAGGCGGAGGAAGGCGGCGATGCGGTCCTCCGGCGTCACGAACTCCAGGAAGACCTCGTCCCCGACCGAAGTCTCGTAGTCGGTGGCGACCAGGCGCAGCTCCACGCCACCCAGCGGCTGCGACCGGATCTCGCGACCGCGGATCTCGCGGCACGACTCGCCACCCTCGCGCAGCCGCCGCTCCGCCACCTCGCGCAGGTTGCCCGTACGGCTTCCGGCGACGATGTCGTCCGCCGAGAAGTCGCGGATCACGCGCGTGAGGCGGCAGTAGCGCGGGGCGTCTCGCAGACACGCCGCAACCACGCCGACGAGCTCCTCCCGGGTGTAGGGACGCCATTCGCCCCGCGCGTGGTACGCCATCAGATCCGCGCTCTCGACGAGGCTGCAGGGGTAGATCTTGAGCTCGTCGGGGCGGAAGTCGCGGTCGCTGAAGAGGCGCGCGAAGTCCGCGACGTCGTCGGTCGGCGAAGAGCCGTGCAGGTTCGGCATCCAGTGGCCGTGGATCTTGAAACCGGCCTCGCGCAGCAGGCGCAGCGCGCGCCGTGTTGCCGCCACGTCGTGCCCCCGGCGATTGAGTGCCAACACGCGGTCGGAGAGGCTCTGGATGCCGATCTGGACCTTGGTCGCACCCAGGCGGCGGATGCACAGCACCTCCGCCTCGCAGAGATGGTCCGGACGGGTCTCGAGGGAGAGCCCCACGCAGCGGCAGGCCGCCGCTTCGTTCCGGCGCTGGGCCGGCTCGAGGTCGCTCCAGCTCGCGCGCACCGGGGAGGAGCGCGCCGCGGCGCGCCCGTCGAGGCCGCTTCCGAAGTCGTTGAGCGCGTCGATGCAGCGCTTCACGAATGCAATGCGATAGGGCTCGGGGTAGACCGACCAGGTGCCGCCGAGCACGATCAGCTCGACCTTGTCGACGGGGTGGCCGATGCTCCGGAACGCGGCCAGCCGGTTCCACGTCTGAAGATAGGGATCGAAGCCGTTGTCCTCGGCGCGTTGCGCCCCCGGCTCGTCCGCGAGGTAGCTCTTCGGCATGCGGGCGTCGTTCGGACAGAAGATGCAGCGCCCCGGGCAGGGATGGGGCTTCGTGAGCACGGTGACCGGCGTGACGCCGCTCTGGGTCCGCACCGGGCGCAGGCGCAGCGACTCGACGAATGCGTGCTCGCCCACGCGCCACCCACGCTCGCGGGCGAAGTGCCGGAAGCCGGCGATGAGCTCGCTGCGCGAGAAGAGGCCGCAGCCGTCCTTCGGGTGCCGCTTGAGGATCCGGTCCAGCGCGCGCGCGTCCAGGTCTCGCGATTCCGCGATCTCCCCGACGATCGCGACGAGGTCGCGCCCGTGCCGTTCGGGATCGAACGCGGGCGGGGATCTGCGCGGCCTGGCGTTGGGCACCGGCTCCTCTCCGGGGAGGGTCGGCTACTGTATCGCAGGCCCCGAGAGGACGAGACGCTGGACGCGAAGACCGTTCGGCTACTGAACGCGATCAACCGCAGCTTCTACCGCGAGCAGGCCGCGGAGTTCAGCGCCACGCGGGAGTCCCCGTGGCCGGGCTGGACGCCGCTGCTCGAGCTCGTCGGGGAACACGTCCGCGAAGCGCCGCTCGACGTGCTCGACGTGGGCTGCGGCAACGGGCGTTTCGCCGCCTTCCTCGCCGAGCGGGGCGCCGCCTTTACCTGCTTCGGAATCGACGCCAGCGCGCCGCTGCTGGAGCATGCGCGGGCGCGCGGACTGCCGCCGGGGACGGCGACCTGGCGCCTCGGCGACTTCCTCGAGGGCCCCCTCGAGGCCCACCTCCCCGCGCAGCGCTTCGACCTCGTCGTCCTCTTCGGCGTGCTGCACCACGTGCCCGGTCGGCAACGGCGGCTCGCGCTGCTGCGGGCGCTCGGACGCCGCCTGCGGCCGGGAGGGCTACTGGCGCTCACCGCCTGGCAGTTCGAGGCCTTCCGGCGCTTTCGCGACCGGCTGCTCTCGTGGGAGGCCTACAACCGCAGCGCGACCGAGCCCATCGACCCGGCGCAGCTCGAGCGGGGCGATCACCTGTTGCCCTGGCGGCGGGGCCGGGGCCTGCGCTTCTGTCACTTCGCCGACGACGCCGAGATGGAAGGGCTCCTGGGGGAGGCCGCCCTGGAAGCGGTCGAACGCTACCGCGCGGATGGCCGCAGCGGCGACCTCAACCGCTACTTCGTCGTACGCGCGGGGGCTTGATCGGATCCGCGCGGGGTGCAAACTTGCGCGCGTGGAAGCGCCGCCCGATCTCTCGCGCCCCTCGCCGGCCGTGAACGGCGCGATCAGCCTGGTTCCGCCGTACGTCTCGGCCCAGCCCCTCGCGCGCTGGCTCGCCGTGCTGCTCGTCGTCACCGGGCTCGTCGCCTGGATCGCGGTGGGCTTCGACATCGCGGACATCCGCCTGCTCGCGCGCCAGGCGGGGGGTGAGGCGATCGAGGCGATCGACCGGCGCGCTCACGGCATCACCGGTGCCGTCCTGTTGACGGCCCAGATCACCCTCTTCGTCGCCACGGCCCTGGCCTTCGTTCTCTGGACCTACGCGGCGCGCAGCAACTTGCGCGCGCTCGGCGCCCGGCGCCTCGACTACACGACCGCCTGGTCGGTGGCGGGCTGGTGGGTCCCGGGGCTCAACGTCGTGAGGCCCTACCAGGTGCTGCGGGAGATCTGGAAGGCGAGCGATCCCACCACCACGGACCGCTTCGCATGGAAACAGGCGCGCACGCCGGCGCTCCTCATCCTCTGGTGGGTCAGCTTCGTCGGATTCGTTGCGCTGGACGTCGCCACGGCGCTCATGACCCTCAGCGCCGGGGTCGAGCTGCCGAAGTTCCAGTACGCCCGCGCCGCCTCGGTGCTGGCGGATACCGGCGCCGCGGTCAGCGCCAGCCTCGCCTACTTCGTGGTCACGAAGATCACCGACGCGCAACACGAGAAGTGGGAGCTGCGCGAGCAGTACCAGGCCATCGACGACGACCTGCTCGTCCTCACCGCCGAGCGCGCGACCCCGTGACGTGCCGCTTCGACGCGGACACCGCCGTCCGGGACTGCGGCGACGGCCGCTTCGAGGCGCGCCTCGACCCGGGCTGGTGGGTGATGGCGGGACCCAACGGGGGCTATATCGCCGCCGTCGTGCTGCGCGCCCTCGCTCTCGCCGCGGACGACGCCTCGCGCGCCCCCCGGTCGCTCACGATCCACTACACGGCTCCGCCGGCCGAGGGCCCTGCGCAGATCGAGACGCGCGTCGAACGCGTCGGCCGATCCCTGACGACGCTCTCGGGCCGCCTGCTACAGGGGGACCGCCTGCTGGCGCTGGCCCTCGCCGCCTTCTCGAGGCCGCGGACGGGCCCCGCCTTCGAGGACGCGTCGATGCCCGAGGTGCCGCCGCCGGAGCGCTGCCCCGATCTCGAGGAACGCATCCCGATCCACGCCCGTTACGAGCAGCGCTGGGCCCTGGGAAGCCTGCCCTTCAGCGGCGGAGACCGGGCCCTGTGCGGCGGCTGGATCCGCCTGGCGGAGCCGCGCGTCAACGACGCCCTCGCCGTCGCCGCCTTCACGGACGCCTTTCCCCCGGCGCTGTTCTCGGTGGTGGACGACGACACGCTGGCGGGCGGCGTGCCCACCATCGACCTCACGATCCACTTTCGCGCGGCGCTTCCGCTCGCGGGCGCCGCGCCGGATGCCTGGGTCCTCTCTACGTTCCAATCGCACGTCGCCCGCGACGGGTTCGTCGAGGAGAACGGAGAGATCTGGAGCCGCGACGGCATCCTGCTGGCGCAATCGCGCCAGCTCGCCCTCGTCACCTAGACGGTCCGACGACCCCCAGTTCTTGGTTGACTTCGGGGGGCGCCTCCTGTACACGGGAGTGAGAGGAGTCGTCGACGGTGTCGATCCCGACCGGAAGCGCGTTCACCTACTTCCGATTCTTTAGCTGGCCCTGCGGGGCTCGGGGGCTCGTGTGAGCGCGTAACGGTCGAAGCGAATCACGGCACCCGGCGCCCCGAGAGAGATCTCGGGGCTTTTTGTTGGCTGCGACCCGCGTCGCGGAAAGGGGCTCGGACATGCCGGAACGAATCGAGAACAAGAACCTGGTCGAGATCCGCCCGCTGATCTCGCCGCGGGCGCTCCGGGCGAAGCTGCCCCGCTCGAAAGCCGCGGCCGAGACGGTGCTGGCCGGACGCCGCGCCATTCGCGACGTGATCCACGGACGCGACGCGAAGCGGCTCGTGGTGATCACGGGCCCCTGCTCCATCCACGACGCCGACGCGGCGCTCGAGTACGGCGCCCGCCTGCGCCGCCTGGCCGACGCCCTGGGCGACCACGTCGTCGTCGTCATGCGGACCTACTTCGAGAAGCCGCGCACGACCGTGGGCTGGAAGGGGCTGATCAACGATCCCGACCTCGACGGTTCCTGCCAGGTGGAGCGGGGGCTCCATCTCGCGCGACGGCTGCTGCTCGATCTGGG
>Ga0224512_10000786_pt1 | contig 32493 bp, 27 predicted proteins | sample SF_May12_sed_USG_4_FD_169103 | JGI IMG/M metagenome (GOLD analysis project Ga0224512, IMG submission 169103) | Sediment microbial communities from San Francisco Bay, California, United States - SF_May12_sed_USGS_13 | ecosystem: Environmental > Aquatic > Marine > Sediment | place: USA... | reverse complement strand
CCTGCCATGTCAAGTAGGGGAAGCTGACAGCTACGGGTACGTAGCCTGGTTGGCTAATTAAACATCCCCCCATTGGTCCGGGCAGGTGTAATACTTGTCCGGACCTTTTTATTTTTTGAATTCGCATGGATGAAGGTTTACCGAAGCAGTTATTGCGGTTATTCAGTCTGTTGGCAGTCCGGGCCTGCCGTGAATATCAGAACATACAACGGGAAAATGCAATTGTCATGAAAATCCAAGACCTGATCCGATTTGCACCAGTTATCACACTATTTTTCGCAACGCCAGGGCTGACTGCAGAACAGGCGCAATCAACTGCAAATGCTACCCCGGCGACATTGTTTGCGAAGGTGGGTGAAAGCAGCATAAGCCAGCAGGAATACGATGCGGCCGTGTTGCGCGCACGGCGTGGGCGTTTCTATCACGGCCAGCCGCCGGAGGGACAGCTCGACACTCTGCGGCAGGATGTGGCCAGGGAAATCGTCACCCGGACCTTGCTGTTGCAGGAGGCCCGGCGTCTGAAACTGTCTCCTGATGAGGCTGCAATACAGGCAACGCTTGATGGTTATGACCAGCGCTATGCCAGCAGTCCGCGCTGGCAGGAGCAAAAGGCGACCATGCTGGGCGCACTTGAGCAGCGCCTGCGTGAAGACCAGTTGTTGCAACAGCTTGAGACATCAGTGCGGCAGGTGGCGCCACCGGCACATGCGCAGCTTGTTGAATACTACAAGGCACACCCGGAAAAATTCACCGAGCCGGCGACGCAGCGGGTAGCACTGATCCTCCTCAAGGTCGAGCCGTCAGCATCAAGCAGTGTGTGGGATGCTGCCATGGAGGAAGGGCGGAGTCTGGTATCCAGGCTGGCAGCGGGCGCCGATTTTGCCGAACTCGCGCAGTTGCATTCGAGTGATGTCTCGGCCGGTAATGGTGGTGACATGGGATACCTGCATGCCGGCATGCTGAGCCCTGCTGCACAGGAAGTGGTCGACAATTTACCGGTCGGTGCGATTTCGGAGCCGATTCGACTGCTTGAAGGTATTGCACTATTCAGAGTCGAAGATCGCAAGGCTGCACGGTTGAGGGAGTTTGCAGGCATACAGGAGCGTGCACGCGAACTGTGGAGCAGGGATCAGGGTGACAAAAGCTGGAGCGATCTGAAAACGCAGCTCCTGGAAAGTACCCCCGTCAGTATCTACGACACTGCTCTGAGTATGACAAGCAATTAGCTATCCGGATTCACCTGGTGCTGCCCTGAGGCAGCAGACAGTTAACCAGTTCATGCGCTATCCTGCCGGAGTATGCTGAACAGTGAGATGTATACAGACCAATGAACCAGGGGAAGCACCGCCACATCAGGCCATGGGTGTGTGGTGCCATCATCTGTGCGCTGATGCTTGTACCCGTTACACATGCTGATGCGGCATTAGCGCCAATCCGATTGTGGGGTGAACTGGGCTACGATTTTCGGCTGGAACGCTTCGAGGAAGGCGATAGTCTGGAGGAGAATGCGGGAATCTTCAAACTGCATGGTATGACCTATATCCACCAGCCCTGGCTGGCTGTTGTCGAAGGCGGAATTGGCCTCGACTTGCGCCACACCGACCGGGATACGGATGACTCAAGCAGTGAAAATATCACCGGGGATGCGAGACTGCGCCTGTTTCCGCAGAGCCGGTTTCCCTTCGAGGTCTATGCCGAGCGCAGCGACAGCCGTACCGATACCGATCTTGCCGGGCTTGATATTGAAAGGACCCGTTACGGTGTTCAGCAGCGTTACACCTCTGAAGCAGGCACGGCTTACCGGTTCCGTTACGAGCATTCCGATCACCGGAATGATACATCGACTGCCAGTGGGCAAGACGATATCCAGGAGGACGAGGCCGACCTGTTCCAGTTCGGCTTCAACAAGGCCTTCGATGCGCACAGGCTAACCTTTGACAGCAACCTGAATCGTATTGACCAGCTGGACAGCCGGGATCAGACGGAGACCTTTTTTTCGACCCTGCGTCATACCTACAGTCCCGGCCCATCCTTGTCTGCGGAGGATATGCTGACCTATAACGTCACCGATCTGCAACAAGCGATGTCTGAGTCGAAGACCAGTATTCTGCAATTAAACAGCTATGCCTTCTGGCGTCCTGCGACCCGACGGCCATTGCGTGTCAATACAAGCTTTCGTGCCCTCGGACGTACCAATGAGTCCGGTGGACCGGAAAATACAGCGAATTCTGCCACCGGCACCCTGGGCGCAACCTACGAGTGGAGTCCGCGCTGGCTGTTTAATGCCAGTGCCGGTGTTACCGGGCTGGAAAACGAGGATGACAGCGAGACCCAGACCTTTCAGGCGGCAGGCGCAAGCTATACCTCTGAACAGCGCAAGCTGGCCGGTTTTGATACAAGCTGGTTTGCACAATTCGATGCACGCAACGATACCGATGCGGAGGGTTCGATCCAGGGGGCAGGCGCCTCGCTGGGTTACAGCCTGGGTCGTAATCTGCTCATAGATCAGCGTTCATCACTTGTCTTCAACGGTTCGCAGAGCGTCAGTTATGTTGCCGATACCGATGATTTCAATGCCCGGACGCTGCTGTCTAACCTGTCCCTGACCTGGAGTCGTCGTGGCCAGGCCCGTTCCAGTTTGATCCGGATTTCTGCCAGTGACTCACACAGTTATGCCAGCGGTGACCGGGCGGCCGGTATCGAGGGTAATTTCCAGCTGGTCAACCTGCAGGCATCACTGGATCAGCGGCTCGGTGCAAATGCCTTCCTGTCCGGTAATCTGACCGTCCAGGCGTCGCGGGATTTCAGGCCCGACATGATAAGCGGCACCGGGAGCTTAAATGGCGAGTGGACCCCCACGGCCAGTGCAGATCTGAGCTATTCCATCAATCGACTGTTCGGTGTCCAGAACCTGGTATTCCGTTCCACCCTGCGCTTTATCAGCGATTCCTATCTGCCCCTGTTTGATACACCGGAAGACGCTACCGGCAGGGATGACAAGCGCTGGGATAATCGGCTGGAATACACCATCGGGCGCCTGCAGTTAAGGGCGATTGGCCGGGTTTCAGAGGTGCGGGACGAGGAACAGGCGTTCCTGCTGTTTCAGGTGCGCCGTCTGTTTGGTGATATCTAGCTGGCGGATTTAGCTGTCAATAATATCTATAAGGAGTAAAAAATGACACCTGATAGCTTTCGCACAGTACGCCTGACAACAATACTTGCATTGCTGATATTGACGATCGGACTTGTCCCGCTGCACGTTGCCCGTGCCGAATACGGTGATGTGGTGATCAATAATTATTCCGACGAGGCAGGCATGCGGCCTGTGGTATTTCCGCACTGGTTTCACCGTATCCGCTTCCGTTGCAAGGTCTGCCATGCGGATCTCGGGTTCAAGTTTCAGGCAGGTGGTAACGAGATCGATATGCTGAAGATTATTGATGGAGAATACTGCGGTGCCTGCCACAATGGCGATATCGCCTGGTCTGTGGAGAACTGCGATCTGTGTCATTCCGGTAGCACAGGTTCAGCTACCCAGGTTCATGAAAGCACACTGCAGAAGCTGGTTAGCCCGGGTGGCAGCGGGGCGGTTAAATGAACAGGGGCAGTCATGTGTTGCGCGAAAACCATGTCATACTCATTATCATGGCCCTGGGTATCCTGCTTGTCTCTATAGCTGTCGTATTCTGGACTTTCAGCGATGCGCAGGCCGCCGATCCCAACGCCTTCAACCGGCTGATGCAGCCACCTTCCAAGCGCAATCCACCGCCGTCGCAGGACGGCATCCATGATCCTCAGGGTCCGGGCGCAGCCGCATTACAGCCACCGAAGGAGTCTTTCAGCAAGCTCCCGGGAGGCAAGTCAGGTAATTATGTCGACTGGGTAAAGGCATTAGACGAGAGCAAGATTCAGCCGCGTTACGACCGGCTTGATCCCGAGGCGAAACCGATCGTCATGGATCTGAATATTGTGCGTGAAGTAAAGGGATCGATGCCTGACGTAGTCTATCCCCACAAGCAGCATACCGAGTGGCTTGACTGTTCCAATTGTCATCCTGCTATTTTCCTTCCACAAAAGGGCGCGAATAACATCAGCATGGCCGCGATATTGCTGGGCGAGAAGTGCGGGGTTTGTCATGGCAAGGTTGCCTTCCCGGTTTCCGAGTGCCGGCGTTGTCATTCGAAGACCAAGGATAAGACAGCAGCAGCATCCAGCAATACCCGGCAGGTAGAGAAGCAGGCAAAATAGTCGCTGTGATTACGGGCCGTTATAAGCTACAGGGGCTTGGGGTAGCCATGGCGATGGTGGTGGCCACGGTGGTCGCTGCTGTTATTTATGCGGCTGGTCAGCTTGCAGATGCACAGGACGCATCTGGGGCAACACAACAGGCACTACACAAGGGCCTGGCCAGCAAACTGCAGTTGCTGGAGAAATTGCTGCAAGACTCGCCCATCGTAAAGCGCATAGAAAGAAGTAGCAACAGCGATGCAAAAGACTTGCTGGAAGCTGCAAGGGCATCGCTTGTGCAGGCAGAGGAAGAGTTTTATACGGGACAGTACGAGGCGACCGAAGCAGCCGCAAACCAGGGCCTGAATGCTGTCACGACAGCCTCGCGCATGGTGGTTGACAGGCAGCATGAAGAAGAGTCGCGCCGGGAACGTTATGAACAACTGCGCAAGCGGGTGTTGAGTTTTACCGAGGCGTTCCAGCGTGTGATGACCGAGAAGCAGGGAGAAGATACCGCTGCCCTGCTTGACCGGCAGCAGGTGAGTGAGCTACTGCTGGAAGCGGAGACACTGGCGCAGGAGGGAAACTATGCTGCGGCAAACAGGCGTATGACGGAGGTGGCCGATACCGTTGAACTTGCACTCAGCCGCGCACGTCACAAGGAAACCCTGTTGCATGAGTTAATATTTGATACGCCGAGGGATGAATACAACTATGAAAAACAACGCAACACCAGCTATGAATTGTTGGTTGATTTGCTTGAGAAAGAGAGTAACGGCAAAGGTCTTGAAGATGTCCGTGCAGCGGTTGAGTTGAACCGGCAGCGCCGCAGGGAGGCGGACCAGCTCGTACATGACGGGGACGTGGTTGCAGGGATCAGAAAACTGGAAGAGGGTACCGAAATACTTGCGCGTGCGCTGCGGCGTTCCGGCCTGGTTTTCTAGCAATGACTACATGCCCTGATAAGGGGGGAGGCGTGCAGCATTGTGCTGCCTGTGCAAGGACTGGAAATGTCGGATAGCTAATGGTCCGGCAGGGACATTTGGCAAGGTGATCTGCATGAGAAAGACACTATTAAGGGTTGTTTGCTTGCTGTCAGTGTGTGGTGGATTGCTGATTCCGATCGCATCACTTGATGCGGCCGGAGAGACAGCGACCACTGACCGGATTCAATCTGTCGAGAAACTGCTTGAAACCTCGTCGGCGGCGCGCAAGATAGACGGCAGTGGCAACCATGCGGCGATTGCACATCGGGGCAAGGCACGCGCCTTGTTTGAGCAGGCACGCACATCGCTCACCGGTGGTAATCAGGCAGAGGCGGACAAGTTACTGCAGCAGGCAACGCAGACCATGTTCGAGGCGGTGCGTATGGTGGACAAGGACCAGAGCCTGGTCGACAAGGACTACCGTGATTTCGACGCAAGGCTGGAAAGTATCACTGCACTGTGTGATGCTTATGACCGCATCAGCCAGGAAAAGGGGCTCAGTCCGGCAGATGCGAGTGAACTCTACTCTATCGTCAACCGCAAACTGGATGAGGCCGAGGTCCTGAAGCAAGCAGGGAAGGTTTCCGAGGGGCGAAAGGTGCTGGATGAGGCCTATGTGGCCGCGAAAGTCGGCATCGAACACCTGCGCGGCGGCGATACCCTGGTGCGCTCGCTGAATTTCGCCACCCGCGAGGAGGAGTACCACTATGAAGTGGACCGCAATGACACGCACCGCATGCTGGTGCAGGTGCTGCTCAGGGAAAAAATGGATCAGAGTGACAATGTGCACACCATGGTAGACAAGTTTATGGACAAGGCCGATGACTTGCGCGCAAAGGCCGAACAGCAGGCAGGCAAGGGGGATTACGATGCGGCTGTCCGGACACTCGAGGAATCGACAGGGGAGATCGTTCGGGCCATCAGGAGTGCCGGGATCTTTATACCCGGTTGATTCAGATGAACTGCGAACGGTATTTCACCCCGTATCAACTGTTGCACTGTCTGTTGATGGTGGCCCTGTCGGTTTCATGCGTAACGGAAGTCCTTGCGGCTAACTGGCAGCCCTTGCAGAAAGACAACCTGCATGATCCGGAAAATCCGGGGTTACGCCTGCTGCAGAATCCGGGTGATGCCCTGAGCCGGCTGCCGGTGGACAGCGCCGGTAACAAGGTCGACTGGGTCAAGGCGATTCAGGATGGCTACATCAACCCGCGCAGCGAATTACTCAAGAACAAGCCCGTACAGATCCTGGAATCCGATATTCTGCTGAACAAGACCGGCAGTATTCCCCGGGTGCGGTTTCCGCACAAGGTCCACACGCAATGGCTGGATTGCGAGAATTGTCATGAAAAGATCTTCAAGTCCAAGGCCGGTGCAACACCGATCACGATGGGCAAGATCCTGGAAGGGGAATACTGCGGGGTGTGCCATGGCGCGGTAGCATTCCCGCTGACTGAATGCAATCGCTGTCACTCCGTGCCGTGGGAGGCCGGGGAAGCGCCGTCAGTGGGCAGGCCCTGAGCGCGCGGGTCAAGTACTTGTCGTCCTTCAGGCGCATGCTTCTGCTGGTCCTGCTGGCTGCCGGGATACTACCGGGTAGCCCGGGATACGCGGAATATGCGGATGTTGTTCTTAACCGGCGCTCGGACAGTGCCGGTGTCAGGCCGGTTATTTTCCCCCACTGGTTTCACCGGGTACGCTACCAGTGTCGGGTGTGTCACTCGGAACTCGGATTTGAAATGCGGGCCGGTGCAAATGATGTGACGATGGAAGAGATTACCGAAGGCCGCTTTTGCGGGGCCTGCCATAATGGCGAAATTGCCTGGTCGGTGGATAATTGCGATTTGTGCCACTCCGCGAGCCCGGGCACCCTGGCAGGGATTCGTGGCGGCCACCAGACCCTGGGCCCTGGCAACTGGTGAGGATTGCAGGTGTTGGTTGTAAACAAAGCCATTGATATTCTGCTGATAGTGCTGCTGTGTCTCACAGCGACTGCGTGTGCAACAGTCGCAGGCGTGCTGGAAATGGGCCAGAATGAACAGCCCGGCCGGATAACGGAATGTGGGCCCGGCAGTGAACAAAAGCCACTGGCACGCTGGAGCAGCATCAGCGGCAATCTGCTGGTCAGGTCCAGCGGTGCTGCGGCCACGGAGAGCAGCTATCTGCAGTTGACTTCACCGGTTGCGATCGCCGCACAAGCGAACGACCTGTATATCGCCGACGTTGGCCGGCGGGCTATTCTGAAATACGACAGGGGCACGCAAATCACCCGGGTGTTTGTTGAAGTGCCTGACTTGAACCTGGACACCGGCCTGTATCTGGACCGCGGCCTGTCCCTTTACCTGGCGGATCCGCTCGCCGGCCAGGTGACACGCTTTGATATCGACGGCAAGCCGCTGCAGACCTTTCAGAATACAACCGAGTTGCCCCGACCGGTGGCCGTCGTGGTCGATGACAGCCGCGCCGAGGTATTTGCCGCCGACCAGTTGACCGCCCGCATATTGGTGTTTGATCGCGCCGGCCTGGTAACGCGCGCCATCGGGGTGGATGTTGCAGACGGCATCCGGTTCCAGAGCGTGACAGCCATGGCGATAGGACCGGATCAGCTCTATGTGGTCGACCGGCTGGCACACCGGGTTTATGCACTGGCACTGGATGGCAGTTACCGCTATTTCTTTGGTGAGGAGGACCTGAAGCTGCCGGGGGCCATTGCGCTTGATGCGCATAACAGGGTGTTTGTGGCGGATGAGGCCGATAATACCATCAAGGTGTATCGGGGCGGACAGCTCGAAGCGGTAGTCGGTGCGCAGGGTGATCCCACGGGGCTGGGATTCCGCCAACTCTCGGCATTATGGCTGAGTGACGGCCTGCTGTACGTTGCCGATCCGGCCAGTGCGGGCATCGATATTCTCAGGGTGGTGCCGCCGTGCGAATGAGAGGCTATCAGCCAGCGATCCTGGGCTGCGTAATGCTGGTGTCGTGTGCACAGGTGCCCACCGAGATGCGCTATTTTCCGGATAATGCCGTGGACGCGGGCGCAGTCATGTGGCCGGCGGTCCCTGAAGTCCCGCGGTACCGCTACGCCGGACAGCTGACGGGCGAGCAGAATTTCGGTCCGGCAGAGCACAGTGAACCCGGCAAGGGCGAGCAACTGTTTCGCTGGATTGTTGGACTTGCCGATGGCTACCGGCAGCCGCCGCGGGTACTGGTACGGCCACAGTCCGGGATGGTGGATGATGCCGGACGTGTCTATGTCACCGATGTTGGCCGCCAGGCGGTATTTGTATTTGATGCACCCGCGGGCCGGCTGATGATCTGGCAACAGGCGGACGGCAGCGAGCCGTTTGCCGATCCAGTCGGTATCGCCACCGGCCAGGCCGGAGAGATCCTGGTGGCCGATGCAACCCTGGGGAGGATAGTCCGTCTTGATCGAGATGGACGGCCACTTGGCAGTTTCGGTGCAGATGAATTACTGCGGCCTACCGGGCTGGCGCGTGATCCCGCAACGGGCCGGATTTATGTGGCGGATACCCGGGATCATGACATCAAGATCTTCACCAGCAGCGGTGAATACCTGCAGCGTATAGGACGTCGGGGTACGGCGCCAGGTGAGTTCAATGCACCGACCCATCTGGCAGTGGCCGGGGGCAGGCTGTATATCACGGACACCCTGAACTCCCGGGTCCAGGTGCTGACCCTGGACGGCAGGCCCGTCGGGGAGATCGGCAAGCGCGGGCTCTATGTCGGCAATCTCACCCGGCCCAAAGGGGTGACTGTCGATGGCGAGGGTAATGTCTATGTCGTCGAATCTTACTATGACCACTTGCTGGTATTCGACCGCCGCGGACAGTTTCTGCTGCCGATTGGCGGTACCGGCGCGGGAATCGGTCAGTTCTATTTGCCTGCAGGTGTCTGGTCGGACATGCGGGGACGAATCTATGTGGCGGACATGTACAACGGTCGTGTCATGGTAATCCAGTATCTCGGAAGCTGAAGGGTGAGCCGCACACAACACATTCGACGGGTGCTCTGGCTGTTGCTGCTGGTGTCTCTCGCCGGCTGGGCGGCACGGGTACCGGATGTCGCCAGCACCAAGCACAATCTGTCGAGCAGTGGCCCGGGTACGGTAACAGCCACTACGGAAGATGAGGTGTGCGTGTTCTGTCATACACCCCACGGGGCTTCCAGCTTCCCGGGTTCACCGTTATGGAACCGGCAACTGTCGAATCAGACCTATACGGTCTATACCTCCTCATCGCTGGATGCCGAGGATATTATGGGGCAACTCGACCAGCCGGGTGGCAGTTCCAAACTGTGCCTGTCCTGCCATGACGGGACGCTGGCGATAGGTACGGTCAATGTACTGGGCGGGCAGCAGAATGTCAGTATTACCATGACCGGGACCGCTGCGGATGGCAGCATGTCAGCGGGGCAGGGTACCCTCACCGGGTTCACCCGCGATCTCGGCATCGATCTGCGCAATGACCATCCTATTTCGCTGACCTATGATTCAAACCTCGCCACTCTGGATACCGAACTGGTCGACCCGGTCACTGCCGCCCATATAGGGGTACGCAGTCCCGGGTTCCGCCCGCCGGTGCCGCTGGAATCCACCGGCGCCGGCGGCGCGGCCCAGGTCCAGTGTGCGACCTGCCACGATCCGCATATCCGCGATGATGATCCACTGGCGGTAGTCAAGTTCCTGCGCCAGAACCGCTTTCAATTGGCAACCCCGGTCGGGGGCAGCTTCAACAGCGCTACAGATATCGTGTGTCTGGGTTGTCATGACAAGCAAGGTTGGGAGAGCTCTGCACATGCCTCGCCGGTGGTCGCAGACGAGACCTATACCGGCAGCGCTGCGGCATTGCGTGAATTTCCCGCCAATCTGCCCGTGTGGCAGGCGGCGTGCCTGAACTGCCATGACACGCATGCGGTGCATGGTACCCGGAGATTGCTGCGTGAAGGCACGGACAGTCTGACAACACCTAAGAGTGGTGGCCAGGCAGCGATCGAGGAGACCTGCTATCAATGCCATTCATCGACACCGGTGGTTAACAATGCAGCTGGTGAGGTCAAGGATATCCGTACCGATTTCAGCCTGCCGCGCCACATGCCGGTGACCAATGTGGAACAAGCTGCGGGATTCGAAGTGCATGATGTCAGTGATTCGGATTTGAGTGAGGAGCAGTTGCTGCTTGGCAAGGGCAATCTCGGTAACCGGCACGCAGAGTGCACCGATTGCCATAATCCGCATCGCGTGACCAGAAATGCGCTGTTCAATGATACCGGTTCAAGCCTGGCAACAGCCCATGAGCATGTCGCCGGGCATTCCAATATCGCATCGGGTGCGCTGCGCGGCTCCTGGGGTGTAGAACCATTGTACGGCAGTACTGTATTTCCGACCCTGCCATCCGGTTACCTGGTAAAGCAGGGAGACGGCGGTATCGGCGCGGGTACCGACGTCAACAGCAGCTGGGTGACACGTGAGTACCAGATTTGCCTGAAGTGCCACTCCGATTACGGCTATTTCGACAACAATGCCTTTCCGACAGGAAGCCGGCCGAACCTGGGCAGTGCCGTCAGCGGCACCTCTCCCGATACCAATAGCCTGACCCAGTACACGAATCAGGCGATGGAGTTCCAGCCGCCACTGTTCCACAAGGGTGAGGTTACCACCACCGATTCCGGGGCGGCGACCGGTTATACGACCAATAACCACCGCTCATGGCACCCGGTCATCGACGATACCGGGCGGACTGCGGCAGTGCGCAATATGAGTGCCTCCACCAACCTGTTTCTCGCGCCCTGGAACGCTACCAGTATCGGCAACCAGACCATGTACTGTTCCGACTGCCATGGCAGCACGACGGGGGCCGGTACCGTGGTACCGGGTGGCAACAATCCGTGGGGTCCGCATGGTTCGAGTAACGATTTCATCCTCAAGGGGACCTGGGACAGCAGCACCGGATCTGACAGTAACGGACTGTGTTTCCGCTGCCATAACCATACCAATTACGCGACGGAACAGAACGAGGGGAACCGGAGCAACTTCGAGAGCGGTTTTGGCGGGCCCGACAGGGACACCAACCTGCATGCGTTCCACGCCAAGCGTATCGGCAGAAACCTGCAGTGCATGTGGTGCCATGTCGCTGTACCGCATGGCTGGAAGAACAAGGCCCTGCTGGTGAACCTGAATGATGTGGGTGCAGAGGCGGGCTTACCGGCCGGTACCGAGATCGCCATTGGCGCTAACGCCGATGTCTACAATCAGGAACCGTATTATCACAATGCAAAACTCAAGATAATCAGTTTCGCGACCAGTGGAAACTGGCAGGACAGCAATTGTGGTTCGGCGGGCGCGAATATCGCCGGGAATGATACCCAGACTGCCAAGGAATGGATGCGGACCGTATGCGAGAATCCGCCATGAAGATTATCTGCCGGCTCGCCTCGCTCAGGCTGACCCTGCCAGGCCTGCTGGCCCTGGCGGTCGGGGTGCTGGTCAGTTACCGGGATGTCACGGCTTCGACCGCCTGGATGGCTGTCCCGCTGCTCTGCCTGGCCGTCAACCTGCTCGCGGCCCTGATCGTCAATACACGTATTCGGTCCCGGCCGGCGCTGCTGGTGTTTCACCTGTGTCTGCTCGCCGTGGTGTTGCTGGCGACCTACGGCCACCTGAGCAGCTTGCAGGCACGGGTGGAGATCACCGAGGGTCAGGCCTTCAACGCCGCTGATGTCGAGATGGTCCGGGAAGGGCCCTGGCACCCACGGCAGCGGCTGGACTCTGTGGTCTTCGTGCAGGGCCCGCTGCGCGTCGACTATGCGCCCGGACTGAAGCGGCAGCATACCGCCAGTCAGCTTGGCATCCGGGATGCGGTAGCGGGTGAGGTGCTAACAACTATCGGTGACAACACGCCACATATTCAGGCCGGATACCGTTTCTATACGACGTCCAACAAGGGCTACTCAGCCATCCTCACATGGCTTGGCAGTGACGGGGTCAGGCAGACCGGAGCGATCAACTTTCCATCGTATCCAGCGAATGACTGGAACCAGACTAACCAGTGGACGGGCCCGGCGGGAAAACATTTTAGGCTTGAGTTGGATCTGCCTCGCCCGCAATCCTTCGACCGTCACTGGGCGTTTGACGCCACGCCTGCAGTCGCTGCGCTGACCATTATGGCAGATGATCAACGGGTCAGGCTGGAGCCGGGTGAAGTCCTGCAACTTGAGAATGGCCGCCTGCAGTTCGAGGAGGTGCGCCTGTGGATGGGTTACCGGATTACTTACGAGCCCTTGTTGCCATGGCTATTATTCGCTGCCCTTGTCGGTGTGCTGGCGCTGGCATGGCACTTTCTTGCCAGCTTTAATTCGCTCCCGCTGCCGGAAGGTTACGGGCACCGGGAACGAAAGGAGAACAGCGATGTCATCACTGCTGCTCGCACCTGAGCTTCCCTGGCTCTTCGGGGGGCTTGCCGGTTACTGTACGGGGGCATTGGCAGCATGGCACGGGATATGGCGGGATCGCCCGGTCGACAGGGCCGTGTTCGCTGCATTACTGGTTGCCGTGATATTACTGGCGACCGCCATCACCCTGCGTTGGATGCGTGCGGGTTACGGGCCGTTTCTCACGCTGTTCGAAATCCTGCTGAGTAACCTGTTCAGCCTGGGGCTGGTCTTTCTGGTCGTGTTCTGGCGCGTCCCCCTGGCACGGCCCGGTGCGCTCGTCGTGTTGCCGGTCTTTTTGCTGCTGGGATGCTGGATAGCGACGCTGCCGCCGGAAACCAGCCAGTTGCCGGCAACCTACGACAGTGTGTGGCTTTGGGTGCACGTGGGGGTGGGCAAGATCTTTCTCGGTATCTGTCTGGCTGCCGTCGGTCTGGCCGGCACCTTGCTGCTGCGCCGATTGCCGGGGTTCGGCAACTTGCACCGCCTGCCGGATGACGAGGTCCTTGATGTGCTGGTATGGCGTTTCATGTCGATTGCATTCATTTTTCACAGCCTGATGCTGATCGCCGGGGCGGTATGGGCCCAGGACGCCTGGGGGCATTACTGGACATGGGACCCGCTGGAGACCTGGGCTTTTATCACCTGGCTGATGCTGGGACTGAGTCTGCATGCCAGGCTTACTTTCAAGGTCCCGCTGTGGGGTGGGTGGCTGATGGTCTTCGGAGTATTTATTCTGGCGTTCCTGACGTTCTTCGGTGTGCCATTCAGCAGCCTGGGTCCGCACAAGGGGATAATATGAAACGCAATGCAAAAAAATGGTTGCCGTTCTTGTTGTTGACTGTTGTGCTTGTCTCCGGAACCGGCCTGCTTGCCAATCGCATCACGCAGGGCGGCATCGACATGCCGCCCAGGCAGGGAGATCCGGTACCGGATCTCGCCAGGCCACTACAGACAGGCATGCAGCAGGAAATTTCCGTGCGCTTCCAGCAGGCGGTCATGATGTTGCACGCCAGGCAGTATGACTATGCAGTTACGGCCCTCCAGCAGGTGCTGTCGCTTGCACCCCGGATGCCTGAGGCGCATGCGAATATGGGGTTTGCCCTGCTGGGCAAGGGCTACTACGAAGCCGCGCGGGATTATTTCCATAGTGCAATTGACTTGCGTCCACAGCAGATCAATGCCTACTGGGGACTAGCGGTAAGCCTGGAGGCCTTGTGTGACATTGAGGGGGCGACCGGTGCCATGCGCAGCTATGTGCATCTGGCAGATTCCGGGGATGCCTTTCTTCCCAGGGCACGTGCCGCCTTGTGGGAATGGGGCGCGGTAAACACGTCCGGAGACAGCCGCCAGGCAACAACGTCTACAGGCAGCGGCGCTGTGACGGAACGGTGTGGCCAGGCTGCCGGGTAGGCAGGTTGCGCTAACGTTATGACACAAAAGAGTCGTGCGACGGGGGCGAACGCATTGTAATGTTTCGTTGCCTGTTGCGTTGCACTTTCTGTCAGACAACCTGTCCGCCAGGTTTGCGACAGTGGGAGAAGCGGAAGATGAAACACTTTCATATGGTGGTTCAGTGGATACTGATTCCAGCCCTGATTTTTTCCGCACCGGCCCTCGCAGCCGGTGAGCTGAAACTGGATTATGCCGCAGCGATCAATATGGCCGGTCGCCAACGGATGCTCTCGCAGCGCATAACCAAAAGTTATCTGCAGGTCGGACTGGGTGCAAATCCGGAGCTTTCTCGGATTCAGTTGCAGGAATCCATCGACCAGTTCGACGCACAGTTACGCGCACTCGCTGAGTTCGCCACGGCCAGTGACATAAGTACCGCAATCAAACAGGTCACAGACCTGTGGAAACCTTTCAGGGATAAGGCGCTTGCCACACCTGGCCGGGCCGATGCAGAACAACTGGTGCGGATGGATGAACCGCTGCTGTTGGCGTGTGAGCATGTCGTACAATTACTGGAGGAGGCCTCAGGCAACCACCAAGGGCGGCTGGTGAATATTTCGGGGCGCCAGCGCATGCTGTCACAACGCCTTGCAAAGTTCTACATGGTCGTTGCTGCCGGTGTCGGAACCCCCTCGGTCGGTGAGCAGATTCAAATAGCCAAAGCTGAGTTCAAGGAGGCACTGGATAGCCTGTCGGCCGCCGAGGTAAATACTGCCAGTATCCGTGACAAGCTGGAAGCGGTTGGGCAGCAGTGGATCTGGCTTGAAAGTGCATTGAACATGCAGTACGACAGTTCATATCCATTGATCGTGGCTGATGCGAGCGAGAAGATCCTTGTGCTGATGGAGTTGCTGACGGATATGTATGCGAGACTAGATAACAGCGGCATGCACTGGTAGTTTGCAGCTTGGTCGGTAGCACCTTCGCTCCGCAAATATTCCCCGACCTGTGATTTGCGAATTGTTGCTCAGTCTGCTGCGGGCAACATAACACGCCGATTCAGCCGGAATGGTTCTTACCGGTCACATAGGTAACAGTTTATTCCTCAGAACCAGATTGAAACATACAGCTGCACCACATCGGCACTGAAACTGTACAGGGGCTCGTCACCCGGTGCCGGTGTCACGACCCTGAGGTCACGGAAGTCATCATAGTCGAACAGAATATGGTCCCAGGCGAGGTTAATTTTACCCTTGTCGATCGAGCGCCAGCCATTTTTGATGAAGTCGTAGCTCAGCTTGAAACCGATAGTGTGGCTGGAGAACGTACTCAGCTCCTTGTCGCGCGCCAGGAAGTTCTGTGCACCCTGGAACGGGAACAGGTCGCTGTAGAAGTCGGCCGCATTCTGCGTATAGTAGCGGTAGTTGCCTTCCAGCACCCAGCCGCCTTGCAGCGGATGGGTGTAAACGAATTTCAGGTTGTGTGCATCGATACCCCAGGTGTCGTCGAAGAAGCGGTACTCACCGGAGACAGCGGCACGATAGGGCAGGTAATAGATCGAGCGGATTGCGACTGCGTTGCTGGTGCGGGTGTTGGGATAAATCTCTGACTCGTAGCTGTAACTGTCGCCGCCTGGATCGAGGTAGCGCACCGAACGGTAGGGGTTGTTCAGGAACCCCTCATCGGTAATACCCTCATAATTCAACTCCAGCAGCATGTCTTTGGTGACCACCTGCGTCAGGCCCAGCTTGTAGTTCTGGCGGTCGGCATCGCGCGAGAAGGTGCTGTCGAGGTTGTTCATGACCATATCCCAGCCGCGTGAATAACCCATCGACACCGTTGTCATATTGCCGAACATATCCATGCTGATGCCAAAACCTGCGGTATTGGCCTCGTAATCATCTTCCGAGCTGTTGGTGAACGACAGGCTCATGATCGAGTTGCCATGCAGGTAGTCCACGCCACCCGAGAACTCGATGCGATCTTCTGAATAGGCGCTCGCGCCGCTGGTGACCACATCGATCGAGGCGCTGCTGATGGAATCGACGTAGTAGTTGCCGTTGACTGCCACGTTCTGGCCGAGCTTCTTCAGCACCATCAGCGAAGGCCCGGTGATCTCGACACCACCCCCGTCATAGGAGTGATACAGAGCATCGGCCCGATCATCGGGCAACACCCCGGCCAGCACCGCCAGGCTGCAGCAGAGCAGGGCAGTGCCGACCAGCCAGGCAGGGATGTGTCTAGTTACACCCACAGCCACCACCGTGCCCACCCTCGGCGCCACGCGCTGCCTCGCGTGCCTGGTAGACATGCGTCATGTAGGCCCCGGAGACCGGATCGCGGTCAAAGTTCATGATCGGGTCTGCCAGGTGCGCACGCTCGTAGGGCTTCACCCAGGGCTCGATCGAACTGCAGCCTGTGAGTGACAGGGCAATCAGCAACAGATAAAAAGCACACAGGCGCATGGCAGGCACTACTCCCTGATCAGGCTTCGAACCTGATCGACGTAGGTATCCTCGAGGCCGGGTTTGTAACCCTTGTGCAGGTAACGCATGTTGCCGTCGCGGTCGACCAGCACGGTGCTTGGCATGGCGGCCACATCATACTGCTTGCTCACGCTGCTGTCGTTGTCGAACAGCACCGGAAAGCTGACCGGCATTTCTTTCAGCAGTTTGCGGGCATCGCTGGAGTTTTCCTCTACGTTGATGCCGAGCACGGTGAAGCCCATGGCCTTGTACTTGTCATGCAGCTCGCTCAGGATCGGCATTTCCTGGCGGCAGGGTCCGCACCAGGATGCCCAGAAATTGATCAGCACTACCTCGCCACGCATCTCGCTGAGCCTGAGGTTCTCGCCACTGTCACTCTTCAGAGTGAAGTCCGGTGCAGGTGCCTGGACAGTACCGGCAGATACAGTGCTTGACAGCAACACCATAACGGTTGCCAGTGTATATCTCATGAAAGCGGATTGTGTTGTACGCATAGCAGACTCCTCAGAAGAACGCGGAAAGGCCGACGCTGCCTTCCAGGTTGTGGGTGTATTTTTCGGAGCCCAGCAGGTCCGACTCGAAAATGTGATCCTTGAAATCCAGGTGCAGCGCGACCCAGTCGTTCAGCAGGAACCGGTAGCCCGCACCAATGTTGAAGCTAAAGTGGCTGTCATCAGCAAACTCGGTATTGCCGACACCGGCCATCAGATAGAGCGCGCTGTTGAAGGCATGTCGGCTGCCGATGAAACTCTCGCCCGGCAGGATGTTGTAGCCCAGTGAAAGGTTGTAGTAATACAGGTCACGCTGACTGCCAGTCAGCAACCGGGCTCCGCCACTGAGGGTTTCATAGCTGGTCTTGCCGGCCTCGGTGGCACCTGCGGCGGCCTCGAAAAAGAAATCCTCGGTGGCATGGTAGGCAGCCCGTACCCCGTATACGGCATTACTGCCGAAGTCCTCGATACTCATCACGCCGACGAAGGCACCGACCTCGAAGTCCTCGCTGTCGATATCCGCCTCGGTGATAGTGCGCCGCTCGATACCCGGTTTGATCACCGGTTCAGTCTCGCTGTATACCGCTGGCTCCGCGGTGCGCAGCAGTGAACATCCGTGCAACAGGCCAAGCAGCATCAGTAATGACAACGACTTCAAAAGAAAAATGCAAATCCGGCTTTCCATTCGTTTATCTCCTGGTTGTCATCCTTGTTCTGGAAAATGACGTGGTTCTGGTATTCGGCACGCAGGATAAAGCGCCGCGTCAGGTACCAGCGCAGCCCCAGTCCCGCATTACTGATCTGTTCGGTACGGTCCTGTTCGTTCACCAGTGTGACGTTCGGGTCGGTATAGATCGCACCAGTGCCAAGCAGGAAAAACGGTGACAGGCGCCATTCCGGAAACGGCTGCGCCAGCAGGTTGGCACTTGCCGTCAGCGCATCGGAAAAATTGCCGAATACCTGCGACATCGCCAGCTCGACGGAAAGATTCCGCGTCAGGTAATAGTCCGCATACACCGACACGATATTTGCACCCTCGAAATCACCCGCGACGAAGCCGGACTCCCAGCGACGGCGCGTGTAATCACCGAACGCCGCCTCGGCGAATTGTGTCGGCTCGCCGTCCGGGGTCAATGTCAGCTCCATATCCGCACGCCTGACCCAGCCTTGCTTGCCACGCCTGGTCCGTACCATGAACCAGTCGGTGCGGCGCTTGATGACTTCAATCCGTGCACCCCGGTCGACCACGTGAAATACCGGGTAGCCACGTCCCGGGCCGGTGTGCATCTCGAGGTATGGCTCGGCAACTTGCACCTCGTAGAATTCCTCTTCCGCAAGGACAGGCGCGCCAAACAGGCATTGCAGCAGCAGGACGCTGATGAGTAAGCGACTGCAGGGTAGAGGCCAGGCATTAGTGATCACAAGCATTCATCTTTCCGCCCTCATGGCACGGCAAACGGGTCGTTGTAATACTGCGCACCGATATCCAGCCACTCGGACAGCAGTCGCAGTTCATCCGGCTCAAGCCTGCCGGCATGGGTACCACCCGCGGCAAAGCGCGAGAAGAATCTGGTGCTGGCGTTGGCCCCCGCTGCATTCATGGATGCTGCCACCACTACCGGTACCTGTGTCGGCAACCCGGTATTCGGGTCAACCGGGCCTTGAATCATGATGTCCTGCAAACCGGCGGGGCCGATCTCCTGGGCGAAGTCGTTGAACAGCAGTTCGCGGTAGGTCTTGAAATGCTCAGGTACCTGTGGATCCAGTCCATCAGTCAGGTCCAGCTGCTCGTCCGGCACCCTCGGCATGCCAGCGGCATCGGTCGGCGTGTGGCAGCTAGTGCAGGTATTCGCACCCCGGTCACGACTCCACAGCGGATGAATATGCTGTTCATAATGAATCACCGTACGACAGATACTGTTCCAGCTGGTCTGACACGCCGGCGTGGCCGGCGCCGGGGTGGCCAGTGCGGCATAGGTGTAGGAGAAACCGGTATCCTTCGGCCGACCGGCGGCCGTCTCGTCGGTCCAGAGATCGTCGTAGAACAGGTCGACCGTCGGCAGCAGCTGGTCCGGATCGATCCGCGTCAGGGTCTGTGCCATGGTCTCGCCGGCATCCGCCCACAGTGTGGCAAGCGTGTTCGGGAACGGCAGGCCGGTTACCGGCGCACCGGGATACACCGATGCCAGGCCACGCGACATCAGGTCAGCCGGCTGGCCGTGCGGGGTACCCGTGCTGTGGTCATGGCAGCCGACGCAGGTGAGGGTCTCTCCCGCGCGCACCTGCAGCCAGTTCTGGTGACGCGCACCGATACGGCGACCGTCCTTGTCGAGCACGCTGATGGCGAGTGGCACGTTAGCGGGTACCTTGACCCTGATGGACCCGTCCGGCTGCACCGGCACATAACCGATGATCTCTCGCATCAACTGCGCGCTGCTGGCGCCAAAGGCCGTGCCCTGCAACATCACGGTGTCGTTATCAGGAATGCCGACGGCCTTGACGATGCGCAGGAAACGGGCTGGGCGCTCATCGGCTACTGCCTGTGCAGGATCGGCCAGCGTCGCAATGCCCGCTGGCGTGGTGTCCACACCGTCCTCGTCATAGACACTGCGGATATCGAGGATGCCGACACCTTCATCGTATGCTTGCGGGTCGAGACCGGCGCCGGGGATCTTGTCGAAGACAAGGGATGGCAAGGCACGCGGTGCAGCGGCCACGACATCGGTGAAGACAAAGCCCTCCTCGGGGATGACGATCGGTATTTGGGTGTCGTCATTCATTTCGTAGATAAATATGCCGTAAATCGGGTTCGCTTCCACGGCTGCCGGATTGGCCAAACCGGCCGGTGTACAGGGTACGATCCGGGTATCCTCGATCAGCCGGCAACTGCTCCAGCTGACCAGGGCCCGGTTGGTTCCATCCAGCAGTGGCCAGGCACTCATGAAGCGACCGCCGGGCGATATTGTGTTATCGGTATGTACGTCGTTAACGGTCGCATCCAGCTGGGCTGGACCGGCAAGGACACCCTGGTTCGCCGCCGTAGGGAAGGTGTTGTCCAGATAATTCCCGGCATCGATCAGCATAAGTTCACCGCCACGCCAGGAGTCGGTGAACGGCAGCATCACAGTCATCAGGCGACCGTCAAACGTCTCGCGTGGCTGCAGGAACTGCACCTCCGCGCCACTGGTGCCGGTGTCATGACTGTGTGCGCCGTAATACAGTTGCAGCTCTGATCCGTCGGGATGCATCTTGTAGAGACTGATGGCATTGCGGCTACCCATGTTATCCCAGCGACTGAACACCACCTGGCCGGAGTCAAGACCGCTACCCAGCACCATGGGGTCGAGATCATGGCTCTGGTTGTACGAGACCTGGTGGATGTTGCTGCCATCGCTGTCCATGACGTGCAACACGAAGGCATGGTTATTGCGGTCTTCATCCATTGCCGAAAATGCGGCCTTGCCCTCATCCAGCAGGGTGGCGCGTGACTGACGCTGGCGCGTGGAGGAAAAGATGATGCGACCGTCCGGTAAATAATGGGGCGCAACGTCTTCGCCGGCCTTGGCCGTATTATCCGTTGCGGTCACGCGGCGCAACACATCGGCGGGTATGTCGTATTCCCAGATGTCCCACTTGTTCTGATCAGCGGGGGTCGCGTTGGGGATATCCGGCTGTCGCAGCGAGAACAATAGCCTGGTACCGTCGTACGACACATCCACATCCCTGACGTCACCCATGCCCTGTGTGACCCCAGCGGTGATATTGCGCTCGACTGCACTCGGCGAGGCGAGATCGCGATAGAACAGATCACCACCGGGTGTAAAGGATTCGATCTCGCGGATGTCCGGCTGGAGAGCCACGCCTGTATCGTCAAGCTCCAGCGGGCGCATGACAAAGGCGATCCCGAAATCCTCCACCAGCGGATCCGGGTCCTGACCGTCACCCCCGCCACAACCTTCCAGGAGCATCCCTGCCAGCAATAATGCGCCCAGGCTGAGGATGTTCGGTCTGCTGGTGAATATTCCGGAATGTGCGTACATATTCATAGCTGATCGGCCCTCTGGGCGGTAAACCTGATATGCGGGACCGTACGGATCACATAACCGTGACCGGGCGCACACTGCTTGATCCCCGTTGATCACGGTTCAACTATAGGTTGGCGGGGGGACCCATTCCGCGAACTGCGTCATAGAAAAAAAGCGCTTATCACATCACCATCTGCCTACACGGGCCGAAGACGGGTCCTGGAACATAACAAGCCGGGATAGAGCATATGGGTTATAGAACTGATCGGGGTGTTGTGTTTATCCGAAGTTTTGGCCGAGCCGTTTCCGTCCTGGGACTGGCCTGTGTTGTCAGCACGCAAGCACTGGCAGGCGACCTTGAACGCCGCCAGGCCAAGCGCATGCATGATCGCCTGGCAGGCATACCGCCGTCCGAGACGATGCTCGATGCCATGGAAACGGCTATTAACTCCGGAAATGCGATCAGTGCCGCCATGATGGCGATGGATGACAGTGCGTTCTACAACGTCACGCTGAAGAATTTCGCCACACCATGGACGAACCGTGAGCAGACCGTGTTTGCGCCGCTGAACGACTACACGGCTACGGTCATCGGTATGATTCGCGACGACGTGCCGTTCAACACGCTGCTGTCCACCGATCTCATCTATACCGGTGCACCGTCAGTGCCGGTCCCGGCCTATTCGATGACGGATAACGCGCACTATCTCGCCCTGGAAGATCAGGGAATTGACCTGAAGGACAATCTGGTGCCGGTGGCACAATCCGCGGTAACCAGCCTGCCGGCAGCGGCCACGGCTGGCGTCATGACCACGCGCGCCGGTGCCGCGGCCTTCTTCGTTGCCGGAACCAACCGTGCCATGCTCCGCTTCACCCTGCTCAATCATCTGTGCAAGGACCTGGAGCAGGTCAAGGACACCAGCCGCTCACCGGACCGCATTCGCCAGGACGTGTCACGCAGTCCCGGTGGTGACAGTCGCATCTTCATGAATTCCTGCGTTGGTTGCCACAGCGGGATGGACCCGCTGGCCCAGGCATTTGCCTACTACAACTTCAACGAGGTCACCGGCGGCATCGAATATACCCCCGGTGTGGTGCAACCCAAGTACGCAATTAACGCCGATACCTTCAAGTATGGATTTATCACCCCGGATGACAGCTGGGACAACTACTGGCGTTCTGGTCAGAACGCACTGCTGGGCTGGGACCCGGGACAGCCGGGAAGCGGTAATGGCATCAGATCGCTGGGCCTCGAGCTCGCAAACAGCGATGCCTTTGCTCACTGCCAGGTGGAGAAGGTATTCCGGACGGTGTGCCTGCGCGAACCGGGCAACAGTGCCGATCGCGATAAGGTTGCGAACATCATAGCTGATTTCAAGGCCAGCAACTACAACATGAAAACAGTATTTGCGGAAACCGCTGTCTATTGCAAGGGTGACTGAGGCATGAAATACACAATCATTCCCTGGTTGCGTCATAGCACTTTTGCCCTGACGGTCATCCTTGTATCAGGTGCCGGCCTGAGCGCCTGTGGTGGCGGCGAGAGCACCTCCCGGAACCCGAATACCGGTGTTGCCACATCGACCCCGAATTACAGCGGACCGGCACCGGCAACCACGGATGTGCAGGCCTTCAAACTGAACGTATGGGACAACCTAAGTCCGACCAGTCGTTGCGGCAGCTGTCATAGCGCAGCTGGCCAGGCACCCGTCTTTGTACGCGATGACGACATTAATCTGGCCTACGCCGAAGCCAATGGCATCGTCGATATGGCCACACCGGCCAATTCCCTTATGGCCACCAAGGTGGCTGGCGGACATAATTGCTGGCTGGCCAGCGATCAGGCCTGCGCCGACGTAATTACCACCTATATCACCGCCTGGGCCGGTGGTTCGGCCGGCACCGGTACCGTCATAACGCTGACTGCGCCGCCACTGATGGACCCCGGCGACAGCAAGTCATTCCCGGCCGACTCGGCGGGTTTTGCGGCGACGGTGCATCCGGTGCTTGTCGCCAATTGTGCCGGCTGTCATACCGACTCGTCCGCCACTGCGCAGTCACCGTTCTTCGCCAACGGTGATCCGGACTCAGCCTATGAAGCGGCCAAGTCCAAGATCGACCTTGATACCCCGGCCAATTCCCGTTTCGTGGTGCGTCTGGGCGCAGAATTCCACAATTGCTGGGACCCGAACACCAGCGGCAGTTCAGACTGTGTTGCATCCGCGACTGTGATGGAAAACGCCATTACGGTATATGCTGATTCGATCAGTGCGACTACGATCGATCCGAGACTGGTCACCAGCAAGGCATTGATCCTGCCCGACGGAATCGTCGCCAGTGGCGGCAACCGACATGACAACGACGTCATAGCCATGTACCAGTTCAAGGCCGGTTCGGGCACTGTCGCCTTTGATACCAGTGGCGTGGCGCCTGACATGCACCTTAACCTGAGCGGCGGTGTCGACTGGGTCGGCGGCTGGGGCATCAATATCACCAGCGGCAAGGCCCAGGCAACCACCAGTAGCAGTCAAAAACTGCATAACCTGATTACTGCCACCGGTGAATACAGCATCGAGGCCTGGGTCGCCCCGGCCAATGTGTCACAACAGGGACCGGCGCGCATCATCAGCTATTCCGCGGGCACTACGCAGCGAAACTTCACGCTTGGCCAGACCCTGTACAACTACAACTACTTGAATCGCAGCACGACGACGGACGCCAACGGCGATCCATCGCTGGACACGGCCGATGCCGATGAGAACCTGCAGGCGACGCTGCAACACGTGGTTGTCACTTACGACCCGGTCAACGGCCGTCGTATCTACGTCAACGGCGTGTTCACCGACGATGTCGACCCGTTCCCTGGCGGCACACTGATTGACTGGGATAACAGCTTTGCATTTGTGCTGGGTAACGAGGTTTCAGGTGATCGCCAATGGCAGGGCATCCTGCGCATGGTAGCCGTTCACAACCGCGCCCTGACCCAGGAACAAATCGCCCAGAACCTATCGGTAGGCGTGGGCGAGAAATTCTTCCTGCTATTCAACGTCGACGATCACAGCGGAATGACTGACAGCTATGTGCTGTTCGAGGTAAGCCAGTTCGACAGCTACAGCTACCTGTTCAATAATCCGCGCTTCATCAGCCTTGATCCGAACGCAGTGCCGGACGGTATCCCGGTCGCCGGTATGCGCATCGGCATCAACGGCAAGGAAGCGACAGTGGGCCAGGCCTACAGGCATCTCGACACCACGATCAGCAGCGCACTCTACACGCCGGGTGCTGGCCAGACACTGTCGAATATCGGCACCCTTATCGCGCTCGAGAAGGGACCGGATGCCGACCAGTTCTTCCTCACATTCGAGGTGTTCGGCAACGCCACCAATGTCGTTGTTGAGCCCGCTCCGATTGCCCCGGCGCCACCACCCGACCTGCCGGAAGCCTCCGATATCGGCGTGCGCAACTTCCACGAAATCAACGCCACAATGGCCGCGATCACAGGCGTGAGTACCGGGCAGGTCGATGTCAATACGGTGTACAAGACGGTCATGCAGCAGTTACCGACTGTCGAGAACATCCAGGGTTTCCTGTCCGCACACCAGATGGCGGTCTCGCAGCTGGCTATTGAATACTGCAACGCACTGGTCGATAACAACGGCACCATCGCGCGTGAAATCTACTTCCCGGGATTCTTCACCAGTGGTTTCCCGCCTGAAAGTGCCGACACCGCATTCGACACATCGACCAAACGCGACCTGGTGATCATGCCGTTGATCAGCAGGGTGATGAACACGGGACTGACTGTGCAACCCGATCCGGCTGCCGTCACCAGCGAACTGGATGATCTCATCCTGATCCTGACGGACTGTGCGATCGGACCGTCACCGACGTGCGCAACATCCACGCGTAGCGAGGAAATCGTCAAGGCAAGCTGCGCCGCAACACTGGGCAGCGCCGCGATGCTGCTGCAGTAGGAACAAAAAAACGGGGATATTCTCATGGCGAGAAAACACAATATACGCTTACCGGACGAGCCGCTATGCCTGAATGACCACGGCCGACCGCTCACGCGCCGTGACTTTCTCGGCCAGGGACTGGTCGCCGGCCTCGGACTGGTGACGGCGCCTACGCTGTTCGGGCTGTTTGCCAACCCGCGCTCGGCAGCCGCTGCACTGTCACCCGATATCGAGGCGCTGAAAACGTCCTGTGGCATCAAGTCGCTCGGCGCCGGCAAGATCCCGTTCATCTGCTTCGACCTGGCCGGTGGCGCCAATATATCAGGTTCCAACGTACTGGTGGGGCAGCAGGGTGGCCAGCTTGATTTCCTGAGCACCGCCGGTTACAGCAAGCTGGGCCTGCCGGGTGACATGACGCCGGTCTCTATCGACCCGAACACCGGCACCGGTTTCATCAATTCCGACTTCGGCCTGGCCTTTCATTCCACCAGCGCCATGCTGCAGGGTATCAGTGAAAAGGCACTGACGCGCAGCGCACTGATAAATGGCGCGATCATTCCGGCACGCTCCGACAATGACACCGGCAACAACCCCCACAACCCCCTATACGGCATTGCCCGGGCCGGCGCTGACGGCAGCCTGCTGACCCTGATCGGCTCGCGCAGTACGGATTCCGGCGGCAACTCCATGGCACCGGCCATGATGATCGACCCGGGCATCCGGCCGACCAAGGTGGATCGTCCCTCGGATGTCACCGGTATGGTCGACACCGGTCAGCTGATCGGCGTGCTGACCCAGGATGACGCGGTTGCAGTCATGGAATCCATCGAGCGCATCAGCAAGATGAAACTCGACCAGGTTGACACCAGGGTCAGCGCCGATGCCGTCATCAAGGACCTGGTGCGCTGCGGTTACGTCAAGGCCGCCGATATAGCCGACCGCTTTGGCGACCCGAGCACGCTGGACCCTGCGCTTGATCCGGACATCGTTGGCCCGTCCGGCATCTTCAGCCAGACAGAATTCGACAATGACGGCGAATTCCGCAAGACCGCCTCCGTGATGAAGATGGTGGTCAACGGCTTCGCCGGCGCAGGCACCATTACCATGGGCGGCTATGACTACCATACCGGTGACCGGATTACCGGCGAGCTGCGCGACCTGCGTGCCGGCCGGTGTATCGGTGCCTGCCTGGAATATGCCGCGCGTGCCAACAACGGCGCCGGCGTGCCGCTGATGATCTACGTTTGCAGTGACGGCTCGGTATTCAGTAACGGCATGACAGACGCAGCAGCCGGCGGCAAGGGTGTCTGGACCGGTGACAACTCCTCCACCGCAGCCTCGTTCTTCATGATCTACAATCCCGGCGGACGTCCGGCACTGCTCGGCGCGGACGCAGTGGAGCAGGCGATGCACCAGCAGATCGGCTGGATGCGACCGGATGCCTCGGTCGAAACTACCGCGACGCCCGCTGCCAACCAGGTCAACCTGCTGGTCGAGACGATTATCCTCAACTACATGGCACTGCACGGTGAGGCAGCCAGTTTCCCGAGCCTGTTTCCCGGGCACGGCCTCGGTAATGCCGCCATGATGGACAGTTTGACCGCGTTCAATGCGATTGTGAACGGGGTGATTTAGGCAGGTACCAGCCGTTTCCCGCCGTCCGGTTGAGGGCAGGATTGCCGTCATCAGGGCATGACATGGCAATCAACCCCTGGTTGCGTTGCGCTTCATCCGTGCCACAGCCATTCAATGTAATCAGCAGCTCGCCGATAAATCCGTCCATGAAGCCGCTCAAAATCCTCAGCTTCCTACTGCCCGTGTTGCTGTCACCGCTCATGGCAAGTGCCGACTGGCTGCGCGAGGAGGCCGCCATTATGGGTACGGCCATCAACGTGGAGCTGTGGCATGAAGATGCGGACAAGGCCAGGGTGCTGATCCATGCCGTCATGGACGAGATGCACCGTATCGATGCGCTGATGAGCACCTACAAGCCCGACAGCGAACTGTCGAGGGTCAATGCCGGTGCAGCAGCGGAACCGGTCACGGTCAGCAAGGAACTGCTGACGCTGATCGGACAGGCACTGGAGTATTCCGACGCCACGCACGGCGCATTCGACATCACCTATGCCAGTGCCGGTAAATACTACGATTACCGCAAGGGCATAAGGCCGGACAGTAAACAGCTTGCCGAGGCATTACCGGCAATCAACTATCACCACGTCAGGCTGGATCCAGTGCGCTCGACCGTGCGGTTCCTGCAGCCCGGCGTGCGCATCGACCTCGGTGGTATCGCCAAGGGCTATGCCGTCGACCGCAGTATTGACCTTCTGCTGGCGGCCGGGGTCAGCAACGCACTGGTCAGTGCCGGGGGGGATACACGGGTAATCGGCAGGCACTGGGACCATCCCTGGAAGATCGGCATTCGCGACCCGCGCAACGGCGACGGCATCGTCTCCATGATCCCGCTGGAAGACGCGGCCATTTCCACCTCCGGTGACTATGAACGCTTCTTTGAGGCGGACGGGGTGCGTTACCACCATATCCTCAATCCGGGCACCGGGGAATCCCCGCGGGAGGTGCGCAGCAGCAGCATCATCGGCAGCAATGCGACCGATACCGACGCACTGTCCACCAGCGTGTTCGTCATGGGCGTGGACAAGGGTCTGGAACTGGTCAATTCGCTGCCGGATACCGAGGCGATTATCATCGACAACCGGGGCAGGATGCATTATTCGGACGGACTGGCCCGGGTCGTGCAATAACTCACTGAGTTTGGAGTCCCTGATACGGGGGTCAATGCAGGAGAGGCCACCTGACCGCGATGATGTCCCAACCAATCGCGCCGGAGGCCGGCGCTCCTACAGAAAGGCTGCTGGATGTAGGAGCTGTCCCCTGACCGCGATGACGTCCCAACCAATCACGCTGGAAGTCGACGCTCCTACTTATTGCCCAGCGACGCGACCGGATTGTGAGCCAGCGCACACTCTGCGGTCGCCGCCTGCTGCAGAATTTAAAGTAGACAATTTGTCCCGGAATTTTGTCAATGCATAGCTGTCCGGACCGGCATGTTTACAGATAGACAGCGAATCCAGCGCTGAAACACCGAGGCTCAAGATGTCGCATCCAGACCTTCCAGAACGTTCAGTAAAGCTACTCCTTGCCGGGATTCTCATGATGGTTCTGGCTGGCGTTGCAACGGCAGCGGAACCACCGTCCGCGGCCAGCCTGGACGAGGATATCCAGTCGCTCAAGCAGGACGTCATTGCACTCAATCGTGACCTGTTCATCCTCGAGGAAGAACTGCTGTACCCGGCGAATACGCAGCTCGCCGTGTACGTGTCACTCGATGTGGGCGAGTTTTTCGAGCTCGATTCGGTGCAGCTCAAGGTGGATGACAAGGTCGTTTCCAATTACCTCTATACCCGGCGAGAGGTCGACGCCCTGCACCGGGGTGGCATTCAGCGCCTGTACATGGGCAACCTCAAGGCCGGTGAGCACGAGCTTGTCGCCATCTATACCGGCATTGGACCGAAAGGCCGAGATTACCGCCGTGGTGCCAGCCTTGTCGTCAACAAGGCTCTTGGAACGAAGTATGTCGAACTGAAAATCGTTGACAACCCGAGCAGCGAGCAACCGGACTTCAGTATCAGGGAATGGGAATAAATCATGCGCGATTAGCCTGCAGTCTGATTCTGCCGGTACTGCTGGCGCTGGTTACGACGGGAGTAACAGCCACTGATCGCAAATCCCCCTCGGCGGCACAGGACCTCCAGTTCGGGGAAGCGCTGTTTTACTACTTCCAGGAAGACTGGTTCAGCAGTATTGTGCGCCTGCGGATCGCTCAGGCACAGGAGCGGCTCCCCAACCACGGCGACGAGGCCGAGTTGCTGCTGGGCGGGCTTAACCTGTCCTATGGACTGCGTAACGAAGCCAGCGAGATATTCGAGCGCATGCTGACCGACGAGCATGCCGGCGCACAAACACGTAACCGCGCCTGGTTTTACCTGGCCAAGATCTCGTTCCAGCGTGGCGACAGCCTCAATGCACTGCAGGCGCTCTCACAAATCAGTGGCGATATGACGCGCGCCACACGCATCGAGGCCGCTCAGCTGCATAGCCTGCTGTTGTTGCAACTCGACCAGAATGACACGGCCATCGGTGTGCTGCATGCGGCAAAAGAGGCCAACACCTGGTCACCCTATCTCGCCTATAACCTGGGTGTTGCCTATATTCGCAGCGGCGAGCTGGAGCGTGGTGCGAAGGAGCTGGACACGCTGGGCGAACTGTCCGGACGTAGCGAAGAGCTGCGCCTGCTGCGTGACAAGGCCAATCTGGCGCTCGGTTACAGTTACCTGAAGGAAGGGGCAACGAAGCAATCACGTGAATCACTGGAACGTGTGCGACTGCAGGGACCACTGTCGAACAAGGCACTGCTCGGTACCGGCTGGGCGGATGCCGAAGCGGAGGAATTCGGTCGAGCGCTGGTGCCATTCAGCGAACTCGGCCAGCGCAATGCCACCGATCCTGCCGTGCAGGAAGCATTACTGGCGATGCCGTATGCCATGACCAGGATGAGCCTGCATGGTCGTGCAGTGGCGCAGTACAATGATGCAATCGCCACGCTGTATGATGAAAAGGATAAACTTGACGGCTCGATTTCCGCAATAAGGAACGGCGAGTTGCTGGAGATACTGCAGGGACAGGACCTGCGCAGTGGTTCCGGCTGGCTGCAGGAACTGACACTCGGCACCCGGTCACCGGCACTGCGCTACCAGGTCACACTGATGGCCGCGCATGAATTCCAGGAAGCGGTCAAGAACTACCGTGACCTGCTGGTGCTGCACAACAATCTGCAAACCTGGGCTGCCAATATCGACGCCTATAATGACATGCTGTCCGCGCGCCAGCTCCGCTTTGGAGACAACCGGCCCGCTGCCGAACGTGCCCTGCGTTCCGATGACCATGAATTACTCCAAGGGCATCATCGTCAGCTCCTGACCCGCCTGACGCAGGTCGAGGCCACCGCTGATCCGGTCGGCCTGGCAGATGCCGCACAAGCGGAGCAGTGGGAACGACTCCAGGATATCAAGCTAAAGCTGGCCGGGCTGCCAGTGAATCCCGGCACCGATGCACTGCGTTTGCGCCAGGCGCGCGTGGAGGGCGCGCTGTACTGGCAACTCAGCAGCCAGTACAAGCCGCGCCTGTGGCAGGCGGAACGCCAGCTGGTCGAGGTGGCCGGCCTGCTGGAGCAGTCCACGCAGGCACTGCAGTCACTCAACGCAGCCAGCACTGTCACGTCGGAGGGTTTCGACACATTCATGCAGCGCATCGACACCAAGCGGGGGCTTATCCAGTCGCTGCTTGAACGCACTGAAGCGGTCCACCTCGCTCAGGGAGAACTCATCGAACGGCTGGCCGTGAATGAACTCGAACAGCAGAAAAAACGCCTTGATACCTATATCGTACAGGCGCGTTTCTCGCTGGCGCAGACCCTTGACAATGCCCTGTATACCGGAAAGGACGCTGTGCAATGACACGCTGGCTGCCACTGTTTTTGACCGTTGCGCTTGCCGCTAGCGGCTGCTCGATGTTCCGCGCTGATGACGCACCGACCATTGGCGACCTCGGCAGGCATTCGATCAGGCTGGATGATGTACCCATTGAATCCAGTGAACAGCAGGCCATATACGCCTATCGACGCTTCCTGGAGACCGATGACCAGACCGAGGCACGACCGCAGGCCATGCGTCGGCTCGCGGACATCAACATGGAAGCCGAAACGCTGCCGGAAGCGGGACATGACGAGTCCAGGGTGGTATCGCAGTACCCGCAACAGATACAGGACTCGATTCATCTTTACCAGCAGGTGCTGGAAAACTATCCAGCCCGTTCCGATAATGACTTCGTGCTTTACCAGCTGGCACGCGCCTATGAACTGGGTGGCGAACCTGACAAGTCATTGCTTACCCTGGAGCAACTGATAACGCGGTACCCGGAAAGTCGTCACCGGCTCGAGGCACGGTTCCGGCTGGCTGAAATCCTATTCGTGAAAAAAGGCTACAGCAGTGCCGGGGATGCGTACCAGGCCGTCGTCGATTCCGGCGATGACAACCCGTATTTCCAGCAGTCGCTCTACAAGCTGGGCTGGTGTTACTTCAAACAGGGATTGTATACAGAGGGGCTTGACGCTTTCATATCGCTGCTGGACCGCAAGCTTTCGAACACAATGGACAGCGACGACCGGCTGGCTGGACTGGGACGCGCAGATCGTGAAATGGTCGACGATACCCTGCGCGTGATGAGCCTGAGCTTTTCCTATGACGAGGGCGCACGCACGGTGGCCAACTACTTCGCGCAGCACGGCGCCCGCCATTACGAAGACGTCGTCTATGGTCGCCTTGGCAAGCTCTACCTCGACAAGGAACGCTATACCGATGCCGCCGATACCTTTCAGTCCTTCGTGGCCAATAACCCGATTCATCGCCACTCACCGGCCTTCCAGATGCGTGTGATCGATGCCTACCATGCTGGCAAGTTTCCCACGCTGGTATTGCAGGGCAAAAAGGACTTCGTCGACCGCTATAAGCTGCAGGGCGAATACTGGAAACATCACGATAAGTCTGATGCCGGACAGGTGCTTGACTTCCTGAAGGTCACCATGACTGACCTCTCTCGTCACTATCACGCACAGGCACAGCGCACCCGCAAGCCGGAAGACTACGCCGAGACCGCCCACTGGTACCGCAGCTGGCTGGGCTCGTTCGCGGATGATCCGGCTGCACCGGGCATGAATTTCCTGCTGGCAGAACTGCTCGATGAATCCGGCAACTACCGCGAAGCAAGCGTGGAGTTCATGCATACCGCCTATGACTACGGCGAGCATGACAAGGCCGCCGAGGCCGGCTATGCCTCCGTACTCGCCATGGGCAAGGAAGATGTGCGCCTGTCCGGGACTGATCAAGCTGCCTGGCACCGCAAATCGATTGATAATGCACTGCGTTTTGCCGCGAGTTTCCCGCAACATACGCAGGCGCTGGCCGTGCTGACCCGCTCCGCTGAGCAGTTGCTGGCGATCAACGAGAACCCGCGCGCCATCCAGGTTGCACAGCTGGTTATCGACGCCAGGGACGCCACGGACGAACAGCAACGCGTGAGCTGGACGGTCCAGGCCCATGCCTATTTCGATCTCGAGGACTTCCTGCATGCCGAACAGGCCTATCAGCAGGCGCTTACCCGCACGGCAGCGAGCATCAAAGAAAAAACCACTTTAAAAGAAAGACTTGCAGCATCTATTTATAAACAGGGTGAAGCGGCGCAGGCCGCCGGTGACACCCGGGCCGCGGTAGGGCACTTCAAGCGCGTACGCAGTGCCACACCGACCGCCAGTATAGTCGCCACTGCGGAATACGATGCCGCAGCTGGCCTGATGAGCCTGAACGACTATGCCGCTGCCACCCGCACACTGGAACAGTTCCGCAACG
>Ga0224512_10000785_pt1 | contig 32497 bp, 30 predicted proteins | sample SF_May12_sed_USG_4_FD_169103 | JGI IMG/M metagenome (GOLD analysis project Ga0224512, IMG submission 169103) | Sediment microbial communities from San Francisco Bay, California, United States - SF_May12_sed_USGS_13 | ecosystem: Environmental > Aquatic > Marine > Sediment | place: USA... | reverse complement strand
GCACCGACTTCGATCCCAAGGAACGGCGCTTGCTCCGCCGCTTCGCGACAACCGGCGCACGGCCGATCCCGGCCTGAGCCCCGCCCCCATCCGAACGCAGAAAGGGCGGCACCTCGGCGCCGCCCTTCCCGTTAAACCTAAGAAATCCGGACTACTTCTTTTTCTTCTTCTTCGCCTTGTCGCGTCCGAGCGCCTTGAAGACGCTCTGGATCACGGGTTTGGGCGTCTTCCAGGCATCATCGAGATAGGCTTGGACCTGTTTCCAGGTGCGGGGCTCGATCTTGAGCCGTCGCTTCTTAGCATCGTCCAGGAACGCCTTGTCCTGCATGGTGTCCCAAAACGCTTTGCGCATGGCGGCGACCCGGTCGGCCGGCACCTTCGGCGGCAACAGATAGGGCCGCCCCAGAACCTGCCAGCCGAAGATCAGATTGAAGGCCTTCTTGGACTCTTCGTTCTTGGCGTATTCGAAGACCGTCGGCACGTCGGGGTAATCGGGATGGCGCACCCTGGCTTCCTGAACCAGCATGGTGACCTTCTTATCCTTGAGCCAATCCGGGCGCACATTGCGGATAGAAGAGATGAAATAGCCGCAGATGCCTTGGACCTCGCCCCGTTCGATCGCCAGAATGACGCCCTTGGAGCCCTTATAGCCGGTGACGATCTTGAACTTGGTGCCGAGGAAACTGTTCATCGCCTTGGGCCAGGCACCGGTGGAGGATCCGCCCGACGTGGCACCCACGATCATCTCCTTCGTCATCACGTCCTTGATACTTTTGAAGCCGGAGGTGTGCCAGGCCCAACAGGCGCTCGACGATTCGGTGATGCTGCCGAGCCAGTTGAATTCCCGGGGATCGAAATTGGTCTTCTTGCCTCCGATCAAGGCGTCCACCGCGATGCCGCCCGCGAACAGGCCGAACACGGTGCCGTCCCGCTTGGCGACGTTGTAGAAGAAATTGGCCGCCTTCAAGCTAGCCGCCCCGCCCATGTTCTTGACGATGAGCTTGGGATTGCCGGGGATGTGGCGCGACATGTGGCGTCCCAGAAGCCGGGTATAGGCATCGTAGCCGCCGCCCGGATTGTAGCCGACGACCAAGTCCAAGTTGCGGCCCTTGTAGAATTCCTCGACCGCGTTCTGCGCCGGCGCGGCGCCCGAGAGGCCCAAGGTCGCGGTGGCCGCGACGCCGAAGGCCGCGACGGCGTGTCTCATCTGCATGATGTTCTCCCTGTTACAGTCGTTCGCAACCACGGCCGCGGCCGTGGAAACGATTTCTCCTCTGGAACGGGGTAGTTTGGCCCGAATCGTTCACTAAGGGCAACCACGCTGCGCATCGTGCTACTCTTGCCTTCGCATTCGCGGCCTCACACAAGGAAAGGAATCCACTATGCCCTTCTTCCCTTCGCTTCCAAAAGATGCCGGCGTGCGGGCGATCTGGGAGGTCTTCAACCCGGAGGCTCACAAGGGACTCAGCATCTTTTCCCGCTCCTTCATGCGCAAGGAAGGCAAGCTCACCCCCGCCGACAAGGAGACCATCGCCGCATTCGTGAGCGAGCTTAATAATTCCGATTACTGCTTCATCGGCCATTCCCGGGCCGCGGAAAAGCTGGGGGCCGACCGGGCGGTGTTCGAGCCGTTGCTCACCGACATCGCCACCGCGCCTGTCCGCGACGAAATGAAGCCGCTGTTGCAGTTCATCAAGAAACTGACGCTGACGCCTGCGCGGGTCACCCAGGCCGATGTCGATACGGTATTCGACGCGGGCTGGGACGAGCAATCGGTACACCAGGCGATCTGCGTCTGCGCACGGTTTTCCATGATGAACCGCCTGACCCTCGGCCACGGGCTGATCCCCAACGAGGCCAACGCCGACAGCCGCGCGGAGAACATGGATTACGGCAAGGCCGGTTGAAGCGCGGCCGGCATATTCCGCCCGAGCCGTTCCACAGGCGCAGACGAAAAGGGCGGCGCCGCCGCGCCGCCCTCCGCCAATGACCGCCGCAACGGCTGGTTACTTCTTTTTCTTTCCCTTCGCCTTGTCCCGGCCGAGCGCCTTGTAGACGCTCTGGATCACGGGCTTGGGCGTCTTCCAGGCATCTTCGAGATAGGCGAGAATCTGCTGCGGCGTGCGGGGCAGGATGGTGACCTTGACCTTGTTTGCGTCGGCAAGGAACGCCTTGTCCTTCATGGTGTCCCCGAACGCCTTGCGCAGGGCCGCAAGCCGGTCCGCGGGCACGCCCGGCGGCGCCGTGAAAGGCCGGCCCATGACCTGCCAACCGAAGACCAGGTTGAAGGCCTGCTTGGTCTTTTCGTCCTTGGCGTATTCGAACACCGTCTTGACGTTGGGATAGTCCGGATGGCGCGTCTTCGCCTCCTGAACGATCATCGTGACCTTCTTGTCACGCAGCCAGTCAGGCTTGGCGCTTCGGATGGACGAAATGAAGTAGCCGCAAAGACCCTGGACCTCGCCCCGCTCGACCGCCAGGGTGATGCCTTTGGTGCCGGGATAACCCGTGATGACCTTGAACTTCGTGCCGAGGAACGAATTCATGGTCCTGGGCCAGGCGGCGGTCGAGGACCCGCCCGCCGAGGCGCCAACCACCATCTCCTTCTTCATGACGTCATCGAGCGACTTGAAGCCCGAGGTATTCCAGGCCCAGCACGCGCTGGACGACTCGGTCATCGAGCCGAGCCAGCTGAACTTGCGCGGATCGAATTGGGTCTTCTTGCCGCCGATCAGCGCGTCCATGGCGATCCCGCCCGCGAACATGCCGAATACGGTGCCGTCCTTCTTGGCGACGTTGTAGAGGTAATTGGCCGATTTCAGGCTGCCCGCGCCGGGCATATTCTTGACGATCGGCGTCGGCTTGCCGGGGATGTGGCCGCCGATGTGACGGCTGAGAAGGCGGGTGTAAACATCGTACCCGCCACCCGGATTGTACCCAACGATCACGTCGACCGACTTGCCCTTGTAAAAACTCTCGACGTTTTGAGCCGCGGAATCGTCCGCGATGCCCAGGGTCAAAATGGCCGCGGCGCTCAAAGCGGCGGCTGCATGTTTCATCTGCATGATGCTCTCCCTAATGCCTGTCAAGCAGGACAGTGACCGTTTTGCTCGCTGCGTCCCGCTCCGTTGCGAAGTTCTAGTTTGACGCAATTGTGCCTTCAAGGGCAATCGCGCTTCTCTGGGGATGACGTTTTCACGTTTCACCCACAGACTTCCGGGCACGGAAGAGGCGCCCTCCCGTCGGAGAGCGCCTCTCCGTTATCGAAGCGCCGGACTTCAGCCTTTGCAATTGGCCGAATAGACCAACCCGCCCTCGCCGTAATAGGTGACCGAACAAACCATGCCGACCTTGAGGGCGCCGGCCTTGCCCTTCTTGCCGTTGATCTTGGTCTTGCGGCTCAGCCGGCCATCCTGGGCCTTGAATTTCCAGGTCTTGCCCGAGGCATCCGTGAAGGTCAGCCGCATCTTGCGGCCCTTGCCCTTGATTGCGGCGATCTTCAGGCCCTTCGCCGTCTTGGGCTTGGCCTTGGCGACCTTGATGTTGCGCATCTCCGAATAAACGATGCGGGCCCGGTCCGCGATGTTCTTGGGATAGGCATAGATCTTTGCGATCAGCTTCTCGACGTCTTCACCGGACACCGGCTTGACGTCGAGGGCCGCGAGCTCGATATCCTTCACGAAGTCCTTCTTGGTCACCATCGTGCTGAAGGCCTTGCGCAAGGCGGCGCCCCGCGCGGGATGAACGCCCGGCGCCGTCACGAACGGCCGGTTGATCTTTTCCCAGGCAAGGATGGCTTCGAGAACGTCACGGTCGGCCTTGCTCTTGGCGAGCTCCAAGGGGGTCGGAATATCGGCAAGCTCCGCCCGCCGCTCGATCGTCAGGATGGTCAGGATGTTCACGAACTTGGTTTCGATCCATTTGGGCTTGATTCCCCGGAGCTGGGTCCACGACCAGGCGCCGATGCCCTGCACCTCGCCCCGCTCCATCGCCAGGGTGCTTTCGCCGGTGGAGCCGTAACCCACCACCACCTTGAATTTGGTGCCCAGCACCTGATTGAGGATGCGGGGATAAACGCCGCCGCCCGACCGCGGCGAGGTGGCGCCGATGATGATCTGTTTCTTCATGGCATCCTGGATGGTCTTCACCCCGGTATCGGCGCGCACGAAGAGGGTCGAGTTGCCTTGGGTAAAGCTCCCCAGCCAATAGAATTTGCGCGGATCGAATCGGGCGCCGGCGGCCCCGATATAGGCCTCCCGCATGGCGGCGGGGTGGAAATGCACGATCGCCGAGCCATCCTTGGGCCCCTTGGTGTACACCCAGTTCAGCGAGCGCATGGATCCCGCGCCCGGCATGTTCTGGACGAGCACCGAGGGGTTGCCCGGAATGTATTTCTTGATGTGGCGGCCGACCACCCGGCCACCGCGGTCGTACCCACCCCCAGGGGAGTAGCCGATGACCACCTTGAGACGGGTTTCCTTATAGAAATCGCTGACCGCATCGGCCGCCGCCGGTACCGGTGCCCCGGCCAGCCAGGCGCCGCCCACGGCCGCGCCCAAGAGAATCGGCAGAACCTTGTTCATGATTGTCTCCCGCTTGGAAATGTTTCGTTGCTCCCTGCCGGCGGACGATCGGACGCCGGCTCTCCCAGTCATTTGCCACATATTGGGCGCTTCCCCGCAGGATGGCAAGCGGGCCCCGGCCTTGCGTCGCGCCCGCGCGAAAGGCGCCCCCCGGCCATCGGAGGGCGCCTTCGTTGCGAAAGCTTCAAACGGCTCAGCCCTTGCAGTCGGCCGAATAGACCATCCCGCCAACGCCGTAATAGGTGACCGAGCAGACCATGCCCGCCTTCAGCGCCGTGGCCTTGCCCTTCTTGCCGTTGATCTTGGTCTTGCGGCTCAAGCGCTTGTCCTGGGCCTTGAACTTCCAGACCTTGCCGGAAGCGTCCTTGAACGTGATCCGCATCCTGCGGCCCTTGCCCTTGACCTCCGACACCGTCAGGTCGCTGGCGGTCTTGGGCCTGGCCTTGGCGACCTTGATGCCGCGCATCTCGGCATAGACGATGCGGGCCCGCTTGGCGATCTCCGGCGGATAGGAGTAAAGCTTATCCAGCATCTCATAGGCGCCTTTGGCGTCGATGGGAACGACTTCCAGGGACGCCTTCTTGATGTCCGCCTCGAAATCCTTCTTCGTCACCATGATGTCGAAGGCCTTGCGCAATGCCTTGCCCCGTTCCGGATGGGTTCCGGGAGGCGCGGCGAAGGGCCGGCCCAGCTCCTGCCACATGAGAAGGGCCTCCAAAACCTTCTTGTCATCCTCCGTCTTGGCCAGGTCCAGCGGCGTCGGCACATGGGGCAGTTCCGGATGCTTGGCCACCGCATGCTGCACGATCGGCACGACGAAGCCGCTCTTGATCCATTTGGGCCTGCGGTCGCGCAGCTGCGACCACGACCAGGAACCGACGCCCATGACCTCGCCGCGTTCCGTCGCCAGGGTGCTTTCGCCGGTGGAGCCGTAACCCACCACCACCTTGAACTTTGTGCCGATGATGTAATTGAGCAGACGCGGATAGACGCCGCCGCCGGAGCGCGCCGAGGTCGCGCCGATGGCGATTTCCTTCTTCATGGCGTCCTGAATGGTCTTGACGCCCGAATCCGTGCGCACATAGGTCACCGAACGTTCCCGGTTGTAGCTGCCCAGCCAGTACAATTCGCGCGGCTTGAAGTTGGCGCCGGCCGCGCCGATATAGGCCTCGCGGAGCGCCGCCGGGTGGAAATGCCCGATCGCCGAGCCATCCTTCGGCCCCTTGGCCTGTAGCCAGTTCAGCGCGCGGACCGAACCGCCGCCCGGCATGTTCTGGACGATCATGGAGGGATTGCCGGGAATATATTTATTGATGTGGCGCGCCACCACCCGGCCGCCGCGGTCGAACCCGCCCCCCGGGCTGAAGCCGATGACCACCTTGGTCCGGGTCTGTTTGTAGAAATCGCTGATGGCATCCGCCGCTGCCGGGCCACCGGCGCCGGCCGTCATGGCGACGGCGACCGCGGTGCCTGAAAGCATCGAAAAAAGGTTCTTCATCACTTTCTCCCAGTTCCGTGAAACGCGATTTTCCGGGCGGTTATCGTCCGCCACCTGGAAATTTGCTCCCTATTTTGTACATTCTGACGGGTCCGGCGGTGGATGGCAACCGCACCCCCGGCCGGACCACCGGCGCGAGATTATCCCGGGGGATTTTCGCCCACCGTGTTGGGCGCAAAAAAGATCTCACCGGGGGAATGGATCGCCCGGGCAAAAGCCGTTATACTGCGCCGCCGCCGGGCCGCTCCCTACCGGGACGCGTCACCGCAAGGCGATAAGTCCAACCGCGCGCAGGTATGATTGCCATGGCCGAAGACCAGCATCACGACGAGTTCCAACACAGGTATGTCGCCACCGTCGCCACCATCATCGGCGGCACCGTCATGCTGCTCGGCATGCTCGGCATCGTCCTCAATCTCGGCTGAGCCCGTCCGCCGCCGCAAGGCGCGGCGCTGTTGCGCGCCCCGCTAAGTCAGCCGGCTCACGCCCTTGACGATCAACCCCAGGGCGGAAACCAGGATCAGCAGCTGCATCAGGCGGTGATAGCGCTCGGGCGTCACCGTTTTGAAGACCCGCGTCCCTAGCCACACGCCCAGATACACGATGGGCAGCAGGATCAGGGCTTCGGCCATCAACTTGACCGAATAGAGCCCGGCGATGCCGGTGACCACCAGCCGCCAGCACAGCAGCAGGGTTCCCACCAGCACCAGGGTCGCGCGCAGCGATACATGGTTCGTGCAGGCGTGCCTGAGATAGACCGAGATACTGACCACGCCCCCCGCCCCTGCCAGGCCGTTCACGAACCCGGCCACCAATGAAAGGCTGAGAGCCGTGGGCAGAGCGCGGATATTGACGTTGGCGAGGGCCCGGTCGAGCAACCGGCCGATATCCGCCAGGATGATGACGAAGATGACGCAGCCCAGCACCAGGGTGAACCAATCGGTGCCCATGTTGGCGAATACCCAGACGCCGCCCGGGATCCCCAGCATCATCGCGCCCAGCACCGGGCGCGCGATGGACCAGTCGCCGTCCTGTAGGCCTTGCGGCAGCATGTGCAACTGGGGAATCGTACCCGCCACCAGGGCCAACAGCACGGCATGGTGCGGGTCGATCAGCAGCGATGTGATGATGACGATGGGCGCGACCGCGCCGAACCCCAGCACGCCGCGCGCAAAAAACGCGAACAGATAGATCGCGGCAATCAGCACCACCAGCCACGGCGCGACATCGTGGAAGGGCTGTCCGGCCCACGTGTAAAGGCCGGCCAATGCGTCGATTGCGGATTGGATCTAACGGCTCCCGGTATCCCGTGAACGGCGAATGATCAGACCACCTCGAAGGTCTTGGCCTTCATCCGGAAGGTCTGGGAGACCGAGCCTTCGGCCCATTGCCAGGGCACCGGTGCATGGCTGCGGATGCCGTATTTCCGGTAGGGCTCCTCGGCGGCGATGGCGTCGGCCTCCTCTTTTGATGCGGCCCTCAGGATCATCATGCCGGCCCCGTGGCGCGAGCCGTCGGCATCCATGAACGGCCCGGCGGCAAGCAGGATGCCGCGCTCTTCGAGGTCGGAGAGATAGGCGAAATGCTCCTGACGGATCTCGTCGATGGGCTTGGGAGGTTCGGGCGCCGGTTCGACGATGTTCATCCAGAACACGTAATACTGTGGACGCGGTGCCCGTGCCGCTCCCTGGTTCTGATCGGTCATGGTCCTTTGTCCCGCCTCGATTGTTCGATAAACTGCGCCAAGCAGGGGTGCGACGCGCAGCAAGAGCGCGCGACACTTGGCTTCCGGTGAGGCGGTAGTTTGGCCCATCTCGGCCGCTTTTGCCACCGGTTGCACGGCCCAAGGGGAGGATCGCATGAGCGAAACCGGTTTGGAAAACCTCTACGCCCGGCCGACCGGGGACGGCAAGTACGCGGTCGGCGGGATCAAGCTGGACCGTCCCTTCAAGATCGTCCGCCTCGGGCATTTTGGTTTCAATTCCGACCATGTGGAAGAAACCGTTAAGTTCTATACTGAGATCTTGGGCTTCGACGTCACCGACACCCTCGACCTCGGCGACCGGCTGACCGAGGACCAGAAATCCAAGATCCAGGGTCCACCCATCGGCGTCTTCACCCGTTACGGGTCCGATCATCACGCCCTGGTCATCTTCAACCGCTCCATGCGCGAAGTGCGCGACGGGGCGGAGCGCTGGCCGGCGGGCGTCACCGTCAACCAGATCACCTGGCAAGTCGGCAGCCTGGCGCAGATTTCCGACGCCATCGACTGGTTCGGCGCCAAGCAGGTGCCGATCGTGCGCTCCGGCCGGGACATGCCCGGCTCCAATTGGCACACCTACATCGCCGATCCCGACGGCAACGTGAACGAGCTCTATTACGGGATCGAGCAAATCGGCTGGGACGGCCATTCCAAGCCTCTCGAGATGCACGACCGCGGCTTTCGCGAATGGCCGGGGCTGCCGCAGATCTCCGAATACCGGGAGGTGGCCGACGCCTTCGCCAAGGGCGTCGATCCCGCCAGCGGCCACCGTGCCACGGACCGGGGTGCGGAAACCTTCGACGTCGACGGCATCCTGATGGCCCGGCCCTTCAAGATCACCGCCATGGGACCGGTGCGCCTGTTCATGGCCGATATCGCGGAAGGCGTCCGGTTCTACGGGGACAAGCTGGGCTTTACCGTGACCGAGGAAGTGACCTATGAGGGACAGCGCTGCGTCTTCATGCGATGCAATACGGCGCATCACGCCGTCGCCCTCTATCCGCTGGCGCTCCGCCAACGGCTCGGCCTGTCCGATCACACACTCAGTTTCTCGCTCGGCCTGCGTGTCGCCAACTACCGCCAGCTGCGCAATGCCCGCAGCTTCCTGATCGACCAGGGCCGCGACGTGTTCGAGCTGCCGCCCGAGCTGTTCCCGGGTATGGACTACAATTTCCTGGTGCGCGATCCCGACGGCCACGCGGTGCAGCTATACGCCTATATGGAGCAGGTGGGCTGGGACGGCCGCCCGCGCCCGGCCGAGGCGCGCCGCAAGGTTACGCCCGGCGACTGGCCGGAGACCATCGAAGCCGCACCCGACGCCTTCATGGGCGAACCGTTCCTGGGCCCGCTGGCGTGAGTTGCCGAAATTCCTTGCGGCCACGGGCCCGGGCCGCTACCACGTTCGGCGGCCCGCCGCGGCCCCGCTGAGCCAACACTCACATCAGAAGAGATACGGGAAACGCTTATGAAAGCCGCTGTTTTTCACGAATTCGGCCCGCCAGAGGTCCTCAAATACGAAGACGCGCCCGATCCCCGACCCGGCCCCGGCCAGGTCGTGATCAAGGTCCACGCGGTCACGGTCAACCGGACCCTCGACTGCGCGGTGCGCGCCGGCAACCAGATGCAGCGCGATCCGATCCTGCCGGGCATCCTGGGCGTCGATCCTTCGGGCGAGGTAGTCGCCCGGGGCGAGCCGGTCGAGGGAATCCACATGCCGAAAATCGGCGACCGGGTCTCCGTCTTGTCACGCCCCGGCCCCGGCGAAGACGGCATGCTGGGGGTGCGGCGTTGGGGCGGCGACGCGGAACTGGTGCTGGCCCATGCCAATTGCTGCCTGCCGATCTCCGACAACCTCAATTACCACGAGGCATCGGTGGTCATCCGCCATTGCCCCACGGCCTTCCACCTGATGTTCACCATGGGCAAGCTCAAGAAGGACCAATGGGTCCTGGTGATGGGCTGTTCCGGGGGTTTGGGCAGCATCGGCGTACAGATCGCCAAGATGGTGGGCGCCAAGGTGATCGGCGCGGCCGGCGCCGCCGACCGGGCCAAGATCGGGCTCGATCTCGGCGCCGACTACGTGGTGAATTACGGCGAGAATGACCTGACTAAGGAGGTCATGGACATCACCGGCGGCCACGGAGTGGACCTGGTCTACGACAACATCTCCAACCCAGAAACCTGGCCCAAGGCATTCGCCGCCATCGCCGAAGGCGGCAAGCTGGTGACCGCCGGCGCCCACGGCGGGCCCATCGTGCCGCTCGATTGTTTCAAGCTCTACGACTCCAAGATTACCATCCTGGGCAGCGCCGGATCGACCCGCGAGAACGTCGAGGACTCCCTGAAGGCCGCCGCCGAGGGCAAGATCAAGGTGGTGATCGAGAAAGTCTTCCCGCTGAGCGAAAGCGTCGCGGCCCACAAGCTGGTCGAGGCCGGCGCCGTGCCCGGCAAGGTCATCCTGGACCCGACGCTCGGCTGAGGCGCTCCCCTTCTTGACACAGAAAAACCGCCGCCCCTACGGGCGGCGGTTTCCTTGTTTTCGGGGCGATCGCCGGCTTATTTCTTTTTCTTCTTGGTGAGCAGGATCTTCCGCGCGGCGGCGACCACTTCCTTGTCCGCGGAATAGGCCCGCTTCATCGTCTCCAGGCATTCCTCGGCAGTCGAGGAGTGGATCTCGATCCGGAGCTTGGCCGCTTCCTTGAGGGTTGCAGGCGCCTTCAGCATCGTCTGGTAGGACGCCCGGAGCAGCTTAAGGCGGTCGGCCGGCACGTCGGGCGGTGCAACATAGGGCCGGCCGATCTCCTGACGCTCGGCGATCAGGTTCAGCACGTCCCGGTTCACCTTGGTGGTGGTGAATTCGCTGGCCAGCGGCACGTCGGGCATCTTGGGATGCTTCTTCCTGGCGAACTGCACCAGGACGCGGACCTTACCGTCCTTCAGCCAGTCGCCCTTGCGGCTGGCCAGCGAGGAATAGTCCCAGCCGGTCATGGCCTGGAGCTCGCCGCGTTCCAGCGCCAGGGTGATTCCCGACGTCCCGTTATAGCCCATGACCACCCGGATGTTGGTGCCCATGGTCGCGTTCATCAGCCGGGGATAGACCGCATAGCTGGTGCTGGGCCCTGACGAGCCGGTCAGCACGCGGGTCTTGCGCACGTCTTCGATGCTCTTGAAGGGCGTCGTGTGCCACACCACCATAACCGAGGTCTCCTTGGTGGTGGCGCCAATCCAGCTGATCTTCAGCGGATCGAACTTGGCCTCCCGGCCCTTGCCCATCACCTTGAACAGGGGCTCGAAGGCGACACCGTTCTGGATCGCGGCGACGTGCAGCCCGTCCTTGGGCGCGACGTTGTAGATAAAGTTGGTCGCCTTGAGGCTGCCGGCGCCGGGCATGTTCTTGACGATGAATTTCGGATTTCCCGGGATGAACTTGCCCCAATGACGCGCCAGGAACCGGGCATAGCCGTCGTAACCGCCCCCGGCGCTGGACCCGACGGTCACGGTGACCGACTTGCCCTGATAGAAATCCGCGGCCGACGCCCCTTGGGCGGCGACCGACGCCGTGGCCAGAACCGCGGCAGAAGCCACCAATCTTTTCATGAAGCTCTCCCTTCCCATGCTCTACGATTGCCCGCAACATCCCGAATGAACGAGAACGCGTGAAGTATAAGGCAACGCCCTTTCGCGGCGACTGTCAATATGCCTCGCCCCTCCCCGCTGGTCGACGCGCAGTTGCGGGGGTTTGAAATCGGGGCTAGGAAGAACGATGGGGAAACAGGGAGAGCACAATGAGTGAGACCTTTTCAGCGAAGACGCTGTTCGATCTGAGCGGCCGCACGATCATCGTCACCGGCGGGGCGGTGGGCATCGGCAAGGTCTATTCGCGGGCGCTGGGCGAAGTCGGCGCCAACGTGGTGATCGCCGACATCACCGACAACGAAGGCGGGGCGCTCGCCGCCGAAATCGAAGAGGCAGGCGGCTCCGCCCTCTATGTCTCCACCGACGTCTCCGACATGGCCGCCTGCCGGGCCCTTGCGGAAAAGGCGCTTCAGACCTACGGCGCCATCGACGGGCTGGTCAACAACGCCGCCATGTATGCCGTCATCCCCAAGCGCGACGACTGGACCACCATCCCCGAAGACGAATGGGATCGGCTGATGGCGGTCAACCTCAAGGGCATCTTCAATTGCTGCAAGGCCTGCTTCCCGGCGATGAAGAAACAGGGACACGGCAAGATCGTCAACATTTCCTCCTCCACCTGGCTGACCGGCACCACCGGGCGCCTGCATTACACCACGTCCAAGGCGGGGGTCGTCGGGTTCACTCGTTCGATCAGCCATGACCTGGGCAAAGACGGCATCTGCGTCAACGCGGTCTGCCCGGGCCTGACCAAGAGCGAAACCATCGGCGCGATCATGCCGGAGGAGCACTGGCGGCGGCGCGAGAAAAAGATGGCCGAGACCGCCGCCATCCCGCGTCTGCAGAAACCCGAAGACCTGGTGGGCACCATCCTGTTCCTGCTGTCGTCCGCCAGCGATTACGTCACCGGCCAGACCATCGCCTGCGAAGGCGGCTCAAACCACCTCTAGGGCCGGCCCCATGGGCGCATGGATCGACATCACGGCCGCGGACGGCCACACCCTCGGCGCCTGGCGCACAGTGCCCGCGGGCACGCCTAAGGGCGGGCTGGTGATCGCCCAGGAAATGTACGGCGTGAACAGCTACCTATGCGGCGTGGTCGACGACTACGCGGCCAAGGGCTACCTGGCGATCGCGCCACGCCTTTATGACCGGCTCGAGCCCGGGCTGATTATCGAATACGACGATGAGGGCAACCGCCGGGCCAAGGAGCTCTACCGCAACTACGACTGGTCCAAGGCCTTGATCGATCTTGAAGCCGCGCGGGATGCGGTCGGCGGCGCCGGCAAGGTCGGGATCCTCGGTTTCTGCTTCGGCGGATCGCTCGCCTGGCTCGCCTCCTGCCGCAGCGACTTCGCCTGCGCCGTGTCGTATTACGGCGGCGAGATCGTCCGGTATCTCGACGAGGACGGCGCGCGTTGTCCCATCGAATGCCATGTCGGCGCCAAGGACACCGCCCTGAGCCCGGAAAAGATCGCCCTGTTCCGCGCCCGTTACCCGGACGTGCCGTTTCATGTCTATCCCGGTGCGGTGCACGGCTTCGACAATGAAAAGCGGGGGCCGCGCCACCATCCCGAAGCCACGCGAATCGCGCGCGCCCGGACGCTCGCCTTCCTGGACCGTCACCTGGCCGGTTCGTAAATCCCTGGCCGTTTGACAACGTGTAGATTTGAACCGGGCAGGATGCCAACTCGGCCCGTCGGTCCGCCGGACCGCGGTGGAATAGGGGTATCTTGGCGACCCGATGCCCGCTCTAAAACGGCAAGGTCGTCGGCGGACCGGACAACGGTAAGGACTATACCGGAACCCTGCGTGGCACCGACGGCGACGACGTGATGGTCGGCACCAGTGCCGCCGGTCAGATTTTCGGCGGTAACGGCAATGACACGATTTCAGCGGGTCCGGGCGATGACAGCGTGGCGGGCGGCGCGGGCAACGACATGATCGATGCCGGTCCGGGCGATGACAGCATCCAAGGGGGCCCTGGCGCCGACACAATCCAGGGCGGCCCGGGTGATGACCAGCTTGAAGGCGGCGAAGGATCCGACAGGATCCAAGGTGGCCCGGGCAACGACGACGTCCAGGGCGACTAGACCCTTCGAAGTCGATGACAAGGCGGTCGAATTGAGCGTGTAGACGTCCAGAAACCAGCATTCGATCGCCCACGAAAACCCCCAACGGACTCCTTGTTCGTTGGGGGTATTTCATTTTGTTTCGAGGTCACGACCCTCCAACGCCATCGAGTGGCCAAGGAAGATCCAAACGGGGAACGGTCCGCGGCGAACAGGATTGATCCTAGAAAGCCGAGTATTGGTATCCACATGTCCTTGGCGGTCATGGGCGCGGTGCACGGCAGGGTCGGCGCGCGGCGGGGCCGACCGCACCGTCGCCGCCGCCCGTCGCCTGCACTCAGGGGGCCTACCGTGGTCGCGGGCGATCGTCTAAAGTCGGGGGGCACGGCCCGATCCGTGCATCATGATTTTCCGTTGGACCACCGGCTGCTTGACGAATAACGGCACATGCGAATAAGCCCGAGAGCGCGAATCACATGGGCGGCACATTTTTCCAAGGCGTGCCTGAAGCAGCATCACCGTGAATTGGTGCGTCCTCTTTCCAACTTCATCCGTTCCGACAGCGTCGTCTTCGATGTCGGTGCCCATGCCGGCCAGTTCACCAAACTGTTCGCGAAAATGGCTGCCGATGGACAGGTCTATTCGTTCGAACCGGGAAGCTACGCCCTGTCCATTCTGCGTCGGGCCACCCGGTTCAACAGGCTGCGCAACGTCACCGTGTTGCCTTTCGGCCTCGGCGATGACGCGGAGACGCTGCAATTGTCGGTTCCCGTAAAACCATCGGGAAGCATCGGGTTCGGCCTCAGCCATCTCCTGCTCCCCGACCGCGGTGCCCCGGCGGAGCGCCGGGCGGGCTGGGAATACCTGCACGAAACCGTCGAAATACGGACGCTCGACCAGTTCGTGCGCGACCAGCGCGTCAACAGGCTCGACTTCATGAAAGTCGATATCGAAGGCTGGGAACAGCGCATGCTGGCCGGCGCGAAGGACACGATTGCGCGGTTCGGCCCAGCGATGATGATAGAAGTCATCGAGGAGAATCTGGCGCGCGCGGGCGGCAGCGCGCAAGGTCTTTTCGATGACCTCCGCGCCGCCGGTTACCGGGCTTTCAGATACGAACCCATGGAGGACGTTTTCATCGAGTTACAGGAACCGATGACCGGGGACGCGTTCTTTTGCAAGCAACCGCGCCACATCGAACGGGTGCTGGCAACCTGAACGCACCGACGACTTGAGCCTCGATTCGCGAACATTTGGCACCGGGGGCCGACGCGGGGCCTCGATCGGGACACCCGCGGCGCGCCCCTGCCCCGGGGTGGTGTCTTCTTTCCCGGTATCCGTCGCCAGCGTGAACCTGTAGCTTCGCCCCTCATGTTCCGGGACTCCAACCTCGCCCTATCGCTCAGCGTTTTTCGCCATGCCAGCTTTGCCTGGTTCGTCGGCGGCCAGACGCCCAGCATGATCACCCATTGGATGCAGAAGATCGGCATCGGTTGGCTGGTCTGGGAATTGACCCACGCGCCCAGTTGGCTCGGCATCATCGCCTTCGTCGAAATGGCGCCGCTGGTTTTCATGAGCCCGTTCACGGGCTGGCTCTGCGACCGCGTCAACCCCGCCAAACCGCTGCTGATCAATCAGTGCATCCAGTTCGCCCAGGCCGCCGCCCTGGCGATCCTGACCTACGCCGGTGTGATCCGGATCGAATACATCCTTGCGCTTTCCATCATTGCCGGCCTCAACGCCCCGTTCGGCGCCTCGGCCCGGCATACGCTGTTGCCCAGGCTGATCCCCCGCGAGGAGTTGTTCTCGGGTATCTCGCTATTTTCGGGAATCTTCAATGTCGCGCGGGCCACCGGGCCCGGGCTGGCCGGCATCGCGATCATTTCCTGGGGCGTGGAATCGGCCTTCGCCATCCATGCCGCCGGCGAATTGCTCTACATCCTGTCTTTTCCGTTTTTTCTCGGCAAGGTCCCGGCGATCACGCACGGAAGCCGCGGCGGCATGATGGCTGAGATCAAGGAAGGGTTCCGCTATGCGGCGTCCCATGCCGGCATCGCCCCGGTCCTGGTCATGCTATGCGCCATATCCCTGTTTTCCAGGCCGATGATCGAAATGCTTCCGGGGTTCGCCGATGCGGTCTTTGGCCGCGGCGCCAGCGGGTTGGCCTGGCTGGGCTCGACCTTCGGGGTCGGGGCCCTGGTGGGCGTGGGCTGGCTGGCCAGCCGCGGGCGCATCGCCGGCACCACGGGCCTGATGCTGACGACCTCGCTCGGCGTCGGCGTCTCGATGATCGCATTTTCGGCCACCACAAATTTCTGGTTGGCGCTGCCCGCGATCGGCATTCTGGGATTCACCACGGCGGTTTCGGGAACCGGCTCCCAGACCCTGGTGCAATACGCGGTGCAGAGCGAGATCAGGGGCCGTGTGATGGCGCTTTACTCGATCATCGTGCGCGGCTCACCGGCCTTCGGCGCCGTGGTGACGGGATGGTTCGCCGATTACTACGGGCTACGGCTCGCGGTCGCGGTCAGTGCGGTGGTGTGCCTGTCGGCTTGGGCATGGGCGGTGCGCCGCCGGACCGCCATGAGCGCCGCGCTCGAAGGCGACGGGCCCGGCGGCGGCCCCGGCTGACGCGAGGGCCGCCCCCGAGCCGAATCCGACCTCAGGCCGGGGCGATGGACTTGATACCCGCGCGGCGGCGGCCGGCGCGCTTGGCGATCTCGTTATCCTGGGCCTCGATGGCGGCGCGAACCAGATCATCGAGCGGTTCGCCGAAGGTCTGGTCGAGCAGGTCGCTTGCGACCCGCCGGTTCGAAGTCACCATGCCGTCCTCGTAGACGACATTGAAGGCCATAAATGCGGCACTCTTGCCCTTGGGTGTTTTGCGGCTCATGGTTTGCATCTCATCATATCGAAGGATCCGAAAATGGCGCGGCGGAGGACGCGCAGGCGCCGATCAAGCCGCCCGGCGGCGCGCCCGGCTCTGTCGGCGCGGGCGGCTGCTTTGGCGCTTGGGGCCATTCCGGCCGTTTCGCGCCGGCTTCGCAGCGACGGGACCTGACGGCCGCTTGCCGCTGGCGACGGCTATCGGCATCCTGGTCAGGGCCTCGATATCGCGCAGGTAGGCATATTCTTCTGCGTCACAGAAGGATACAGCCGCGCCACCGGCCCCGGCACGGGCCGTGCGGCCGATGCGATGGACGTAGCTTTCCGGCTCGTTGGGCAGTTCGAAGTTGATCACGTGGGTGATACCCGGCACGTCGATCCCGCGCGCGGCGATGTCGGTGGCGACCAGAACGCGGGCGGAACCGCCGCGGAAACTGTTCAAGGCGCGCTGGCGCTGACCCTGGGACTTGTTGCCGTGGATGGCCTGGGCGGCAATCCCGGCCTTGGCTAGGACTTGCGCGACGACGTCGGCACGGCGCTTGGTGCGGGTAAACACGATCACCCGCGACAGGTCCTCGTCATCCATCAAGTCACACAAGAAACCGAGTTTCGCGCGCTGATCGACGAAATGGACGCTTTGCCGGATCGATTCGATCGTGACCACCTTGGGGGCGATATCGATCCGAACGGGGTTGTGCAGCATGTCCCTGGCGAGCCGCTCGATCTCGGACGGCATGGTTGCGGAAAACAGCAGCGATTGGCGCTGGTCGGGGACCGCGGCGACGATTTTACGCATGTCGCGGATAAACCCCATGTCGAGCATCCGGTCCGCCTCGTCCAGGACCAGGCACTCGATATCGCCGAGTGCGACATGTCCCTGGTTCATGAGATCCACCAGCCGGCCGGGGGTGGCGACGATGATGTCGACGCCGCGGCGCAATTTATCGATCTGGCCGCGCGGCGAGACACCGCCATAGACCATGACCAGCCGCAGCTTGGTGGGCGCGCCGTAGGCCTTGAAACCGTCGGCGATCTGGATCGCTAGTTCGCGGGTTGGCGCGAGGACGAGGGCGCGCGGGCCGGAGCGGCGCTGCCCGTTCGAGAGATGCTGCAACACGGGCAGCGCGAATGCGGCGGTCTTGCCGGTGCCGGTCTGGGCAATACCCAGAATGTCGCGGCCTTGCAGCAGAATGGGAATGGCCCGCGCCTGAATGGGCGTCGGGGTCATGTAGTTCCTGGCGGCCAGGACCCGACACAGGGGTTCGGCGATGCCAAGTTCGGAAAAACTGGGATGATTTTTCAATAGTCTGATTCTTTCTACGCGGGCGTGCACGCGGGCGCCCGACACCGGGCCGAGCCGACACGCGCCATACCGGGCGCTGTTGCCGCTTCCACGCGCAACTGGAAACAACGGGGATGAAAAAAGCTGGATTTCCCGCAGTGGAGCGCTTCGTTGTAAGGCGCCTTGCGCAACTGCGGGAGATCGGGCGAGGCGAAATCGCCTCTTTTATGTCGTCAGTCGTCCTGCAGGTTCACGGCCTTGGGGCCGCGGGCATCGGGCTGAACGTCGAAGGTCACGGTCTGACCCTCCGTGAGCGCGGACATGCCGGCCTGCTCCACGGCGGAGATATGGACGAAAACATCCTTCGATCCATCTTCGGGAGAGATGAATCCGAAGCCGCGCGTGGCGTTGAAAAATTTTACGGTACCTTTGGTCATCGTTTTGCTTTCATGAGTCATTAGGGCCCGGAACGACACTGCGTCCGGGGTGAAAGACCGCACAACGATTTCAGGGGAAAGTTCCAACCGCCTTTGGGCGAGACCAATTCTAAACCGGCTGCGGAGCCGTCACAGAGGGCTATATGGGCCTTCCCGCCGCCAATTGCAAGCTGATTGTCGCGCCGCCCCACGGCCGCGGCTGCAACACCACGGCTACCCAAGCACGGTTCCCCCGGGACGGGCGCCGAATGACCGGCCGATCCGGGCGGCAGAAGAGGACCGGCGAACCCGCTCCGGCATCGATCGAGCCGTGCCAATTCAATTCCCGCTGTTAACGAGGTGTTAACCAAGGGACGTGATGCTCCGGAATGTTGCTCGCTATTGCGGGGAATTGTGCTAAGAAGCCCGTCTTCAAGACGAGCCATACCGGGTCCGGTTCTGCCAAAAGCCTATCCCAAGCACCAATTTCCTTTGCAAGGCTCAGCTTCGAGTGCCACCGACAGATAGAGATTAAGTGCCAGAAACACGGAACTCGGCTTCACTTTCCAACTCCCGCCGCCGGCTGCGTATCGCCGGCCGCTACGCCACGCCCGATTTTCGGCGGAGCGCCCTGCAGCTTCTCAGCACGGTCCTTCCCCTTGCCGCCCTTTGGATGGCGATGGCCCTGACCGTCCATAAGGCCTATTGGCTGACGCTCCTGTTGTCCCTGCCTGCCTCCGCCTTCCTGGTGCGGCTCTTCATGATCCAGCACGATTGCGGCCACCGGTCGTACTTCCGATCGCGACGGCTCAACGATCTCTTGGGGCATGCCATCGGCATGCTGACATTGACGCCGCACGGCTACTGGCGGCGGGCCCACAACATTCACCACGCCACGTCCGGAAATCTCGACAAGCGCGGCATCGGGGACCTCCATGTTCTGACGGTGCGCGAATACCTGGCGCTGTCGCGGTGGAAGCGCCTGGCCTATCGGATCTACCGAAGCCCCATCGTGCTGTTCGGTCTTGGTCCGTTGTACCTTTTCGTGATCAAATTCCGGCTGCCCCTCGACATGTTGCGCCTGCAGCTCGGGGCCTTGCCCAGCGTGCTGATAACCAACCTGGTGATCGCCGGCGCGATCATCGGCCTCGGCTTTTGGCTGGGGTTTACCGAGGCCCTGATGGTGCAAGGTCCCATCGTCTTCATGTCGTCGGTGGCCGGGGTGTGGCTGTTCTACATCCAACACCAGTTCGAAGGCACCTCATGGCGCCGCAATGGAGAGTGGGACTTCGACGAAGCGGCGATCCAGGGCAGTTCCTTCTACGACCTGCCGGACGTCCTTGGCTGGCTGACGGCGGATATCGGCATCCACCACATTCACCACCTGTCAAGCCGGATCCCCAACTATCGCCTGCGGGAATGCTTGCGGGAAAACCCGGAACTGCAGGAGGTCGGCCGCATCACATTGCGCGACAGTGCCCGCTGCGTGTTCCTGGCGCTGTGGGACGAGGGCGCCGAGCGGCTCATCAGTTTCAAGTCCCTCTCGCGGTCCCGGTCCAACGCCTAAACCGGCCAATCCCTCCGGAAGCCCTGGCTCTCTGGCCGCCTAGCCGCGCGGTCCGGGACGGCATCCGACCAGGAGCGCGAACCGGGCCCTGCCCCGCCCGACCGCTCCGCCCCCCTGTCCACGATGCCCGCTCTCGCCGAGGCTGTTGAAAACCCCGTGATTTACGACCTCGGTGGAACAATTGGATCCATCGCGGGAACCAAGAAGTTCATTCTTGCTCGAATTGCCAAGCAAGCGAATCGGCCCTGGGTCCCAAGGCCATGAGAATAGGTCGTCGGCAGCCTCGGCCGGGACCGGACCCCCCGATCAACGGACGACTTTGAGCGGCATTCGGCCCTCGTGGGTTTTTTTCAATCGGCCTAGAGGACTGATTTAAAGAAAGAAACGTCCCTAATCCTGACAAACGGGGTTGACTTTGGCCCGTGGATGCACGATTTCTAATCCAGACGAAATTGGTCGCCTTTAATGGAGCCGGGGCGGGTTCCCCGCAGTGGATTGAATCGATGATCAAGCTCAGCCGTTTGGCGGACTACGCCGTCGTCTTGCTGACCCAGATGGGGTCGGACGCCAAGGGAGTCCATACCGCGATCGGCCTTGCGGCCCGCACCGGCCTTCCCGTCCCCACGGTCAGCAAGGTGTTGGCGACCCTGGCGCGCGACGGCGTCGTTTCCAGCGTGCGCGGGGCCAAGGGCGGCTATCGTCTGGCCGCCACGCCCGAGCGCATCACGGTGGCCCAGATCATTGCCGCCATAGACGGCCCGATCGCCCTGACCCAGTGCGTCGACCGCTCAGCCGACATCTGCACCGTCGAGACCCTGTGCCCGAGCCGCGCCGGCTGGCACAAGATCAACGAGGCGGTGGAGCGCGCCTTGTCGGAGGTGTCCTTGGCCGAATTGATGGGCACGCCCGCCCAGTTCGCCGCACCCGCCCGCGAAAGCCACGAAACCACGCGCACCGCCTGAAGGACGAATTGGAACCCATGAGCACCCCGGAACCGATGGATGAAGTCCGCACCCTGACCGAGGGCGAATACAAGTTCGGCTTCATCACCGAACTTGAAGAGGACACCATCCCCAAGGGCCTTAACGAGGACGTCATCCGGCTCATCTCCGCCAAGAAGGGGGAGCCGGAATGGCTGCTCGACTGGCGCCTCGAATCCTACGCCAAATGGCAGGCCATGGCGGGCCATGAGCCGACCTGGGCGCGGATCCACCATCCGCCCATCGATTTCCAGGACATCCGCTACTATTCCGCGCCCAAGTCCAAGGACGACGGGCCCAAGAGCCTCGACGAGGTCGATCCGGAGCTACTCGAAACCTACGAGAAGCTCGGCATCCCGCTACGCGAACAGGAAGTTCTGGCCGGCGTCGCCGTCGACGCGGTGTTCGATTCCATCTCGGTCGCGACGACCTACAAGGCGAAGCTGGGCGAGCTAGGCATCATCTTCTGTTCCTTCTCGGAAGCCGTGCGCGAGCATCCCGACCTGGTGCGCCGGTATCTCGGCTCGGTGGTGCCCCAGGGCGACAATTTCTACGCCTGTCTCAACTCCGCGGTGTTTTCCGACGGCTCCTTCGTCTACATCCCCGAGGGGGTGCGCTGCCCCATGGAGCTCTCGACCTATTTCCGCATCAACGCCGCCGAAACCGGGCAGTTCGAGCGCACCCTGATCGTCGCGGCGCCGGGCAGCTACGTCAGCTACCTGGAGGGCTGCACGGCGCCGATGCGCGACGAGAACCAGCTTCATGCCGCGGTGGTCGAGCTGGTCGCCCTGGAAGACGCGGAGATCAAATATTCGACTGTGCAGAACTGGTATCCCGGCAACGCCGAGGGCAAGGGCGGCATCTACAACTTCGTCACCAAGCGCGGCGCCTGCCGTGGGCGCAACGCCAAGATCTCCTGGACCCAGGTGGAGACCGGCTCGGCCATCACCTGGAAATACCCCTCGGTCCTGCTGGAAGCGGAAGGATCGGTCGGCGAGTTCTATTCCGTCGCCGTCACCAACAACCGCCAGCAGGCCGACACCGGCACCAAGATGATCCACCTGGCGCCCAATACGTCGTCGACCATCATCTCCAAGGGCATCTCGGCGGGCCATTCCCAGAACACCTATCGCGGCCTGGTGCGGGTCAACCCGAAGGCGGACAACGCGCGCAACTACACCCAGTGCGATTCGCTGCTGATCGGCGAGGATTGCGGCGGCCACACGGTGCCCTATATCCAGGTCCGCAACCGCTCGGCCCGGGTCGAGCACGAGGCGAGCGCGTCGAAAATCTCCGACGACCAGCTGTTCTATTGCCAGGCCCGGGGGCTCGGCACCGAGGACGCGGTGTCGCTGATCGTCAACGGCTTCTGCAAGGAAGTGATGCAGAAGCTTCCCATGGAATTCGCCGTGGAGGCCCAGAAGCTCCTCGGCATCAGTCTGGAAGGCAGCGTCGGTTAGATCAGATGAGCGAAAACATCCTCGAAATCCGCAACCTCCACGCCACCGTCGGCGGCACGGAAATCCTCAAGGGGCTGAGCCTGACCCTGCCCGCCGGCGAGGTGCATGCGATGATGGGTCCCAACGGATCGGGCAAGTCGACCCTGTCCTACGTGCTGGCCGGACGCGAGGGCTACGAGGTGACGGCGGGCGAAGTCGTCTACAAGGGCCAGGACCTGTTGGCCCTCGCCCCCGACGAACGCGCCCAGGCAGGCATCTTCCTCGCCTTCCAGTACCCGGTGGAAATCCCGGGCGTCGCCAATTCGGTGTTCCTCAAGGCCGCGGTCAACGCCCAGCGCCGGGGGCGCGGCGAGCCCGAGCTCGATGCCATGGACTTCCTCAAGCGCGCCAAGGTGGAACTGGCCGAGCTTGAGATGGATCAGGAATTCCTCTCCCGCCCCATCAATGTGGGCTTTTCCGGCGGCGAAAAAAAGCGCAACGAAGTGTTCCAGATGGCGATGCTGGAACCCACCCTGGCGATCCTGGACGAAACCGATTCCGGGCTCGATATCGATGCGCTCAGAATCGTCGCCGACGGAGTCAACCGGCTGCGCGCGCCTGACCGCTCGATGCTGGTGATCACCCATTACCAACGCCTGCTCAACCACATCGTGCCCGATCATATCCATGTGCTGGCCAAGGGCCGGATCGTGGCCTCGGGCGGCAAGGAGCTGGCGCTGGAGTTGGAGGCAAACGGCTACGCCGCCTTCACCGGGGAGAAGAGCGCCGCCTGAGGCGCCGACGTCATGACCGAAAGCGCGACCGAAACCCTGAACACCGCCCAAGCCCATCTCCGGGCCTTCGATGCGCTGCGCTCAGGCCTGCCCGGCGCCGGCCTCGATTGGCTCGAGCGCCTGCGCGCCGACGCCCTCGGGCGCTTCAAGGACGCGGGCCTGCCGAGCCGCAGGCTGGAAGCCTGGAAGTTCACCACCCTTGCCGCCCTTGAACGTGCCCCCTTCGCGCCGGGCCCCCAGGCCGGGGGGGCGCCCGACGCCCTACCCGAGTTAACGGAAACCGCGGCGCGCATCACATTCGTCGACGGGCGCTTCGATGAAGGCCTCTCCGAAATTTCTCGCCCGGCCGAGGGCGTCAGCGTCACCACCATGGCCACGGCCCTGGCAAACGATCCCGGCGCCCTCCAAGGCCGGCTCAGCCAGGCCTCTGACCCCGCCGGCTCGCTGTGGGATCTCAACGCCGCCTTCATGGCCGACGGCGCGGTGATCCGCCTGGCCGACGGCGCGGCGCTGGACCAGCCGATCCACCTGGTCTTCCTCGCCTCCGGCACCGCCAACCGGGCGTGCCATATCCGCAATCTGATCCTCTTGGGCACCGGTGCCCGGGCGCAGGTGGTCGAGACCTATGGCAACGCCGCCGATGCGGCGGGAGCCGGGTTCACCAGCGCCGTCACCGACATATCCCTGGCCGAGGGCGCCGCCCTCACCCACGCCCGCGTGCAGGATGAAAGCCTCAAGACCGTACATGCGGCACGGGCCGTCGTGTCGGTCGCCGGCGAAGCCGTTTACGCGGGCTTTGCCCTGGCCATGGGGGCGGAGGTCTCGCGCCAGGAAACCGACCTTTCCTTCGCCGCACCTGACGGTCATGCGCGCCTGATGGGTGCCTATCTCGGGCGCGGGCGCCAGCTGCTCGACCACACCACGCGCGTCGATCACGCCGTCCCCGGCTGCACGACGGAGGAACTGTTCAAGGGTGTCTTGGACGATCATGCCCATGGCGTCTTCCAGGGCCTGATCCGCGTCGCCCCCCATGCGCTTCATACCGATGCCCGGCAGAAGAGCCAGGCGCTGCTGCTGTCCGATCGCGCCGCCGCCGACACCAAGCCGGAGCTCGAGATCCTCGCCGACGATGTGAAATGCGCCCATGGCGCGACCGTGGGCGATCTGGACGATGATGCGCTGTTCTACCTGATGGCGCGCGGCGTGCCCGAGGCCGAAGCGCGCCGGCTATTGATCGCCGGCTTCGCCGGCGACGTGATCGACAGCTTCGACCGCGGCATCGTCGGGGCGTACCTTTCGGCCTGTGTTGCCAACTGGCAGGACCGCGGCACGGGAGACGGCCATGCCTGACACCGCGCCGCGCCCCAATGACGCCGCCCGCTTCGACCTGGCGGCCGTGCGGGACCAGTTCCCCATCCTTAAGCAACCGTCCCACGGCAAGCCGCTGGCGTTCCTCGATTCCGCCGCCTCGGCGCAGAAGCCGCAGATCGTGATCGACGCGGTCAGCGACACCTATGCCCGCCAGTACGCCAACGTCCATCGTGGCGTCTACGAGCTGTCGGAGCGCGCCTCGGCCGCCTATGAAGCCGTTCGCGGCAAGACCAAAGGGCTGATCAACGCCGCCCGTGACGACGAAATCGTTTTCACCAGCGGCACCACCGAGGGCATCAACCTGGTGGCCCAGAGCTGGGGCCGGGCCAATCTCGGGCCCGGTGACGAAGTGCTGATCACGGAGATGGAGCATCACTCCAACATCGTGCCCTGGCAGATGCTGCGCGACGAGAAAGGGATCGTCCTGAAAGTCGTCCCGTTCGACGCCGACGGCGCGCTGATCATGGAAGAATTCGAGAAGCTGTTGGGCCCGCGCACCAAGCTGGTCGCCGTGACCCAGGTGTCCAACGCGCTCGGCACGATCTTGCCCCTGGACAGGATCATTCCGCTGGCCCATGACGCGGGCGCCCTGGTGCTGGTCGACGGCGCCCAGGGCATCCCCCATCTGCCCACCGACGTGCGCGCCCTGGGATGCGATTTCTATGCTTTTTCCGGGCACAAGCTCTATGGGCCGACGGGCACCGGCGCCCTTTATTGCCGCAGCGATTTGCTGGCCGACCTGCCGCCATGGATGGGCGGCGGCGACATGATCCTATCCGTCACTTTCGAGAAGACCGAATATGCCGCCCCTCCCCACAAGTTCGAGGCCGGCACCCCCAACATCGCCGGCACCATCGGCTTGGGCGCGGCTATCGACTGGTTTGCGGCCCTCGATCATGAAGGGCTCGCCGCTCATGAGGCCGACCTCCTGGCTTACGGCACCGAACGCCTGATGGAGGTGCCGGGCGTGCGTCTGATCGGCACGGCGCCGGACAAGGCGGCGGTGATCTCCTTCGTGCTGGATTACGCCCATCCCCATGACGTCGGCACCATCCTGGACCAGCAAGGCGTCGCGGTGCGCACGGGCCACCATTGCGCCCAGCCGGTGATGGATCATTTCGACGTCGCGGCGACGGTGCGGGCCTCCTTCGGGGCCTATTCCAGCCGCGACGATATCGATGCGCTGGTTGCGGCGCTTGGCGAGGTACGGGAGCTGTTCGGCTAATGTCAGATTTGCGTGATCTCTATCAGGAAGTGATCCTGGATCATTCCCGCAGTCCGCGGAATTTCGGCCATCACGAGCCGTCCAATCGCGAGGCCAAGGGCAACAATCCGCTGTGCGGCGACAAGTTCACCGTCTATGCCCTGGTGGAGGACGGGATTGTCAAGGACGTGAGCTTCGAGGGCCGGGGCTGCGCCATCTCCACCGCTTCGGCTTCGCTGATGACGGAACTGGTGAAGGGCAAGACGGAAGAGCAAGCGAAAGCGATGTTCGAGTGCTTCCACCAGCTGGTCACGGCGGACAAGGACGAACCGCTGGATGAGGCGCTCGACAAGCTCAACGTGCTGGCGGGCGTGCGCGGCTATCCCATGCGGGTCAAATGCGCGACCTTGGCCTGGCACACCATGAACGCGGCCCTGGAAGGAACCGACGACACGGTGGTGACGGAGTAGCGCCATGGACGAACCCACCCCACTGGAAGCTCAGACGCAGGCCGAAACCGAGACCAAGGCGCAGAGGCGGGAGACGCCGGACGCCGCCCAGCCGGCGGTCGATTCCGACGCCCTGAAACAGGCGGTGATCGAGATGCTCTGTACCGTCACCGACCCGGAAATCCCGGTCAACATCTACGAGCTCGGCCTGGTCTACGAGGTCGAGGTGATGGGCGATGGGGACGTGCGGGTCGTGATGACGCTGACCACCCCCAACTGCCCGGTGGCCGAATCGATGCCCGGTGAGGTCGAATACAGGGTCGGCACCGTGCCCGGCGTGCGGGCCGTCACTATCGAGCTGGTGTGGGATCCGCCCTGGACGCCGGACCGCATGTCCGAAGCGGCCAAACTGGAACTTGGCTTTATTTAGGAAAGAGGTGTTGCAATGACGGACACCACGAACACGCAGGAACGTCCCCCCATCCTGGTGCTGACCGAGGCCGCGGCCCAACGCGCCAAGGAGATTCTCGCGGCCGCCGCCGGGCCCGTGAAGGGACTGTGGATCGGCGTCGGCGAAGGGGGATGCTCGGGCAAGACCTATAAGATGGACTACGCCCGCGAGATCGGCGCCGCCGACCAGGTGATCGAGGACAAGGGCGTGACCATCGTCATCGACCCGATGGCCATGCTGTACCTGTTCGGCACGGTAATCGATTACGAGGACAAGCCGCTCGAATCCGGCTTCGTCTTCCGCAATCCCAACGAAACCGCGCGCTGCGGCTGCGGCGAAAGCTTCAGCGTCTGACCGGCGGCCTTTTTTCGCCTCTCTCATCCTTCGACAGGCTCAGGATGAGGGGCCGCACTCTTCCCTGTTCCGTCATGCCCCGGCTCGTCCGGGGCATCCATGCCCATAAGACCCCCCGGACAAGCCGGGGGGTGACGTATTTTTGAAGGGAGTGATGCCGCAGCCCGGGAACACTGTCCCCAGCGGCGCTCTCGCCCTGGCAAGGATTTCGCCCGACGGTGGCGGAACCGCGGCCGAAGCGCCCCGGCCCGCCAAAGCACAATGGTTAATCTTTATAAAGCCGGAGCCGCCTTATTTAAATATTTACTTAATTAAAGCAATATTTAATAAAGGGGCAAATGCTGGAAGGTAGCGGCGATCCGGGCCCAAGTCCCACCCTTCGATCACCCCATCACGCGGTCACCGCATATTTCGACTTCCCAACCCGTCATCGCCCGGTTTATCCGAGCGATCCGTGGTCCGGCTCGGCACCAACAGATGCCCCGGAGGCATGCGAATGCGTGCATCCCCACGACCCGGGGCATGACGAATTCTTGACGGGTGTGGGGCCCTCCGGCGGCGTTAGCCCTAGGGCTCTATCTGAGCGCCGCCCCGCGGGAGCGGCGCTTTTCCTCCCCCGCCCGGGCCGAACGGATCTCGGCCGGGACCTTTTCGGCGGCGTCGAACAGCACTTCCAGGCCGGCACCCGGCTTATGGGCGTTTTCCGAAAGATGGCGCCGCCACGCCCGGGCGCCGGGCACGCCGACGAAAAGGCCGAGGATATGGCGGGTGACCTCCGCCAGGCGGCCGCCCGCGGCAAGGTGAGCCTCGGCATAATCGGCGACGGCGGCGATCACCGCATCGGGGCTCGGCCCCGGTCCGGGGACGCCGAAGACCGTGCCGTCGGCTGGCGCCAGCATCCAGGGGTTCTGGTAGGCCGCACGGCCGATCATCACGCCGTCGACGCGATCCAGGTGTTGCCGCGCCTGACCCAGGTCAGAAACGCCGCCGTTGAGGACGATCTCGAGCTCCGGGCAGTCCGCCTTCAGGCGGTAGACATCGCCATAGCGCAGCGGCGGGATCTCGCGGTTTTCCTTGGCGCTCAAGCCTTCCAGCACGGCGATGCGGGCGTGGACGGCGAAGGACGTCACCCCGCCGCCGCGCACGGCGGAAACGAACGCCGCGAGGTCCTCATAGGCCTCCCGCCCGTCGATTCCGATGCGGCACTTGACCGTCACCGGCAATCCGGCCCCGGCCATGGCGGCGACACAATCGGCGACCCGCGCGGGCTCCGCCATCAGGCAGGCCCCGAACCGGCCCGATTGCACCCGGTCCGACGGGCAGCCGACATTGAGGTTGATCTCGTCATAGCCGAGTGCGGCCGCGATCCCGGCGCATTCGGACAATTCATCCGGATTGGCGCCGCCGACCTGCAGGGCCACCGGGTGCTCACGCGGATCGAACTGCAGCAGCCGCTCCCGGTCGCCATGCAGAATGGCGCCGGTCGTGATCATTTCGGTATAGAGCAGCGTGCGTTTGGTGATCTGGCGCAGAAAGAAGCGTTCATGCCGGTCGGTCCAGTCCATCATCGGGGCGACCGACAGGCGGCGGTCGAGCCGGGCCGCGTTATTCTCCGGGCTGTCGGGCATCGTGAACCTTGGCGCTGCCACCGCCCCCCGGGCGGCCCAGGAATCTGGCTATCGCAGCCCCCGCGTCGCCCTGGATGGCGATCAGGGACGGCACCACCACCAACACCAGCACGGTCGCGGCGGCCAGGCCAAAAGTGATGGTCAGCGCCATGGGGATCAGGAACTGCGCCTGAAAGCTGCGCTCGAACAGAAGCGGCAACAACCCGCCGATGGTGGTCGCGGACGTCAGGATCACGGCGCGCAGCCGGTCCCGCGATCCGTTGAGAATGGCCTCATGCAGCGGCTCGCCGCCTCCGATGCGCTCATCGATGGTGCTGACAAGGATGATCGAGTCGTTGACCACGATGCCCGCCAGGCCGACCAGGGCGATGAGGCTGAGGATGGTCAGGTCGTATCCCAGGATCCAGTGGCCGACCACCGCGCCGATCAGCCCGAACGGAATGATCAGCATCACCACCACCGGCCGCGTGAAGGACGCGAACACCCAGGCCAGGATGATGTAGATCGTGACCAAGGCGATCATCAGTCCCATCTTCATGTCGGCGAGCGTCCGCTGCTGTTCCTCTGCCTTGCCGGCGTAGCTGACTTCCGCCCCGTGGCGCGCGGCAATGTCGCGGATGCCGTCCTTTTCCAAGGCGTCGAGGACCGTGTTGTTGGCGGTGACGCCTTCGTCGACCTCCGCCGTCACCGCCACCTGGCGCACCCCGTCCTGACGCTTGATGCGCGAAAAGCCGCGCTTGATCTTGCGCTCCACCACCTCGCTGAGCGCGACCTCGGCGCCGCCCGGCGCGCGCAGGTAGAGCCGGTCGAGCGCCGCCGCGTCCGCCTTTGTGCGCGGGAACTGGACCCGCACCAGCACCTCTTCATCGCCCCGGGCAAACCGCGTGGCGACGGCACCCTGGAACGCATCGCGGACCTGGGTGGCGACGGTTTGGGTCGTGAATCCGAGCGCCCGGCCCCGAGGGGTGACGCTCAGGATCTCTTCGGTCTTGCCGAAGGGAAGATCGTCCTCGATGTCGCTGACCCCGGAATACCGCGCCAGCAGAGCCTTGGTTTCCTTGGCCGCCTGTTTCAGCGCCGTGGTGTCCTTGCCCGAAAGCCGGATGTCGATCTCGCGCCCCGGCGGGCCGCCGCTCTCGCCCACCACGGTCAGGGTCTCCACCCCCGCCATGGGCCTGATCTCCGCGCGCCACTGCTCGATCATGGCCTTTGTGCGCACGGTGCGCGCGTCGGACGGCTCCAGTTCCAAGGTCACGCCGCCGATACTGTCGCCGCTGGCGGGACTCGCGTCCTGGCGCCCCACCTGGGACCCGAGCTTGGCGATGGTAACGTGGATCAAGCCGCCCTTGCCGCCGGTCAGGGCCTTTTCCGCGGCCTTGGCCGCCCGCTCGATTTCCTCCACCACCGCCCCGGTGCGTTCCCTTGGGGTGCCGGCCGACATCTCCACATTGGCATGGATGCGGTCGGATTCGGGCGTCGGGAAGAATTGGAAATTGACCCGCCCGCCCTGGATCAGGCCGGCCGACAGCAGCAGCGCCGCAACTGCGCAGGACACGGTCATGTAGCGCCAGCGAATGGAAGCGGCGACGGCGCGCCGGAACACATTGTCGCGGAAATGATCGAAGGCCGCATCGAACCGCGCGCGGATCCCGTGACGGCTGGTGAGGGCGCGGCCGAACGCGCCGCGCAGGTGGGCCGGCAGGATCAGGAAACATTCCAGCACGCTGGCGGCGATCATGGTCACGATCACCAGCGGGATGGCGCCGATGATGACGCCGATGATATCGCCGATCACGAACAGCGGCGTGAAAGCGGCAATCGTGGTCAGCGCCGATGCCATCACCGGCGCCGCCATGCGCACCGCCCCGGCTTCCGCCGCGGCCAGCGGCTGCATCCCCGACCGCAAGCGGTGTTCCCCATGTTCGCCGACGACGATGGCCTCGTCCACCACGATGCCGATGGCCATGATCATCCCGAACAGGCTGATCATATTGATGCTCTGGCCGGTCGCCAGCATGATCGTCATGGTCGCCATGAGCGAGATCGGAATGCCCGCCGCCACCCAGAATGCGACCCGGGTGTTGAGGAAGACGAACAAGATCGCCACCACCAGGACGAGGCCGGAAATGCCGTTGCGCAGCAGCAGGTCGATGCGGCCGCGGATCAGGTCGGCCGCCACGGCGTGCTTCACGATCATGATGTCCGGCGGCAGCTGCTCCTTGATCTCGGCCATATAGGCGTTCATCACCTTGGCCTGCTGCAGGGCATCGGCATTGACCGCCCGCTGGACGTGAAGCTCGACGACGGGCTTGCCGTCACGCAGCGCTTGGGCGTCATCGGGATCGAAGCGTTCGGACAGGCTGGCGATATCGCGCAGCAACACCTTGTCGCCGCCCGGCAGGGCCTTGATCTCGACCTCGCCCAGCCGCCCCGCCTCCTTGATGAGGCCGAGGCTTCTGATCTGCTTTTCCGCCGCGCCCCGGACGCTGCCCGACGGCAGGTCGCGCGAGGTTTCGCGGATGCGGGCGGCGATATCGGCCAGGGTGAGGTCCAGACGCAGCAAGGTTTCCGGCCTGATCTCCGCCCAGATTTCCTCGTCCCGCGCGCCGAACATGTCGACCTTCTGGATGCCCCGGTTCAAGAGCCCGTCGCGAATGTTCTTGGCGATCGCCTTCAGGGTCGCCTCCGAATAGGGGCCGCTGATCACCAATCGCGCGATGGTGTCGTAACGCACCACCCGGCGGATGACCGGCTTCAGGCTGTCTTCGGGCAGGGTCTTCACCTGCCCCACCCCGGTCTCGACATTGGCCAGCGCGGCCTGCATGTCGGTGCCCGCATGGAATTCGACGGCGATCGAGGCGCGCCCCTCGAAGGACGAGGAAATGACCCGCTTGACCCCGTCCACGAACCGCACCTCGGGCTCGATGGCCTGGACGATTGTGCTATCCACGTCGTCGGCCGAGGCGCCCGGCCACTCCACCTCGACCGTCACCCAGTCGATCCCGAAATCGGGGAAGAACTGGATGTTCAGGCGGCTCAAGGAGAACACGCCCAGCAGGATGATCAGGACCATCAGCAGGTTGGCCGCCGTCGGGTGACGGACGAAAAGATGGATCACCCCGCGCCCGTCCATCAGCGCACCCTGATCTTCATGCCCGGCGCCATCTCGGGGAACCTGGTGACCACCACTTCGGCATCGGGATCGAACTGGCCGCGGATGAAGATGTCGTTGCCGCTGCGCGCCACCACCTCGATCTTCTGGGCCTTGAGGCGGCCGTCATGGGCCAGGAAGACGGTGGAGCCCGGATGCAGCGCGCCTTCGGGGATACGCACCAGCTTCTGGTAGCGCTTTTCCTTGAACCACACCTCGACGAAGGCGCCCGGCCGGAGCGGCATGTCCGGACCGGCGCCGTCGATGCGGGCAAACAGGTCCACGCCGCCCTTGGCGGCATCGACCTCGCCCTGGATGCGGTCGATCGTAGCGGTGAAGGTACGGACCAGATCGCCCGCCGTCCACACCGCCCGGATCTTACGCCCGCGCCAATCACCGGCCGCCAGCAGGCGCCCGAAATTCTCATTCGACAACGGAAAACGCACCTCGAGCCGGCGCGCATCGATCAGCCGCGCCACCCGGTCAGTGCGGCTTACCCGCTTGCCGATCTCGATCGAGACATCGGTAAGGAACCCTTCGAAGGGAGCGACCAGACGGGTCTGCTCGAGGTCCCGCTCGGCCTGGCGCACCTGCACTTGCAGCCGGGCGATAACGGCTTTCTGTTGTTCGATGCGGGCGCCGGACTGGGCGATGTTGCGCTGGCGTTCGATCAGGTGCGCGCGCGCCTCGGACAGTGCCAGGCGGGCATCGTCGAGCGCTTTTTCCGAGGTCACGCCGCGGGCGGCCAGCCGCTCCCGACGCTCGACATCGCGGCGGCGCAGGTCCACCTGTTCCTGATCCCGCGTGACCAGCTTGCGGGCAGCGTCCCGCTCGGCCTCGATCTCGTCAAGGCGCGCCCGCGCTTCGGCGAGCTGCGCCTTGCGTTCGTCGCGCAGGTTCTCATAGTCGAACGGATCGACGACGATCAACAGCGCGCCCTTGTCCACCACGCCGCCTTCGACGAAGGCGGGCCC
>Ga0224512_10000784_pt1 | contig 32542 bp, 30 predicted proteins | sample SF_May12_sed_USG_4_FD_169103 | JGI IMG/M metagenome (GOLD analysis project Ga0224512, IMG submission 169103) | Sediment microbial communities from San Francisco Bay, California, United States - SF_May12_sed_USGS_13 | ecosystem: Environmental > Aquatic > Marine > Sediment | place: USA... | reverse complement strand
GCCTTGTCTGCGGCATACCTTCGCTGGGATGGCTCCCTGCGGTCCGCTTTATTCCCTGCGAAGGTATGCCGCAGACAAGGCCTGGGCAGGCCACGACCGCTTGGAATCGGCGAACCAATGCGATACCCGTCTTACAGTGTCTGCAAATTTAAGTCTGAGTGATTACAAGGCAGTCAGATGCGATCAAATCTGACTCTGTTGGTCTGACCAAATACCGACTAATACACTTATAGTCATAAAACTTTTAGGAATCCCTAAGCTGCAATCAGCTGGCGTTCAGCCAATCGGCGATTACTGCGCCGGTTTTCTCATTAACCATGTAACCATAGCATCGATGAACATTGAGGCCTTCCGGTCCGCGAAAATAATTCATTAATTCGATGTGATCGGTAATGCTTTCTATAAGGTTTTGTTCCAGCATCGGGCGATAATCATCGGCAAAACTTCGGTCGAGAGCAGTCAGTTCTCCGACCGCCGACAGGTTGGACCACTTTCGAATATTAGCCGGGAATGGATTGATCTCAGGGTGTTGAGTGTTCAGCATGCGATGCTTGACGAACTTCAGGCCCAACGGGCTACCCAGCGTAATGAAGTGATCTATGCGGACATCACTTTGCTGTCGACGGCTCAACTCCCATAACACATCGTAGGCGATAACGGATCCCAGACTGTGACCGATCAACATGATGCGGCGACCGTTTTCCCAAGCCGTCTGCAGCGCATCACTGACCATTTTTCGTATTTCGGTAGCTACATCATTTTCATTTCTGAAGTAGCGTTGGGAATCCTGCAGGGTCGACTTCAAATCGGGATTGGCCACAAGACCGATTAGAATCGGAAACGCGTCGGTTATGAGGTAGACGACCTGTGCAATCCGTTTATGCCAGTGCAGCGCCTCCCGCACATCCCGCGCCTCGGGACCACCCAGGCTAAGCAAGCGTTCGACGCCCGGCAGATCGACCATAATGTCACGCCGCTCCGAATAGAACAAGCTCGTCCAGCCAAGCAGCTGAAAAACCTCTTCGTTAAGCGCCAACTCTTCGCCGGCGGATCTGTCGGCCCGTCGAACACCCTCCAGCATGCACTTCCACAAAGTGGAACGATGGTCCTCGACGCGCGGCTTGGGCTTCATGCCCGGCACATAAATGATGATGTCTTTGCTACTAATCATGGACCGATCAAGTACCTAAATCTTCACAACTCGATGATCTCGAAAAATACAGGGCTACGATGGTGATATTTTTGCTAATGTAAATGACTTGTCACCGGCGGGAACCTTTGAATTACTGACCCGATAATTCGAAAGCTCTGCGCCAACAGGTTGTCAGGTACGCCTGCCGATAATGTAGCTTCCCCCAGTATTTCGGGCTTTGCAAGTCATCGCGAAAACTATCGACGACTTGCCAATTCCCACGTCTTAAAAGGAGATTACAAAGTGAAATATCTTCATACCATGGTCCGCGTATCTAACATCGACGAGTCGTTGGATTTCTATTGCGCGAAACTGGGTTTGAAAGAGGTCCGCCGCGCGGAAAATAGAGCAGGTCGATTTACGCTAATTTTTCTCGCTGCGGAACATGATGAATCAAACTGCATAGAGCTGACTTATAACTGGGATCACGAGGAATATTCCGAAGGACGAAATTTCGGGCACTTAGCCTATCAGGTCGACAACATCTACCGCGCCTGCCAGCGATTGATTGATCATGGAGTCATCATCAATCGTCCCCCACGCGACGGCTACATGGCGTTTGTGCGATCGCCTGATAATATCTCTATCGAGCTTTTACAGGCAGGGGGGGCCCTGGCGGCTGCGGAACCCTGGGCATCAATGCCAAATGTCGGACATTGGTGATGTCACATCGGTTAGCTAACTTTTTATGTAATCAGATTTATGCGGATTGCTTTTTATTTGCGCGAAAACGACCAGTCTGAATGTGGGCGTTCGATGATTTCTTGATGCGCACCTGATTGCGGCCTTTTTCTTTTGCCAGGTACAACGCTTCATCGGCCATCTGAACACAGCCTGCCATGCTGCGTTTCGTTCCCGGCATTACCAGCGCAACGCCGATACTGACGGTCAGATACTGATCAGTTGGCGATTTTGCATGGGTAATTTTCAGACTTCTGACCGCCATTCGGAGCTGCTCCGGCAGCTCACGGCCGTATTCATCACCGGGACCGTAAAGAATCAGCGCGAATTCTTCGCCACCGAAGCGCGCTGCAAAGTCCAGCGGACGCTGCGCGCTCATGCTGATCACATTGGCGACTTCCTTCAGAGCATCGTCACCGGCCTGGTGACCGTAATGATCATTAAAAGCCTTAAAGTGATCTATATCAATCAGCATTAATATAATCTGATCTTCTTCGCGCCGCGACTGACGCCAAATTCTTTCCAGATACTGATCATAGCTGCGCCGGTTATACAATCCGGTCAATCCATCCCTTTCGGCAAGCTGCGACAGTTCTTTCCCCTCAAGGAACGCCTGACGAACGGCCCGCTCAAGCTGATAGCAACAAAATGCTCCAATCACATTGATACATACCAGCATGCTTGTGGAAAAAATGGCTTCATTTAATTCCAAATTCCAGTTGAAGATGCCGAAAGCGTATAAGGCGGATATAGCAAATGCAGTAAACGCCGCATGTCGGATCGGCAAACCAAGGAACAGCCAGACGACGAATATCCAGGCAACGAGTGCGGAAAAATAGTACGGCATGCCGGCAATACTTGCGCGGGTAACAACGGATGTTAACAACAGGCCCATCAGCAGCGCACTGATCGCCAACAAAAACTGATACCGGATGTATTGATCTGACTTCGCCGACCAAATCAATGTCGCTGCCAGAATAGGCAGCAGTACCACAATCTCAAACGCCAAATTTACCGGATGGAAATCGCGGCTCGCGAACATCATACCCACCGATATCAGTATGAAGGCGATGGCAAAAACCAAAAATACTCGCGCGCGCAGCAGACTACTATGCGCATAGTACTGCCTGAACTCTTCTTCGACGAAGCCAGAAAACCGCAGTCGAGCGAAGCCTCGCTGCCTTTGATCCGCAAAGGGCGAATTCACATTGTTGGTGGCTATATCGGTCACCCGCTATCCAACGCAATCGCGATAAAGAAAGAACGTTAGACGGGTGGCCCGCTTCGATCCATGGTGTGAATCACAAATCCAGACATAAGCTTGGGGTCGATATGGCCGGACGGCCCCCTTCCAATATGCTGCATATGGTCATCCAAGCCCGATTACCGTCATTCCTGGACGATAATGCCCGAACATGTGCTGTTCCGGGCAGATAATGTCAGCGGCGCAGTCGGCCGCACCATCGACACACAGATCCTCTGATTCTCACGGCAAAAGCAAGCGGCTGTCGCGGTGGTCGTGACAATAAGATCAGCGACTATTGGCTGGAGGCCCGCAGGCTATATCAACTGTCGTCCTCGAAAGTACCGGCGACGAGTGTTAAGTTATTGATGCGCCGCCAATACGAATGCCTGCGATCTGTCGCACATCAACATGAACAACGCTACCGAAGAGATCAATTACGACCCGCCTCAGTGGGCAAAACTTTTAATTGAGATGTTAGGCGTGGTTGTCGTCGTTGCCGTCAGTACCCTGTCCGTTAGCAATTACGTGACACAGCCCGGTATCGGCGCGGTTGGAAATGGGCTGGGGCCAAACTCACTGGATCTGTGTAGCCACGACAGCGACGGGCTGCTTAGCGGTCGATTGTATGGCGCGCTCGACCTGAGTATCGACTGGCGTGGAGCGGATATGAATTGCGAGGGAATGCGGCGGCCCGATGGTAATGGCATTCGACTGTTGTTCGCCTCCCAGCAGGGCCGCGAAGCCCGGCTGGTGTTTGTAATTGGTGTCGATGGCGAAATAGAACAATTGCCCCTCAAGGAACGGGTTGCGAACATCACGATAATCGATGAAATTGACGGCCGCTTCTTCAGCACCGGCGGGAATGACCGATGCTGGACGACTATCAACAAAGTCGAAAGCATTGCCAATGAGCCGCTTTCTGCATATCAAATCGAAGGGGAAGTCTACTGCGCCGGTGGTCTGCCATCTCTGACCGACAGTGGCTCGGTGACTCTCGGTGATTTCCGGTTTTCCGGGCGCCTGGCGCTAGATGCGCCTTAACCGCCACCTGTCAACAGGAAGATCTTTGCGGATAGAGGCTCTAGTTCAACCTCTGCGATTCGGGCTGCGGGCTGCGTGCCTGATCCTCTGCATATCGATATTCATCAACTCAGCCGAGGCGGCCAATCCAAGCAGATTTCTGGCTGAGTTCAGACAATCCCGGGCCATCATTGAGAGTTCCGGACAACATTGTCTCGTGCTCAGCGTTTATCTGGCGGAGACTTCAACGCAACGCGCGCAGGGCCTAATGTACATCGAACAGATGGACGAATGGGAAGGCATGCTATTCACCTACCCGCAGCCAGTCGCCATGACGATGTGGATGAAAAATACTTATATTTCTCTAGACATGCTGTTCATCCGTCAGGACGGCACTATTTCGAGTATCGCGAAAAATACGACGCCGCTTTCCACCAGTCGCATTTCATCTGTCGAGCCTGTCCCGATGGTTCTCGAACTGAATGCCGGATTTACCGACCGCTGGTTGATCGAACCGGGTAACCGTCTGCTGACGATCAACTGACGTCGCGGTGAAATTGGGAATATTCTCACCGCTTTCCCGTAAACGTGACACACAAGCGATGCAATGTTTTAGGCGCGACTCTCAGGTGTGAAACGTCAGATCTGATCGGACCGACAGGGTCCGATCATGCGAAACACGGAGCTTGCAAAGCCATTGTTTGAGGTAGGTTGCTAGACACTCTTTGCATGGGAATAAAGCGGACCGCAGGGAGCCATCCCATGCAAAGAGTGTCTAGCGGCCTACCGCGAGATCTGGCCTATGTCTTGCGAATCCAATGCTTGCAGCGGCCGAGACCGTCTGCCAGGCCTTCGGCCTTATCTGCGCAAGATTACCCACCATCGACCGACATTCAGCAAGCTCATCAAAGACACCGAAACATAGGTAAAGGCAGCCGCCCGCAAAATACGGCGAGCATGGGGCGCATCACCCGATTTCAAATAGCCGCCTTTTTCGAGCATCGGCAGTGCTCGGCCAAAGCTCGCGTCCAGTTCCATCGGCAGGGTAATAAAATGTACCAGTGAGCCCATTCCCAGCACCATGAATCCGCCGAGAAGCATCAACAAACCCGCAAGAGGCGCGCGCGTCACCAAGGTAACCAGGGGGGCCAGCATCAATACGGCTGCGCCGACGCGTTCGCCGGGCGCCAAGAACTTGACCAGGCGCGTCCGCCAGGCAAGAGGGCGGTAGCCGGTCGCATCCTGATGGGCGTGTCCGACTTCGTGAGCCGCAACAGTAATCGCTGTCAGCGAATGGCTATTAAACTTATCGGCCGTCAGCCGGACCGCCTTCTCGTCGGGATCGTAGTGATCACCTTGATCCGTGATTTCCGTTTTGACTTGATGAAGATTTAGCGTATCCAGAAGGTGCCGTGCCAGTTCTCCGCCCGTGCCAGGATAACGATCTGTCGGACGACTGTAGCGAGTCAGTATCCGCTTAACCCAGAGGCTTGGACCGAACACGAGGCTCAGAACAATCAGAATGCCGAGCAGATAAATCACTTCTGCTAATCAAACGCCTTGCTCGGCGCCGCATTTCACCTCGTATCGAATGTCATAGCGGGCTGGATTATCTTCCATCGGATCGAAGGGCCGGCGCAACACGACCTCAAAGCTCTCCGCGCACATGTTCCGCTGTTCTAGCCAGGACTTCAGCCATTCCATGCGCGTCGCCTCGGCGGCCTCATTGTCGGGAAATTCCGCATTAAATGTGACATCAAAATACATGACATCGTTGCGGTCATACGGAACCACGAGCTGGCTGTAGCGATGCCGCTCAAAATCCGCCGACTTGTGCATATCCGCGCACGCCGATGCCAGCGCGACAATCAGTACTAACGCCGTTTGCTCCAGCAGTTTCCGCAGGGATAATTTTTCAACACACATTGATATACCGCCCTCATAATCGTCGCCCGGCCATCCTGTTTTGTTCGACTGCCGATATCGTAAATACAGACTCATAGCTTAGCCAGTGACGTATTTAAAACCCCACAAACCCCTACGTTGCCAGAGCTTTAATGCGGGTTCCAGTCTCCGTCCGGCGGCGACATACGGCGTTTCACTATTGCTCGCTAACCACCGCGGTCAACGGTAGCTCAGGCTCCTGATTATGCCAAGAACCACTTTTAATGCTTTCTTCAAACTGGAAGCCGCCGGCGGAATCTTGCTATTGGTCGCCGCCATTGCGGCAATGATTCTGGAAAACTCGCCGGGCGGTAGCCTCTATGAGACATTTTTGAACCTACCGGTTCAGGTTCAAATCGGTGCACTGGATATCAGGAAGCCCTTGTTCCTATGGGTGAACGACGGGTTAATGGCCGTGTTCTTCTTTACGATTGGCATGGAAGTCAAACGCGAGATATTGATCGGAGAGCTCTCCGACCCACGTCAGATCATCTTACCGGGCATGGCCGGCTTTGGCGGCATCATCGTCCCGGCAGCGATTTTCTATCTGCTGAACAGCGGCGATTCGCTGGCGCTGCAAGGATGGGCTATTCCTACTGCGACCGATATCGCGTTTGCATTAGCGGTGCTGGCAATGGTTGGCAATATGCCAACCGCTCTGAAACTATTCCTTATGACCCTGGCCATCATCGATGACCTCGGCGCCATTTTGATTATTGCCCTTTTTTACACTGCGGAACTATCCATCGCGGCCATGCTAGCGGCTCTCATGTGTATCGCAGCTCTCGTATGGCTCAAATTGAAGGGCGTATTGCGAATCGCGCCGTACCTGATTGTCGGGGCCGTGTTATGGGTCTCGGTTTTGAAATCCGGAGTACATGCCACGATTGCCGGGGTCTTACTGGGCTTTTTCATCCCGTTAGGCGACGAGAATTCCGAAGACGGTTCACCATTGCAAAATCTGTTGCACGACCTGCACCCCTGGGTTGCTTTCGGTATCTTGCCATTGTTCGCGTTTGTTAACGGTGGCGTAAGCCTCGAAGGCATGAGCCTGCGCTCGTTGCTTGAACCGGTGCCGCTGGGCATTGTTCTTGGATTATTTCTTGGTAAACAGATTGGCGTATTCAGTTTTGCCTGGCTAAGCATTAAAACCGGTATCGCGAAGTTACCGGACCAGGTATCGATGGCCCAAATCTACGGAACCGCGGTGTTATGTGGCGTCGGTTTTACGATGAGTCTGTTCATCAGCAGTCTGGCCTACGAGGAAGTTGGCGTCGGTTATGCCCAGTCCGATCGCCTTGGCATTATCTTCGGTTCTTGACTCTGCGGGATACTTGGTTTTGCCGTCCTGAAACTGTTTCCGAATCCAGGCACTGCCGGGGAGAATCCGTAAGCGCTTGTCTGGACCCGAAGCTAAGGGGCTTTCTCCTTTTTTACGCGCGACCATCGTGATGCCGCAGGGTATTCCAAAGATCAGGAGAATGCCTACCTTCTTCCTGCAATATTTGGGCTAGGTTGGCGCAGCCTGGTCAATGCGTTGCCGACCAGCGGACTTCAGATCCATGCCAATTCCGAGTAATGACGGCACAAAGAACCAGACCAGGAGCGGCGAAAACAATAGTCCGAATATCAGGGTGACGGCCAGCGGCTGTATGAGTTGAGCCTGCAGACTTCTCTCGAACAACAAAGGTGTCAGGCCGCCGATAGTCGTTAATGTGGTCAGCAGCACGGGCCGGAATCGCTCCCGGGCCCCGGCCCGCACGGCATCCTTAAGGACGTTACCATCACGTACCAGTCGCTTTATCGTCATCACCAGTATGATCGAGTCATTGATCATGACACCAGCCAGACCCAGCAGTGCCTGCAGGCTCAACATGGTGAGATTCAGGCCCATGATGTAATGCCCGAACATTGCGCCGATTAGTCCGAACGGAATAATCGCCATCACCACCAAGGGCGTCGTGTAACTCGAGAACAACCAGGCCAGGATGATGTACATCATCGACAAAGCTAATAGCAGAACGATACGCATATCACCCAGAGCCGCAGTTTGCTCCGCCGCCCGGCCGCCGAAGTCGAGAACTACGCCATATTTACGTTCAATTTCCGGCGCGATATCACGGTTAATAATGCCTATGACAACGTTACTGGTGGTCACTGCTGTTTCAACGTCAGCGGTGACAGAGACCTGCCGCAGGCCATCTTCGCGACGAATCTGCGAAAATCCGATCGCGGATTTGAGTTCGACTATCTCGGTGATCGGCACCTCCGAACCATCCGGCGCCCGCAAATAAAGATCGCGAATCGTCTCGCGCATCATCGTCAATTCCTCGAGCTTGACACGAACAATGATTTCCTCCTGGTCCCTGGAGAAGCGCTGCGCTATAGCACCTTCGAATGCATTGCGAACCTGACGGGCAACGCTCTGGTTCGTGAAGCCCATGGATTTGCCGGTGGGTGTCACTTCCATGACGATTTCCTGCTTACCGTAGGGCAGGTTATCGGAGACGGCCATCACGCCCGGCACGCTGCGGAGTCTGCTGCGTGCATCCATTGCCGCGGCCTTCAGGACCTCCAGCTCGGCGCCATACAGCCGGATATCCAGATCACGTCCCGGAGGGCCTCCTGCGCTGAATTCAAAAATTATTACGCGTTCCACACCGGGCAGCGGTTTGACTTCCGCTTCCCAGGCGCGCATGAATGTGGCTGTCCTGACATCACGATTGTCACTCGTGATCAATTCCACGATTAGCGAGCCGACGTGGTCACCCGTCAGAACCGCTTCCCCGGCGCGGCCACCGGTCGTTCCTACGGAGCCAACCTCGTAGGCAATCAGACCACCTTGGCCATCTGTGAGTTCATCCTCCACAGTACGCGCTGCACGAACCATTTCCCGAAGCATCTCTTCGCTACTCTCGCGGCGCGCGCCGGGGTTTAGTACAAAATTTCCGTAGACGAGATCCGTCTCCGGATTCGCGAACAATTCGAACCCAACGCGCCCCGAAATGAGGAGTGATAACCCAATCAGAAACGCACAAATGGTCGCAATCACGGTGCTGTATCTGCGCCGAAAGCAATAGCTGACGGCGTCGCTGAAACGCTCATCACGGAAATGGTTGAATCTCTGACGCCAGACGCTGGGACCTTTCTTGGGCTTGCTATCCATTCGTTGCAGCGCATGTTTCAGATGCATCGGCAAAACCAGGAAACATTCTATAAGGCTGGCAACGATGACCAGAATAATAACGATCGGCAGCTCGCGAATAATATTACCCATAACGCTGCCGACCATCATGATCGGGAAGAACGCCGCGATTGTCGTTAATGACGCCGCCATGACCGGCGCAAACATTTTGTGTGCCGCTGTTATCGTCGCATCTTCCGCCGACATGCCGTGCCGATGCAGCATCTCCGTAGACTCGCCAACCACGATTGCATCGTCAACGATAATGCCGAGACCCATGATAATCGCGAACATACTGATCATGTTCAGACTGAGTCCAAGCACCGCCATGCCGCCCAGGGCGCCGAGGATAGATATCGGGATTCCCATAGCGACCCAAAATGCAACTCGACCATTCAGAAAAACATAGAGCACCAGCATGACAAGCAATAAGCCCGTGAAACCATTGTTCACGAGCATACGCACACGCTGTGTGGCCTGGTCTGCAAATACATCGTACATGTCTACGCGCAGCGTCGGCGGTAGCTCGGCACGCAGCTCTTCGAGATATTCGGTAACCAGGCGTTGCGCATCGATCGAGTCAACACCCTTGGCTCGCCCGACCACCAGCCCAACGCTGGTATATTCACCAAGAACATGCGTAATCGCATCGTCTTCAAAGGTTTCGTAAATACGGGCGATGTCTTTCAGACGCAATTTCTCGCCGGTTTTTTGCGACAGGACTTCAATTTCGGAAACTTCACGCGCTGAGCGAGCCATCGTCTCGCTGCGGATCTGTCGTAAAACGCCACCGCTTTCTATACTGCCCGAAGGTAGATCGAGACTGGACTGTGCGATCCTCGTCGAGATGTCATTCAGGGTCAGGTCAAGCTGCCGTAGCACGTCGTCGGAAATCTCGACGCGAATCTCCGCTTCCCGGAGACCCACCATGGTGATTCGGGCCATACCGCGGTCGAGTAAATCACTTCGGATTCGCTTGGCGAACCTCTTCAAACTTTCTTCAGGGAATGGTCCGGAAATTTCGATACGGCAAACATCATCACCCTGGATAATCTGGGAAATAACCGGCCGTTCCATGTCAGATGGAAAAGTCCTGATTCGCGCAACAGCCGCCTGCACCTCGGTCAGCGCCGCGGACATGTTCGTATCTTCCTTATAGGTGATCGTGATGCCCGCGCTGCCCTCGGTAGCCCCGGAATTCACCTGTTCGACATTTTCCAGAAAGCGAATCTCGCGTTCGATCGCCTCGAGAATATTCGCTTCAACATCGACAGGACTGGCCCCCGGCCATTGAACACTGATGTTGATGGCATCGAGCTCGAAATCAGGCAGCACCTGGCGACTGAGCTGCGTGAGCCCATAGCTGCCGAACAAAATCATCAGGATCATCAGCAGGTTGCCGGCAACGGGATGCTCGGAAAACAGATTGATCAGACCACGCGATGGCATGCCGGTTAGCGGACCTCTACTTTGGCGCCAGACCCGCCTTCCCTGAGTTGCGTGGTCACGATCAGATCACCTTCGTCGACCGGCGGATCCGCGGCGCTTTTAAACAAAATGTTGGCGCCATCGTAACCACGTATATCGATAAGCCGCTCCGCCAAGCGCTCATCCTCGATCACGTAAATGACGTTCTCGCCATAAATAGCGCTTTCCGGTACCCGGACGACATTCCGATATGCCTTATCTGAAACGATTACGGCAACGAACGCGCCCGGCCGCAGATTGGCCTGGTTTTCGGAGCTTTGGATAACCGCATAAACCTCGACGCCACCCGTCGTGGAAACGATCTCGGCACCGACACGCTCGATGCGCGCGTCATACGTCATTTTCTCGTTGCCAACCTGCCACGATACCTGAACCGGGCGGCCGACTACCGGCTCACTAGTTTCAAGCAAACGTCCATACTGGGCATTCGACAGGGAAAAACGAACCTCCAGCCGGCTCATGTCGATCAGATCGGCAACCTTGTCATTGCCAAACCCACTGACCTGATTCCCGAGATTTGCGCTGACGTTGTTGACGACGCCATCATACGGCGCAAGCAGGCGCGTTTCTCTGAGGTCTCGCCTGGCCTGAGTGACACTGATCTCGCGTTGCTCGACAACAGCTTCCTGCTGTACCAGCTCCAACTCCGCATTTTCCAGAAATTGTTCGGAAACCGTATTATCCTTTCTTAGCTCAATGGCGCGTTCATAATCCTTTCTCAACATTTGCAAGCGTGCTTGCGCCTCTTTAAGGATTGAGCGCTGCTCCGCCAGCGCCGTTTCATAGTCGAACGGATCGATCTGCACCAATAATTCATCTTTCTGGACAATACCTCCATCGTGAAAATTAGGACCAATCTCGATAATTAAACCTGAGACCAATGGCCGTAATTCACTGCGCCGACCGGCAGCAACTTCTCCGAACAGATTGAGCTCTGGTTGCACGGTCCCATAGTGGGCTTCTATGACATCGACCGGCCAGACTCGCTCAGACGTCGGTATCGGTTGCATTCTCGGCCGCGTTGCCATCAGCAGAAAAATGATCACCAATGTTCCGAGCACAATCAGCAGCGGCAAGCGAATGGTTCTCAGACGCGAGCGTATTTCAGGTTGACCGACAGTCGTTGAATCGCGCATTGGTTGTCTTTCTTCTTCGATTATGCCTAACGGCGTTGCTCAAGCTTATCCGCCACCAATTATTCATGCGAATTCAGCGATGTAAATGGAATTCTACACTGCTAGGTCAGCTCACAGCCGTTGGATAATGTAACCAAATGTAACGATTATGAGCCACTATCGGCCGCGGATACTGCTTAAAGCTGATTGGCTCCGCAGCGGACAATGAACGCCCATAAACAAGTGACAGCATTCAGACAAGCCATCATCGTAATCGGCGCGCCGTAACCAAATCGATCAAGAAGTTGCTCGCCAACGAAGATCCCGAAAAGCATGCCCGATGTGCCGACGAGGCTAAAAACGCCTGCTGCGGCACGACGAACCACGGTGGTGCTTCCTGTCCTATCAGCGCAGTTCCGGCAACCACGGCGCTGATTTCCCCAATACCAGGGACTACAAATGAAAAAAAGAATTACGTTATAGCGTTTGCCCAGCTGATATTCGGTGGCAATCAAACCGGATCGAACTTGATTGCATTGATATCCGGCTTCAGCGGTGCACCCTGTCAGTCTTCAAGGTCATTCCAGTTATGCAGGATGACGTTCTGCCGTGTTATGCCTGTCGGCGTCCATTATGGCGAAGAGCCTCAAATAGCGCCTTTCGGGCGACGTCAGCTGGGGCGGTGAGCGGAATTTTGGGGTGCCGTATTGGAGTTCCGGTGACTTCGACGAGACACAAAATTCGCATATACTAGTTGGCTGTTGAAAAAGACCGGGAACTAACTTATTAATGACCGGTCTATGCGTGTGTATTAAACAACATCAAGAACTTACCAACTGAAATTCGCGTTTCCAGCGTAATTTCCTGCCAATTGATTAAGGAGCATATTGTGAAAGATAAAACTCGTCTTATGAATGCTGCACTGTCGGGCGTTGTTGCCTTGGGCCTGGGTGTCGCGTCGAATACGGCCGTCGCGGCAAAACCCGGTTTTGAGAAATGTGCCGGCATTACCAAGACTGGAATGAATGATTGCGGAACCAGCAATCACGCATGCGCCGGACAAGCCAAAGTGGATAACGATGCGGAGGAATGGATCTACGTTCCCGCTGGTACTTGTGCCAAGATCGCCGGCGGTACTTTGAAAGAAGTAGCTCCGGAGGGCTGATAGACGACATCTGCAGCGAGGCTTTTGGGCAGCGAAGGAGTTGCCGATGCTGCTCGTGCTGGACAAAAAACCTCGCCAACTGGCGAGGTTTTTTGTCTGGCTGGCGCGGGCCCAGGATAGACGAAAAGATCTGCTGTTATGGCCAAATAGCATGCGAACAAAATCAAACCGCTTTGAGAATTCTGGCGTGTTCCAGAATATTTACAGCAGCATTGGAGCACCATACTGACGGATAGTCATAAATTAGCGGCGCCAGATTGGTGCTCCAGCATGGAGCCTGGGCACTGGTACCGCGTATCCGGCGATCGGCCTGATCTGGGCCTGTCGGCAACACCGACGGGGACCCGGTACCTGCAGGATAATGATCCGGCGGAAGACCTGCGCATCAATCCCGCGCGCTCGTTCACGGAACATGCACGACGATTGTCGGGAAGAAAGCCACATTCACGCTGGCATGGAAGAGTCGGTTTCGCTGCCATAACTGAAGCCTGGAACAGCGCAGCTTTCGCGTCTCGTTTTGGAGATTGCGGGTCGATGATTGTTTTTGGCGGCGGGCACAATAATTATTTCGGCTCTGATCTGCATGCATTCGATCTCGCATCGCGGGAATGGTCGAGGATATCGGACGGTTACGTCACAGGCGCGCCTGACGAATATGGGTCAGGGAGGGAATACCCGAACTCGACCTATCCGGACGGCTCACCCGTCCCACCACATACCTATGACTACGTTCAGTATGACCCGGTTGGCAACGACTTTATATTGTTGAAAGGCGCGCTCGCCCTCGGACCTGAGCCGCAAGCCATCGCCATTCCGCACATGTTTAATCTCGACAGACGGTCATGGCGAAGAGGCCCGAAACATGACCGGGTTATCCTGAACTCCGGCGGCTGGACAACCTGGGATGCATCACGGCGGATACTATGGGGACATTCCGGTGACGATGCCGGCGGAAATGCGTTTATCGGATTTCAGCCAGATGGAAATAATTCCGACGGTACGTTCGGCAAATGGGGCGCGCACCATCCGAACAAGCTACCCGGCTTCGCTAATCACAATGCGATGCAAATCGATCCCCGCGGAAATATTATCGTCGTCGTTGCACATAAGAAGAATGCTCTTTTTGCACTGAATCCGGAAGAACCCGAGATGCCCCTGAAGCGCCTGAGCGAAGATCGAACGAATTTTTCCCTGTCGCCATACGCAGCCCTGGAGTTCGCACCCCGGCTTGATTGTTTCGTTTATTACTCGGCGAATGATGGTGAAACAATTTATGCGCTTCGCAGGCCTCCAGGATCAGGATGGTCAGAAACGGTCAGCGATGCCTGGCGTTGGAGCTGTTTGTCGGACGCTCAATCTTTTATGGATCCGATCGCGGATGCGGCTAAAACCACCGGTTACAGCATCAATCGCACACATACGTTTGGCCGCTTCAGGGTTGCCAGTTTCGCAACTACTGACGTTGCGATACTGGTCCGGCATACAGACACGCCCGTTTACGCCATGAAGCTGGACCGAGCGGCTTAAAACAATCGCTGTTAGCCGCTGCAGAGACCTCGATTCATCGGCTCATGATAGAATCCGGCGGACGGCAAACCCCGCGATGCCCGACATAACGAATACAGCATCGACATAAAGCGGGGTTTCGCGAAAGCGGTACAAATATGTTAGCGACCTGTTTCAGTCGGCGTATTCGAAAACCGCGATTACAATTTCATCGGCGCAAGTTGTTCAATGCTTCTTCAATGCGCGTTTTCAACTCATACACATTGATATTGACCTGCTCCTGCCACTGCCTGGCATATTGTTGACGTTCGTCTTTCGAAACCCGCGCCATCATTTCGTCGATCTGCCTCATTGCCGACTCGTGCAATACGACGGCCTCCCGTATTTGACCGTTCGCAAAGGCTACCCGACCGTAATCGGCCAGAATGCGCGCCAGCAACAATCGCGCCAGATGAAAATCAGGGTTAATTTGAATGGCCGATTCGTAGTGACCGACCGCCAGATCCACGTTGGCGCGAATAAGATCCCCGGAACCACCCGCAGCATATATGTCTGCGACCTTGTAGGTGTACATCAACCCCAAGCCGTAATGCGGCTCGGCCAACTCCCGGCGCGCGCCGAGTGCGAACCTGAAGTAAGACTCGGCTTGCCCTAAGTCTCGCTTTCTGAGGTAAATAGTGCCGATATTGTGGCTGATTTTGAAGCGGCTCTCCGATGTCTTTAACAACTCAAGCGCGCGCGCGAACGCGGGTAAAGCGTTTTCATCATCACCGATCGCAAAATACGCTCTGCCGAGCTGATTCCAAGGCGAACCGTGATTAGGGACTTTTTCGGTCGCGTCGGTCCAAAGCCGGATATTATTATTCCAGACCATCCCCCTTTCGAGCGTTGCCGCCGAATACACTGCGATGAGTGCGACAGTGGCCGCGATGGCCGCGCGTTGGTGGTTTAACGAAAGCAGCGCACAGAACATCGACCCGAGAATCAATCCGAGACCGACCGAGGGCAGGTACAGGTACCGCTCGGCAACCGGGAATGCGGCGGCGGCCATGCCGACGCCGTTGTCAGTTCTTGCGACATTGGCCACCGCAACAAACAAGGATGGTACAAGAGAAACTGCGATCCAGAGCAATGCCAACAGCGGAATTCCATCACTACCGTGTGTCCAGCGCCGGATTACGAGCACTGCGACGCCCGCTGCGAGCAGCAAAATGACGATCGCGCTGGCCAGTCCCGGCAGCATATCCCAGGTCACCATATTGCTCTGCGGCCAAGGCACGAGCACTTTGACAAAGTAATAGGCACTCGCTGCAGCAAGGTCCCATGCGGACTTGCCCCAACTCAACACCGGTAACCCGTCATAGGTACTCGTAGCGGCGGCCCGTCGAAGAACGAAATACAGAAGCGTCGCTACCAGGAAAGCAGCACTGGTCATCGCCCAGGTAAGAGCGCTGCTTTTCGGCACCGTCGGGAACGATCTGGTCGCCGGTCCGCTCATGCCACTGTCGTAAAGTTCATCGCGGCGGGGCACGAGTAATAATGTTGCCGGCACGAGAACCAGCGCCGCAACAGACACCTCTTTTGACAACAACGCTAATAAATAAAGTACTGCCGCAAGGATTAACGCCCAGACTTCACTTCTGTCCCGCCAGACAAGAGCCAGAGTTATGCTCGGCAACAGGACCAGGGTCGCGAGCATATCGCCGCGCCCGGCGATCCAGCTCACAGACTCGGTATGGATCGGGTGAACCGCGAATATCGATGCCGCAACTACCGCGCCGGCGGCACCGTTAGGCAGGTGCAGAAACAACCGTCGGGCCAGTAGCCAGACGAAAAACGTCGTGAAAACGTGATAAAAAACATTGGACAAATGCGGGCCGACCGCTGATTCGGGACCATACAAGCCGACATCCAGAAGGTAACTCATCACCACTGCCGGCCGGTAGTAAACGTAGGTCCACCCCCAGATACCCTCGGGCGGAAACAGGACATCACGAAAACCGTTTATTGTAGCGAGCTGCCTTTCGAAGATGACGACGTCGTCCCAGACGAGGTCACCCCATAGCGCTGGCGCATAGACTGCGATCGCCAGTAGTATCGGCAGAAGCCAGAGCCAGCGCTTCATTTATTCGTGTTGATCCCCATCAAAGATTCATACCGATCTACGCGACGATCGAAAAGAATTTTTTCAAGCGCCACGGAGATTTCACCAAGAATAGAAAACTGAAGGGTGACTTACCATCGATCACAGGGTATTTATGCTATTAAATAGAAGAATGGACGGGTGGTAATTATTACCGGAAGATACCCGTGCAAAGCCACCATCGAAGTCACCAAGATGTTCCACTCCGCCCAAGGAAAAATAATCTAACGGAAAACAATGGCTGTAAAGACAACCGCCAGGAGTTGACGGCAATGCGCAAGCTCATAGAACGACTAGACCTCGAAGGCCGGCTGCGCCGAGAAAATATGCACCGGTATCTTCTTCAGTGCACTCTGGCCGGGCTGGTCGTGCTAGTTTTGTTATTGATTTTGGATGCCGTGACTCAAACCGTGCTGATCGCCGCGCTCGGGGCCAGTGCGTTCATCGCCTTTGCGGTGCCGAGATCCTTGCATTCGGATCCACGATATATGATTGGTGGTTATCTGGTTGGAATTCTTGTCGGTTGTCTGATGGGAACACTCAACGTCGCGCTGCACGTCTCCGACGCCGTGGCAGCCCATGCGGTCATGGTCGTCTTTGGCGCTCTGGCGACCGGTTTAGCCATGTTCATTATGGTGGTTACGAAGACCGAACACCCGCCTGCCGCCGCGCTGGCGCTCGGCCTCGTGCTGAATGAGTGGAATTTGCTAACGCTCGTCGTTGTGATCGCCGGCGTGGTCGCATTGAGCATCTGCAAGCGACTGGTGCTGCCCGTGTTGATGGACCTGTTGTAGGGCTTAAATAATCGAGCGACCCGAAGAACCAACAGCTCAGCTATGTCTCGGGCAGCTCGATACGCACGTTGCCGTCGAGAGCCTGCAGAAGCTCCGCGTCGCGGTCGTAGACGTCACGCATAAAAAGCACGCGGTTGCCTGTGTCCACGCTTGCAGTCAGGTAAAGGATCAAAACCGGCATCGGCGTTTTCATGTGAATCCGACGCGTCTGCCGCGTGTCGAGAGCTTCCTCTAAAGCCGCCTTATCCCAATCGGACTGGTTGTCCAGATCCATTAGCAGCTCGGCAAAGGTCATGGGATTTTCGACGCGGATACATCCCGAGCTGAATGTTCGCTCTGCCCGATCGAACAGACCCCGGCTCGGGGTGTCATGCAGAAACACGAAATGCTCGTTCGGAAAGATGAACTTGATGCGTCCGAGCGCGTTGCGTGGACCCGGCTCCTGGCGCAGCGTGTATGGGACTCCCCTGGTGTAGTCCTGCCAGTTTACTGTCGCTGGATCGACGATCTTGCCGTCGCGGTCGATGACACTGATATTCTTCTCGGCCAGGTAACCGGGATCCCGCTGAACCGCCGGGAGTATGTCCTTGCGGAGTATGGTCGGCGGCACTGTCCAGGTCGGGTTCAATTCCATGTAACGAATGTCCCCGCGGAACACGGGCGTTTGCCGGTACGGCTTGCCCACCATAACTCGAGACTCCCAGACGAACTGCTGATTCCGAATCACAAAAATCCGAAACCCGGCAATGTTGACGACGACAAACTGCTCACCCAGCTCTTCCTGAACCCAGCGCAGCCGTTCCAGGGACAGACGGATCTGGTTGATGCGATTCTGCACCGGGACATTCAAGGCCCGGTAGCTTTGCGCTCCGACCACCCCGTCAGCATCCAGCCCGTGACGTTCCTGAAATGCGATAACGCCAGCCTCGACGTCCTCGTCGAATACGTCCGATGCGACATCGGCTTCGGCCGGCAGATCATCGGTCACGGCAAGACGTCGACGCAGGTCCGCGACCCGTGGATCACGATCATCCCTGTGCAGAGTAGCTCCGGCAGGCACGGCGGGCCAACCGCCGGCAGCCGCAATCGCGCGATAGTCTGCCAGGGACTGCTGTATGGCACGATACACCGGGCCTCGCGGGATGGCCTGGTTCAGCTGGTCCTCGAACGGCTCGGCAGACGCGATGAGTGCCGGAATAGCCTTGACCGGGCCCTCTTCGTTCAGGAATTCCCGACGAAAATTGATGTTCGAATCAAGGCTTGCCGGATTGACCTTGCCGAACAGCTGGTGATAACCGAACCGCACGAGTGCCGCGGTCAGCAGAATATCCAGATCTGCGACGTCCAGAGCAGAGTCCGACAACTGACGTCGCGCCACCAGCGAGCGAATCTGCGCCACATAGTAATCATCCGGATCCAGTCCATGCTCTGGGGCGGTCTCCAGCATCGCGAGCAGCTCCTGAATGCGGGCGTCAGCGGTCCACAGCGGCTCGAAATTCCGGCTGGCGTAAATGTCCGGCAGGACCTCCCGGCCGCCGATGCCCGCCGCGCTGATCTCCAGGTCCCCGCCGAACAGGAGTTCGTCCATCCGATCACTCAGAGCTTCGGAGATCGCATCCGCCGTAACCGGCCGAACAGCCGACATAATCAGGATAATCGCAACTGCGATCAGTTGTTTTTTTCTCATTAAGCGGTGTCCCCGGATGTGTTGAAATGTGCGCCGGGCCATTGTGCCGTTTTTTGTTCTCTGAGAGAATTCGCGACCAGTGATCATGCGGGATATGGAGTGAGATAAGGTGCACTGCCGGAAGCGTCGACAGATTTTGAGAACAGCGGCACTTGCTCTGCCCGCTGCGGCCCTGCCCGGACTGGCACTCGCGGCCAGCGGGCCGCGCCGCCTGCGCTTCTATCACACGCATACCGGCGAAAAACTCGACGTCGTCTATCACGAGAACGGCGCATACCTGCCGGATGCCCTGGACGAGATCAATCACGTGCTGCGGGACTTCCGTTCCGATGATGTTTTCCGCATGGATCCGGCCTTACTCGACTTTTTGCATGCCGCCCAAAATCGGGTCGGCAGCACCGGCAGTGCCGAGATCATTTCTGCCTACCGCTCGCCGGCCACCAATGAGATGTTGCGCAAAAGCGGCGCTGGGGTTGCGCGACGCAGCCAGCACCTGAAAGGCAAGGCCATCGATGTACGGCTGACTGATGTGACTACAGATGATCTCCGTCGGGCCAGCCTGGACCTCGCCCGCGGCGGCGTAGGCTATTACGCGAAATCCGATTTCGTCCACCTGGATACCGGTCGGGTCCGGCGGTGGTAGGCGCGCCTCGCGATCCATTCGGCCGGGCATGTAACTCAGGTGCTTCAGAAGCAGTGATCCGGCACGTTTTTCCGGTAATTTAAACACTTAAACTCCGGCACCGCTCTTTAGATGGTGTTGACGTTTTTTTCGTTGCGGCCGCTCATTCGAGCCAGCAAGCCGGGCGATAACTGACTTTTCAATAAATTTCAGAATTGATTTGATTAACATGATTCAGCTCCAGCTCCGCTAGTATTGTCTTTTTTGCCGTTTCACAAAGAAGCGAATGCCCTTGAATTCCCACCGCCGGTATCGCGGCGCGGCGCTGCTGTCGCTGCTCGTCTACCTCATACCCATCATCGGACCACATGCCTTTGCTGTTCTCGGGCTGCTCCTCGTGATCGACATTGGCATGCTCGACGATGGCAAAGGCGTGTGGTGGGTTATCACCGATGTAGGCGTCGCCGTTACGCTGCAGCTGCTCGCCGCGCTGATCTTTGCGTGGATTCTTTCTGGTCGCAGGCGGCGTTGGCTGCTGCTGCTCCCCATTGCACCTGCGGCGATCTGGATGGCCAACGTCCTGTATCTGGTCAGCATTCCGAGCCAGTTTCTGATCGAACAGGACACCGCAGCTGAGCTGCGCAACTGGGAGGTCGCATGCAAGATCGCCAACGCGCATCTTGCCGCGGTCCGCGCCGGCGTGCAGCTCGAGCTGCCCCAGGCAAACGAAGCGTGGATCACCCAGGAGCCGGGCGGCCGCCACCTGGTGCTGACCATGCCTGGCTGCCGCCTCTCGGAAGTTGGTCTCGACCGTGCCAATGCTGATGCCATTGACTACGTCGCCGCCGGAGGTTCTGCCGTATACCGCACCCACGATAAAGCCACCGGGCGTCAGCAGCACTGGTTCAAAGCCGCAAACTCATCTGCGGCACAGCCATTAAAAGCGCCGAGCGATGCCTGGTGGGCACCGATCTTGTCCCGGCGCGCTGACTATATCGCCTGGCTCGAATCTGAACGTGCCGCCAACGATGACGGGTTTTCATACAGCCTCGTCATGCAGCCCCTGGCGGGCGGCGCGACCGAACGCATCATCCTGTCACCCGCAGCTTCGCGGCATCCGGAGCTTTTGTCCCTCGACCGGCAGGCGGAGGAGATTTTGCTGAGCAACAATTTCAACGAAATCGTGGCGACGGATCTGCGGGGCGCCGTCAAATGGGGTCCCACACATGCCGGTCCCATCGAGCATCTCTCAAATAACTACCGTCGTCTTAGAGAAGGATGGGTCGCCTGGGACAGCTATCGCGAGCAGGGCCGCTATCGCATTCACTGGTCTGTATTGCTCGGTCACGGGAGCCACGAAGTGCTCAAGGGCAGACAGATCAATGACGTCGCGCTGGACCCGTGGGGCCGATACATCGCCGTCAGCGTATCGAGCGCGCTCAACATCGGCGATATTCAAGATGCCGTTTACGTGCTGCGCTTGCACGACGGCGCCGAGGTCTACCGCCGCTACCTCGGCCGTTACGCGCGCTCCGAGCTGGCTTTCCTCGGACCGCATTTTCTCGCACTGAGCGTTTACCAATCCGCTGCTGATGCGGTCGTGAGCCAGGTCGAAGTGCTGCGCGTACCCGGTCCGGCCGAACCAGCACGCGTTACCCGCTGGCTGGATGAATACCGGGCACGAATTCGGCCGGTTCTGCCGCTGTTCGTGAAGTTCGACGAGTCGGGACTCGGCGAGGAGGATTGCGATCCGTTTGTGACTGCCGCCGACGCGAGCAATACGCCCGCACCGGACGAGATCACTGCCCACTTGAATCGTGCATTGACCCTGGCGTTGCAGGAAGCGCTGCGGCAATGCGAACGCTGGGATCCATCAACGTTCGTGGACGCAGTGCTCGAGGTCGAGCGCCTGATCGGCGCTATCGAAGACCATCTGGTGTATGAGCATGGGGTCGAGGTTTTCCCGGAAACCTCATTGCTGCAACAAGCCGGTCAGGGATCCCGGATAACGCCACTGGTGATGCCCGACGGCCGTGTGCGCGCCAAACGCGACCGAAGTAGCGCACACTAACAACCGCGCGAATTAAACCAGACATTGACCGACCCCGATTCGGCATAGGCCGGCACCCAGCCGGAGTGAATGATCGTGGAATCTTCGCCGCTACACGGGGCGGGCCACAAAACATCGAGGCGCAACCACAGTTCGGCGTTGACCCACTGCGTTTCGCGCACGTCCACCATGACCTCGCCACCCATGTGGCGCCGCCAAGCCGGGTGCAGCCAGCGCAGAATCGGCGCCGCGGGCGCGGCAGCCATCGCGCCGTCCCACACGGTGGTGAGATAACTGAGGCTATCCACCAGCATCTCTTCGAGCGGATGGTATGGGCCCGCTTCGTCACTGGCGACCCAGCCGCTGCCCTCGTTCAACGCGAGCCGATACCAGCCGGCGCGTTGTTCCAGCACCATCGCGCCCGGGCGTTCGTAACCATATTCGCGGGTCGGAAGATCGGTGATTGAGGCAATTTCGGCCTGCAGCGCCGCTCCAGGATCCGGCATAACCTGCACCTCGACCGGCGGTGGCAAGGCATTGCGGGTCGAGTCGTACCAGGCGGCTTCGAGTTCCGGAAACGCCAGCAGGCCCAGCAATTTTATTTTCGGCGCCCAGTCGTCATCCGCATAATCATGCGCTGGGTTCGGCTCGGCAGAAAAAGGCGTCGAAGGGATGCGCATCGGGCCATCGCCACCGCTGCAACCGAGCTGGGTGCCCAAATGCTCGTAGGCCGCCACGTCTGCACTCGGCACATAGACACGATCCAGATCCAGCGACAAATTGTCGTTGGCCCGAACCTGGTAGAGAAAACCCGCGCGGATCCAATCCACGTTGCCCAGGTGCAGCGGCGCAAACCAGTCATCGTAGAGAATGCGATCAACGTCGCGCAGGATCGCGACAGCACGATCCGCAGTCTGTCGATCAACCAACATGCAGCCGTCGGCGTGCGCGCTGGACGCGGCAAAGCCGAAAAATAGCGCAGTCGAGACCGCGGCGGCGGCTATCGCACCTTGAAACAGGGACTTCAAAATTGCCGCGTTATTATCCAATCACAACCTCATCATAGATATTGCCGAGCGGGTCGCACTGATGCAGCCTAGTCGCGCCACTCGGTCCAGCGGCGATCATCATGGTCAAAGGTAAACCCGCCAAAGATCTCGGCCGGATTAGAAACCTCGAAGGTGAAAGTTGCACCATCACTGTAATAGTTGACCAGGCTTCGACCAAATACGGTGGGACGCGGCGTCATCAAACGTGCATCGCCGGCCAGTGACAAAGGATACTGACCGGTCTCAGAGTATACTGCGTCGAGAATCGGCACCAATGACTCGCAATATCGTTGACTGACTGAAATATCCCAAAGTAGAAAACCCAGACCGGACATCAATTGCAGGCCGATAAACCACAGCGTTGCGGCGCCAACCAACGTGGCGAAGAATTGCCGCCTTATCAGAGCCGCCAGCAGCAATAACAGAACCGGAAGTCCAATCCACAATAGCACTGAGACGGAGACGACTTGGTGCAACCAAGTACCACGTCCCAGTGCCCCAAGTAACAATGCAATGGCTGTGACGCTGGCAGTCGTCACAATCATGCGGCGGTACATCACCGGATCCGCGCCAAATGACAGCTAACGGTCGTGCGCATCGCCACTCTTGGTTTCCACGCGCTCTTCGAATTCAAAAAGTAGCTTCGAGAAATCTTTTTCCGATTGATATCGGTCTGTGAGCATTTGCAGCTCTGCGTCGGTCCCCGTACAGGTTTCTTCAATCTGCCTGGTCAAGAAGTTCGCGCGTTCGTCATCATACGCTTCCTCGCCGCGAAAATGATTACATAGCGCACGGCGCTCCAGAAATCTGGCAATATCATCTGGATAATCGTGGCATTCAGCAAAGCCAACCGCTGGAATCATCATAAAGAAATAGGCGAGCCACGCCGACTTATCTCTAAGAATTCGCATGGCGGAAAAACTACAACAGATTGTTGCGACGATCGGTTGAACTCAGAGCCGTACTTATCTTTGCAAGGTAAGGCTAAGAGACTTCACCGGCATCTTATCGCGAAAATAAGGCTGGCACCTTTTTCCAATAACCAAAATGCCTGACTCCGGCGCCGTCAAAGCCGGGTCATTAGCCCAGCGCGGTGTTCGGCCAGATCCTCTTCCTGCTGGTACAGCTGCTGCTGAAGACTTTCGACTTCGTTCGCCAAGGTAATCCGCTCCTCCGCGAGCTGCTTCGTTTCGACCAGCAATGCGGCGCGTTCTTCGCCCGGCGTGCCATCCAGCAGTACAGCCGCCATTTTCTGCGTAAGCTCAGTCTCGATATCATTCATTCTTGATTTGCGGTGATTGATTTGCCGGGTCGTCGACGTGACCGCATATTCGAGCTCATAAAGTGTGCGTCCATCATTGTAGCTATCGAGAAAATCAGTCTCGAGATCCGTCGGACACACCCCAACGTATTGGGCTCCCCGAGACCCTTCACGAAAACCCCGTGATGGTTGACAGTATTCCCGCAGACCGGCCTCGCGACCGGACTGATAGGCCTGGAAGTCAGGCGCCACTTCGTGCTTTGCACATTTTTTCCTGTAACTGCCAAAGTTGTCGGAGGAGCGGCCCTGCACGCCGTCCTCGTAACCAACAGCCCGCCAGTCTGCAAGCTCGCACTCATTCGCACTCATACCAGCACAACCGATGAGGGACAACAGACCCAAAGCCATAACGAGCTTCTGCCAGTGACGCATAACGCACCTCCAAGTGCGACATAAGGTGTAACGCTCTTAATAGCATCAGCGACAGCTACACACCGTGAACAAGCTCACGGATTCCGGGCTGGCAAGGCGCGCAGCAGAGCGATTGCTCGGGACTGCGTTCGATTTCTGACCCGACCTAAAGTTTCTGCATGGTGTGCCGATAACCGTAAGGGGTGAACTTCAACACGAGCAGCTATCCATGAATGAGACGATCGATCGAGCAGAGCCAATTACCGCCATTGGCTTCGTCGATACGCTTACCAACGATCTAAACAGTCAGAACCTGGAGATTCCCGGTTTTCCTGACATCGCGATGCGATTGAATCGCGCTTTACAGGATGAAAATGTACCGGTAAAGGAAATAGTATCGTTGATCAACTCTGAACCAGCCCTGGTGAGTCGTCTGATACAGCTCGCCAATTCCGCTGCGTTCAACGCCAGTAAACAGGGCGTCGCGGACCTGAAGGCCGCAGTCGGCCGGCTGGGTTTTAAAATCGTTTGGGGTGCCGCGGCCAGCTATTCGATACGGCAACTTCAGCAACACGAATGGCTGCGGCCGGTGAGGCCCTGGCTGGCCGAGATTTGGTTGAACAGCAATGCCGTCGCTGCAATCTGCTTTGTCGTCGCGAAAAGAACCAAGATATTGCGTGCGGATGAGGCCATGGTCGCCGGTTTACTCCACCGCGTTGGCGAGCTGTATCTATTGACTTACTCACAGCGGCGCGGCATCGATATTCAGAACGACCCGGCTTGGGACACAGTCGTGACAAAATGGCATGCGACCATCGCCCGGGAGATACTCAGGCGCTGGGGACTCCCCTCGCATGTGACCGACGCGGTCGATAGTCAGGACGCCCTGCCCAACACGAATCCGGCTGATCTGTCTCCGTTTGCGACGCTGATGTCCGCGGCGAAGCTCTACAATGCGGTCCGTGATCAACAAGGCAGCCAGCTGGCGTCTGAAGCGGCCACCTCGCTGGAGAGTACCGAGCTATGGGGTGAGCCGTTCCTGCATATCGTCGCAGATTGTCACGACGACATCGAAGCCATGCGGTCCTCTATGGGCTGACAGTCAATGTAAAATGGGGTCATTCCGGTTCTTCTGAAAAACCGGAATGACCCCATTTATCGTTTCGGTGTAATGGGTTGGATCGCAGTTCGAAGGTCGAGACTATGGCTGCCTCGCATTGGCGACTAATCTGGTTAACGTTGTTTTCCATTGCGATGGCGCATGTGGAAGCTGCCCTGGTCGTCCACTTGCGAACTATTTACTACGCCGACAACCCGCTGGAAATTTTCCCACTGGTGATCCTGTCGCAGCGAGACCTGGCCATCGAGCTGGCTCGGGAGGCTGCCACGCTAGTGATGCTACTGACGGTGGCACTACTGGCGGAAAAAGGGCTCATCCGCGTTCTTGCCGCGTTCTTCTACGTATTTGGTCTTTGGGATATCTGCTATTACCTGTGGCTCAAGCTCATGATCGGCTGGCCGCAGAGCTGGCTGGAGTGGGACGTGTTGTTCCTGATTCCATGGCCCTGGTTTGGTCCGTGGATCACGCCTGCGATGATCGCGCTGATATTCGTGTGCTGGGGCGGCTGGACGCTGTACCAGAAGACCCACCGGCGCTTCACCTGGGTTTCGGCCACCCTTGTAATGCTGGGTATCGCTTTGAGCTTGACCGCATTCTTGCTGCCCGGCGCAGCCCTGTTGCCGGGCGGCACGGATGCTTTCCGTAATTTCCGGCCGGCGGAGTTTCCGTGGTTCCTGTTCGCGGCCGGGTATCTGCTGTTGCTTGTTGGTCTGTGGCGCGTCTCGACCAAGCAGGTAGAGCAATAACAATTACTCTATTCTATTCACCCGCAGCACCACTCATGTGCTGATGGGATTATTCGCAACATGCCAAACGACATCCAAAATACGAACGCGCAGGTTTGCATAAGCGATCTATGCCGCAGCTATCAGGAAGGCGATCAGTTGCACATGGTGCTCAATAAACTTAACGCTGAAATCTTGCGTGGCGAGACTATCGCCGTGCGCGGTCGCAGCGGCTCAGGCAAGTCAACCCTGCTGAATCTTATCAGCGGCATCGACGCCCCCGATGCAGGACAGGTAAGGATCGCCGACTCGATTATCACCACTATGTCCGAGCGCGATCGCACGTTATTCCGGCGGAAGAACATCGGGTTCGTGTATCAATTTTTCAACCTGATACCCACGCTTACCGTAGAAGATAACGTCAAGCTGGTATTGGAACTAAATAAAGTCCCGGCGCCCGAGGCAACCGAACGCGTGAACGATTTGTTAGCAGCAGTCGATCTACTCGATCGAAAACTCAGTTATCCCGATGTGCTATCGGGTGGTGAGCAACAGCGCGTCGCCATCGCACGTGCGCTGGTCCACCAGCCTTGCCTTTTGCTTGCCGACGAGCCAACTGGCAATCTCGATGATACAACTGCCCGAAGCGTTTTGGAGTTGCTGGATAAACTGATACAACAAGTCAATGGAACGATGATCGTCGCGACTCATAGCGGCGAGGTAACCGCTTATTGTGATCGCGTACTCGAACTGCACGACGGCGCGCTGTTGAATCATGAGCGCAAGGAACGCACATGACGCCGATTCTCCACCGCGCCAGCTTCGGCTATTTGTCGCGACATCCATGGCAACTGGCGCTGGCACTTCTGGGAATCTGTGTCGGGGTTGCGGTCATCGTTGCCGTTGATCTGGTCAGTGAAAGCGCCCGCCGGGCCTTTGCGCTATCGATGGATACCATCAACGGGGAGGCGACCCACCAGATCGTCGCTGGCCCCCGCGGCGTCGACGAGGCGCTATACACCCGGCTGCGCGTCGAAATGGGAATGCGCAACATTGCGCCCGTCATCGAGGGCTATGCCCAGATCGCGAACACCACGTTGCGGGTGTTAGGCGTGGATATTTTTGCCGAGAGAGAGTTCCGCAGCTATACCTTCCCCGACCCGGTCGTTAAATCGAATCAAACCTGGCGGCGACTGCTGACCGAGCCCGGCGCTTTCGTGACATCGGCCCGAACGGCGGCCTCATCAGGATTGGCAAAAGGCAGGCAGTTGACAATCTCTATCGCCGGTAAGGCTTATCCTGCCATCCTGGTCGGTTTGATTGAAAAATCAGCCAGTGCTGCGCCCGGATTGGATGGTCTGGTCATCGTCGATATCGCGGTGGCGCAGCACTGGCTGGATAAGCCCGGTCGGCTCACGCGAATCGACGTGAGATTACCCGCGACTGAAAGCGGCGCAGCTCTCGCTAATCAAATACGCGCGGCTCTTCCCGCAGATGCGCAGCTATTGAGTGCAACCGGTCGCACTCAAGCGGTGGCAGAGATGAGTAATGCCTTCATGACAAATCTCGCGGCGATGAGTTTGCTGGCGCTCCTGGTCGGGATTTTCCTGATCTATAACAGTATGGGTTTCACGGTATTACAGAGGCGGAAGCTGATTGGTTTCTTGCGCGCGCTGGGTGTAACGCGCCGCGAGATTTTCCTTTTGATACTCAAAGAGGGACTCCTGCTGGGCCTGTTTGGGGCCGCCCTCGGCGTGCTGTTTGGCATCTTGCTGGGTGAGCAGTTGCTGACTCTCGTCTCGCGCTCGATAAACGATCATTATTTCGTCGTGAATGTAACCGACCTTGCCCTTAGTCCCGCATCCGCTCTGAAAGGATTGTTGGCCGGCCTCGGGGTGTCGCTTTTCGCGGCTGCGATGCCTGCCTGGGAAGCGGCCTGCTACACGCCCAAGCTGGCCATGGCTCGTTCGGTGCTCGAGCACCGCGCCAGAACCCTGGCCACCCGAATCGCTTGCAGCGGCATTGTAATCGTCATGCTGGCGTTTGGCGTTCTCGCGTGGTCAGGCGACGGTTTGGTCGCTGGATTCGCAGCTCTTTTTTTGCTGGTGCTCGGATTTGCTATATGTATACCGCTCGCGGTTCGCCAGAGCGCGCGTTTCATAGCGCCCATCGCTTCTTGGCTTGGTGGCTCGACCGGAAGACTGGCGATGTCTGGCGTGGCGGCCTCGCTGAGCCGCACCGGCGTTGCGATGGTGGCACTGGCGGTTGCTGTGTCCGCCGCGATCGGCGTGAGTGTCATGGTCGATAGCTTCCGCGATTCCGTGAGCCATTGGTTGAACACCACCTTGCGCTCGGATATTTACATCAGCGCGCCAGGCATGTCTGCGGACCGCCCCGGAGGGCAGATCGACGCGGCCCTGATAGCAGACCTTCTGCGGGTGCCCGGCGTCACGGCTCACAGTGCCACCCGACGCGCCTGGATAGAGTCGGAGCGTGGGCGCACGCAGATCATCGGTGTAGAAATGGCGCCCGAGAGTTACGCTGGGGTTCGACTGCTCGAGGGCGAACCGGACGAGGCATGGTTAGCGTTCGACACCAAGGGCGCTGTCATTGTGTCGGATCCCTACGCCTACCGCCACGGCGTCGAGCCAGGCCAACTGCTTACGCTGAACACTTTCACGGGTGAGCGTGCTTTTCACGTCGCCGGGGTTTATCAAAGCTATGATTCGAATCAGGGCACCATACTCATGAGTCGGGCAACCTATATGGCGCACTGGAGTGATACGCAGATAGATTCCCTGGGGCTGTATCTCACCCCGGACGCTCAACTTGCAGATGTGCTGCGGCAATTGCGGCAGATCAGCGCCGGCCGGCAAGCGCTGCTGATCAGATCGAACCGCGAAATACGTGATCTTTCAATGGAAATATTTGATCGCACCTTCGTGATCACCGACGTCCTTTATTGGTTGGCCGTCGTCGTGGCGTTTATCGGTATATTAAGTGCGATGTTAGCGGTGCAGCTGGAGAACGCGAGAGAGCTGGCGATACTTCGGGCCGTGGGGATGACTCCGGGCCAGTTAGGCGGCCTGGTGAGCATGCAAACGGGTTTTATCGGTCTGCTAAGTGGCCTTGCCGCAATTCCACTGGGACTGGGAATGGCATGGGTACTCATTGATGTGATCAACCGCCGCGCGTTTGGCTGGCAAATGGACATGAGCATATCGCCGCAGATTCTCTTAAGCGCCGTCGCATTGTCCGTTGGCGCCGCTCTGCTGGCCGGCCTTTATCCAGCGTGGCGTGCGGCAATTACGCCACCTGCGCTAGCCATGCGTGAGGAATAGCATGCAGAAGTTGCTCGCGATCGCGGTACTTCTGCTAACTGGCGCCGTGAGCCCGGGTTTGTTATCCGATGATCGCCCACCACCGGGAAAAGAGGCGGGCACTTCAACGAGGCTCGCAGAACTGCTGGGTGATCAAGGGCTCGAGGGTTACGCCAAAGCGGAAGAAGTGCGGCAGTTTACTTTTCCTGAAGATCACGGGCCTCATCCTGAATACCGCAATGAATGGTGGTATCTGACCGGGAACCTCGACGGACCTGCAGCAGAACGATTTGGCTTTGAACTGACTTTTTTCCGCTTTGCACTGTCGCCCGTGCCGGTGTCGGAACGCCGTGATTCATCGACATGGAAGACTCATCAAATATTTATCGGTCACTTTGCCGTGACGGATGTCACCGGACGGAAGTTTCATGTCGCAGAACGCTATGCACGCGCAAGTGTCGGCCTTGCCGGTGCAATGGTCAGCCCCTTGCGTGTCTGGCTGGAAAATTGGTCGCTGGCACGCATACAAGAATCGAGTTCTGCGTGGCGCGCTCACGCCACGGCGGATAACATCGAACTGGATCTCACCTTAACGCCGCTCAAGGCGCCGGTACTCAATGGTCAGCGTGGACTAAGTCAGAAGGCCGATCAAAAAGGCAACGCAACATACTATTATTCCGTGCCACGCCTGCATGCAGAGGGCAGCCTGCAAATAGACGACATGGTTTTCCCCGTGAGTGGCTTGTCCTGGTTGGACCGCGAGTGGGGCAGCAGCATGCTGTCTTCAGAGCAGCAAGGTTGGGATTGGTTTGCAGTGCAGCTGTCCGATGGCAGCGATTTGATGTTTTACAGTTTGCGAAAGCGTGACGGCAGTCAGGACACTCACAGCGCGGGAACCTGGGTGAATCCGCAAGGACATGGCACCCCTCTGGGCGCCCGGGATGTCAGCATTGAGGTGCTTGAATATTGGGACAGCCCCCTGGGCGGCCGCTATCCTGCGGCCTGGCGGATACTCAGCCCTTTACTGGGTCTGGATTTGCAGCTCGAGCCTGTTTTGCAGGATCAGGAACTGAACACGAGCCCGCGTTATTGGGAGGGCGCAGTCGATGTCATCGGGAAGAAGGACGGCGCAGCGATCGATGGCCGCGGCTATGTTGAGCTGACGGGTTACGCCACCGAGCCAGTCGCCGCATCGCAGAGATCAGCGCTTGAGCAATCGGCGAGCGCAAAGAATTTCAATCAAAGCAGTGCCCGATAGCGAACAGGTCTGCTGACGGGTACGTTTTCTCATCGTTCGTAAAAAGGCCCCAGGTCCGATTGATGCAGCACGACATTGTGACGAACCCGCAAATCGAGGGATTTATTTCTCAGCATCGGCTGCCGAAAAAATTTCGCATTCTGATCGACGAGCACTATGCGCCAATCGTTTCCTGGCTAATCCCGAAGCGTCGCGCCGGCGTCGCGCTTTTCCTCGGCATCAGCGGAGCGCAGGGTACCGGCAAATCAACGCTCGCGGATTTTATCCGGCTTGCGCTCGAAACAACGGCCGGTTGGCGCGTCGCTGCGCTATCGCTGGACGATTTCTACCTGACGAAGCCCGAACGCGAACGACTAGGCAAGGATGTTCATCCGTTGCTGAAAACACGGGGCGTGCCCGGCACGCACGATCTGCAGTTGCTGTCTAGCTGTATCGATCAGCTCAGAGATCTCGATTCAAAACGCACCCTGCCCTTACCTCGATTCGACAAGGCACAAGACGATCGTGCCGCCATTGAGACCTGGCCGGTCGTAACGGGGCCCATCGATCTGATAATTCTGGAAGGGTGGTGTGTCGGCAGCTTGCCGCAGGCGCCCGAGGCTGTATCAAAACCAATCAATGAACTGGAACGCAATAAGGACCCCGCCGGCACTTGGCGGCAGATAGTTAACAAATGCCTTGCGGAAGGTTACGCGGAGCTGTTCGCAGCACTGGATTTCTTATTGTTGCTGCAAGCACCGGACTTCGAAGCGGCATGTCGCTGGCGTCTCGAACAGGAGAAAAAGCTGGCTGCGCAATCTGCTGATGGCGGTGCCGGCATCATGGATCGCGCGCAAATTGCAGAGTTCATGCAGCACTATGAGCGCTTGACGCGCGCAAACCTTTTATCGCTGCCGAACATTGCCGATATCGTCCTGCAGCTGGACGACAATCATGACTGCGTGCGAAGTGTTTACGCGACGGTGGCCAAGTGACTGGCGCCCATTTGTGCTGACATTTCAGCAGTACGCTTAATGAAACATCTGCGTGACTTCGCAACGAAGCCGCAGCTCAGGGGCCAATGAACGTAAAACTCCCGCATGCCATTTCTAGAGTTCGTAATAGCGCGCGGTGTTATGATCTTGCCTATTCACGGGAAAACGCAGGGCCCTTCGCTATGACCGCTGATATGTTCAAGGTGATTGCCACATTTGAGGATGCCGACGGCAAGCCGCTTAGCGGGGCGGATTACATGGTAAGGCTGCTCGATAAAGACCGCTTTTTCGATGACAAGCTCGGGTCGAGCTCATTGGGCGCGAACGGTCTGGCAGAGTTTCTGATTTTTGTGGCCGACATCAAGTCGATCGACTCAGCGGATGAGCGAGCGCCCGACATCTACTTTGTCGTAACCAGCGGTGGCCAGGAAATTTTTCGCTCGGAGGTCTTTCCCGACGTCAATTTCGACGCGACCAATCCGGTGACGGGCCGCCCCGATGGGTTGACGAAGACTTTCGGCCCATTTCGCATCACGGAGCAGACCCGGCGGTGATCGCTGAACGGTGAGTTATCTCACTGATCGGCG
>Ga0224512_10000783_pt1 | contig 32585 bp, 29 predicted proteins | sample SF_May12_sed_USG_4_FD_169103 | JGI IMG/M metagenome (GOLD analysis project Ga0224512, IMG submission 169103) | Sediment microbial communities from San Francisco Bay, California, United States - SF_May12_sed_USGS_13 | ecosystem: Environmental > Aquatic > Marine > Sediment | place: USA... | reverse complement strand
CGATCCCCTGGCGCAGGTAATCCATTGCCGCCAGGTGCTCCTTCCAGGCCGTATCCAGTACCTGCAGCATGACGGCCTTTTCGAAGTGCCTGACGACCTCGACCCCGGCCAGCTGCTCCTTCTCGTTGTAGGCCGTCTCCATGGCCTCCAGGATACGCTCACGCAGCGTCTCCTCATGCAGCTCGTGGTCCCGCTCCAGCCATTCGCCGATTGGCAGCTCCATGCCGAATTCCTGCACCAGCGCCTCTTCGAGGCCCGGCACATCCCATTGCTCGTCGAGACTGCCCGCGGGGATATAACCGTTGATCACGTCATTGACCACATCTCCGCGGATGGCCTTGATAGTGTCATTGATATCTTCGGCCTCCATCAATTCATTGCGCTGCTCGTAGATCACCTTGCGCTGGTCGTTGGCCACGTCATCGAACTCCAGCAGCGTCTTGCGGATATTGAAGTTGTGCGCCTCGACCTTGCGCTGGGCATTCTCGATGGCCTTGCTGACCCAGGGATGCTCGATGGCCTCGCCCTCCTGCATGCCCAGCTTCTGCATCAGCCCGGCAACGCGCTCGGAAGCGAAGATGCGCATCAGGTTGTCTTCCAGTGACAGGTAGAAACGGCTGGAACCGGGATCACCCTGGCGGCCCGCACGGCCGCGCAGCTGGTTGTCGACCCGTCGGGACTCGTGGCGCTCGGTACCGATAATATGCAACCCGCCGGCCGCGATTACCCGATCATGACGCTTCTGCCAGTCAGCGGTGATCTTTTGCACGCTGGTCGCGTCCGGATTCTCGAGCGCGGCGATCTCCACCTCGCGGTTGCCGCCCAGGACGATATCCGTGCCGCGGCCGGCCATGTTGGTGGCGATGGTGATAGTGCCGGGGCTCCCGGCCTGGGCAACGATATGGGCTTCCTTCTCATGCTGCTTGGCATTCAGCACTGCGTGCTCGATTACTTCCTTCTTGAGCAGTCCCGAGAGCAACTCGGAGGACTCGACGGAGGCGGTGCCCACCAGCACCGGCTGACCGCGCTTCTGGCAATCGCGCACATCCTCGAGGATCGCATTGAATTTCTCTTCCATGGTGAGGTAGACGAGATCGCCCTTGTCATCGCGCACCATCTCTTTATGCGTCGGAATAACGACCACCTCCAGGCTGTAGATCTGCTGCAGCTCGAAGGCCTCGGTATCGGCGGTGCCGGTCATCCCGGAGAGCTTGTCGTAGAGACGGAAATAATTCTGGAAGGTGATGGAGGCCAGGGTCTGGTTCTCGTTCTGGATGGGAACCCCTTCCTTGGCCTCCACGGCCTGGTGCAGCCCCTCCGACCAGCGCCTGCCCGGCATGGTGCGGCCGGTGAATTCATCCACAATCACGATCTGCCCGTCCTGCACGATGTAATCCACGTCCTTATGGAACAGCAGGTGCGCGCGCATTGCCGCCATCAGGTGGTGCATGAGGATCAGGTTGGCGGCGTCGTAGAGGCTCTCACCCTCCTTGAGCAGGGCGTCCCGGATCAGTAGTTGCTCGACATGCTCGTGGCCGCTCTCGGTCAGGTAGATCTGCTTGTTCTTTTCCTCCAGGGTGTAATCACCCGGGCCGTCCTCGGTCTCCTGCAGGGTCAGCTCGGGCACGATGGCATTCATCTTGCCGTACAGGTCCGAACGCTCGTCGACCGGCCCGGAGATGATCAGCGGGGTACGCGCCTCGTCGATCAGGATCGAATCGACCTCGTCCACGATGGCGAAGTTGCGGCCGCGCTGCACCCGGTCTAGCGCGGTGAAGGCCATGTTGTCGCGCAGGTAGTCAAACCCGAACTCGTTGTTGGTCCCGTAGGTGATATCCGCTTCGTACGCGGCCTTCTTTTCCTCGTAGGACTGGCCGGACACGATCACGCCGGTGCTCATGCCGAGGAATTCGTAGATCTTGCCCATCCAGCCGGCATCGCGGCGCGCCAGGTAATCGTTGACGGTAACGATATAGACACCCTTACCGGTCAGCGCATTCAGGTAGGCCGCCAGCGTGGCCACCAGGGTCTTGCCTTCACCGGTACGCATTTCGGCGATCTTGCCTTCGTGCAGTACCATGCCGCCTATCAGCTGGACGTCGAAGTGACGCATATCCAGGGCCCGCCGCGCTGCCTCACGCACCGTCGCAAAGGCCTCGACCAGCAAATCATCGCAGCTGGCCCCGTCCTTGATGCGCTGGCGGTACTCATCGGTCCGGGCGCGCAGCTGCTCATCCGAGAGCGCCTCCGTCTCGGGTTCCAGTGCATTGATGCGGTCGACAACCCGTGACATGCGTTTCAGCTGCCGGTCATTCCGGCTGCCGAATACCTTGTGAATAATATTTAGTGCCATGAAAGTTTACTGTGGTTTTTCAGGGTCGGAATCGAATCCGCAATCATACCCTAACCGGCAGATTGCATGAAGGATTCTGGGGTTTCAGGATGGCCGGACAGTAGACCCGAACGGGGTACAGCGATCAGTTATTGATATATTTGCCCGGATTGACTGGCTTGCCGTTGCGCAGGACCTCGAAATGGACATGCGGGCCTGTGGAACGCCCGGTCGAACCCATCAGGGCGATCAATTGCCCCTTCTTGACCGTATCGCCCAGCGCGACCAGCGACTCCTTGTTATGGCCGTAGCGGGTGACATAGCCATTGCCATGCGTGATCTCGACCATATTGCCGTAGCCGGAGCGCTCGCCTCGCCAACTGACCACACCGTCACCGACAGCCACCACCTCGGCGCCCTCCTTGCCTGCAAAGTCGACGCCGTCGTGATGCTCCTGCTTGCCGGTGAACGGATCCGTGCGCTTGCCGAACTTCGACGACAGCCAGCCGGTTTCGACCGGGCGGCCGGATGGCATGACACGCTCACGCAGGCTCCTGTCCAGCAGCAGGCTCTCGAGCACATTCAGCTTGTGCTCGCGGTCATCGAGCTCGACCAGCAGCTCATCCAGCATACCCATGAAGTCAGTCAGTTCGGTCGACTGCGGTCCGGCCGCGTCCTGCGGACCACCCACGGCCGGTGGGTTGGTGAAATCAAATTCACCCACCGCGAAATCACCCTGCTGGACCAGTCGCTCACCAATCGCGTTCAGGCGCAGCATCTGGGCCTGCATCTGACCGACCCGCAGTGTCAGCGCATTCAGATTGGCCTGGGCGATATCACGGGCTTCGGCGATCTCCACCTGCTGCGCGCGGACCACGCCCTGCCACTCATCCACATAGGCAAGCTCGTTCTCACCCAGGCGTAAGCCGGTATAGGCGGCAAGCCCGCAGACCAGCGCAAGGCCTGCCATGGAAACCACGCCGAAACGAACCAGGTCAATATCGAAGCTCCAGACCTGTCCGCGTTTGTTAGTAAACAGTATGATGTTCATATTCTTAAAGTAACGGCAACTTCACCAATTTCCTGAGTCAGTCATGCGTTCCAACACACCCGCGCGTATCGGCAACCTGCTTGGCAGAAGCGAGGCGTCCCGTCTGCTGGCACAGGCCCGGGCGCTCAAGGAACTGGACGCGCTGCTGGAGCGCCTCATTCCCCCACCCCTCAACGAGCACACCCGGGTCCTGTCGGTGCGCGACGCAATCCTGGTGCTGGCGGCGGACTCACCCGTGTGGGCCGCCCGCCTGCGCTTCCATACCCCTCGTCTAGTTAAACAGCTTCGCAACAACCAGGTCGTGAGGCTGCGCACAGTTCAGGTACGCGTTCGGCCTCCGGATACCTCGCAGGCGGCCGGGATCAAGCTGCCCGGACCCCGTCCATTGTCATCCCAAAATGCCGACACCCTGCAGCAGACTGCACGCAGCGTGTCTGATCCCGGCCTCAAAGCGGCTCTAATGAGACTCGCCAGCCGCCGGAAATATCCTGCGCAGGAATGAACAGGATAAGGACAGCGGTGGAAAGGGATCAGTTCAGCTGACCGGAACCGGCTGAATGAATGATATCGGGGCCTGTGTGACATCCTCGAATGTCACTTCCTCCCAGGCCGATTCATCCTGTATCAGGGTGCGTAGCAATTTATTGTTGAGTGCGTGCCCCGATTTATAGCCAGTGAATGCACCAATCAGGCTGTGGCCAAGCAGGTAGAGGTCGCCAATCGCGTCAAGGATCTTGTGCTTGACGAATTCATCACGATAGCGCAATCCGTCTTCATTGAGCACCCGGTAATCATCCAGCACGATGGCATTATCGAGGCTGCCGCCCAGGGCAAGCTCGCGGGCACGCAATTGCTCGATTTCTCGCATAAAACCGAAGGTGCGTGCGCGGCTGACTTCCTTGACGAACGAGGTCGTCGAGAAGTCGATCTCGGAGTGCTGGGTATCCGACTTGAATACCGGGTGGTCAAATTCTATGGTGAATCCGACCTTGAACCCGTCAAACGGATCGAACCGTGCAATCTTGTCACCATCCTCAACCTGGACGGGTCGCTTGATTCGGATAAACCGCTTGGGGGCACCCTGCTCTTCAATACCGGCCGACTGGATCAGAAACACAAACGGACCGGCACTGCCATCCATGATCGGTACTTCCGGCGCACTCAGGTCAACATAGGCATTATCGATCCCCAACCCGGCCATGGCGGACAGCAGATGCTCCACCGTGGAGATGCGGACATCACCGCTCATCAGGGTCGTGGACAGGCGCGTATCCCCGACATTTTCGGGGCTGGCCTTGATTTGAACGGGTTCGTCCAGATCAACACGACAGAACACGATACCGGTATCTACCGGAGCCGGTCGCAAGGTGAGGTAAATTTTTTCCCCGGTGTGCAGACCCACACCGGTCGCGCGGATGACGTTTTTGAGTGTACGTTGCCGGATCATGGCATCACTATCCCTTTGTTAAGGCTGCCTTCTTACTCTGACAAGTACCAGAAAAGCCACGCGATGTTAGCACAGCCGCCCTAGCCTGCCTAGAAAAGCCTCGATTACCGGCCTCAAATCCGTCAATCCAATGGCATAAACATCCTATTATTTTATCTATTCATAAATATAATCTATCATTGCACTGGTTTAGCTGGCCGGCAAGCCGGCCAGAACCATGCAACTGTTGCCAGGCTCAGTCGGCCTGGCGACGCAGAAACGCCGGGATATCGAGGTAATTGAGGTCTTCCGCCTGGTTGCCACCAACCGGGACCTTGCGCGGCGGCTGCTTGCGGATCACCGTCGGCCTGTCGAGCTTGCCGTAGTCCACGTCGCCGTTCTTGGTCTTCGTCACCAGCGACACCGGTTTTTCGTGAGACTTGGCGCCCTGCTCACCCAGACCGGTCGCCACCACCGTCACCCGCAACTCGTCGCGCATGTCCGGATCGATGACAGTACCCACGACCACCGTGGCATTCTCGGAGGCGAATTCCTTCACCGTGTTGCCGACCTCCTCGAATTCGCCGATCCCCAGGTCCATGCCGGCCGTGACGTTGACCAGGATGCCGTGAGCCCCCATCAGGTTGACGTCCTCCAGCAGCGGGCTTGCGATCGCCGCCTCGGCCGCCTCGCGGGCACGATCCTCGCCCTTGGCCGAACCGGAACCCATCATGGCCATGCCCATCTCGGACATCACGGTGCGCACGTCCGCGAAGTCGACATTGATGAGTCCGGGCCGGGTGATCAGCTCCGCGATGCCCTGGACGGCGCCCAGCAGCACGTCGTTGGCCGACTTGAAGGCGTCCAGCAGGCTGATCTGCTTGCCAAGCACCGACAACAGCTTCTCGTTCGGGATGGTAATCAGGGAATCCACGTACTGACCCAATTCCTTGATGCCGTTATGGGCTACGTGCAGGCGCTTGCTACCCTCGAACGGAAACGGCTTGGTGACCACGGCCACGGTGAGAATACCCAGTTCCTTGGCGATCTGGGCCACCACCGGCGCGGCACCGGTGCCGGTGCCGCCACCCATGCCGGCCGTGATGAACAGCATGTCGCTGCCCTCGATGACCTCGTGGATCCGGTCACGATCATCCTGCGCGGCCTGACGGCCCACATCCGGGTTTGCCCCGGCACCCAGCCCCTTGGTGATATTGCTGCCTATCTGCAAGGTGGTACGCGCCGACATGTTCTTCAATGCCTGGGCGTCCGTGTTTGCACAGATGAAATCCACGCCATCGATGTTCGCCTCCACCATATGCTGCACTGCATTGCCACCGCCGCCACCGACACCAATCACCTTGATTACCGCGTTTTGTCCACATGAGTCCAATAGTTCAAACATGATGTCACTCCCCTTTAGTAAAACGTGAAAACAATTTATTTACGATACAAACCCGCAACCATAACCACACCTCGTCATTGCACCCTTCACCCCCGTACACCCTTTCAGAAATTTCCCTGAAACCAGCCCTTCATCCGTTCCCACACACCCCGCACGCCCTTGCCCAGACCGGCCTCCAGCGCGCGCTGATCACGATTGTGATGGCCAAACAGCAACAGGCCGACGCCGGTCGCGAAAATAGGGTTACGCACCACATCCACCAGGCCGCTCACATACTGGGGCACACCCAGCCGTACCGGCATGTGAAACACCTCCTCGGCGAGCTCGACCAGGCCTTCGATCTTGGAGCTGCCGCCGGTCAACACAATGCCGGCGGCCACCAGGTCCTCGAACCCGCTGCGGCGCAGTTCCGCCTGCACCAGCGCCAGCAGTTCCTCATAACGCGGCTCCACGACCTCGGCCAGGGTATGACGCGCCAGGCGCCGCGGCGGCCGGTCACCGACACTGGGCACCTCGATGCTCTCGTCGGGGCTGGCCATCTGGGTCAGCGCACAGGCGTACTTGATCTTGATTTCCTCGGCGAACTGGGTGGGGGTGCGCAGGGCGACCGCAATGTCATTGGTGACCTGGTCGCCGGCAATCGGGATGACCGCGGTGTGGCGGATGGCACCCTCCGTGAACACGGCGATATCGGTGGTGCCGCCACCGATGTCCACCATGCAGATTCCCAACTCCTTCTCGTCCTCGGTCAGGACCGAATAGCTCGAAGCCAGTTGCTCCAGGATGATGTCGTCGACCTCGAGCCCGCAGCGGCGCACGCACTTGATGATGTTCTGGGCGGCACTGACCGCGCCGGTAACCATGTGGACCTTGGCCTCCAGCCGCACCCCGGACATACCCACCGGCTCGCGGATCCCCTCCTGGTTATCGATCAGGAATTCCTGCGGCAGGATGTGCAGGATCTTTTGGTCCGCCGGTATAGCCACGGCACGCGCTGCATCGATTACCCGCTCAACATCACCCGCGGTCACCTCCTTGTCCTTGATCGCGACAATGCCGTGTGAATTCAGGCTGCTGATATGGCTGCCCGCGATGCCGGCGTACACCGAGTGGATCTGGCAACCGGCCATCAACTCGGCCTCCTCGATGGCACGCTGAATCGAATGCACGGTGGACTCGATATTGACGACCACCCCCTTCTTCAGACCGCGCGATGGATGCGACCCGATGCCGATCACCTCGATCAAGCCTTCCGGGGTGACCTCACCCACGATGGCAACCACCTTGGAAGTCCCGATGTCGAGACCCACGATCAGGTTCTTTTCACTCTTCTTTGGCATCGACTAACCCTTGTCCTCCTCTGCACTCATTAACGCCTCGCGCCAGTCAACCGAAAACCCGTTGCTGTAACGCAGATCAACACGCCGCAGCTCATCGAGACGCGCCGCAAAGACATCCCGGTAGCTGCGTACAAAACGCTGGAGCCGCCGATAGCTATCCGTGCGCCCGAGTTCCAGCTGCACTCCGTTGGCCAGCCCCACATGCCAGGCACGCCGCTCGTCCAGCTCGACCCGGGCCACCTGCATGCCCAGCGCGGCCAGTGTCTTGGCCATGGCCTGGTACTGCTCCAGCACGGTCTGCTCGTGGCCTGGCGGCCCGGCCAGCCGCGGCAGACCAATCAACTCGGGCATGTGTCCGGGAACAAATGCCTCACCGTAGCGGTTCAAGAGACCGTCCTCACCCCAGCGGGCGATCGGGTCCTGCTCCTCGATGGTCACACTGAGGATGTCCGGCCAGACCCGCTGGACCCGCGCCTGGTAAACCCAGGGCAGGCCCTCGATTACATCGCGGACACCCGCTACATCCACGCTGAAGAAACCACCCTCGAGGTGCGGGGCAAGGCTCTGCTGCAGCGGTTGCTTTTGCAGGTAACGCAGCTCACCCTCGATCTCCACAACCCGCAACGGGAACCGGTAGGGATCCTGCAACCATGCAACGCCCTGCATGACAGAGATCGCCAACAGCACCAGCAACAACAGGCCGGTCAGGGAACTGAAATGCACCTGCATGAATGCCGCCAGGGTCTGCTGCAACGGCGGACGTTTGGGTCTAGGCATCATGCCCTCCGCTGGCAGTCGATGGCTGCGCCAGTGCGGTTTCCAGGATGCGGCAGACCAGCCGGGTGAAGTCCATTCCGCCGGCACGCGCCGCCATCGGTACCAGGCTGTGGTCGGTGAGTCCCGGCACGGTGTTGACCTCGATAAACCAGGGCCGGTTATCCGCGTCCAGCATGAAATCAACCCGCCCCCAGCCGCTTGCCCCCACGGCATGGAAGGCGGCCAGCGCCTGCTTCTGCAACAGCGCCTCGCGCTCTGCCGCCAGACCGCAGGGAATCAGATAGCGGGTGGTATCGGCCTCGTATTTCGCCGCGTAGTCATAGAAGGTGTTGGGCGTCTCCAGGCAGATCAGGGGCAGGGTCTCGTTCAGCAGGATCCCGGCAGTGTATTCCCGCCCCGAGATCCACTGCTCGGCAATAATCTCCTCATCGTATTTACGTGCCAGCTGCCAGGCATGCTCCAGCGCGTCGGCGGAATCGACCTTGCTGATGCCGATGCTGGAGCCCTCGTGCGCCGGCTTGACGATCACCGGGTAGTGCAGGGCAGCCTTCCGGGCAGTGACCTCGGCCGCATCCCTGAGCAGGGTGAATGGCGGCGTCGGGATGCCCGCGCTTTCCCACACCTGCTTGGTACGCAGCTTGTCCATGGCCAGCGCGGAACCGAGCACCCCGCTGCCGGTATAGGGCAGGCCCAGCATCTCCAGCAACCCCTGCATAACGCCGTCCTCACCGCCGCGGCCGTGCAGGGCGATGAAGGCGCGCGCGTAGCCACCACTGGAGAGTTCCTTGACCAGGCCCGCGTCCGCCGCGTCCAGGCCGTGCGCATCAATGCCCGTTGCCTGCAGCGCCTGCAGCACGGCCCTGCCGCTCTGCAGCGAGATCTCGCGTTCAGCCGACTGTCCGCCCATCAGCACCGCCACCTTGCCGAATTCCGCCTCACTGTGTTTGCCCGTGTTGCCCATTAGTGGATTCATACCGCTGCTTTGTCACCGACAATGCGGACCTCCGTTTCCAGCACGATGCCGTGCTCCTGTTGCACCCGGTCGCGTACCTGCTCGATCAGGGCCTCGATGTCCGCGGCGCTGGCGTTGCCCGTATTGATGATGAAATTGGCATGCTTCTCCGACACCTGGGCGCCCCCGATACTGGCCCCCTTGAGCCCCGCGGCCTCGATCAGGCGCGCGGCATAATCACCCGGCGGGTTGCGGAACACCGAACCACAGCTGGACTGCTGGGTCGGTTGGGTTGCACCGCGCTGCGCCAGCAATTCCCTGATGCGCTCCTGTGCGGCCGCGGCATCGCCGTGCTCGAGCCGCAGGTGCGCGGCAACGAACCATTCGTCCTGCGGACCCGTCACGCTGCGATAGCCGATGCGGTACTCGGACGGATAGCGCGTACGCAATTGCCCCTCATGGTCCAGCGTTTCCACCGCCACGACATGCGTCCATGTCTCGCCACCGAAGGCCCCGGCATTCATGGCCAGCGCACCCCCCATGGTCCCGGGTATCCCGGCCAGGAACTCGACCCCGACCAGGCCGGCCCTGGCGGTCAGGCGCGCCACCTTGCTGCAGGTCACGCCGCTGGCGGCACGCAGGGTGTTGTCATCCAGCCATTCAAAGGTGGACAAGGCACCGAAGCTGGCGATCACCGTGCCGGGAAAGCCGCCATCACGCACCAGCAGGTTGCTGCCGAGCCCCAGCCACAACAGCGGCTCGTTCCGGTCCAGGCCACGCAGAAAGTCACACAAGTCATCGATATCGGCCGGTTGGTAATAGCGCCGTGCCGGACCGCCGCTACGCCATGAACTGTGTGCGGCCATGGGCTCGTCATAAAACAGCTCGCCGCGCCACTGTGGTGTCGCTTCGGTCACCATCATCCTCGTTGCCACTGGCCTGTATCAGTCATTGCGGCCCCCCACTGCCTGCAGTTCATCCGCCAGCCGGACTGCAACGGCGCCGATATCGCCGGCACCCAGCGTCAGCAGAACGTCACCGTCCTGCAGGATGTCATGCAAGACCTGTGGCAACTCGCCGATGTGTTCCACGAACACCGGGTCGACCAGCCCGCGCGCGCGGATGCCACGGCACAGGGCGCGTCCGTCCGCGCCACTGATGGGCGTCTCGCCGGCAGCGTACACCTCGCCGAGCACCAGCACGTCCACCTCGGACAGCACCTGGATGAAGTCATCGAACAGGTCCCGGGTGCGGGTATAGCGATGTGGCTGGAATGCCACCACCAGGCGCCGCCCCGGCCAGCCCGTGCGCACCGCGTCCAGTGTCGGTGCAATCTCGCGCGGGTGATGTGCATAATCATCGATCAGCAACACGCTGCCGGCGGGACCCGTGACATCGCCGGCGACCTGGAAGCGTCGGCCTATACCCTGGAAATGGGCCAGCCCCTGCAGGATGGCGCTATCCGATACACCCAGTTCCGAGGCCACGGCAATCGCCGCCAGCGCGTTCAGGACATTGTGACGACCCGGCAGATTGAGAATCACCGCGAGCGCGTCGTGCCCGGAACGACGTACAGTGAAATGCATCTGCAGGCCGTGTTGCTGCAGGTCGGTGGCCTGCACATCGGCATCCGCATCGAACCCGTAGGTGATCACCGGCCGGGTGACCTCGTCGAGGATGTTGCGCACCTCGGGATCATCCAGGCACAGCACCGCCAGACCGTAGAACGGCAGGTGATGCAGGAATTCAATGAAGGTCTGGCGCAGACGCTCAAAATCCCCCTCGTAGGTTGACAGGTGATCGGCATCGATATTGGTGACCACGGCCATCGATGGCTGCAGGTACAGGAAGGAGGCATCGCTCTCGTCCGCCTCGGCCACCAGGTAATGCCCGTCACCGAGCCGGGCGTGGCTGTCGGCACTGTTGAGCTGGCCGCCGATCACGAAGGTCGGATCGAGTCCGCCCTCGGCCAGCAGACTGGTGATCAGGCTGGTGGTGGTGGTCTTGCCGTGGGTGCCGGCCACGCCGATCCCGTAGCGGAAGCGCATCAGCTCGGCGAGCATTTCGGCACGCGGCACCACCGGTACCCGCTGCTCCCGGGCCGCGACCAGCTCGGGGTTGTCGGCCGCGATGGCCGAGGACACCACGACGGCATCGCACCGGGCCACGTGGCTGGCATGGTGGCCGATCCAGATTTGCACGCCCAGCCGCACCAGGCGCCGGGTGACCGCGTTTTCGCGCAGGTCGGAGCCACTCACCACATAGCCGAGGTTATGCATCACCTCGGCGATTCCGCCCATGCCGGCGCCACCGGCACCGACGAAATGGATGCGCCGCACCCGGCCCATGCCTTGCGGTTGCGCGGCGGCGGTGGGACGTGCCGGCAGGCTCATGCCGCACCTCCCGCCGCACCCGGCAACGGCGTCTGGCCGGCCGCTTCCAGACAAAACCCTGCCACCTGGCGGGCCGCATCCGGCCGGGCAAGTTCTCGCGCCCGGGAGGCCATCTCCAGCAGGGCATCCCGGTCGGCGCTGTAACCGGCCAGCAGTTCGGCCAGGCGTTCTTCCGTCAGCTCCGGCTGCGGCACCAGCACGGCCGCCCCGGCATCGGCCAGGTAGCTGGCATTGCCGGTCTGGTGATCATCGGCAGCATAAGGGAACGGCACCAGGATCGACGCCAGGCCGGCAGCGCACAGTTCCGCCACAGTCAGGGCGCCGGCACGGCACACCACGAGATCGGCCCAGGCATAGGCGCCGGCCATGTCCTCGACAAAGGCCTCCACCCGCGCCGTGCTGGCGAGCTCCCGATAGCGCGCGCGCACATCGGCCTGGTCTGCCTGGCCGGTCTGGTGATGAATCTGCGGGCGGTCTTCAAGCGGTAGACGGGCCACGGCCTGCGGGACCACCCGGTTCAATGCCTGCGCTCCCAGGCTGCCGCCAATGACCAGCAGGTGCAATGCCCCGGCGTGCTCGCGCAAACGCCCCGCCGGTTCCGGCAGGGTGGCAATCGCGCTGCGCACCGGGTTGCCTGTATGCACGGCATGACGCGCCGCCGGCAGGCTGCCGGGAAAGGCCTCCAGGACATAACGCGCCAGCGGCGCCAGCAGGCGATTGGTCAGACCGGCAACCGAGTTCTGTTCATGGATCACCAGCGGACAGCGCAACAGCCAGGCCACCAGGCCGCCCGGGCCGGTGGCGAAGCCGCCCATGCCGAGGACCGACCTGGGGCGCAGGCGCAGGAAGATGACCAGTGACTGGAGCACGGCGAAGCCCAGCATGAACGGGGCGATCAGCAGGCGCAGCAGACCCTTGCCGCGCAGTCCGGAAACCCGTATCGATGACAGCGCATAACCGGCTGCCGGGACCACCCTGGCCTCCAGTCCGCGCCGGGTACCCAGCCAGGAGACGGGTACACCCAGGGCCGCCAGTTCATCGGCAACCGCGAGCGCCGGAAATACATGCCCGCCGGTACCGCCCGCCATGATCAGCACCGGTCGCTGATTACCCGCTGCCGACATCATGCGCGCCGCCTCCGGTAACATGCCGGTGTCGTGCCGCTGGCCGGCAGGCCGTTGACAGTGCAACGGGTCTCGTAGTCGATCCGCAGCAGCAGCGCGACCGCGGCGCACATCACCACCATGCTGGAACCGCCATAACTCATCAGCGGCAATGTCAGCCCCTTGGTGGGCAGCATCCCCATGTTGACACCCATGTTGATAAAACTCTGCAAGCCGAACCAGATACCGATGCCGTAGGCCAGGAATGCGGCAAAGGCATTGCCGGCCTTCTCAGCCTGCGCAGCGATAACAAAGGCGCGCCATACCAGCAGCACGTACAGCGCGATCACGACGAACACACCCAGCAACCCGATCTCCTCGGCCAGTACCGCGAACAAAAAGTCGGTGTGCGCCTCCGGCAGATAGAACAGTTTCTGGATGCTGGCACCGAGACCGACACCGAACCACTCGCCTCGCCCGATAGCGATCAGTGACTGGGTCAGCTGGAACCCGCTGTTGAAGGGGTCTGCCCAGGGATTTAGGAAGGTGGTCAGGCGTTCCATGCGATAGGGAGAAGAGACCGCCAGGCCAGTCAGCGTCAGGCCGGCCAGGCCGAGCACCCCGCTGAACTGCAGCAGGCGCACGCCTGCGATGAAGATCATGCCCATGGCGGTCGCCAGCAGCACGACGGTAGCGCCGAAGTCCGGCTCGAGCAGCAACAGCAGCGAGGCCAGCACCAGCAGACCCAGCGGTTTGATGAAACCGGAGATATGCGTGCGTACCTCTTCGCAGTGACGTGCCAGGTAGCTGGCCAGGTAAATCAGGATCATCAGCTTGGCCGGCTCCGAAACCTGCAGGCGGAACAGCCCGGTGTTGATCCAGCGCACGCTGCCGTTGACCTCGTGACCGACCCCGGGAATGAGCACGGCGACCAGCAGCGCAAACCCGCCTACCAGCAGTACCAGGCTGCCTTGTTGCAGCCATTTCAGCTGCAAACGGTAGACGGTCACGCCGGCCAGCGCGCCCATGCAGATATAGATGCCCTGGCGGATGGCATAGTAGAACGGCTGCCCCAGTTCACGCTCGGCCAGGCTGATCGATGCAGAGGCCACCATGACCAGCCCCAGTGCCGTCAGGGCCAGGGCGGCGCCAAGCAGCCAGTAATCCAGGCGCGGCATGCGCGCGGCGCTGGCGCTATTTATACTGGCCTGGCGTGCAGCGGCGGAACTCATGCGATCTGCTTCCGCATCGCCCTGACGAAGTGCTCGCCACGCTCCTCGAAGTTGCGATACATATCGGTACTGGCACACGCCGGGGACAACAGCACGCTGTCACCGGGCTGCGCCAGCCCCGCAGCCAGCGCCACGGCCTGGGTCATGTCCGTGGCCAGCGTGACCGGCACATGGCCCTGCAGCACGGCCTGCAGCCGCTTGGCGTCCTTGCCGATCAGCACCGCCGCGCGGCCCTTGGCCTGAAGCGCCGCTGCCAGCGGTTCCAGGTCGGCCCCCTTGGCATCGCCGCCGGCGATCAGTACGACGGCACCCTTCGCACTGTCGATGGCCGCCAGCGTGGCGCCCACGTTGGTGCCCTTGGAGTCGTTGTACCAGCGAATGCCGTCATGCTCGGCGACCAGCTGCATGCGGTGCGGCAGCCCGCGAAACTCGTTGATCGCCTCGATCATGGCATCCTCGGCCAGGCCGATGGCATCACCCAGGGCCAGTGCGGCCAGCACATTCACCACGTTGTGGTAGCCCGCCAAGCGGATCGCGGACACCGGCATGATGCGTGCGTCGCCCCGCGCCAGCCACTGGGTGCCCTGGTAATCACGCACACCGAACTCGCCGGCGGCCGGTTCGCCGCGGCTGAAGCGCAGCTGTCGCCGTCCCGTATCTGCCAGTGCGGAGGCCAGTGGATCATCGGCGTTCACTACCTGCACAGCCGCGTTGCGATAAATGATCTGCTTGGCACCTGCATAGGCCCCGAGGTCGGGGTAACGGTCCATGTGGTCCGCACTGATATTGAGCACCACCGATGCCGCGGGCCTGAGTGAGCACGTGGTCTCCAGCTGGAAGCTGGAGAGTTCGAGCACGTACAGGTCAGGCTCGCTGTCCGTGATCAGGTCGAGTGCCGGCACACCGATATTGCCACCGGTGCGCACCATCATGCCGGCACGCTGCGCCATCGCACTCAGTAAGGTCGTTACCGTGCTTTTTCCGTTCGAACCCGTAATGGCCACCACCGGGGCGCGCGCGACCTGGGCAAACAGTTCGATATCGCCGATGACCGGAACACCCCGCGCGGCGGCCGCGGCGATCAGCGGTTCCTGTATCGACACACCCGGGCTGACAACAATGCGTTCGGCCCGCTCAAAGGCCTGTTCCTCGAAGCTGCCCAGGAACATGGCGACATCGACCGGCAGCTCCTTGCGCAGGTCTTCCAGGCCCGGTGGCTTTGCGCGGCTGTCGACAACAGCGACCGGCACCTGGTGGCGCGACAGATAGCGCGCCACCGACAGGCCGGTCTTGCCGAGCCCGACCACCAGCGTCCTGCGCGCATTGTCGATCATGTCTTTCATTTGCGAAACCGGAACTGCCATCGAATCCCCGAATTGCCCCCAGTCAATTTCCAACTGCACCGCAGCCGATCAGGCCATGACGGCGGTGCCCATGCCTTCAACGTATCTTCAGCGTCGCCAGTCCCACCAGCACCAGGATCACCGTGATGATCCAGAAGCGCACAATGACCCTGGGCTCCGGCCACCCCTTCAGTTCAAAATGGTGATGCAGGGGCGCCATGCGAAATATCCGGCGCCCGGTCAGCTTGTACGAGGCCACCTGCAGGATGACCGACACAGTCTCCATCACGAAGACCCCGCCCATGACCAGGAACACCAGCTCCTGGCGCACCAGCACGGCGACAATGCCCAGCGCCGCCCCCAGGGCCAGAGCGCCCACATCACCCATGAAGACCATGGCCGGATAGGCGTTGAACCAGAGAAACCCCAGCCCGGCACCGACCAGGGCCCCGCAAAAGACCACGACCTCGCTGGCATCGCGGATATAGGGAATACCCAGGTAAACGGCAAACTTCACATTGCCGGTGGCGTAGGCGAAGATTCCCAGCGCACCGGCAATCAGCACGGTCGGCAGTATCGCCAGACCGTCCAGGCCGTCGGTCAGATTCACGGCATTGCTCGACCCGACGATCACGAAATAGGTCAGCGCGACATACAGCCAGCCGAGATTGATGGCAACCTCCTTGAAGAAGGGCACGATCAGGGTGGTTTCTGCCGGCGTCACTGCCGTCAGGTAGAGAAACAGCGCCACCCCGAGTCCGACCAGCGACTGCCAGAACAGCTTCATCCGGGCCGACAGGCCGTCGGAATTCTTCAGCACCAGCTTGCGGTAGTCATCGACCCAGCCGATGCCGCCGAACAACAGGGTGACCAGCAGCACTACCCAGATATAGCGGTTGGAAAGATCCGCCCACAGCAGGGTAGCGATGGCCACGGCAACCAGAATCAGCGCACCGCCCATGGTCGGCGTACCGGCCTTGACCAGGTGCGATTCCGGCCCGTCGTTGCGCACCGGCTGACCGATCTGGTAATGCCCGAGACGGCGGATCATTCCCGGCCCGACGACAAACGAAATCAACAGGGCCGTCAAAACCCCGAAGATGGCGCGCAGGGTCAGGTACTGGAAGACATTGAAGCCGCTGTGGTACTGGCTGAGGTATTCCGCAAGGTAGACCAGCATGACTAGTGTCGCACCTCGGGCTGGCCGGATGTGTTCCGGACACTGGCTCCCAGGGCCTCGACGACCCGCTCCATGCGCATGCGCCGCGAGCCCTTCACCAGGATAGTCAGATCAGCACGGCGCAACCCGTCCAGCGCTGCCAGCAGCGCCTCCAGCGTGTCGAAGGCCATGCCCTGGTCACCGAAGGCGGCTACGGCTTGCTGCGCCAGCTCGCCCAGGCCGAACACCCGGTCGATACCTGCACGGCGCGCCTGGCGACCGGCCTCGCGATGCAATGCGGCCGCCTGCGTCCCCAGTTCACCCATGTCACCCAGCACCAGCCAGGTCTCCCCCGGCGCCATGGCCAGCACGTCGAACGCAACCGACAATGACTCGGGGTTGGCGTTGTAGGCGTCATCGATCAGCGTCACTCCGTCAGGCAGCCGGTGGATGCTGAAGCGCCCGGCGACCGGTGTGAGTGACTCCAGTCCCTGGCGCACCGTTTCCAGATCGGCGCCGGCAGCCAGTGCGGCGGCCGTGGCCGCCAGCGCGTTCATGACGTTATGCCGGCCAGGAACCGGCAGCTGTAATTCAACCTCGCCCCTGGGGGTCTTCAACACCACCCGGCTGCCACTGACATCGCCATCCCAGCCGGCCTGTACCGCCGCCGGCTGTTCCAGCCCGAAATCGATGATCCGCGCGCCACCCGCCAGCTCACGCCACAGCGGGGCAAAGCAGTCATCGGCATTGATCACCGCGGTATCCCCTGCAACCAGACGGGCAAACACCTCGCCCTTGGCCCGTGCCACACCTTCCAGGTCGCCAAACCCCTCGAGGTGCGCCGGGCCCGCATTGGTGACCACCGCAATCGTGGGCCGGGCAATCCGCGCCAGGTAATCGATCTCGCCCGGGTTGTTGGCACCCATCTCGATCACCGCGAAGCGGTCATCCGCCGACAGGCGCGCCAGGGTCAGGGGCAGCCCGATATCGTTGTTGAGGTTGCCCCGGGTCGCCAGGGTGCGACCTGTACGGGAAAGGATCGCATCGGTCATGGCACGCACCGTGGTCTTGCCGTTGCTGCCGGTGATCCCCACGACCGGCAGCGTGAAACGACTACGCCAGTTGGCCGCCAGCCGACCGAGTGCCAGCCGGGTATCATCAACCTCAAGCAACGGCAACGAGGTTTCCCGCAAGCGGCTGACGGCCGCGGCGGCCGCGCCCTGCGCACGCGCCGCCTCGAGGTAGTCGTGACCGTCGAAGTTCGGCCCCTGCAGCGCCACAAACAAATTGCCTTGCTGGAGCTGGCGGCTGTCGGTGCTGATGCCGTGAAAGAAAACGTCGTCGCAGACACAGCGGCCATTGAGCACCTGCGCGGCCTCCGAAAGCTGCATCGCCATCATCGCGCCCATTCCCGCTGCAATGCCATGACACGCTCACGGTCGCTGAAAGGTATCGATTTGTTGCCCCTGATTTGCACCGTTTCATGACCCTTACCGGCGATCAGCACGATGTCGTCCGGACCGGCCTCTTCCAGTGCGCTGTTGATGGCAACGGCCCGGTCGTGCTCGATGCGCACTCGCTCGGGATATGCAAGACCGGTGCAGATATCGGCCATGATGCGCTCCGGGTTCTCGGTGCGCGGATTGTCATCCGTAAGCACGATCCGGTCTGCACGCCGCTCCGCGACCGCCGCCATCAGCGGCCGCTTGCCGCGGTCACGATCACCGCCGGCGCCGAACACACACCATAATTTCCCCGCGCAATGCACGCGCAGGGACTTCAGCACTTCATCCAGAGCGCCTGAGGTATGCGCGTAATCAACCACGGCCAGGGGCCTGCCGGTTCCCATTTCGAAACGCTCCATGCGACCCGGCACGGTGCGCGTGCGCGCCAGGCGCAGCAACGCCTCTTCAAACGGGAGCCCGGCCACGCACAGGCTGGCCAGGGAGGCCAGCAGGTTACAGGCGTTGAAACGTCCCAGCAGCGAACTCTCCAGCACGCCACCCCCCCAGGGGGTGTGCACCTCGACGGAAATACCGCTGAGGTCCAGCTTCAGGTTGCGCCCGATAACCCACTGCGCCGGGTAACGGGTCCGGTACGGTTCGCCTTCGAGACGGTAGGCGATCGGTGCCACGCCCGGCGGTATGTCATCAAGCAGGGTGCGCCCGAAGGCATCATCGGCATTGATGACGGCATAGCGCAGCCCGCTGCTGTGAAACAACTTGCGCTTTGCATAGGCATAGGATTCCACGTCACCGTGATAGTCGAGGTGATCGCGCGACAGGTTGGTCAGCAGCGCCACATCGAAATCCACCCCGCTCACCCGCGCCTGGTCCATGGCATGCGAGGAGACCTCGGCCACCACGCAGCGCGCACCCTGAAGCTGCATGGCGTACAGGGTCTGCTGCACGGTCAGCGCGTCCGGCGTGGTATGGGTACCGGTACTCAGTTCACTGTACAGGCCGTAGCCCAGGGTGCCGATCACGCCACAACGACGGTCACTGCTGTCCAGCGCCTGGGCGATGTAATGACTGCAGGAGGTCTTGCCGTCCGTGCCGGTGACACCGATCACGAACAGGCCGTGCGAGGGGTAGCCATAGAAGCGATCGGCGATCTGGCCGACCAGCCGGCTGAGCCCGCGAACGGTAATGACAGGCACCGGCAACAGGGCCGCCAGTTCGGCCAGTCCGGGCTCATTGGCCGCCGGCTCCCAGGCAACGGCGGCCGCGCCCAGGGCAATGGCCTGGCGCGCGTGGTGCAGGCCATGGGTCCTGCTGCCGGCCACGGCCAGAAACAGGTCACCCGACTGCACCTTGCGACTGTCGAGCGCAAGACCTGAAATCGCCACTTCCCGCCTGATTGAGGCCTCGGTCAGGCCATGCAACAGGCCCGACAAGGTATGGTCTGACCTAAGTGCCTTTGCTGTCATCATGCCGGTTCTCCTGAGTTCTCGTTACGGGTTTCCAGAAGCGGATAATTATCCGGTGGTATCGCCATCAGGCGCAGCGCACCCGACATCACCCTCGAAAACACCGGCGCTGCCACCTGACCACCGTAATACTTGCCATTGTCAGGCTGGTTGACCATCACGACCATGACCAGGCGCGGGTCGCTGGCTGGTGCCATGCCGGCAAATACCGCGAGGTACTTGTCTTCCGCATAACCGCCGGCAATCGACTTGCGCACGGTGCCGGTCTTGCCCGCCACCCGGTAGCCGGCCACGCGCGCGGCCTGGGCGGTGCCATCGGGACCGGTGACGTCTTCCAGCATAGTCATCAGCTGCTGCGCCACACGCGCGGCCAGGACCCGTTCACCACGCGGTGCGGCATCCTGACGCAGGAAGCTGACAGGCCGCTTGATCCCCTTACCTGCCAGGACCGCGTAGGCCTGGGCGAGCTGCAACGGGGTTACCGAAATTCCGTAACCGAATGCCAGGGTCGCCGTCTCGATCGGGTTCCAGTTGCGGTAACCCACCAGCAGCCCGGAGGCCTCGCCCGGGAATCCGCTCTCAGACTGGATACCGAAACCGACATTCGACAGCAGCGACCAGATACGCTCGGCAGGCAGCGACTGGGCAATCTTGGTAATGCCTACATTGCTGGACTTGCGAATGACCCCGGAGACATCCAGCATCCCGTAATTGTGCACATCCTTGACAGTATTCACGCCGACACGCAGCCAGCCGGGTCCCGTATCAATCGGCGTGTCCGGCCGGTAGCGCTCACTCTCCAGGGCAGTGGCGACGATAAACGGCTTTATCGTCGAGCCCGGCTCGAACACATCTGTGAGTGCGCGGTTGCGCAGGTGCTGACGCCGCAGCTTGTGCCGGTTGTTGGGGTTGTAGGACGGCTGGTTGACCATGGCCAGCACTTCGCCGGTCTCGACATCCAGCACCACCGCCGATGCCGACTGCGCCTTGTGCTCCTGCATGGCCGCTTTCAGTTCGCGGTAGGCCAGGTACTGGATGCGGCGGTCGATACTCAATACCAGATCCTTGCCGGGGCGCGGACGGCGGATGCTCTCCACATCCTCGACCGCATGACGCCGGCCGTCCTTGATCACCCGCTTGGCACCCGGCTCGCCACGCAGCCACTCCCCGTAGGCCAGCTCCAGCCCTTCCTGACCGACATCATCGATATTGGTGAACCCGATCACGTGCGCGGCCACCTCTCCGGCCGGGTAGTAACGCTTGTATTCCTTCTGTGTGTACACGCCCTGGATGTCCAGCATCCCGACCTGCGTGGCCAGCGAGGGACTGATATGACGGCGCAGGTAAATAAACTCGCGCGCCGCATTCCGGGCCAGCAACTGCTGCACGTGGTCACGGTCGAGTGACAGCAGGCGTGACAGCGTGGAGATACTTTCCTGGACACTCTCCAGTTCCTGCGGGTTTACCCAGACAGATTCGACCGGGGTACTGACCGCCAGCGGCTCGTTGTTACGGTCCAGTATCATGCCGCGATGCGCCGGCAGTTCTACCACGCGCAGGTGCCGTGCCTGCCCCTGGGTCTGCAGAAAGTCCTTGTCCAGCACTTGCAGATTGACGGCACGCCATACCAGCATCAGCAGTGCCAGCAGCATTGTCAGGATCACCAGCATGCGTCGGCCCGGCTGCACTGAAAATGTCATGTTCCCGTTCATGGCCTGACGATTACGAAGGTTTCCGGCGCCGGATTGATCATACCCAGCCGGGTGCGTGCCGCCTGCTCCACTTGCCCGTGGGTTGTCAGGGTGCTTTGTTCCAGCTGCAACTGGCCCCACTCGACATCCATGCGGTCTTTCTCATAGCTCAGGGCCTGCAACTCGACGAACAGCAGTCGGTTCTGGTGCCGGGCATACACCACCCCCACGGATGACAGAATAATGGCCAGCAACAGGACCAGCGTTGTTGTCGGCTTCACGCTCATTGCAGGCGCTCCGCCAGCCTCAAGACCGCGCTGCGGGCACGCGGGTTGCGGGCCAGCTCGTCTGCACCTGCACGGATGGCCTTGCCAACCGGGCGCAGGCGCGGCTTGTGGCTAAGACCTGCCAGCGGGAAATCCGGTGGCAGCGGGTCACCCTGGTACTCGCGGCGGATGAAACGTTTCACCATGCGGTCCTCGAGAGAGTGAAAGCTGATCACCGCCAGCCGTCCGTGGGCTGCCAGGACATCGGGCAGCTGTTCGAGCACCGACTTCAGGTCATCGAGTTCATGGTTGATGTGGATGCGCAGCGCCTGGAAGGTCCGGGTGGCGGGATGCTTGTTCTTTTCGCGCACCGGCACGGCCGCCGCGACCAGTTCCGCCAGCTGCCGCGTGGTCTCGATGGGAGTGGTTGTGCGCGCCCTAATCAGGGCGCGCGCAATGCGTCGGGCAAAGCGTTCCTCGCCATAGATCTTGAGCACATCGCAGATAGCGGACTCGCTGGCCTGCGCTAACCACTGGGCCGCACTGATACCCGCACCGGGATCCATGCGCATATCGAGGGGACCATCGTCCGAGAAGCTGAACCCACGTGAAGGGTCATCGAGTTGCGGCGAGGAAACGCCGAGATCCAGTAACAGGCCGTTGATCTTTCCTTGCAGTCGTCGTTGTTCAACCAGATGACTCAGCATCGTGAACGTACCCTGTTCTATCTCGAATCGTTGATCGCTACCGTATTGTTCTTCGGCCGACTGCACGGCCTCGGGGTCCTTGTCTATCGCCAGCAACCTGCCCCCCGGTCCAAGCCTGCCGAGAATGGCCCCCGCATGTCCGCCACGACCAAAGGTTCCATCCACGTACACACCGTCCGGCCGAATATCGAGGCCTTCCAGTACTTCATCGAGGAGTACCGGCTGGTGTGAGTAATCCGTTACCATGAATCAGAGCGTCAACGACTCTAGTGAGCCCGGCAGTTCACCGGTATCATGTTCCCCTGACACCCATTCACCACAGTTCTGTTCCCAGGACTGTTCATTCCAGATTTCAAATTTGTTCCCAAGACCGGCGAGCACGACACGCTTATCCAGATTGGCGAATTCACGCAAGCGCGGCGGAATCAGGATCCGGCCGCTCTTGTCGATCTCGAGTTCGGTGGCATGGCCCAGCAACATGCGCTGCAAGGTCCGGGTGCGCTTGTCCTGGTTTGGAAGGCGGACGAGTTTGCGTTCGATCTCGTCCCAGTCAGGGTAGGGGTACAGCAGCAGGCAGCAGTCGTCGTGTACGGTCAGTACCACGCGCCCTTCACAGCGCTCCTCGAGCACAGCCCGGTAGCGGGTGGGGAAGGCCAGCCGCCCCTTTACGTCCAGATTGACTGCGCTGCCACCACGGAACACATTTGCCCCCTAAGCTCCCCAAATCCCCATTTATTACCACTGCTTCCCACTTTGCGACACTATAGGGAGCGAGCCGCGCTTCTGTCAAGCAATAAAACAAAAGAATCTCCTTTTTGGGCAGTCACTTAGCTCATATTCTGAATTCAGGGCGGCAACTACTTGAACATATAAATTGTAAATCAAAAACTTGTCGAACTTATCTACAGTAATTTGCGAACTCGAAAAATATTTCCACCACATTCAGACCGCCTGCCGACCTGGATTTGCCCCGACCCGGGCATTATAACCGGAGAAAGAACCCAATATATTGGGTTAATCTGAGCAGCTGGAACCTAGATGAAGGGGTACGCTGCTTCTGCAGCACGGACCGTTAGCCGCCGACAGCGGCTATAAAAAAAGGCCTGCTGGGCAGGCCTTGGTTCAAGCACGAATACTTTGCTAGAGCGTCAGAACGGGATGTCATCATCAAAGGCATCCGCTGCGCCACTGCTTGCGGCTGCCGGCTGTGCGGCTGCGGGCGCCGGTTCACCGGCATAGCCGGCACTGCCGCCCCGGCTTCCCAGCATCTGCATCTCATTGGCAATGATCTCCGTGGTATAACGGTCATTGCCGTTCTTGTCCTGCCACTTGCGGGTCTGCAGCCTGCCCTCCACGTAGACCTGTGACCCCTTCTTCAGGTATTCACCCGCGATCTCGGCCAGGCGGCTGTAGAACACGATATTGTGCCATTCGGTGCGTTCCTGCTTCTCACCGCTCTGCTTGTCCTTCCAGGAATCCGTCGTCGCCAACGTGACATTGGCAACTGCATTGCCGCTCGGCATGTAGCGGACTTCCGGGTCCTTGCCCAGATTACCTACCAGAATTACCTTGTTTACTCCTCGTGCCATTGTGCTCTCCTGTTTTAGATATCCATTCACTTTCCCTGTGGTCTGCACCCCGCTATCGGGAACGATCAGCGCCGGTGTCTCCGGCCCCTATTCTATGCGAAGGGCGGCGGTCGATCTATGCAATCCTGCCGACCCGCCTCAGGGCAGGGCGGCCTCGTCGAACAGCTGCTTGTCCACCTTGAGATAGGCCACGCCCTCTTCCAGGACGACGACCGCCTCGGCCACCCCGACCACCCTGGTCAGTTCCCGCGCGATGCGCTCGGCGTCGGCTGTGTCCAGCGCAACAATTTTGTGGATATAGTTGGCCAGCTTGCGCGGCGGGCGCATCGGCAGTGCCATGGCAAGCCAGAGCAGCAGCGTCAGCGCGGCCGCGGCAAACACCACCTGCAGCCCGAACCACCCCTGTACCAGCCCACCCAGCGCACCACCGAGAAAGGCCCCAAAGAACTGGGAACTGGAATAGAAACCCATCGCGGTCCCGCGGCAGTCGACCGGTGCGACGCGCGAGATCATTGAAGGCAGCATGGCCTCCAGCAGGTTGAAGGCGGCAAAAAACACGAATAACAGGGCGACCACCGTGACCAGCGTGAGCGGCAGCAGGTACAGGCCGGCCTGCGCCAGCACCAGCACAGTCACCGCACCCAGGAATACCGGCTTCACCCGCCCCTTGCGCTCTGCCTGGATAATAAAGGGCACCATGGCCAGTACCGAGGCCAGCAGGACCGGCAAATAGACACCCCAGTGTTTCTCTGCCGCAAGACCCACCTCGTCACGCAGCACCAGCGGCATGACCACGAAGGTCGCGGTCAGCACCATGTGCAGCACCAGGATACCGAAGTCCAGCCGCAGCAACTCGGGGTTGCGCAGCACCCGGCCGAACTGCGCGGGTACCGCCTCCGCCTCCCGGTGCACGTGGAGGGCCGCCGGCCTGGGCACGATGAAGGCCACGATCCCCACGCCGCCCAGTGCCAGCACGGCGGTAATCCAGAAAATCCCCGGCACCCCGACCCAGCCATTCAGCAGCGGCCCCAGGATCAGGGCCGCGGCGAACGACAAGCCGATACTCATCCCGATCATGGCCATGGCCTTGATGCGGTGGTGTTCGCTTGTCAGGTCGGCGGTCAGCGCCATCACGGCGGCGGCTATGGCACCCGACCCCTGCAGGGCACGGCCCAGGATCACGACGTAAATGGATTCCGCCTGGGCAGCCACCACGCTGCCAAAGGCAAACACCAGCAGGCCACCGATGATGACGGGTTTGCGACCGATGCGGTCGGAAAGCAGACCGGCGGGGATCTGCAACAGCGCCTGGGTGATGCCGTAGGCACCGATGGCCAGTCCGGTCAGCGCCGGGGTCACGCCCTCCAACTCCCCGGCGTACAGGGCGAACACCGGCAGGATCATGAATAACCCCAGCATGCGCAAGGCATATACGCTGGACAGGGAAAACGTCGCCCGCAGTTCGGTACGGCTCATGCCGGCCACTGTCCCGGAGTCCTGACTCACTTTGTTGAAACCTCTTTGGCTGTGACCGTGAAAACGCCGTATATTAACAGGTTGCTGTTTTCGCCGGAAACCAAATGGACACCATACAAATCAGGGGTGCACGGACCCATAACCTGCAGAATGTCGACCTGGACCTGCCGCGTGACAAATTGATCGTCATCACCGGCCTGTCCGGCTCCGGGAAATCCTCACTGGCCTTCGACACCATCTATGCCGAGGGTCAGCGCCGCTATGTCGAGTCGCTCTCGGCCTATGCGCGCCAGTTCCTTTCCATGATGGAAAAACCGGATGTCGATCATATCGAGGGGCTGTCACCGGCGATCTCGATCGAACAGAAATCGACCTCGCATAATCCGCGCTCCACCGTAGGCACCATCACGGAGATCTACGACTACCTGCGCCTGTTGTTCGCGCGCGTCGGCACGCCGCACTGCCCCGAGCACGGCACCGTGCTGGAGGCCCAGACCGTGAGCCAGATGGTGGACCACGTGCTCGAGCTGCCGGAGGGTGCGCGCCTGATGCTGCTGGCCCCGGTGGTGCAGGCGCGCAAGGGCGAACACCACCAGGTGCTGGAGGAACTGCGCGCCCAGGGCTTTGTCCGTGCGCGCATCGACACCGAAGTCGTGGAACTCGACCAGCCACCGAAACTCGACCTGCGCCGCAAGCATGTCATCGAGGCTGTGGTCGACCGCTTCAAGGTCCGGCCCGGCATCCAGCAACGCCTGGCCGAGTCCTTCGAGACCGCGCTGCAGCTGTCGGAAGGACTGGTGCGCGTCGCCTGGATGGACAAGCCAGACAAACAGGAACTGGTCTTCTCGGCAAAGTTTGCCTGCCCGGAATGCGGCTATTCCCTGACCGAACTGGAGCCCCGGCTGTTTTCCTTCAACAACCCGGTGGGCGCCTGCCCGGAATGCGACGGCCTCGGCGTGCGCCAGTTCTTCGATGCCGAGCGCGTGGTTGCCCACCCGGAACTCAGCCTCGCCGGCGGCGCGGTACGTGGCTGGGACCGGCGCAACGCCTACTACTTCCAGCTGATCACCTCACTGGCCGAACATTACAGCTTCGATATCGATACCCCCTTCGCCCAACTGTCCGCGGACATCCAGCAAGTCCTGCTGTATGGCAGCGGGGGCAAGGTCATCCGCTTCCGTTATCTCAACGAGCGCCGCGGCAGCGTGGAGCGCAGCCATCCCTTCGAGGGCATCATCTCGAACATGCAGCGCCGCTATCGCGAGACCGAATCGAACGTGGTACGCGAGGAACTGGCGCGTTACCTCGGCACCCAGCCCTGCCCTGACTGCGGCGGCATGCGCCTCAACCGGGCGGCCTGCCACGTCACCGTATCCGGCAAATCGTTGCCCGCTATGACCGCCCTGCCGGTCGGCAGCAGCCAGGAGTTTTTCAGGGGGCTGCACCTCAAGGGACAACGCGGCGAGATCGCCGACAAGATCCTCAAGGAGATCCACCAGCGCCTGGATTTCCTGGTCAATGTCGGCCTGGACTATCTGTCCCTGGACCGCAGCGCGGAAACCCTGTCAGGGGGAGAGGCACAACGTATCCGGCTCGCCAGCCAGATCGGTGCCGGCCTGGTCGGTGTCATGTACGTACTGGACGAACCCTCCATCGGCCTGCACCAGCGCGACAACAAACGCCTGCTGAACACCCTCACCCACCTGCGCGACCTGGGCAATACCGTCATCGTGATCGAGCATGACGAGGAGGCCATTCACAGCGCAGACCACGTGGTCGATATCGGGCCCGGCGCCGGCGTACACGGCGGACGCATCGTCTCCCAGGGCCGGCCCGACGAGATCATCGCCGACGAGAACTCGCTCACCGGCCAGTACCTGTCGGGCAAGAAGTCCATCAAGATACCCGAGCACATCTGCAGCCCCGATCCCGAGCGCATGCTGGTCATCGAGGGCGCTACCGGCAATAACCTGAACGCGGTCACCGCAGAGTTCCCGGTCGGCCTGATGACCTGCGTGACCGGGGTCTCCGGCTCCGGCAAGTCGACCCTGGTGAATGACACGCTCTACCCGCGCGCGGCGCAGGTCCTCAACCGGGCCTCCGAGTCCGGTACACCCTGCAAGGACATCCGGGGACTGGAGCACTTCGACAAGATCGTGGACATCGACCAGAGCCCGATCGGTCGCACCCCGCGCTCCAATCCGGCGACCTACACCGGCCTGTTCACACCGATCCGCGAACTGTTCGCCGCCACCCAGGAGGCGCGGTCTCGTGGCTACAAGCCGGGGCGCTTCAGCTTCAACGTCAAGGGCGGCCGCTGCGAGGCCTGCCAGGGGGACGGGGTACTGAAGGTCGAGATGCACTTCCTGCCCGACATCTACGTGCCCTGCGACGTGTGCAAGGGGCGGCGCTACAACCGGGAAACGCTGGATGTGCGCTACAAGGGCAAGAACATCCACGCGGTTCTGGAGATGACGGTGGAAGACGCCCTGCCGTTTTTCAGCGCCATCCCGGTGGTGGCACGCAAGTTACAGACACTGATCGATGTCGGCCTGACCTATATCAAGCTCGGGCAGAACGCGACGACCCTGTCAGGGGGCGAGGCGCAACGGGTGAAACTCGCGCGTGAACTGTCCAAGCGCGACACCGGCAAGACCCTCTACATCCTCGACGAACCGACCACCGGCCTGCACTTTCACGACATTGCCCAGCTGCTGGCGGTATTGCACCGCCTGCGTGACCACGGCAACACCATCATCGTCATCGAACACAACCTGGATGTCATCAAGACCGCGGACTGGATTATCGACCTGGGACCGGAGGGCGGCATCCGCGGCGGCAACATCGTCGCCACCGGTACGCCCGCCGACATCGCCCGCAGCGAGCAGTCGCACACCGGGCAGTTCCTCAAGAACGCCCTGAAACCGCGCCGCAGGAATAGACGCGCCACGGGCTAAGCTGATGCCTGCAGCGGGAGTCAGCCGGACGGGTGTCGCAGCAGGATCGGCATACCGGTCCGGGCCCCGATCACCTCACTGGCCCGTCCCCGGTTCACGGCGATCTCCGCCAGCCCGCTGGAGTTTGCGTACCAGAACGCCTCACCCGCGGGCATAGCGGAAAAGGTACGTGCCGCGTGCAGCAGATGGCCGTTGATTTCCAGCAGCGCGTCCGGTTCAAGCGCCGTGGCGCGCACCCCGCTGACGGCATTGCCGAAATGATCGATATACACCACCTGGAACAGCTCGTCCGGCCAGTCGGTCTGCGGGTAGCGCCCTGGCGCCACGACCTCGGCGTCGAGCGCCCCCTCACGTGCCAGGCGCGCGGCCACCGGCGCAAATACATCACGGCCGTGAAAACTGCTCGAGACCCCCTGTGCCCGCGGCAAGCGCCAGCACGCCAGTTCGCGGGCGCGCCGGGCCAGCAGCTCGAACAGGCCCTCATCCGGGCCCACAAACCAGCGCCCGTCTGCCATGAGCACCGCCCCGGGGCGGTCACCGCCGACACCCGGGTCGACCACGCAGAGAAATACCGTCCCCGGCGGGAAACCGGCCGCATAGGCCGGCAGCAGGTAGGCGGCCGCCTGGATGTCAAAGGCCGGCAGGTCGGAAAACAGCCTGATGACCGGCACCCCGGGTGCCTGCTGTTGTAACACGGCCTCCAGCTGGCCGATGTAGGGCCCTTCCAGACCGAAGTCGGTGAACAGTACGATCATGACCGGGCCTTCACTGGACAGTCGGTATCAGTTATTGCGGGCCCCTTGTTCACTTTTCGATCACCCGGAAAAGTATAGCAGGCGGCAGGCTAGCAGCCACGGCGGGCGCAAGCCGTCCGCAACCCCGGTCTCGCGGGCGCGATCCCGTCACAGTCAATAAAAAACCGGGCAAGGCCCGGTTTTTACTGGCTTAGCGCGTGCACGCCCGCTGTCAGCCCAGCCCCAGATCGACCTCACCAGCCTCGTCCTGCGGGCGGTCAACCAGCTCGACGTAGGCCATGGGCGCATTGTCACCGGCACGGAAACCGGTCTTGAGGATGCGCAGGTAACCGCCGGGGCGGTCCTTGTATCGCGGACCCAGCTCGTTGAACAGCTTGGTGACCGTGTCGCGGTCACGCAGCCGGCTGAAGGCGACACGGCGCTTGTGCACGGTATCGTTCCTGGCCATGGTGATCAGCGGTTCGGCCACGCGCCGCAGCTCCTTGGCCTTGGGCAGGGTGGTCTTGATCACTTCATGCTGGAGCAACGAAACGGTCATGTTCTGGAACATGGCCTTGCGATGAGAACTGTTACGGTTTAATTGCCGTCCTGACTTGCGATGACGCATTGTTCTAACTACCTGTTAACTGGGTCGAGTTGACCGCTTCATTTGCTTTCAGTCCGGGTGGCGGCCAGTTTTCCAGGCGCATACCCAGGGAAAGGCCCTTGGTGGCAAGCACGTCCTTGATCTCTGTCAGTGACTTCTTGCCCAGATTCGGTGTCTTCAGAAGTTCAACCTCGGTGCGTTGAATCAGGTCACCGATAAAATAAATGCTCTCGGCCTTGAGACAGTTGGCGGAACGCACGGTCAGCTCAAGGTCATCCACCGGACGCAGCAGGATCGGATCGATGTCGGTTTCCATTGTCTGCGGCTTGTCTTCGGCCCGGGCCTTGAGATCGACAAATGCCGAAAGCTGGTCCTGCAGAATGGTTGCCGCATGCCGGATCGCCTCTTCCGGATCGACGGTGCCATTGGTCTCGATATCGATAATCAGCTTGTCGAGATCGGTACGCTGCTCGACACGGGCACGGTCCACAGTATAGGAAACGCGGTTGACCGGACTGAATGACGCGTCCAGCTGCAGGTTCCCGATACTGACAGTCTCGCTCTCCTCGCTCCGGCGCGCGGTGGCCGGCTGATAGCCGCGGCCCTTGGCGACCTTCAGGGTCATGGAAAGCTCGCCGGCCTTGGTCAGGTTGGCAATGATGTGATCCGGGTTCACGATCTCGATGTCATGATCGACGCTGATGTCTCCGGCAGTCACCGCGCCCGGTCCCTTCTTGCTCAACGTCAGGGTTGCCTCGTCACGGTTGTGCATGCGCAGCGCAACCTTCTTGAGATTGAGCAGGATGTCGATGACGTCCTCCTGGACACCTTCGATGGTCGAGTATTCATGCAGAACACCGTCGATATGCACTTCGGTAACCGCGGCACCCGGCATAGAGGACAGCAGGATGCGCCGCAGCGCATTACCCAGGGTTTGACCGAAACCACGCTCCAACGGCTCCAGCGTGACCTTGGCATGTTTATCATTTGCGGCATGAACATCGACGATGCGCGGTTTCAGGAATTCACTGACACTTCCAAGCATGGATAATTCCTCAGTTACTTATTTCGAGTACAGTTCGACAACCAGGTGTTCGTTTATATCGGCCGGCAACTCGCTGCGTTCCGGACGTGACTTGTAGACGCCTTCCATTTTCTTGATGTCCACGTCTATCCAGTCCGCCATGCCCCGCTGCTGGGCGAACTCCAGGGCAGACTGTACCCGCAGCTGGGAACGCGCCTTTTCGTTGATGCTGACAACATCACTCGGCTGCACCTGATAGGAAGGAATAGTGACCCGCTTGCCGTTCACGCTGACCGCATTATGCCGGACCAGCTGACGGCCCTCGCTGCGCGAGGACGAGAAGCCCATGCGGTAGACCACGTTGTCGAGGCGGCCTTCGAGCAGCTGCAGCAGGTTTTCGCCGGTCGATCCCTTGAGCCGTGCTGCTTGCGTGTAGTAGTTGCGGAACTGGCGTTCCAGCACGCCATAGATGCGCCGCAGCTTCTGCTTCTCGCGCAGCTGGGTGGCGTAATCAGACAGACGCTGGCGCCGCTGTCCGTGCTGGCCGGGCGGGAACGGACGGTTCTCGATCGCGCACCTTGCGGTAAAACATTTTTCGCCCTTGAGAAACAGCTTGCCGCCTTCACGGCGACACTGGCGACATTTGGATCCTGTGTACTTTGCCATGTTTGATTCCTGCGCTAGACGCGGCGCTTCTTGGGTGGACGACAGCCGTTATGCGGAATAGGCGTCACGTCGGTAATGTTGGTAATCTGGAAGCCGGCATTGTTGAGCGCCCGCACGGCGGACTCACGGCCCGGGCCCGGTCCCTTGACCTCGACCTCCAGATTCTTCATGCCGTATTCCTTGACAATCGCACCTGCCTTCTCGGCCGCAACCTGCGCTGCAAACGGTGTGCTCTTGCGCGAACCGCGAAAACCTGACCCGCCGGACGTGGTCCATGCAAGGGCATTACCCTGACGATCGGTGATCGTGATGATGGTGTTATTGAATGAAGCGTGAATGTGGGCAATCCCGTCTGAGACATCCCGCTTCACCTTCTTACGCGTACGTGTAGCCACCTTCGCCATGCTTCTGTACCTGGTTAACTGTTAATTAAATATGCTGAAATCGTTATTTGCGGATCGGCCGCCGCGGTCCCTTGCGGGTACGTGCGTTGGTACGCGTACGCTGGCCGCGCAGGGGCAGTCCACGCCGGTGCCGGATACCACGGTAGGAGCCCAGGTCCATCAAGCGCTTGATGTTCATGGAAATCGTGCGGCGCAGGTCGCCCTCGACGGTGTACTTGGCAACCTCGTTACGCACCGATTCGATCTCGGGATCGCTCAGGTCCTTGATTTTCATTTCCGGCTTGATACCGCAGTTTGCACAGATCGTGCGCGCAGTATTCCGGCCGATGCCATAGATCGCCGTCAGGGCAATCCCGGCATGTTTGTGTGTTGGAATGTTAATTCCGGCAATTCGTGCCATTTACTTCGTCTCCAGCATGGCGTGCGCCGCAGGCGCCGCGAAAGGGGCGTAAGGATAGCTTCTGGTCATCAGAAAATCAATTACAAACAACGGCCTGCGCCGCTGTCACGGGCACATCCCGCAACCGCGGATCGGCGTTGATATATTCCTGATTTTCAAGGCGTTGCATACTGCCCAAGGCGCTCAGCCCTGGCGCTGCTTGTGGCGGCCATCCTTGCAGATGACCCGCACCACACCCTTGCGCCGTATGACCTTGCAGTTACGGCAGATTCGCTTGACCGAAGCACGCACTTTCATGTCGATTACCTTCTCGATTGATTAATTATCCGGTCGCCTAACGCAACAGACCGGCACCGCCCTGGCCTTTCAGGTTGGCCTTCTTCATCAGGCCGCTGTACTGATGGGACACCAGATGCGCCTGGATCTGGGCCATGAAATCCATGACCACCACAACAATAATCAGCAACGAGGTGCCGCCAAAGTAGAACGGCACATTCCAGTACAGGATCAGGAACTCTGGCAGCAGACACACCAGCGTGATATAGACCGCGCCGGCCGTCGTCAGGCGCGTCATCACGCCATCGATGTACTTGGCAGTCTGGTCACCCGGACGTATGCCGGG
>Ga0224512_10000782_pt1 | contig 32602 bp, 34 predicted proteins | sample SF_May12_sed_USG_4_FD_169103 | JGI IMG/M metagenome (GOLD analysis project Ga0224512, IMG submission 169103) | Sediment microbial communities from San Francisco Bay, California, United States - SF_May12_sed_USGS_13 | ecosystem: Environmental > Aquatic > Marine > Sediment | place: USA... | reverse complement strand
GCGCGGTTGCCTGTCGTGTACCCCGAGATCGCCGGAGAGTGCCTCACCCAATGCCCAGGGTCCAGATCATCCACTGGAAGCCGACTGAGGCACAAAGCAGAGTGGCCTTCCTCCGAGACAACGGATACAACGCCAAGTGCGACGCCTATAGCCCGGCATCCTTCAGGCGATGGCGGGCAAACCCACCAGACGTATTCGTGATCGATCTCACGATGCTCCCATCGCATGGCCGCGACGTGGCCTTAGCCATCCGCCAGGCGAAGTCACTACGATTTGTGCCTCTCGTATTCGTCGATGGCAAGGTCGAAACGGTACGCCTTATTCAACGGCTGCTTCCAGACGCCATCTATACTCCGTGGCGTCAGGTGCGAAGCGCCCTACGACGAGGCCTCGCAAAGCCCCCGACCGATCCCATCGTGCCCTCCTCGACCCTCGCCGGCTACTCCGGCACGCCCCTGCCCAAGAAGCTAGGCATCAAGCCGGGCAGCGTCGTTGTGCTCGTTGACGCACCGCCTGCATTCGCCAAGACGTTGGGCATGCTACCTCCCGACGTGGCGCTCCGGGAAAATACACGCGGCAAGCGTGACCTCACTATTTGGTTCGTGAAGTCTCGGCGTGACCTCGAACGCCGCATGTCACGCATGGCCGCGCTTGGCGCGAACGCCATGTGGATCGCATGGCCGAAGAAAACCTCCGGGATCAAGAGTGACCTGAGTCAGACACTCGTGCGCCGCATCGGACTTGCCGCCGGGCTCGTAGACTACAAGGTGTGCGCTATCGACGACACGTGGTCCGGCCTCAAGTTCACCAAGCGTAAATGAGGCACCGTACAGCGCCGGAATCGGCGTTGCTATCCGTATCAGGCCACCTGCCGCTCCCGAAACACGCGCGGTGATGTAATTTCTCCCTATAGCGTACTCCAGCGACAGTTGGAACGATGGCCTCTTTTGAACAGGTGTGGGCGGTGAGAGAAATCTATATCGCGAGAAACATCGTCGAGGCGAAGCTGGTTTGTGAGATGCTGCTGGAGGAGGGCATCCGTGCAGTGGTGCGGGCCGACCCCATGCCCGTGACGACCAAGCCCTATCCTTCGGTCTTCATTGTGCACGATGCTGACGCAGATCGGGCCCGTGAGCTCATCGACGAGTATCAGGCAAAAGACGACCGCTAGTGGGCGCGGTGATGACCGACCGGGCGGCGCTAGCTTCATGCTTGAACCAGGGAGAAATCTGATGGAGCGCTTGGCAATGATGGTTCTCGCGATGCTGCTTCCTCCGATCACTGCGCTTTCCCAGGAAGACGGGGTCGGTATTGCCCGTTCGTATCGCGAGCGGCACGGAGCGCAGATCATTCGCGATTACGCGGACCTCCTCGCCATCCCGAACGTCGCGTCAGACTCGGTCGGCATATGGCGCAACGCCGAGTTTCTACGTGCTGCGCTTACCGGTCGCGGAGTGCGAGCGGAGCTCCTGACCCTTCCCGGCGCACCACCCGTCGTCTACGGAGAGATCAGCGTACCTGGAGCGTCCCGCACACTTGGGCTCTATGTCCACTATGACGGGCAACCGGTTGATCCGTCGCGCTGGCGCCATGCGCCGTGGACGCCCGTCTTGTACACCCGCGCCATGGATCGAGGAGGGAAGCTCCGTCCGATGCCGACCGACGGAGAGCAGATCGATCCTGAATGGCGCATCTATGCGCGGTCGGCAGGCGATGACAAGGTACCGCTCGGAGCATTGCTCCCAGTGTTGCGAGCGTTTCAGGAAGCGGGGGTAAGCCCAACTTCGAATGTGAAGTTCTTCTTCGAGGGTGAGGAGGAGGCCGGTTCTCGCCACCTTGGCCAATACTTCAAGACCTACGGCGAGCGGCTCGCGGACATCGACCTGTGGCTTCTCTTGGACGGACCCGTGCACCAAAGCGGGCGCCCCCTGATCACGTTTGGAGTCCGTGGTGTGACCGGCATGGAAATCACGGTGTACGGTCCAGTGCGTCCCCTCCATAGTGGCCATTATGGCAACTGGGCTCCTGTGCCTGGACAGCTGCTGGCGACTCTGCTGGCATCGATGAAGGACAACGACGGCACAGTGCGTATTGCGGGTTTCTACGACACCGTTGAGCCGATCGGCGAGAGTGAGCGCGCGGCCCTCAGCCGTCTGCCAGCATACGATGAAGAACTCAAGCGCGAACTCGGATTGGCCCGCACTGAGGGCGAGCCCGAGACGTTGGCCGAGAGACTGCTGCTGCCATCACTCACGATCCGTGGACTCCAGAGTGGCAATGTGGGCAGCATAACGCGGAATGTCATCCCTGCGACGGCAACCGTGGCCCTGGGGGTCAGGCTGGTCAAGGGAAATGATCCCGACAAGATGCTCGATTTGATCGAAGCTCACATCATGGCTCAGGGCTACCACATCGTACGGGATGAGCCGGATCACGAGACACGTCTCCGATACCCGAGAATTGCCAAGGTAACTCGACGCAAGGGCTACCCAGCCGCTCGGACGGCCATGGACCTGCCCATCGCGCGCGACGTCGTCGCCGCCGCGGAGCGTGCGACTTCACAACAGTTGGTGGTGATGCCGGCGCTCGGGGGATCGTTACCGCTCTATCTGTTCACGGAGCGTCTCGGAAGACCAGCCCTCATCGTGCCGGTGGCCAACCATGACGACAACCAGCACGCCGCTGACGAAAATGTCCGTATCGGCAACTTGTGGTACGCGATCGATCTCTACGGCGCGCTCCTCACCATGCCGTGAATCACTGTGGGCAACACATTTCATGACGGGCGCCACTCAAGCCTTCCATATCCGACAAGCGGTGCCGCGGGATTATCAGGCCATCCTCGATATCTACAACCACTACATTGTGCACTCCCACGTGACGTTCGACGTGGAGCCGTTCACACTCAGTGACCGATCTCGTTGGTTTGCGCTCTTTGCACCGATTGGGCGGCACAGGATGTTTGTTGCCGATGCTGGCTCAATTGTGGGATATGCGTGCAGCACGCCGTTTCGACCCAAGGAAGCATACGCCACGTCTGTTGAAACGACGGTATACGTTGACCCCGCGCACACAGGCAAGGGTATCGGTCGTTGCGTCTATGAGTCTCTGCTCCAAGCGCTCGAAGACGAGGACGCGCACCGAGCGTACGCAGTGATCGCACTTCCCAATCCAGCGTCAGTGCGTCTGCACGAGCAACTTGGATTTCATCGGGCGGCGGTGCTGGATCAAGCGGGGCGCAAGTTCGGGAAGTATTGGGACATCAGCTGGTACGAGAGATCGCTTGAACCCGCGCCGGGAGACGGGCTTCACACCACACCGACCGGACGCACCCCATAACCTCCAGTTCGGGAAGAAAAGATGCGCACAACAATCGTTGTTGGTGCCCTAGCCGCCATTGCTCTCGCACTTCAACTCGTTCCCGTCGAACGTACCAACCCACCGGTACGCGAGCACATTGCCGCGCCAGACAGTGTCTTGGACATCCTTCGCGGCTCCTGTTTCGACTGCCACTCAAACGAAACCAACTGGCCCTGGTACGCGTACGTCGCGCCCGTTTCTTGGTTTGTGACTGGACATGTCGATCACGCTCGTCAACATCTCAACTTCTCGACTTGGGACGCGTACGACGCCGAGGAGCGACGGGAAAAATTCGAGGAGATTTGGGAGGAGGTCGAGAAAGGCGCAATGCCGCTCCCGAGCTACCTCCGCATTCACCGCGGTGCTCGCCTGACGGAGCGTGACCTCGCGGTGATCGAGGCATGGACAACGAGCGTCCTCAATGAAATGAAGGTCTTACAACCACCACAGGAAGGCGCGACGCCGTGAAGCCGATCAACCTCCGACAGAAGCTCGGTGGCATCCACGACTATTGGCATCCGCGGATCGTAGGCGAGTTGAACGGTCAGCACGTCAAGTTGGCCAAGCTCAAGGGCGAGTTTCTCTGGCATCGACACGCGGACGAGGACGAGCTGTTTCTCGTAATCAGCGGGATCTTGACGCTGCACTTCAGGGACGGAGAAGCCACGCTTCATGAAGGTGAGTGTTGTATTGTGCCCCGTGGCGTAGAGCATCGTCCAGTGGCCGAGGAGGAGGTGCACGTTCTTCTCTTCGAACCTACGGGCACGATCAACACGGGAACCGATCGCAACGAGCGAACGATCGACCGACTCGAGTGGATCTAAAACCGACGAAAGGAGACCTTGTGGCCGATACACCGCGTCCTGTCACGTGTCTTGCCTGCCAACAGGGGGCCGACAGCACCCCACTCATCCCCTTGGAGTACCGCGGCGCACGACACTGGATCTGCCCTCAGCACCTGCCAGTCTTGATTCACGATCCACAGCGACTTGTCGGATTGCTGCCAGGCGCGGAGCGCATGAAGCCCGCTGACCATCACGATTGACGTTTCGGTCACCACCATTCGTATGTAAGGCATGGTAGGCGGTCAAGTGTCGTCCGCGCGCATGAGCCGACCCTATTCCGTCCTGTCACTGCTCGCTCTCGCCGAGCTCCTGGGCATGAGCTTGTGGTTCTCGGCAAGTGCCGTGTCGGACGAGTTCCGAGCGTTATGGGATTTGAGTCAAGGGCAAGCGGGGTGGCTCACGACAATCGTGCAACTGGGGTTCGTTGTCGGGACGGCAACGGCAGCGGTGCTCAACGTCGCAGACGTGATCCCGGCACGCTCGTATTTCGCCGGCGCCTCATTGCTCGGAGCCGCCGCGAACGTGGCACTGATTGTTGCTCCAAGTTACACATTTGCCCTCGCGCTCCGGTTCGCCACCGGCTTCTTCCTCGCCGGTGTCTACCCGCCTGGTATGAAGATGGCCGCAACGTGGTTCAAGGGTCGACGCGGTCTTGCCATTGGAACGGTCGTGGGCGCGCTCACGGTTGGCAAGGCAGCTCCCTATTTCATGAGGGCCTGGATGCCCGGCGGCATCTTCGCTGTCGTGGTCTCCGTCTCGTTCGGTGCAGCGCTCGCAGCCGTCCTTGTTTTCTGGTTGTACCGAGACGGTCCCTACGCCTTTGAGAGTCGACCCTTTTCGTGGCACCTTGTCGGCACCGTGCTACGCCAGCGCGAGATGCGCCTGGTAACGGGAGGCTACCTCGGACACATGTGGGAGCTCTACGCCTTCTGGACCTGGATCCCCGTGTTCCTCGCCGCCAGCGCCACCACTCGTGCTGTCACGGTAGGTCACACGGTCTCGGCAAGCACCCTCAGTATCGTCGCCTTCACCGCCATCGCAGTCGGAGGATTCGGATGCCTGTGGGGCGGATGGCTTGCCGATCGGATCGGATACGAGCGGCTCGTGACCCGTGCGATGATCGTGAGCGGAACCTGTGCAGTCGTGATCGGCACCCTGTTCGGCACAACCTTTTGGCTCCTCGTGCCGCTGACGCTCCTTTGGGGTTTCTTCGTGATCGCAGATTCCGCACAATTCAGTGCTATGATCACTGAAGTGGTTCCACCCCATGCAGTCGGTACTGCCCTCACGCTGCAGACTTCCCTGGGCTTCCTTCTCACGATGGTCACGATTCAGGTCGTGCCGGCAATCGCGGAGGCAGGTGGCTGGCGTTGGGCCTTTGCTGTGCTCAGTCTTGGGCCCGCGCTCGGGATCTGGTCCATTGCGCGATTGCGAGTACCACGAACGAGTGACCAGAGGACACCATGAGGCGCTACCATCACATCGGCATCCCGACGACAACACCCAGAGCTGGTGAGAGCTACCTCGAGAGATTTGGCATGTACGTATCGGGGTACGGAACGAGTGAGTACGGTGTCGAGTGGATGCGGTTTACACCCGACTCGCCGGTGCCCGAACTCGTGCAGACGGTCCCTCACGTGGCATTTGAAGTGGACGATCTCGAGGCTGAGCTTCGGGGCAAGGACATCCTCATCGCCCCAAACCGCACCGCTGACGGAACCCTGGTCGCCTTCATCGTCGAGAACGGGGCGCCAATCGAGTTCCTGTCCCGATTGCCTCGGGAAGGGTCTCCGGACTAGCTTTGCACTTCAAATTGTCATCAGGATCGTTGTGACCTACCCCGACGTCATGAGACACTTCACACGAATCGCCCTGCTGGTTGTAGCTGCCGCGAGCTGTACCGGCTCTCCGCAAGGCCATCGGACAATTGCCCAGGCGGATCTCCTCACCCAACTTCGGTCGAGCGACGTTCCACTCGTGCTCGACGTGCGAGAACCGAACGAGTTCGTGCGCGGACATGTCCCCCGGCCGTCAACATCCCGTACATGCACGTTGGCGCCAGAATCCGCGAGCTAGGAGAACCCAACGGACGTGACGTCGTGGTCTACTGCGAGGCAGGTCCACGCGCGGAACGCGCCGAGGCCGCGCTCAAGCAGGCGGGCTTCGAGCAAGTGTACCATTTGGTAGGAGACATGGCCGCGTGGCGTCGAAACCGACTGCCCGTCGAGATACGCTGATCGTGAGCTCGGCGAGTTCAACCTACAAGCGGATCTACGCCGTCGTTCGACGAATCCCCAGAGGTCGAGTTGCCACGTACGGACAGGTGGCGGACCTGGCCGGCATCTCGGGCCACGCGCGTCAGGTGGGCTACGCCTTGCACGCCCTCGAGGACGGCTCGTCGATTCCATGGCATCGCGTCGTGAACGCTCGCGGCGCCATCAGCCAGCGGGCCGAGCGGTACAGCGAGCCCCTCCAACACGTCTTGCTCGAGCGCGAGGGCGTCACCTTCGACGTTACTGGACAGTTGGATCTTGCAGAGTATCGATGGCGTCCACGCACGCGATCTCTGCTCAAGACAGTTGAATGACCGCAACGGTTGAGCACGTAATGGACGAACTCGAACGGTTCGGGACGGAGCACAACCGGACGGTGTATCGTCGACACGGCGTCGGTGACAGTCAGTTTGGCGTCAGCTTTGCAAACCTTGCGACGCTCGCCAAGAAGTACCAGCACAGCCAGGTACTCGCGGAACACCTGTGGAACAGCGGCAATCACGACGCCCGTCTGCTCGCGACCATGATCGCCGATCCCAAAGCCGTCACGAGCGCACTCGTTGAGTCCTGGCGGCAGTCACTCGACAACTACGTCATCACCGATGCATTCACCGGACTCGTCGCCAAGACGTCACTCTGTCGCAGGAAGATGGAGCGCTGGACCAAGGCAAAAGCCGAATGGACCTCGCGGGCGGGATTTGGCCTGTTGGCACACCTCGCCATGCGGGACGGCACGCTTCCGAACGCATTCTTCACCGAGTATGTGGATCTCATCGAGCGGGAGATTCACCATCGGAAGAACCGGACACGGGACGCCATGAATTCGGCGCTCATCGCCATCGGCATCCGGAACACCGAACTCGAGCGACGAGCCATTGCGGCCGCCAAGCGCATTGGTGCGGTCGAGGTAGATCACGGAGAAACCGGCTGTAAGACGCCGGATGCCATTGACTACATCCAGCGTGTCAAGGAGAGGAAGCCGAACCAATCGTGACGGACACCGATTCACACATCGTCTTTGAGCCTCTGTTTGACGACGTCGTGCCGCCAATGCGCGAGACGTCCGGGTCGGCGGGCTACGACATCAGAGCGTACCTCGCCGACCGCTCGGTGACGGTGATCGACGGTCACTCGGGTGAACGGTGCGAGACGACGATTGCGGACCACCGTCTTGCACTCCGACCGGGCGATGTTGCGCTCGTGCCGACCGGGTTCAAAGCCCGTGTGCCTCACGGGTATGAAGCGCAAATTCGGATCCGATCGTCCATGGCCTTCCGTCGCGGACTCATCCTCCCCAATGCGCCGGGAACGATTGATGCGGATTACCCGGATGAGTGGCTCGTCATGGTCAAGAACGATTCCCCACGAGTGAGCGTGGTCGAGCATGGCGAACGCATCGCGCAGATGGTCCTCTCGAGATTCGCCACGCTTTCGTGGGAGCGCGGCAGTGTCGGGCAGTCAACTGACCGGACGGGTGGTCTCGGTAGCACAGGATCAGGGTAGGGCGACGTGGCCGACGAGACCAGCGAAAGCGTCAGGCTTGACGTTGGCGCCGAATGGGATCGACGCTATGCGAAGCCCGGATTCGCGTACGGCACCGCCCCAAACGGGTTCCTCACGTTCGCGGCGCATCATCTTCCGAAGGGCCGCGTCTTGAGCCTTGGCGAGGGCGAGGGCCGGAACGCGGTGTATATGGCGGAGTTGGGCTGTGACGTCACGGCGGTCGATGCTTCGACCGTTGGGCTCGGAAAGGCCCGTCGACTCGCCAGCGAGCGGGGCGTGTCTATCACGACGGTCGTGTCTGACCTGTCCACGTACCGCATCGAGCCCGAACAGTGGGATGGTGTTGTCTCGATCTTCTGTCACCTCCCGCCCGACCTCAGAAGACGGGTGCACCGGGATGTCGTCACCGGACTTCGGCCGGGTGGGGTGCTGCTTGTGGAGATGTACACGGTGAACCAACTGGCTCTTGGCACGGGAGGTCCCCCGGTTGCTGACTTGCTGGTCCGGCTTTCCGATTTGCTCCAAGAGTTCAACCTCTTGAGCGTCATTCTCGCACGAGAGATCGAGCGGGAGGTGTTGGAGGGCAGATGTCACTCAGGACGGAGCGCCGTCGCGCAACTCATCGCCCAGAAGATAGCGAGCTGATGGTGCGGCGAATGACCCGGCGGTCGGCAGTCGGATTCTCTGCCCTGGTGGGGTTGCTCGTTGCCTGCTCGGGAGGCGGAACGTCAACCTTGACCCTTGATTGGCAGCCTATCGACTCCCTCAACCGGAGGCTTCCTGAGACCATCCGTGTCTATGCTGGTCGCCGCGAAGCCATGCCCCTGCGGGCCTGGTACGTGAGGATCGAGGAGTCGGCGCCTCTCGTCGAAACACGCGTGCTGCTGTCCGACGATGCCTCGGACAACCGCGAAACGGTGAGTAGCTTTGCCAGCGATTCCGCTGTATGCGTCGCGGTTAACGGTGGCTACTTCAGCATGGATCGGATACCGGCCCTACATGGCGGACTCCTGGTAACGGATCGAGTAGTACGAGCGCCCGCCACGCGCAGAGTGCTTCGAGATTCCGTTTCGTACGAAGTCGCACGGGCCGCCATCGGGTTTACGCAGGGCGGCGGCGTCCAGGTCCGCTGGGCGACGACCCGCAACGATACCGTGTTCTCGTGGCGTCACCCACCTTCGCATCGGCCAGGTGTGCCGGACCAGCCACTCGACTACACCAGATCAGAACGATGGGACGTCCTGCACGCGATTAGCGCAGGTCCGATGTTGGTGGTCGACGGACAAGTGCGCGTTGCGGTGGACGAAGAGGTGTTTTTCGGCTCGTCGATTCCCAACACGCATCCACGGACTGCCGCAGGTCAAACGGGCGACGGGGCGCTCATGCTCCTTGTCGTGGATGGACGGCAACCGGAGAGCCGCGGTGTCAACCTGCAGGAGCTTGCTGAGATCATGCGAGACCTCGGTGCGGTCCAAGCACTCAACCTCGATGGTGGTGGCTCCACGGCCCTTGTGGTCGACGGCGTCTTGCTCAATCGCCCCACTGGAGGAACCGCAGAGCGCGAGGTCATGTCCGCTTTGGTGACGACGTGTCGTTAGCGTCTCACGCTGGGAGATAACACATGGCTGACGCCAATCTCCATTTGACGGGAGACCGGTTTCGGAAGGCAGGCTACGCGGCGGTCGACTGGATCGTCCAGTACCTCGAGGAGTTGGAGGAGCTGCCGGTGCTCTCGCACGTCGAGCCCGGTGACATCCGGGCTCGCCTCCCCGCTGAGGCCCCGAGATCCGGCGAACCGTTCGATCACGTGCTGCGCGACCTCGACGATATAGTCCTTCCCGGTATCACTCACTGGCAATCCCCCAACTTCTTTGCCTACTTCCCGGCCAATGCTTCCGGCCCGGCGATCCTCGGGGATCTCATTGCGTCAGGACTCGGCGTGCAGGGAATGCTCTGGACAACGAGCCCCGCATGCACCGAGCTCGAGACGCATGTGTTGGACTGGCTGGTGCAAATGCTGGCATTGCCGGCGCAGTTTCGATCGAATACGCGCGGAGGCGGCGTGATTCAGGACACGGCATCGTCCGCAACGCTCTGCGCGCTTCTTGCCGCTCGCGAGCGAGCTAGCGATTTCGCCACCGCACACGAGGGCGTGACCCAGCGTTTCACCGCGTACGCGTCGAGCCAAGCGCATTCGCTGGTCGAGAAGGCGGTACGTATTGCCGGTATCGGCAGCGACAATCTCCGGTTCGTAGAGGTGGACACACAGTACGCCATGGTACCCGCTGCATTGGACCAGATGATCAGCGCGGACAGAGAAGCGGGAGCGATTCCGTGTTTCGTGTGTGCAACGACTGGGACGACTTCCTCAACCGCCATCGATCCGCTCCGCTCTATTGGGGAGATCTGCCGCCGTCACGGCGTGTGGCTTCACGTGGATGCCGCGCTCGCTGGCAATGCGGCGATCTGCCCGGAATATCGCTGGATCCACGACGGGCTCGAACTGGCAGACAGCTACTGCTTCAACCCACACAAGTGGCTGCTCACCAATTTCGACTGTGATTGCTTCTACGTCGCCGACCGGGCGACCCTCATCCGTGCACTGAGTGTGTTACCAGAATACCTGCGCAATCAGCCGAGCGAGTCGGGCGCGGTGTTCGACTACCGCGATTGGCACATTCCGCTCGGCCGTCGGTTTCGTGCACTCAAGCTCTGGTTTGTCATCCGACACTACGGCATCGACGGACTGCAGCGCCATATCCGCTCTCATGTCGCCTTGGCACGAGACTTCGCCTCGTGGATTGAGCAGGATCCGCGATTCGAGCTTGCGGCACCGGCACCGCTCAACCTCGTTTGCTTCCGACACCTGGGAGGGAACAGCGTGAATGAGCGTCTGATGAATCGACTCAACGCAACGGGTAAGCTGTACCTCACCCACACCAAACTCGGTGACCACATGGTTCTGCGGTTGGCCGTGGGGGGGACCTATACCCAAGCGCAGCATGTGGCGCGTGCACAGGAGATGATCTCGCGCGTTGCGGACGAAGTGACCGCTGAGCGGGGAAACTAGAGCGATGGCCCGGGTCCCTCCTCTCACACGTCTCGCACATTGGTTGATTGTGCTCGGCCTGATCGTCGCCCTTAGTGCCTTTGCCTATCCCTTCCTCGTCCGCAATGCCGTGGACGCACAGAGCGAGATTGTCGCCGATCTGCACGAGAGACTGAGGCTGTTGGAGAATATTCGGGACGACATGCGGACCGCAAAGGACTCGACGACAATCGACGGAGAGATTGCGTCGACCCAAGCAGCCCTCACCCGAGTCGAGCAACGCATGCAGCGGCGTCAGAATGAGCTGCGTGGCCTCTGGAGGCTCAACGGTCGAGGACCTATGCTCCTCGCCGCCGGACTGCTGTTTGTCGGCATCGGAGTCCGGTTGCATCGGTTTGTCCAGTACGGGGAATGAGAGCGTCGCGTGCCGCTTCCGTTCCAACTCGATGACGCCGCTCAACTGTTGAGTCGCACCCCTCACACGTTGCGGGCGCTTCTCGACGGCGTGCCGGACGAGTGGGCCCGAGCGAATGAAGGACCGAGCACGTGGAGCCCGTTCGACGTGGTGGGCCACCTCATTCATGGTGAGAAGACGGACTGGATTCCACGCGCGCGAATCATCCTAGAGCGCGGAGCGTCGGCGACCTTCGAGCCGTTTGACCGCTTCGCACAACTCGCGACGTCCGGCGGCAAGACCCTCGAGAATCTGATTGACGAGTTCGCCGCGCTCCGCGCACAGAATCTCGACCAACTCAGAGCCTGGCGCCTCACGCCCGCCGATCTCGGACGGGCCGGGACCCACCCCGAGTTTGGCCGAGTGACGTTGGGAGAACTGCTCGCCACATGGGCGACCCACGACCTTGGGCATCTGGCACAGATCGCGCGCACAATGGCTAGGCAATACGACGGACATGTCGGGCCGTGGCGGAAGTACCTTCGCATCCTTTATGACTGAGGCCTGCTAGGCCACGACCGCCTCTCTCTCGCCACGACAAGAACCGCCATGCAAGACTTGACAGCAAGCTAGCGTAGTGATATCATATTGCTAGTCCATAATTGGAGGCGTGCATGATCCGCGAAATCGAGCGACGGGCTGCGTCGGGCTACGTCGCCCTCTTCGCACTGCTCGTGGCAACCGTGGTGGTGGTCCTGTGGATGATCAGCGCAATTCAGACCGAGTCCGTTGTGCAGATCGTTCTTTCCGTCATCGCGCTCACGGTGGTGACCTTTCTCTTCGCTGGCCTCTTCATCGTCAACCCGAACGAGGCCCGTGTACTCCAGCTCTTTGGCAAGTACGTGGGCACTGCCAAGACACCTGGGCTCCGGTTCGCAAATCCTTTTTACACCAAGAAGAAGATCTCCGTGCGGATACGGAACTTCGAGACAGGCAAGCTCAAGGTGAACGACAACAACAGCAATCCCATTGAGATTGCGGCCGTCGTGGTGTGGCGAGTTATCGATACCGCCGAAGCGCTTTTCGAGGTCGACGACTTCGAAGAGTACGTGCACGTCCAGAGTGAGTCTGCCGTGCGCGGCCTCGCCACCAAGTACCCGTACGACGCCCACGAGACCGGTGAAGAGGCCCTGACCAGTCACTTGAACCAAATCGCTCAGGAACTGCAGGTGCAGATTCAGGATCGGCTCGACAAGGCGGGCGTGGATGTTTTGGAGGCACGGATCAGCCACCTCGCATACGCGCCGGAGATCGCTCACGCCATGCTGCAGCGGCAGCAAGCGAGTGCCATCATCGCGGCTCGACGCAAGATCGTGGACGGTGCAGTGGGAATGGTCGAGATGGCTCTCGAGCAGCTCTCGCAGAAGCGCATCATCGATCTCGATGAGGAGCGGCGAGCGACGATGGTCAGTAACCTGCTGGTGGTGCTGTGCTCCGACCGCGGCACACAGCCGGTCGTGAACACGGGGTCACTCTACCAGTAAGTGCTTCGTGGCCGACCGAAAGGCATTCCTGCTGAGACTCGATCCACGAGTCTACGCTGCGCTCGAGCGGTGGGCCAAGGACGAATTGCGGAGCGCCAACGGGCAGATCGAGTTTCTGCTCCGGCGGGCGCTCCGCGACGCAGCGCGGTTGAAGGAAGAGTAGTTATCAGTTGTCAGTTGTCAGTGCTCGGTTATTGGATCTCAGTAATCGCAGGTCAGAGTCCCCGACCCCCTGAAGACTGAAAACTGATCACTGGTAACTGCCCTTCACACCAGCTCTTCTAGCTCCTTCATTGCCCGCTCCAACACGTCCCGCAGCTTCTTCCGCTTTTCCTCGTCGTCTCTGAGCTTCCATGCGGAACGGTAGCTCTGGGTCACGAGTCGTCCGATCAGCCGTGTGACCTCCGGCATCGGGTCGCTGAGCAGACTGTCAATCGTCTCCTCAACGCGGTCGAAGATGTCCTCGACCGTCGATTTGTTCTCTTCCAGGAAGGTCTTGCCCGCCTCGGTGATGTGGTAGACCTTCTTGCCTTCCTGTTCCTCGCTGCGCACGAGACCTTCGTCCTCGAGCCACTGCAGCGTCGGATAGACCGTGCCAGGTGACGGCTTGTAACACCCCTGCGTTTGCTCCTCGAGGGCCTTCATGACCTCGTAGCCGTGCATCGGCTTCTCGTTGAGGACCTTGAGGATCACATACTTCATGTCGCCCGACTCGAACCGGACTCCGCGACGGCGCCCGCGGCTCTTGCCACCGAAGTCCCAGAACCAACCGCTCTCGCCGCCGCCAAAGCCCCAACCTGTGCCTTTCATGGCTGCACTCCTGCTAGATATGTCGTCACGTTATTACGACGTAATATCGTACGACATATCGTGACTGTCAAGCGGTTCGTAAGTCGTTGCTATGCAACGCTTTGTTGTTGCTGGGCGCGCCCTTGTCCCAGTGAGGGCCCCGCGAAGTCCCTCATTTCGGTCGGACAAAAGATGTGGCCTCGCGGAGCCTCGATGGCATCGGTTAGCTTTGCCGACACGCTCACCACGAGAAGGATCTTCCATGACAGCTCGTTCTGTAGGCGCCTTTGTGTGTGTCACCGCGCTGACCTTCGCTTCCCCAAGCGTGGCGCAGGAACAGTTCGACTTTTATGCCGGACCCTATCGCTCCACGGTTCCCCGCCCTGAACAGCTCCTGGGATACGAGGCCGGTGCCCGCCATACCCAGTACGCGACGCAGCAGAGGGTACTCGACGCGCTCATCGCCAGCGCTCCTGATCGCGTGCGCACCGAGACGATCGGCACCACCGAGGAGGGCCGCGAGATGCGAGTGCTGCTCATCTCAGCACCCGAGAACCTCGCGCGCTTGGACGAGATACGCACCGACCTCGCGCGCCTCGCGGATCCGCGTTCCACCACGCGGGCCGATGCCGCTGCGATTGTCGGCACGAGCCCGATCGCAGTGATGTTGTCGTACTCGATTCATGGGAATGAGCCCGGGGGCTTCGAGGCTGTCATGTGGGTCGCCTACCACCTTCTCGCATCGGAAGAGCCGACAACGCTCGAGATGCTCAGCAATACGCTGGTGATTCTCAATCCCTCGGCGAATCCCGATGGCCACGAGCGCTTCGCGGTGTGGTACAACTCGATATTCGTTGACACCGACGAACCGTACGCCTACGAGTGGAACGAACCATGGGGAATCTGGGGGCGGTACAGCCATTATCGCTTCGACACCAATCGTGACTTCCTCGCCTTGTCGCAGGCCCCCGCCCGAGCCATGCTCCGGACCCTGATGCGTTGGCACCCCCAGGTCTTCGTCGACCTGCACAGCACTACCGAGCAGTTCTTCTTCCCGCCGCCGGCGCAGCCGGTCAATGCCAACCTGCCCGAGCACGCGGTGCGGTGGCTCGAGACGTTCGGCCGCGGCAATGCGCAAGCGTTCGATCGATACGGCTGGCAGTACTTCACCCGGGACGTATTCGATCTGTTCTACGTCGGGTACTTCGACGCGGGACCATCGTTGCACGGTGCCACCGGCATGACGTATGAGACCGACGGTGGGAAAGCACTCAAGCGCCGCCGAGACGACGGCACCGTCATCACGTTCCGCGAAGGTGTCGCCCACCATTTCGTGGCGTCTCTGGCCACTGTCCGAACCGCATCGGAACATCGCGAGGCCAGACTGGCAGACTATTACGAGTTTCACCGGTCGGCGATCGACGAGGGCCAAAGCGCATCGATGAAGCGCATCGTCGTTCTCCCTGACAACGACCCGACCAATGCCGCGCGGCTCACCTGGTTGCTTCAGCAGCATGACATCGAGGTGCGTCGTCTGTCGGCCCCATACACCGCTCCGTCCACCCACCCCTACATCAAGGGACCAACTGGGGCGCCAGAGCGGCACACATTCCCAGCGGGGGCGCTCCTCATCGAGCTGGCGCAGCCGCAAGCGCGGATGGCTCGCGCCCTGCTCGAGCCGCGTGCTGAAATGGATCGCGAGTTCTTCGATCGGCAAGTCGCCAGGTTCGAACGCAACCAGCGTCGGGGCGCCGCGGCTGCAACTGAACGGTACGAGTTCTACGACATCACGGCGTGGTCACTCCCCTTGACGCTCGGGCTCGATGCGTACTGGACCCGAGACACGCGCGGCGTGTCCGCCGATATCGTCTCCGCTGCGCAATCATTGGAACCGGTACGTGAGCTCGGTCCGAGCGGAGGCGTGTCCGGTCGAGGTCGCTCGGCGTACGTATTCGCAAACGATCGACAGGCCGCGACGGAACTCGCTCTGGCCTTGCTCCGTGAGGACTTCGTGCTCAACATCACGCCGGAGCCGCTCCGAGCCGACAACGACACCTACTCCCGCGGCACTTTCGTCATCCGGACAGAGCGCAACCCACTGGGGTTGCACGAACGGCTTGCGGCGTTGGCCCACGAGATCGGTGTTCCCGTCACCGCAATCAGCTCCGCGTTTCCCGACACCGGACAGACGGGCATCGGGTCTCGAGACGTCGCTCCCGTATTTCACCCCCGCATCGTGGTCGCCGCAGGTGACGCGATCAGCATCACGAGTTACGGCGCTCTCTGGCACTTCCTCGAGCAGGAATTGCGGCATCCGTTCGTCCCCGTCGCTTTGCGCAATGTCGGGCGCATGCACACGTTGTCCGACTACAACGTGTTTATCGTGCCGAGCGGAAGCGCGACGGCCATACGGCGTGAACTCGGCGCCGACGGCATCGAACGGCTCACGCGATGGGTCGACGACGGCGGTGTGCTCATCGCATATGACAACGCAGCGCTCTTTCCCGGCCACGACGATGTCGGACTGAGTACGGTGAAAGCCGTCGGCGAGGAAGATCAAGAGCAGGAGGGCAAGGAGAAAGACAGCTTGCCGAGCAGTCCTGAGCTCACGCCCCCGTTGGCGTCACCGTCAGCGGACCCCGACCAGGTCGAACGCGTGCCCGGGTCGATATTTCGCGCGACGCTGGATCTGAGTCACTGGCTCACGTTCGGATATCGGGACCGCGCGCTCCCTGTCATGCTCCAGGGAAATACTCTGTTGGCACCTGCCACACGAGGGGACAACCCAGTCGTGTTCGTCGGCGACTCACTGCTCCTCGCTGGATTCGCGTGGCCCGAAAACACCGAACGGTTGCTTACCAAGACCGCCTGGGCAACTGCGGAACGGCGTGGCCGCGGCCATGTCGTGCTCTTCGCTGACGATCCGTTGTTTCGTGCGTTCTGGCGCGGGCCTGCACGGCTGCTCACGAACGCGATGCTGCTGGGAAGCGGCCGCTAGTATGCGCGGCTCCTAAGCGCGAACGGGGCGGACCGCCGTGCGATCCGCCCCGTCCTCGACTCCTTCGGCGTCAGCTAACGGTTCTCTTCACGCCAGAAGAAGCCTCGTTCTCGTTCCGGAATCGTGACTTGCACGGTCTGTCGCCGTTTGTTGCGCATGATCTCCACGTCCATGCTTTCCCCCAACTCGTACGATCGCATGATCCGCCATGCATGTGACGGGCTTGTCGGCTTCCGGCCGTCGATACTCAGAATGACATCTCCGCTTTCCAGTCCGATGTCTTCATCCCGTGGCGCGCGCACGACGAGCAACCCCTCACTCGTTCCGAAATACTTGCCCAATCCTTCATCCAGTGAGGTGAGCTCCATGTCGAGCCACCCGAACGGCAGAAACGCTCTGGCGATCATTGGCGCGCTGAACTCGACATCCTTCGGATCGAATCGAGGGATGTCAATGTCTATGTCGGGCACTCTTAAGAACACGTTGCCGGAATCGCCGCTGAAGTTGAACGCGAAGCTGTTGGGCTCCACGTTCCGCACGGTGACACGCGCTGACTGCAGCTCACCCTCGCGCTCGTACTCGATCTCGAGCTGATCGCCGCTCTCGAGCTCTCGAATCACGTCGACGAGCTTCTCGTTGGGGCTGTCATCCCGTCTATCCGCCTGGCGCAACGACTGACCGTTCGCGAGCACAATTACGTCTCCAACCTTGATACCGGCCTCCTCGGCTGGTCCACCCGGTGTTACCGCTTCGACCACGGCACCCTTCATCTCATTTGTGCTGGTGCTCAAGATGACGCCCATCCGCGGTCGCCCGCTCACCAATATGTTGAAGCTGCGCTCGCCCTCGGGGCCGACGTACAGCCGGGACAGCAAGCCCCTGTACTCATCTTGTCGCAGTTCGCGCTGCGCCGCACGCAAGGCATCCAACGCCTCGCGAAGCGACTCGTTGGCCCGATCTGACTCGGACGCACGCAGGTCCCGCAGTGCACGCTCCAACTGCCGCTGTGCCTCTTCGACTTTCCGCTGTGCCTCTTCCATCTCGCGCTGACGCTCGCCCTCCTGGGCCAAGGTGGCACCCGGGGCAGCGACTGCAAGCATCAGCAGGGCCGGAATGATGCGAAAGACTTTCATGACTGGGTACTCCTTACCGTGGCAATTCCACCACTTCGGATTCTGCAGTTCATTATCCTGCTATCGTGTCAGATTCGTGAGTGCCTCGATCCGTCGCAGTCCGGAAGGTGGATGCCTCAGTAACCCACGTATCGCACCTGACGAACGTGTGTGTCCACCAGGCGATCCATAAGCGTCACGCGCTCACGCCAAAGATCAGCCATTTCGTTGCGCGACACGGCCACAGCCTGCGCGCGTTCTATGCCGAAGTCGATCGCCGCAATCCGGTCTTCCAGGTCGGCAATCGTCGCGGCCGTAGCACCGTTGGTCACCCGGCCGCGGATCGATACGCTCTCAAGCACTCCCTCCAACTGCTGTGACTCCTGCACTAGGGCTGCGACCTCTTGTGCGGCAAGCTTCTCACCGCCGTTGCCGACCAGGCTACGGGTGCCGACAAAGAGCACGAGGGCAGCAGCAGCAGCCATCGCACCCCAACCGACCCGCTCGATCCTGGTCCGTCGACGAGAGGCGGCGACGGCTTCGCGGATCACTGGCCAGCGATCGCGCGGAGGTGAGAAACCGGGAAGGGCTTTGAGTGCTGCCACACGCTGATGTAGCTGCTCGAGTTCCGCATGACACGCGCTGCACTCGACCAGGTGTACCCGTGCGCTGGCCGCGCCTTCACCGTCCCGCACTTCCAGCAGTTCCGCAATCGTGCAATGTCTCAGCATTGCGCCTCCTCACCGAGCATCTTTCTGAGTCGCGCATGCGCGCGTGACAACTGCGATTTGGAGAAACTCACGCTCTTTCCCATGAGCTCGGCGATCTCTTCATGGGTATAGCCCTCCACATCATGCAGCCACACAACGGCACGTGACGTCTCCGACAGGTGCGACAACGCGGCTTCGAGGTCCATACGAAGTCCGACATCGCCGTCGCGCTGGCCTGCCCACCCACCGTCCTCTTCGAGTGCCTCCACTTCGCGATACTTCTCGTATCGAATCCGAATCAGCGCCTTACTGGCAGCGACTCGCTTGACCCATGCCGTCAGCATGCCGGGGGCGCTGCCCCGGAACCTCTTGATGCTGCGACACACTTCGAGAAAGGTCTCCTGCAACACCTCCTCGGCATCCTCCGGTGCCCGGCACATTCGCCGGGCAAGCGTATACACCGTGCTCTCGTACGCACGGTATAGCTGCCCGAGTGCCTCAACGTCGCCCGTCTTGGCCCGCTGGATCGCAAGCTCGTCGATCGCCGCCAGAGTCGTCTCTGTCATGCCTGCTAGAAGAGATGCATTGGGGAGCAAATGGGTCGCAGGGACGGGAGAGGTGGAACGAGATACGGGATACGAGGGTCCAATTCCTGTATCCCGTAATTCCGTATCCCGCCTACCCCACCACCAAGTTCACCAGGCGGTTAGGCACGTAAATGGCCTTCCGGACGGTACTTGTACCCACAAAGCGCATCACGGCTTCCTGCTCAAGAGCGGTATTCACCGCCTCGGCTTCGGAGATTCCAGCCGAGACCCGGACGCGACCGCGCACTTTGCCGTTCACTTGCAGAACGAGCTCGATCTCGTCTTCGCGGGCCAGGACCTCATCGAATGCCGGCCAGGACGCTGCGAACACGCTGTGCGTGTGGCCCAGCCGTTCCCAACATTCCTCTGCGAAGTGCGGGGCGAACGGCGCAAGCATCACGACGAGTGGCTCGAGGAGCGTCGCCGACACGTTCCGCTGCCTCTGCTGCCCTCCGTCTTTCCGCAACACATTCACGTATTCCATCAGCTTCGCGATGGCCGTGTTGTAGCGCAGCTCTTCGGTATCGGTGTGGACGCCCCTGATGGTCTGGTGCAGCTTGCGCACCGCGGTCGCTGATTCCGATACACCACCTTCCGACCCGGCATCACTCACAAGATCCCACACCTTATCCAAAAACCGCCGAATACCGGAGATACCCTCATCGCGGAAGTCTCCGCCTTCTTGGTACGGCCCCAGAAACATCAGGTACATGCGAAACGTGTCCGCCCCCCACTGCGCGATGTACTGGTCGGGCACCACAACGTTTCCCCGAGACTTCGACATCTTGGCGCCGTCCTTCACGATCGTGCCGTGTGCCCGAAATCGCGCAAACGGCTCTTCGGACTCCACGAACCCGAGATCATGAAGCACCATCGTAATGAACCGCGCGTACATGAGATGGAGCACGGCATGCTCGTTCCCACCGATGTACGAGTTCACCGGGAGCCATTTCTTGGTGAGCTCGTCGTCGAAGGCTCGGTCGTCGAACTCCGTCGATGGGTACCGCAAGAAGTACCATGCGGAATCGAGGAAGGTATCGGACACGTCGGTCTCGCGCCGCGCCTCTTGCCCGCAGCTTGGACATACGACTCGGTACCACTCTTCGTTCCGCGCAAGTGGAGAGATCCCGCTTTCGTCGGGACGGAAGTCCTCGAGCGGGGGGAGCAGCACGGGAAGCTCATCTTCTGGGACGGGGACGATGCCACACGTATCACAGTAGATGACTGGGATGGGCGGACCCCAGTAGCGCTGCCGTGAGATACACCAATCGTGGAGCCGGTACTGGACTTCGAGGCGTCCCGCCTGCCGCTGCTCGAGCCATGTTGTCACAGCCGTCACCGCCTCGCGACACACCATCCCGTCGAACTTGCCGGAGTTCATCAAGGTGCCGTCCCACCCGGTATACGGCAGCTCAGCGGAATCCTGCTCCACAGACATGGTCGGTCGCACCACTTGACGGATTTCGAGACCGTATTTCCGTGCGAACTCGTGGTCGCGCTCGTCATGGGCGGGCACGGCCATGATCGCGCCGGTCCCGTACTCCATGAGCACATAATCCGCAATCCAGATTGGGATCGACTCGCCGGTTGCCGGATTGCGACAGACGGCACCCGTGGAAACGCCAGTCTTTTCCTTCTCGCCGATTCGTCGGGAGACGATATCCATAGCCGTCGCCTCGGCGCGGTACGCCTGCACCGCCGCACGCTGCTCGGGCGTCGTGAGCTCATTGACCAACGGGTGTTCAGGCGCCAATACCATGTAGGTTGCACCGAACACCGTATCTGGCCGCGTTGTAAAGACGTGGATCGAGGTGCCGCCCTCGGTACGGAATATCAACTCGGCACCTTCGGAGCGTCCGATCCAATTCGTCTGCATCAGCCGAGTGGAATCGGACCAGTCCAATCGCGACAGATTGTCCAAGAGACGGCCCGCGTACTCGGTAATACGGAAGAACCACTGTTCGAGGTACCGTTGCGTAACCGGAGTATCCGGATGCCGCTCGCAGTTCCCATCGATCACCTGCTCGTTCGCCAGCACGGTCCTGCATTCGGGACACCAGTTGACGGCAGCCTTCTTCTTCACCGCGAGGCCTGCTCGGTAGAGCTGCAGGAAGATCCACTGGGTCCACTTGTAGTATTTCGGATCGGTGGTCGAGATTTCGTGATCCCAATCCAGCATGATGCCGCACCGCTTAAGCTGCTCGCGGAACCGCACGATGTTGCGGGGAATCAGCTCCGCGGGGTGCATGTTGACTTTTAGTGCGTAGTTCTCCGAGTGTATCCCGAACGCATCAAACCCGATGGGCTCGAACACATCCCAGCCCTGAAGACGACGAAACCGCCCGTGCACATCACTGCCAATGAACGCGAACACGTTCCCCACGTGTAGTCCTTCGGCCGACGGATAGGGATACATCATGAGGTTGTAGTACGGGCGGGCGGCGGCATGGATATCAGCCGCATTGGTGCGCCGCTCGTCCCACAGCTGTCGCCACTTCTGCTCGACCGCCTGCGGGTCGTATCGTCCGTCGTGGGTCGTTGGTTCTGACATGACTCGTGTAATGTAAAGGTGCCTGGCGCAGGTAGTCAGTGGGCTCGGTGGCGGGCCAGGGACACTAGAGCCACGGGACCTCGTGAGACCTACGGGTGGGATACGCGACGCCGTTCAACCGAGCCAGCCGAACATCGATCACATCGTCGAGCGCCGCGAGTCCCGACAAGACCGGTTCGGCCGGTGCTTGATCCACGACAATCGCCGCGAGCGCTTCGCTTCCCGCCGCGGCGCGCCTCGACTGATGGTACGAGCTGATGTTCACGTTGGCGTCTCCGAGCAAGCTCCCCACCCGACCGATCACCCCCGGGACGTCGCGGTTCCACAACACCACCATGTTCCCTTCGGCTGGGACATCGACCGTGAAGCGATCGATGGCGATGACGCGCCCGACCTGCGAGCCGAGCATCGCCCCTTCGACGGTGAGTGATCGCTCCTCCATCGTGATAGTCACGCCTATGGTCGTTTCAAATCCGGGAACCGCAGCACCTACCCGTCGCGACGTGCTGATTCCACGCTGTCGCGCCCGCTCGGCAGCATTGACGAGACTCACGCGCTCGACACCCATGGCTGACAGCAGACCCTCGACCGCCGCGAGCATCGCCGGCTTGGGGGTGGCTTCGTCGGTCCCGCCATAGAGCACCTCTATCCCTGAAACGGGATGCCTGGCCAATGCGGCCGCCAGCCGGCCCAAGCGTCTGGCCAGTTCCAGTGTGTCGGCTAACCGCCCGAGCATATCGCTGGGGACTCCCGGGAGATTCACCGCCCCGCTCAACGCGCCGGTCAGCAGAGCATCCCGCACGTAGCTACAGATTTCGACCGCTACGCGGTCCTGTGCCTCGGAGGTGGACGCTGCCAGGTGTGGCGTCAGCAAGATCCGTTCGGACGCTCTGAGTGGAGAGTCTTCCGGCAGGGGCTCAGGATCGAAGACATCGAGCGCCGCACCGGCCAACCCACCACGCTCGATCGCCTCGAGGAGGGCCCGATCGTCGATCAGCCCGCCACGCGCGGTGTTGATCAATACGGCCCCTGGCTTCATGAGCGCCAACCGCTCTCCATTGATGAGTTGATGGGTCTTCTCCGTCAGAGGAAGGTGCAGTGACACGACGTCCACGGAGGCAAGCAACTCCTCGAGCGGGAGCAGCGCGATGTTCAATTCCTTCGCGCGTTCCTCGGGCAGGTAGGGATCGTGGGCAGCCACCTTCATTCCAAGCGTGCGCGCCGTTGAGGCAACTCGCATTCCCACGCGCCCAAGGCCGACAAGACCCAGCCGCTTCCCACTCAACTCGGTTCCGGCGAAGCGTTTTCGATCCCAGCGCCCTTCCTTCATGCTGCTGGCCGCCCACGGAATACGACGCACGAGGGCAAACAGCAACGCAATTGCATGCTCGGACGCACTCACGGTGTTAGCGCCTGGGGCATTCAGCACGGCGATGCCCCGTCGGGTGGCAGCTGGGACATCGATGTTGTCTACTCCTGTCCCGGCTCTGCCAACGACGAGCAGATGGGACGCCCCCGCGATTGCGTGTTCCGTCACCTGCGTGTCGGATCGCACGATGAGGGCGTGCGCCCGCTCCAATTCCTGCGAAAGACGCTCAGGCGAACCGGCAATGGCGACGACCTCGAACTCCGGGACACCTTGAAGTACTCGAAGCCCGGCATCCGCGATGCGGTCGGCCACGACCACCACGTAGTTCTTCATGTGAGCGTGGTCTCCAGTTGATCGAGCAATGCGGAGACACCGTCGGGCGTGTGGTCACCCATGTGCCCGATTCGAATCGTGGACTGCTTGAGTGGGCCGTAGCCGGACCCAATGATCCATCCTTTCGTCTTCAGCGTCCGTGCGATGGTGCGGCCGTTCAAATGTGGAGGGAGCTTGAGGCACGACACGGTCCACGAACGGCGTCCATCCGATGGCAAGTACGTGATGCCGAACTTGGACCCCCGCCGCGCGACCCACTCTTCGACCACACGACGCATCTTGTCGTGGCGCGCCCAGCGAGCTTCCACGCCGCCCGCCCGGTCCATCCGCGCCAGCTGTGTCTCGAGCGCAAAGAGCAGCGACAGTGCCGGTGTGTTGGTCGGTTGGTAGTCCACCGCAGCCCGGTTGAACGATAGAACGTCCAGATACGCGCCACGTTCAGGCACGCGTTTCGCTCGTTCGAGCATCCGCTCCGATGCGACTCCTAACGCAAGGCCCGGAGGGAGACCAAGTGCCTTTTGCGATCCGGTGAATACGAAGTCGAGCTGCCACCCATCCGTCTCAACCGGGGATCCGGCACACGAAGTCACGGCATCTACGAGCAGCACGACGTCTTCGAATTCTCGCACGACCGCGGCCAGCGGCTCGAGCGGTGCCAACGCACCAGTCGAGGTCTCCGAGTGCACCAAGGTGACGGCGTCCACATCGGAGCGCTTGAGAGCGTCGCGCAGCATGTCCGGCTCCACCGTCTTGCCCAGCGGTACATCAAGGCGGATCATGTCCCGTCCGGTAGCGGCAACGATGCCAGCGAACCGCTCTCCAAAGGCACCTCCAACCAGCGAGAGGGCACGGCGCCGCACCCCAGAGCGTACCGCCATTTCCATGAATCCGGTTCCCGAGCAGGTTCCGACGAACACCCGACGGTCCGTGCGCCACAGTCGTTGCAGTGGTTGTTCGATGGAACGAAACAAATCGACCATTTCCGCCCCGCGGTGCGGAATCATGGGCCGTGTCATCGCTTGCAAGATGTCCGGATGTACCTCCGTCGGGCCAGGGAGAAAGAACCGTCCAAATGGAACGTCCGCCCCTGGTGCTGGCACCGCGGTCACGTGCTCACTCCTGGCCACGACACGAGCGATCTCGTCGATTGGACACAATGCATGCCTGCCTCGGCGAACTCGCGAAACGCCGCGTTCGCCGGCTCAGAAAAGTCTACGACTCCTGGCACGACGACGGGCGACGTGCAGTCCTCGAGAAGGTAAACGCGGTGGGCCAATTGCGGGTCCCTCGCGCGGATCTCCGACAGCAGGTCGTGCACCGTCCACGCCACACAGTGGCTCTTTGCCTGACCCGCAACGACCACTACGTCAAATCCGAGAAGATGATCGATCAACGCGGTGTTCTTCGCGGCAATGCGCTGTCCATCAGGTCCGTCGCACACCTCCGGACTCAAGACGGAGTAGTTTTCGGTCAGGGGGTTGCCACCCTTCACCTCGAATCGAGGGCGAGCACACCGCGCGATGCTGTGGGTGAAGATGGCTTCTTCCACAGAGGAGACCAGCGCGTGGCCGATACCGCCCAACAGCGCATGATACGGCCACACCATGAGTGGGTACCGCCCCTCGCCGAGTTGGCGCACGTAATGGTTCGCGTGAGCCTGTAACCACTCGCCACCGTTCTCGCCGGTCCCTACAATATCGGGGTTGATGCGCCACACGCCTCGTTCCAGATCGTCCGGCGTAATGACGGTCCGTGCTCCCACCGGATGCTCACCCGCCTCGTTCACCCAGAAGATTGGATGAAAGATCTGAATTGCAGTGTGCGTGTCCATGGTCGGTACGATTTCGGTGATCGCACTCAGATTGCGGTAGATGAACTCGCACAGCCGGATGTTGTCCTCCACAGCACCTTTGCCGGACCGTCCACCGACAAAGAGTTCGAACTCCGGAACGCAGAACGTGTTCTGGCAGTCGATGAGCAACAGGCACAACCGATATTCGTCCGAGGCAGCGGGCTCGATTCCATGCTGTTGCGCCCAGTCGTGGGCCTCGCTGGCGCGCGTTTCGTACGCCACGCGCCATACTTCACCCACTCGCGTGCGATCGAAGTACTGCGGGATCGGTAGATAGTGCACACCGGACATCTATTGAACCAGCTCTAACCGTTTGTTCGGCCGGTGCTCCCGCCCCACTTTGGCACAGCGTTGCTGATCCACCATGACGACATCGGCCGTGAAGTCGTAGTTGCCCTGGCCACGGAAGAGCGACGACCCAACACCATAGGCGTCGACCGGGACGTCTGCCTCTTCGAACGCGCGGATCTTCTCGACCGTGAATCCACCCGACACCACAATGCGGACGTGCTGGAACCCTTCGGCATCGAGGGCCCGGCGAACATTCCACACCAACTGGGGGTTCACCCCCCGTGGGTCGAACGCCCCCATTTGGGACATCACCGACTTGTCGACCAGAGTGCTCGACGTGTCTAATCGCACACCGTACAGATTGGAACCCAACGCCCGCGCAACGTCGAGCGAGGTACCCACACTGTCATTGTCAAAGTCAACGAGACAAATGAGCTTTGAAGGTTCAGGCATGTACTTGGCGAACCTTTCGGCAGCTCGCACCGTATCACCACCATACGCGGCGATGAGCGCGTGCGGCACAGTACCGATCCCCTCACTACCCCACCAGGACGCCTGCGCATCGGTCGACACTCCGATGGCTCCCGCGACATGGGCGGCATACCCGTCGCCAGTTTGCACGAGCCAGTGATCGTGCCGCGCCGGAAAGAACATGATGTCCTTTGGGTGCGCAGCCTCTACGACGAGCCGCGTGTTCGTTCCCACCCGAGTGCGGCGCGCAAGCACGCCCACATACAGCGTTTCCAAGTGGGCAAACGCATCGTACGGACCTTCGATCGTCATCACGGTTTCCCAGGGCGCGACCTCGTCTCCATCGTACAATGCGTGAACCTTCAGTTCGTCCCAGGAGAATGAGCAGAGCTTGAGAATGGCGATCGCTTCGTCGATCCCACCGAGGAAGGCATGGGTCTTCGAGAACACCTGCATCAGCACGTTGGGATGGTGCCCGTCGGCCAACAGGACCTCGCGCGTCCGCTGGAAGTACTTGTCGCTGTAGTAACCCGTTTGCATCCGCTCCACGGGCAGGTGGAAGATGGCGGGATCGAGCCGCTTGCGACGTGGCATACCTACTCCGAGTCTTCTTTGATTAGGTAGTTCAGAGCCCGCCGCCGATACCAGCCGACGCCCAACGCGTCCACTAGACCTCGCCAGGCCCGGTTCCGCATGCCGTATTTGCTTTGACCGTACACCCGCGGCCGATGGGAGACGGGCACCTCCAGCACATGTCCACCACGCGCCCGCACGAGGGTGGGCAAGAACCGATGCATGCCGTCGAACCGTGGGATGTCATGCCACACAGACCGCCGTACCGCCTTCAGTGAGCATCCGATATCCCGGATTCGATCACGGGTAATGAGGTTTCGCACAGTATTGGCGATGCGGCTCTGCAGGCGTTTCCACCGCGAATCGTGCCGTGCGACCCGGTAGCCCACCACCGCTGCCGCCGCCGAGTTGCGTTCCAGGGTCTGCAGCACAAGCGAGATATCGCGAGGGTCATTTTGACCATCCGCGTCAAGCGTCACGACAACATCACCCCGGGCCGCATCGAAACCAGCGGCAGTCGCCGCGCTCTGTCCAGACCGTCTGTCCAGCACGATGACCCTGAGCGCGGGGAAGCGATGTTGCAGCGTTCGTATCCTGTCGAGTGAGCCGTCAGTCGACCCGTCGTCGACCGCAACAACTTCGTGAGGAACTTCGGCAAGCGCCGCCGCAATCTCCTCCATCAGCGGTTCGAGGTTCTGCTCTTCATTGAAGATCGGTAACACTACGGAGACCACGGAACGAAGCCACCTCACAGCGATATGCCTGGACGCCGATACGGCAGGAGGCCACGTCGACACCTGCGCGGTGAACGTACGGCCGTCCTCCGCGCGAGGCAAGTTGACAGCCCCTTGCCGGTCGGGGTTAATTCGCGGTGCTCCCTGAGATTTCCCCCGACTGGAGGCACCGTGTCCGATTCCGCGTATTCACGTCGTGACTTCCTCGGCGCAGCAACAGGGGTGGCGGCAGGGGCGATGTTCGGTTCGCGAGCCGCGGCCGCGCCGGCCCCCCATACCCAGTCTGCCGCCGCCAATGTCGCGGTCGCCTCGGCAAACGGCCTCCAAGGGGTCGAGCGCGCTGGCATGCTGATGGCGCAGGGCGTGGATACGCTCGACGCCGCCATCGAGGGCGTCAAACTCCAGGAACTGGATCCCAACGACAGTTCCGTCGGCTACGGCGGACTCCCCAACGAAGACGGGGTCGTGCAGCTCGATGCATCATGCATGCACGGACCGACCCGTCGCGCGGGAGCCGTCGCATCGCTCGAGGGGATCAAGACCCCGAGCGTCGTGGCCAAGTACGTATTGATGTATACAGACCACGTGTTACTCGTTGGACCAGGTGCGAAGCGGTTTGCCCTCTCATACGGCATGGTCGACGAAGATCTTCTCACCGACAGAGCGCGGGAGGCGTGGCTCCGCTGGCGGGCGCGGCGTGGGCCAAACGACAACTGGCTCGAGGTCCCCGATGACGAGATGCTCTCGCGCGAGGAGCACGGGACCATCAACTTGAATGCCGTGAATGCGACAGGTGACGTCTCGTCAGTGACAACGACAAGTGGCCTATCCTGGAAGATCCCGGGCCGCGTCGGTGACTCGCCGATCATCGGCGCGGGCCAGTATACCGACAATGATGTCGGGGCGGCTGGATCGACCGGCCGTGGGGAAGCATGTATCAAGGCCTGCGGGGCATTCCTCACCGTCGAATTCATGCGACGCGGGCTCAACCCGACCGACGCCTGCCTGGAGACACTTCGGCGGGTCGTGGTAACCTCGGAGAAGCGCCTGCTCGATGAGCAGGGGCGGCCGACGTTCGGACTCAACTTTTACGCTGTCAACACACGGGGCGAATTCGGCGGGGCATCGTTCTACTCCGGCCGTCGATATGCCGCTTGGGATGGGGCAGCGGCGCGCCACTACGATTCGGCGTATCTCTTCGAGCGAAATCGGTGAGACGCCTCACTCTCCTTACCGTGATGAGCGTCGCCCTTTCCGGACCTGGGGTGGCGCAACTCCCGGACCTGCCGAGTTTTGGTGCGGACTGGACGGCCGTCGGCCTACCCAGGCTCTACTGGACCCCCGCGAACGGTATCACCGCGGGGCTCTTGTATGCTCAGGTCATGCAACTCGGGTACGACGAGTGGGACGCGCCGCCTCCGTATCGAATGCAGTTGTCACTGGACGGCGACATTGCAGCATCGGGGAGCAAGCGCCTCCGGCTCGAAGCAAGAATGCCCCAGTGGATCGACGGTTGGCGGTTCATCGTCGCGCTGGAAGGCCGACGAGACGCGCGGGAACGCTATGCCGGTATCGGCAACAAATCGGTCATTGACGACGTCAATGTTACAAGCGACAACCCGCACTACTACCGCTCTGACAACCATCGGCTATATGGTCGGCTCGCCGTACAGCGCCGGATCATTGGCGGCTTGCGAGTCCTCGCTGGCTTACATGCAGAGCGGTGGAAGATCGATACCCTGTCAGGAGCGAGCCAACTCGCCAACGACGTAGCAGGGGGTGTTGATCCGGCGATTGGCCGAGGTGTCGGAGATGTATCTGCCCGCGTCGGGCTCGTGTTCGACACACGCAATGACGAGCCGGCACCCACCAGTGGTGTGTTCCTCGAAGCAATCGTTGGCTTCGCCGACTCCTCCGTAGTTGGCGACGTGAGCTACACCCGTACGAACGTATCAGCGACCGCGTACATCCCTCTGCGACATAACCTCGGAGTCGCCGTACGTCTCGCTGGCCAGACCATGAGCGGCACACCGCCGCTCGGCGCATTCTACCGCTTCGAGTCCAGTGAGCGACCGTTTCTCGCATTGGGCGGTACGAGCTCCCACCGCGCCCTGCCGAACCGCCGCCTTTTGGACGCCGACAAGCTGTTCGCGAATCTGGACATCCGATACGACCTGATCGTCGAGCCTACCCTGTTTCGGGTCACCGCCGTGGGTTTTCTAGACGCCGGTCGGGTGTTTCCCGCCGGTGACTTCAAGCTCACCACCAACGGGCTCAAGGTGGGAGGCGGGGCAGGTCTGTTCGTCAAGCTGTTCCGCTCCGCCGTTGTCGGTTCGACAACGGGGATCGGCCCTGACGGGGTGATACTCCTGTTCCACACGTGGTGGCCGTTCTGATGTAGCATCGCCGACTTTCGGAGTCGGATTTCGTGTTCGCGCAGCGTGCAGGAGAGCCGCGGCAGTTAGATTGTGGTATGCTCAGCGAGCTCTTGTCCCGCCGACTCCCACGCTACGCGCGGCCTGGCATCTTCGCCCCCCCCAACCTGACCTTCGATCGGCGGCGCGCATAGGCTGGAACGACCAGCCGTTCCCACACGCATCCGGTCACACAACTCACCAGAGAGATTCCAGTGCTGCACGGGCCATAGTGCCATCGTGCAGCGGCGACGTTGGGGAAGGAGATGGGTCATGACACGAACTGTACTGCCAGCCGACAAGGTGTTTGACGTACTGCGCAACAACATCCTGGTGGATGGTTTTCACATCGTTATCGACTTGGAGAAGTCCCACGGTTGCGTCATGGTCGATGCGCTCGCCGGAAAGGAGTACCTGGACTGCTACACATTCTTCGCCACGCTGCCCATTGGGCATAACCATCCGAAGATGCAGGATGCGTTTTTCCAACGGTCGCTGCTGACCGCGGCGCTCAGCAATCCGGCGAACAGCGATGTGTATTCACGCGAGTACGGCAGCTTCGTCGACACGTTTCGCGAGCTCGCCGTTCCTGACGAGTACCGCTACCTGTTCTTCATCGCCGGCGGTGCACTTGCCGTCGAGAACGCCATGAAGGCGGCATTCGACTGGAAGGCCCAAAAGAACCGAGCCAACGGGATCGATGGCGGCGCCGACAAGATCCTTCACTTCCGCGAAGCATTTCACGGGAGGAGCGGCTACACGCTATCCGTAACCAATACCGAGCCGCTCAAGGTTCGCGACTTCCCCAAGTTCGATTGGCCAAGGGTCACCAACCCCAAGATGCATTTCCCGGTCGATGAGTCTGAGGTTGAAGCGACGGAGCGGCAGGCAGTCCAGGAAATCGAGGAGGCATTCGCGCGAGATCCCCACGGCATCGCTGCGATTCTGATCGAGCCGATTCAGTGCGAGGGTGGCGAGAACCATCTCCGTGCCGAGTTCCTGCAACACTTGCGCACGTTGGCGGACCGACACGAGGCACTGTTGATCTTCGACGAAGTCCAGACCGGCATGGGCGTCACCGGATCGATGTGGGCCTTTCAGCAGCTTGGCGTGACGCCGGATATCGTGGCGTTCGGGAAGAAGACGCAGGTGTGCGGAATCATGAGCACCACCAGGATCGACGACGTCGAGACGAACGTGTTTCACGTGTCATCGCGAATCAATTCGACCTGGGGTGGGAACCTCGTCGACATGGTCCGCTGTGCAAGATATCTGCAGATCATGCACGAGGACGGACTCGTGCAGGGTGCCGCCCGAGTCGGTGCCACCTTCAAGACACACCTGGAGCAGCTCCAGGCGGATTTCTCCACCGTCTCGAACGCGCGGGGCCGCGGGTTGCTCCTGGCATTCGACCTGCCGGATGGCATCACCCGGAATCGTGTTCGGCAGCAATGCTGGGAAGCGGGCTTTGCGACATTGCCGTGCGGCCCACGGTCGATCCGTTTCCGTCCTGCCATGGTATTCAGCGAGAAGAATGTGGAGCGAGCAACCACGATCCTGCGGAGGGTGTTGAAGCAGGAGGGGCGGTAGAGAGAGGGGGCAGAGGGGGCAGAGGGGGCAGAAAGGGCAGAAGGGTTGAGAATCTTCGCCTTACTGCCTCGGTTCCACCATCTCCATCACTTCTCTGAGCGTCGACATGCCGGCGTCCTCGACGTGCCAGCGTCGCATGGTCGTATAGAATTCCTTCTTGGGAAGCTCGTCCTTGTGAGCGAGGGCCCACGCCTGCAGCTCCCGAGGGCGAGGACCCCATCGCCCCGACTCGTGGAACTCGCTGTCCAGTGCGACCACGATCGGGATCGAGCGTGACCCGTTCGTCAGGTACCGGTCCATGATTTCGGGCTGCTCGTCACGCTTGATGATACGCAGCTCCATCGTGCCCGATTCGTCGCAGAGCTTGGCAATTGGTGGCACGACATTGGCCGCATCCCAACACCAGTCCTCTGTGATGCACAGGAACCGGATGCCACTCACTTCGCGTGCGCGCTCCCGCGCCCAGGCAGGTACTTGGAATCGCCGATAAATGCCTTCCCAGAGCTTCTGGAGATCCTGCGCTTCCGCGATGAAGCGGTCATAGGGGATCGCGTCCTGCCAAATCGCGGGAAAATCGAGCGCTCGCTGCGCTGCCATACCCATCACCTCCCTCGAGAGCCAGATACCGCCCATCTCAAGGTACTTCGGGCCGGGTGCTAGACAATTGCCCTCTCCAGCGTAACCTTCGTGGACTCCCGCATGGAAGGCTCCTCCCGATGAGTGCCATGGCTCCATCCCCGGTACGAAGTACCTGGGGGTCCCGCTTCGGTTTCATTCTCGCCGCGTCAGGCTCCGCGATTGGACTCGGCAACATCTGGCGTTTTCCGTACGTGGTTGGTGAGAACGGGGGAGCCGTCTTCGTCGTCATCTACTTGGCGTTCGTATTCCTCATCGGTGCTCCGGTGATGCTCGCCGAATTGACCCTCGGACGACACACCAATCGGAATCCGGTCGGGGCGTTCGACGCCGTGGCACCGTGGAGTTGGTGGAAACTGGTCGGCCTGCTGGGGGTGCTCACCGGTGTCGGCATTCTCTCGTTCTACGGAGTGATCGCCGGGTGGACGCTCGGCTACTTCTTCAAGACGATTTCGGGGAGCTTTGCCCAGACGATGACGGCCGAGCAATCCACAGCCCTGTTCTCCGAGTTCGTGGGCAGTTGGCAAGTGGCCATCGGGTTGCTGGCCCTGTTCCTCGTGCTGACCGCACTCATTGTCTGGCGCGGGGTGTCGCGCGGCATCGAGTTGGTGTCCAAGATCCTCA
>Ga0224512_10000781_pt1 | contig 32626 bp, 26 predicted proteins | sample SF_May12_sed_USG_4_FD_169103 | JGI IMG/M metagenome (GOLD analysis project Ga0224512, IMG submission 169103) | Sediment microbial communities from San Francisco Bay, California, United States - SF_May12_sed_USGS_13 | ecosystem: Environmental > Aquatic > Marine > Sediment | place: USA... | reverse complement strand
CCTGCCGCCGCTGATCCTGCTGGTGGTTTCGACCTTCAAGTCGACGGGCGACACGCTCCCGCTCGAGCCCAGTCCCTGGACGCTGGACAACTACATGCTGGTGTTCAGCGACCCGGACACCTTCATCCTGTTCCAAAACAGCCTGGTCTACGCCTTTGCCACGGTGGTGGTCTCCATGGCGCTGGCCGCGGCCCTGGTCTGGCTGATCGAACGCACGGACCTTCCGGCGCGCAATCTGATCTTCGGCCTGGTCCTGTTGCCGATCGCCATTCCCGGAATGGTCAAGGCGATCGGCTGGTCGATGCTGGGCAATCCCACCAACGGCCTGCTCAATTCGTTCATTCGCGATATTTTCGCCCTGGAGGGCCCCCTTGGGCCGCTCAATATCTACTCCCTCACCGGCATCATATTCGTCAGCGCCCTGTCCCACGTGCCATCGGTGGCACTGATGATCGCCGGCGCCTTCCGCAATTTCGACCCGGCCCTGGAAGAGGCCAGCGAGCTTTCCGGCGCCCACTGGACCAAGACCCAGCGATTCATCACCATGCCGTTGCTGAAGCCCTCCCTGCTGGCGGCCTTCATCTATTTCTTCGCCGCCGGCCTGGACGATTTCCAGATTCCCGCGATCCTCGGCATCAACGCGGAAATCCATGTCTTCAGCACCAAGATCTACCTTGCCACCCACCCCACCCACGGCCTTCCGGAATTCGGCCTCGCCGGCACCTATTCGCTTCTTCTGTTGTTCGTCGCCCTGCTGCTGATCGTCATCTATCGCCGGGTGGTGCGCAGCGGCGAAAAGTTCGCCGTGGTGACGGGCAAGGGATACCGGCCACGGCGGTTCCACCTCGGCAAATGGAAATACGCCGCCCTCGGCGGGGTCGGCGTCTATCTGCTGCTGGCCGCGGTGCTGCCCATGCTGGCGCTGCTCTGGGTCAGCCTGCAGCCGTTCTATGTGATCCCCTCCATCAAGGCCCTGGCGCGGGTCAGCCTGGAGCACTACAGCGAACTGATCGAACTGAGCCAGTTCCATCTGGCCTTGTTCAATACCCTTTTGATTGCCCCCATCGTGGCAACCGCCACCATGCTGCTCAGCACCCTGATTGCCTGGAACGCGGCCCGGGGCCAGTATCGCGGCGGCGCCCTGCCGGATTTCCTGACATTCATCAACCTGGCGGTTCCGACCATCGTCTTCGGCCTGGCGCTGGTGTTCGTCTACCTTTCGATTCCCGCCTTGCAGGTGATCTACGGCACGATCTGGATCCTGGTGATCGGCTTCACCACCCGGTATCTGACCTATTGCACCCGTCTCATGGGCGGCGCCGTGATCCAGATCCACAAGGAACTGGAAGAGGCATCGGAGGTATCGAGCGCCTCGCGCTGGCAGACCTTCCTGCGGATCACCTTGCCACTGATGTTTCCGTCCTTCATGAACGGCTGGATGTGGACGGCTGTCCATTCCCTGCGCGAGGCGACGCTGGCGGTGATGCTCATGACGCCGGCCAATATCATGCTGGCTTCGCTGATCTGGGCGCGTTGGCAGGAAGGCACCAGCTACGGCGGGGTGGCGGCACTCAGCGTCATCGTCGTGGTTCTGACCGGCTTGATAGCGATCGTGTCGCGCCTGCGCTTTTTCAACCGGCTGGCCTATTGATGGCCGGGGTGGGGATATCCGCGAGCGGGCGCGCCGCGGCGTGCGGGCAGGCTCCCCGCCATGGGACAACAGGGGGCACGCCGTGACGTCCCTGGCTCTGCTCATCGATTTCGGGTCCACCTTCACGAAGGTGACGGCGGTGGACATCGACAGGCCGCGGCTGATCGGCCGCGCCCAATCGCCGTCCACCATCGACCGGGACGTCACCGACGGGCTGCTCGCGGCGCTGAGCCAACTCAGGACCGTATCGCCCGAGCTTTCCGGCCTGCCGCGGGACGACCTTGATGGGCTTGAGCGCGTTTTCGTGCGGGCATCGAGCAGCGCCGCCGGCGGCCTCAAGATCGTGGTGGTGGGGCTGGTCCCCGGATTGACCGTCCAGGCCGCCAATGCCGCGGCCCTCGGCGCCGGCGCCAAGGTCGTCGGCACCTTTGGTTTCAAGCTGAACGACGACGCCATGGCGGAGATCGAAGCGCTCGAGCCGGACATGGTGCTGCTGACCGGCGGCACCGATGGCGGCGATCGGGCAACCATCGTCCATAACGCGGCACGGATCGCCCGCGCGCCCCTAATGGTACCGGTCATCGCGGCCGGGAATGCGCGGGCCGCCGGCGACATCGCCCGGGCCTTCGGGGCCGCGGGCAAGGATGTGATCATCGTCGACAACGTCATGCCGGCCGCCGGTATCGTCCGGCCGCGGGCCGCCCAGGCGGCGATCCGCGAACTGTTCATGCAGCGGATCACCGACGCCAAGGGCCTCGACCGCATCAAGGATCATGTCCCGGTGGTGCTGCCGACCCCGATGGCGGTGCAGAAGGCGGCCGAACTGGGGGCCGAGGGCCTTGACGGCATCCCCGGCTGCGGCGAGTTGATGCTGGTGGATGTCGGCGGCGCCACCACCGATGTCTATTCCATCGGCGACGGCCAGCCCCGGGGCAAGGATATGATTCCCGCCTCCTTGCCGGAGCCCCATTCCAAGCGCACGGTGGAAGGCGATCTCGGGCTGCGCTTCAACGCGCGGACCATCCTGGCGCGCGCCGGGGCGGACCGATTCTGGGAGGATTTTGCCGCCACCTTCCCGGAGATCGATGCCGACCGGGCGGAGGTTCTGGACTTCGTCGCCGCCGTGAGTGCCGAGACCGGCCGCGTCCCCGGCTGTGACTGGCAATTCGCCGCCGATGCGGTGATGGCCCGCACCGCCGTCGACATCGCCATCCAGCGCCATGTCGGCAGCGCCGAGCCGTATTTTTCCAGCGGAGGGACGGTGGACCTGGTGTCCGGCAAGGACATGACCCAGACACCGCTCCTGATCGGCACCGGGGGAGTTTTCACATACAACCCCTTCGCCGAGCGGGTGTTGACCGGATCCGGTCCCGGCCCCGACCACCGCCGGGTCTTGCGGCCGATCCGCCCGCGTATCTTCACAGACCGCGATTACGTCCTGCACGCCATCGGCCTGTTGGCCGACAGTCACGCCGGCGTCGCGATGGACCTTTTCCAGGCCCATTTCCCCGCCGCCGGGCCCCCAGGCCTTCACGCCGACCACGCCCATCACGGGGCGATGGCAGGAGACGACACATGCTGTGCCTGAACGAATGCCCGCGGGCGGCCGGGCGATGCCGGCTGGATTTCCCGGGCGCCCTCTCGCGGCGCCGCGGACAAGGATCGAGGCGATGATCGATATCAAGAATCTGCGAAAGACCTTCCGGAGCGGCAGGGAGACCTTTCATGCCCTCAACGGCATCACCATCCATGTTCCCGAAGGGGAATTCTTCACCCTTCTGGGGCCTTCGGGCTGCGGCAAGTCGACGACCCTCAGATGCCTCGCCGGCCTGGAGACGCCGGATTCGGGAACCATCGAGATCGGCGGGGAGACCGTGTTCTCATCGGAGCGCGGCATCTCCGTCCCCGCCTACAGACGGGACATCGGCATGGTGTTTCAATCCTATGCGATCTGGCCCCACATGACGGTGTTCGAGAATATCGCCTATCCCCTGAAAATCCAGAAAGTGGCACGACGCGAAATCCGCGCGCGGGTCGAAAAGGCGCTCGACACGGTGGGTCTCGAAGGTCTCGGGGACCGTCCGGCACCGGCCCTTTCCGGCGGGCAGCAGCAGCGCGTGTCTCTTGCCCGGGCGCTCGTGAAAGAGCCCAAGGTGCTGTTGCTGGACGAGCCGCTCAGCAATCTCGACGCGAAGCTGCGCGAACAGATGCGCTTTGAGATCAAGGAACTGCAGGAGCGGCTTGGCATCACCACGCTCTATGTCACCCATGACCAGACGGAAGCCCTCGCGGTCTCGGACTCGATCGCCGTGATGAACCAGGGGAATCTGCTGGACGTGGCCGGGCCCAGGGACATCTATTTTCAGCCGCGTTCGGAATTCACCGCCGATTTCATCGGCCTGACAAACGTCCTGCGGGGCAAGGTCGCGGGCAGCGAAAACGGGCTTTCCTGCCTGGACACGCCGATGGGCCGGCTGCTCTGCCGGCCCACGTCGGTGGCGCATCACGGCGGCGGCGAAGTGGTGATCTTCCTGCGGCCGGAGGACGTGGCGGTGACCGCGGCCCGGCCCGCCGGGAAACCCAATGTCTTCGAAGGCGAGATTGAGGCCTTGGTGTTCCTTGGCGAGGTCGTCGACTGCCAGATCAAGGTGGGGGAAGAACTGGTCCGCGCCAGGCTGCACCCCAAATCCGCCTTCCAAAGAAGGCAAAAGGTCTTCATCGAGGCCGATCCCGCGGCCCTGATCACGATCCGGGCGCATTGACCGGCTCGCGGTGATTCCTCTGTGGGACAGCCCGGTTGCAACCCGGCTTCAGGTCGGAAGCCTCGCTTCGGCTGTCCCGGACAAAACCGGTCTAACGCGGCTGCGTCGAGGCGGGCGGGCGAAAGATCGCCCAAAGGCCGCAGCTGAGCACGAGCAGAAAACCGCCCACCCAATAGAAGCTGTCCTTCAGCCCGACCAGTGAGACGACCCCGCCCATGATCGGCGGCACGATCGTTTGCATCAGCCGATTGATCGAGATGCGCAATCCCACCACGGCACCCTGGGACCCGGGCGGCGCGGCTTTCGAGGGAATCACGATCATCAGGGGCTGGCTCACGCCCACCATGAACCCTCGGACGACCGAAAGGGCAAGCAAGGAGAGGAAGGCCGCAAACAGCGGCGTGACCATGATCGTGGCGATTGCCCCCACCACCGTCGCATTGAGGAGCCAGATATCCCCGGTTCGACGGGCGAGCGCCGTGGCCCCGGCCGTGCCGCCGAGGCCGAAGAGATTGAGGCCGGCGAAGATCACGCCGATCAAAGTCCCGGTAAGCCCAACCTCCTTCATATAGGCGATGAAGAACGAGCCGTGGATCGCGCTGCCGGCGATGTTGAGCACCGAACCGGTCACCGCCACGGCGACGAGCGGGATGGCGAGCAATGAGAACGTCTTGGTGTAGTCGTCCAGACGCGGGAACATGTCGCGCAGCCGGAAGGGCACGTCATCGCCCCCCGCCTTCCGGTCCTCGCCGCGGCCCGGCAGCATCAAGGCGGCGGCGATGAACAACACGGCCGCAAGAAGCGTCACGCCGAATCCGCCCCACGGGCCGAACGCATCCCACATGGCGCCGGCAAGCACCGGGAAGGCCAAGTGGCCGAGTCGATTGCAGAAGGAGACCTGCCAGGTCAGCGACGGGTTGCCCTGCATCAATTGCCCCACCACGGTCTGGGCCCCGACCCAGTTCATCGTCGAAGTCAGGCCGAGGATGAGGTTCAAGATGCCGGCAACCCAGATCCAAGGCAGCAACGGGAACAGGACCGGCACGACCAGGCCGATCGCCGCGAAGTAAAGCATCACCTGACGCGCGCCGAAGCGGTCCATGAGCACGCCGCCGTGAATCGAAAACAGGAATGGCAAGAACGACCGGGCGCCGATCACCATGCCGAACGCGAACGGAGACGGTTCCAGGTAAAGCGCCCAAAGCGGGATGACGACGTTGGTCGCGCCGTCGGAGAAAAGCCCGGAGCCATAAATCCCAAGACGCGTCCGCAACGCCACTGTCTTGGCAGTTTCCCCAGTCATTGGCCCCCCGCACCGGCGCTTGCGTTCCGGCGGGGACTATATCCCCTGAATCCGGGATTGTCCGCTTCGCGGGCTCGGAAGCGGTTTTCTGGGTGAACCCGCCCTCAGCCGGCGGCGGGGATCGGGGTTTTCTCCGATGCCCGGCGCTGCGCCGCCAGCCTGAACGGTGCGTTCGGCGCCCCGAAACCGGCGTATCCCGATTCCCGCTGGACGAATTCGAAGAACAGGCCGTTATCGATGGTCCTGCTGAAGAGCTGGAGGTACCGGCCGCTTTCGTCTTCGTCGTAGAGGATATTCAGGCCCTTGATCTTGTTCAGAAAATCGAGATCGAGATCGAACCGGGCGAGAACGTCGTCGTAGTAGTTCTGGGTCTGGGCCAGGATTTCGAATTTCTGGTCCCGCAGCCGTTCCCCAAGGGCGAAGATGTCGTCGGTCGCGATGGCGATATGTTGCACCGCCGGGCCGCGGACCGAGGATACGAACCGGCTGGCGCGCGTATAGGGGGCGTCGCTGCCGTTCAGCGTAAGGTGCAGCCTGCGGTCTTCCATGGTGATGACCTGGCTCTTGATCAACCCGTCCGGATCGACAACATCGAAAAGCGGCGATTTCAGCGTGTCGAAAATGGTCGTGTAGAACAGCGCCCAGCTGAGCATCTCGTCATAGCCCATGGTCTGCGCGATATGGTCGATATGCGACAGCAGGGCCGGGGGATCGTCGGCGCCGCCGTCGGCTTCGGCGAAATCGGTCCGCCAGATGTCCATGCCTGCATCGAGCAGGCGGATCACGCTGTGCCCCACCCCCTTGATGGTGGGAATCTCCACCTCCCCCTTCGCCACCGCCTGCACGAAGTTGTCGGCGCCCAGCGCAAGCGCCCTCGCATGGGCGGCGGCGGCATCGTCGACGACGAACGCGATATCGGTCACCGTCGTGCCGTGTTCGAAAACCGCCTCGGCCGCATAGCCCGTCGGTTCCGTATCCACCAGGAGGTTCAACCCCCCTTGCTGCCAGCGCGACACCGCCTTGGTCTTGTGATGGCCGGTGAGGCGGAAACCCAATTGGCGGAACAGGGCCTCGAAACCGTCCTTCCCCTCCGGGCGGGTGGCGAATTCGATGAAGGCGACATCGGAAATCCTCGCCTTGGCGGGCAGCCGCGGCAAGCCGGCGCTTGCCCCGCCCGCGTTTTCGCCGAGGTCCCGCCGGACCGAGTCCATGAGGCTGATGAGGGACCGATGGCCGTCCTTGGCGACCATCGGCGCGTTGCCGCGCCGGAACTGATCGTTGAAGATTTCCAGGCTGATGGGACCTTTGTAGTCGGTCGCGATCACCGCTTTCATGAACGCCGGCAAATCGAGATCGCCTTCGCCCGGCATGTTCCTGAAGTGGCGCGACCAGAACAGCAGATCCATTTCGATCATCGGCGCGTCCGCGAGCTGGACGAAGAAGATCTTGTCGCCCGGGATCCTGCGGATGCTTTCCGGATCGATGCCGCGCGACAGCGTATGAAAGCTGTCGAGGATCAGGCCGATGGAGCCATGGTCCGCCCGCCTCACGACTTCCCAGGCGTCGCGGTGGTCATGGATCTGCCGCCCCCAGGCCAGCGCTTCATAGCCGACGCGCACGCCGAAGGCCTTGGCGATGTCGCCCAGTTCGGCGAAATCCTGCGCGCAGCGGTCGATCCCGCCCAGACTCTGTGGATGGACCGATGAACAGACCAACATCAGGTCGGTCCCCAACTGGTTCATCAGTTCGAATTTGCGTTCCGCCCGGGAGAAGGAGCGGTGCCGCAATGGGCCTTCGGGAAGGCCTTCGAAGTCCCGAAATGGCTGGAACAACATGATCTCCAGCCCATGGTCTCGGACCATCTTGGAAACATCGGACGGGCTGAAATCGAAGCTGATGAAATCCTGTTCGAAGATTTCGATGCCGTCGAAGCCGGCGTCGGCGATGGCCGCGAGCTTTTCCGCAAAATCACCCGATATGGACACGGTCGCGATCGAGGTTTTCACCTAGCTGTTCTCCTCGGAACATCCGCTGGATTTGGCCGAAGCCTTGCGAGATCACCCAATGGCCGTCAACGCCGACAGTGCGCTCTCGCCGCGTGTCAGCCTAAAACATTGACGCTGCCACTGTCTCGAAATTCGTGCCGCTTTGCCGCCGCCCCCGGCGATCCGGCCCCGGCCAAGAGTGGACAAGCATCCCTTACCTTTGGTAGTCGTATCGTTAAATCCGAGTTAACGGGGAGTAACGGCAGTGGACCTCGGAACGAAGAAACAATTGAGGTCGGTGATCGGCGAGGACCGCGGCGTGACCTCGACGGAATATGCCATCATCGCAACGGTCATCGCGGTCGTCCTGGTCGCCGCAATGGGGTTCGTGGGCAGCGAACTGACCGGTTCTTATCTCGATCTCGCGAATTCGATGAAGAGCAGCTAGGGACCGCACACGCGCCTCGATTACACCCTTGCGCCTCCATCGAGGCGCGGTGGAAAGCCGGTACCGGGATGTGCCGCCGTCAGGTCTTGTAATCGGGATAGAGCTGATCGACGAGCCGCAGGTTCATGCGCCATTCGGGGCCGCCGAGCGCCTGGTTGGGGCGCCGCGCCTCCACCTGCTGCTTGGTGTAATCAAGCACGTCTTCCGGAATTTCGCGGATTTCCGTCCCCAGCGCCATGACGCGCTCCTGCAACTCGCAGGCGCCGATCAGCCGGCGCATATAGGAAATCGCCTCGCCGATGGTACGGCCGACCGAAAGCAGTCCGTGGTTCCACATGATCATGGTCTTTTTATCGCCCAGATCACCGACGATGCGCGGCGCTTCGTCGGCTTCGCGGGCATAGCCCTCGAACTCATGATAGCTGACCTCGCCATGAAGCTGGCAGCCGGTCTGGTCGAGGATCTTGAGCCCGCATTTGGTGGCCGAGATCACCACCCCGGGAGTGGGGTGGGTGTGACAGACACAAGCGACATCGGGCTTGGCCTTGAGGATGGCGCTGTGGAAATTGAGGCCGGCGGGCGCCAGCTCCGCCGCGCCCTCGCTCAGGATATTGCCGTCGAAATCCGCCTTCACCAGGGATGACGCCGTCACCTCGTGCCAGCCGAGGCCATGGGGGTTCATCAGGAAGTGGTCGGGCTCGCCCGCGACCCGGGCGGTGATGTGGTTGACCAGCCGGTTGTTCCAGCCGAGGTGATAGGCGATGCGGAAGGCGGCGGCGAGATCGACCCGCGTCCCCCATTCCGCGTCGCTGACCGTGTCGCGCAGGGAGGCGATATGCGCGCCCCCGATCATCGTATCCGCCATCTTGTTCGCTCCCAATTCGTATCTTGGCCGGAACCATCGCCCGGCGCGCCATGATATCCCAAACCGCCCCATATTGGCAGGGCCGCGAGGCCCGCTTGCGGAAGCGCCCGCGCTCGTCTAGCGTTGGCGCTCGATCCGTTCCACCGCAGCCGCCCACGGCCATGTCCGAAATCGAACTCAGCCCCGAAAACAACCTGCGTTGGCATTTCCCGACGCCGATCTTCGCCCATATCTGGCAGGACTGCGAGGCCGTGAACAGGGAGCTTCGGGCCCTGATCCTCGAAACCGAAGCCAAGGGAAACCCGAAATTCGGGCATATCGAAGGGGGCTGGGCGAGTACCAAGGATTTCTTCTCCTGGGATGCCGACTGCGTGCGGACGCTGGAAGCCCATATCCAGCACATGCTTTCGGCCATGGTCTCGTGGATCGGCCAAAAGCCCCTGGACCGGGTGGTCAGTTACGATCTTCAGTGCTGGGCGAACGTGCTGAGGAACGGCGGCTACCACGCCCTGCATTCCCATCCCAACAGCTTCTGGTCCGGGGCCTATTACGTCGGCATAGGCAGCCGCACGAACGATACCCGGCGCAACGGCTGCATCGAGTTCATGGACCCGCGCAGCGCGGCCGGTGCCATCCTCATGCAGGGAAGCGCCCTGCCCCAGGAATGCCTGGTCTCGCCGGAACCGGGGCTGACGGTGATCTTTCCCGGGTGGCTGAAACACATGGTGCATCCCTTCTACGGCGAAGGCGAACGCATCTCCATCGCCTTCAACCTCGACCGCGAATCCTGAGCGGCACCTGGTCGCGGGCCCGACGCGGACCGCTAGGGGAGGGAAAGGCCGCGGAAGAATTCCGTGCGGGCCCGGGCGGCCTGCAACAGGAAGCTGAGGTCGCCGCCCGCCAGGATGAACCGCACCCCCATATCGACATAGCGGGCGATCACCTCGCCCGAGCCGATGCCGCCGGTACCGGACCATTTGCCGTGCGCCTTGCAGGCCGCCGTGACCGTCTCATACGCCTGGACGACGTCGGGATGATCGGGGCTGCCATGGATGCCGAGCTCCGCCGTCAGGTCGCCGGTCCCGACCATCAACACGTCGACCCCCTCGACGGCGGCGATTTCGTCGGCATTGGCGATCGCCTTCCGGGATTCCAGCATCACCACCAGAAGCGTGTTCTCGTTCATCAACCGGGTCGCTTCCTCGTGGGGGACACGCTGGAAATCGAAATGGACGGTGACCCCGCCCGAGCCCCGGCGGCCCACCGGCGGGAACCTCTGCTGATCGACGATGGCCCGCGCTTCGGCCGCCGTGTCGACATGGGGCATGACGGTGCCGAGCGCGCCGCCGGTCAATAGGCGGACCGCCAGGGCGTTATCGCCTTCCGGCACGCGGACCAGCGGCGCGATGCCCGCATCCAGCGCGGTGGCGCAGATCTGCTGGGCGCTCTCGACCGACATCGATGAATGCTCCAGGTCGATGAACAGCCAGTCGAACCCGACCGCCCGCGCCGCCTTGCAAATCTCCACGTTTCGGGTGTGGCGCACGCCCATGCCCAACGAAAGCTCACCCGCCGCCAGCCGCTCCCGGGCCGGGTTCCGAAGTTCCGCCATCCTGCTCCCCCCATTCCGGGCACCGCGCCGCACCACGGCCGGCGCGGTGCCCCATGCCCTATGAAAAGAAACATTATGGACCAACCGCCGGGGTGCCGCAGCCGCCAGCTTGTTGGCGACGGGGGGGGCGTGATAAGCTTTTCGGGCCTTCCGGCGCCACGGCGCCGGGACCCACAGGCGGGAGGAAGCGATGGATTTCAAGGTCAGGCGGTCCGGCCATATCGTGCTCAGGGTCGCGGATGTGGAACGTTCGGCCCGGTTCTTCCAAGACGTGCTGGGCCTCAAGTTGATCGGCAGCCAGGCGCGGCAGATGTACTTCCTGACCGCCGATTTCGACGCCAACCACCATCAGGTCTTGGTGCGCCCGGCGCGGCCCGAGGCCCCCGCGCCGGACAGCGACGGGCGGATCGGCTTGGCCTCGGCCTCCTTCGACATCGGCACTCTCAATGACCTCAAGGCACTTCACGCCCGGCTGCTCAAGGCGGGCGCCACGGTGGAGCGCAGCGAGGACCGCGGCGCCATCAAGGCCTTGTTCGTGCGCGATCCCGACGGCAACCTGTTCGAGCTCTATTGCCGCGAAGGCAAGGGGCCCCCGGCGCTGGCCGACCGCTACACGGTCCGCGGCACCCTCGACCACCTTCTGGCCCCGGCCTGAGACCAGGGAGACAAAGTTCATGACCGCCGCCGCCGTCACCAGCCATATCACCCTCAGGGCGTCCGACCTGGCGCGCTCCCGCGCGTTCTACGAAAGGGCGCTGAACCTCCATGTCATCGGCGAGGACCCCGCGGGCCGGCTCTATATGGCGCCGTCGGCCGAGGATACGGCCCCGGTCCTGGTTTTGGAACAGGCCCCCGACCTAGAGCGCCAGCGCCCCGGCGTCGACCCCGATCCCTATATCGGCATGGAACATTGGGCCTTCGAATTGGATTCCGATGATTTCGCCACCCTGCAAACGGTCTACCGGCGGCTCAAGGAGATCGGCGCCGAGATCCATCACACGGTCGATCACCGGGTGACCGAAAGCATCTATTTCCTCGATCCCGACCGCAATTTGATCGAGATCTACCTGAACCAGCCGCGCGAGCGCTATACCGGCCACATGGACCATCCCTACGATTCCCTAGGCGACATCGACGATAAGCTGATGGGCAAGACCGGCTGAACCCGGTCGCCGCCGCCCGGACGGGCGCCCCCTTCTGTTAGGGGATCGCGAGCTTCCCGGTTTCGAGGCCAGGCGCCAGCCGGCGCCCGTGCCAATTGCGGCGCAACCCGACCCGGGTTGGCGGTCACTCGTCCCCCTTTTTGTCCCCATCGTCGGCGGCGGCGGCAGGGTCCGGCAGATGGCCCGGGCGCGAGAGCATCCCGACATGACCCCAGGTATCTTCGTAATTGCGCCGCTGGGAATCCGGCAGGAAGGATTCCTCCAGGTTCTGGACGATATCGAAGCCGACGATGCGGCGCAGTTCGGCCTTCCCCCAGGGGCAGGTTTGCGCCCGCGTCGCGACGTCGAGCAGCGCGTCGGTGCCGCGCTCCTTGAGATCGTGCAGCGTGTGCCAGGCGGCCTGCAACCCGACCGAGGAGGCCAGCGTCGGGTAGAGGACGATGCGCGCTCCGAGGTCCTGGTATTCCTCCCAGGTCGGCATTGGATCGCCGCCGCCCCAGATGATCAGCAGCGGCGCCGGGACCTTTTTCGCCGCTTCCGCGATCTGCTCGCGGGTTTCGACCGAATTGAGCCAGACGAAATCGACGCCGCCGTCTTCCACATAGGCGACGCATCGTTCGACGGCCTCGCCGAAATCACTGCCTTCCGCGCCGAGAATGTCGCAGCGCGCGCAGATCACGAAATCCGGATCCGCCGCATCCCGGGCGGCGGTGGCGGCGCGGTACTTGACCACGGCATCTTCGATTCCGATGCAGCGGCGCCCGGGTAGGGTGCCGGATTTCTTTGGCGCTTCCTGGTCCTCGATCTGAAGCGCCGCGACACCGGTGCGAATCACTTCGTTCACCGTGAAATGGACGTTCACCACATTGCCGAAGCCGGTATCGGTGTCGAGCAGGATGGGAATGCCGGAATGGGCCGCGACATGCCGCGCATGATCGACGATGTCGCGCAGCCCCAGGATGCCCGAATCGGGCACCCCCAAAAGATGACCGGAAACCTGCGATCCGGCGACGAAAAAGCATTCAAACCCGGCCATTTCCGCGACCCTGGCATAGACCGGCCCGAAGCCACCGGGCATCACCGTCAGCGTGTCCCGGCCCAGGATCTCGCGCATCTTGAGGCGTTTGCGCCGCACCGCCTCGGCGTAGGTTTCCGTCATCGACACCTCCCTGGATCGGCGGGTTGCCGCCGGCCCCGCCATGGGGCGCCGGCACGCCTCTTACGCGAACCTTAGCCGCCGTAGCCTTTCAACATGTCCGGGTTTTCCGCATAAAGATCATCGACGAATCCGGAATCGACGATATTCCGCAGGAAGTGGAAATCCCACAGCGCCAAGGGGTGGATGTTGGCGGCATCGCCGTTCTTTTCGTCCTGCTTCAGCGCCTCCTGGTAGACGTTCGAGATCGCCGTCATGGAGGGATAGAGATAGGGCTCGAGCTTGGGCGCGAGATCGTCGTAGACGCGCTCCGCCATCTCGCGGTCGAGCACCCCGTCATTGTCGTAGCGTTGCATCAGGATGCGGATCACGTCCTCGCGGTTCTGCTTGAAGTACGATACCCCGTCGATGGTCGCCTTCAGCACCCGCTCGACGATGTCGGGCCGCTCGTCCACCAGTTTCTTGGAGGTCGACATGGTCATGTAGAAGATCATGTGCTGGGGCTCCAGATCGATGACTTTCATCCCCGACCGGCGGGCGAAATCGGCCATCGGCTTGGTCAGGAAGCAAGCTTCCACGTCGCCATCCCTGACCATGTCCAGCAGGGTCTTGCGGTTGGGCTTGCCCGGTTCCGTCACGTCCTGCTGGGCCCGGCGGATCAATTCGACCTCGTCCCTGTCGGTGTCCAGGCCGTGCTGTTTCAGATACAGCCAGGCATTGAGATAGGGATGGTTGCCCCGGGCGCCCACCTTGCGGTGCTTGAGGTCGGCGAGGCTGTCGATGCCGAGATCCGGCCGCGTCACCAGGGCGACGTTGTTGGACGACATGGTCTGGCCGACATAGGCCCAGGTATCGCCGCGCGCCTGGGCGGCATAGGTCGAGACATGATTGCCGGAGACAAACTCCACCTCGGCCTTTGGCACCAGATCATGGGCGTCCTCGCGGCTGATGACGCGCTCGTAATCGACGTCGAGGTCCTGGCGCTCCCAGGCGCCGCAATCGTTGATCACGTGCATCAGCGCCAGATGGCTGTGGGCACGGTAGGGAAAACTGATCTTATCCATCTTCTGCTTCTACTCCCTCATTTCCTGGCGGCTCCGGAAGCCCAGCCCAGGTCCGATGTCGGCGGCAAAGCTAGTCCGCCATTTCCACGCCGGTGCAGCCGGACACCATGCTCTTCATCTGGCACACCGCGCTGGCCTTCTTCAGTTCCGCTTCGAACAGCTCGTGGATCTCGGGATTTTCATCCTCGTATTCGATCTGGTTGCCGCCCTCCCGGGTGCTGGTTTCGGTGCCGCCCTTGGCCTCGTCGGAACCGTCGGGACGGAACTGGTAGCGGTTCGATCCCCAGCGCAGCGCCAAATACCGGGCAGGAACGGCGCCGGAATTGAAATGCTGGTGGAACCACTGGTTGGGCGGCACGACGATGCTGCCGGGCGCCCAATCGACCTTGGTGCGCTCGTCCCACTTGCCGTCTTCCCACAGGATGGTAAACCCCTGGCCGCCCAGGATCACGACATTGGCGCCGGGGCCGTGGCGGTGGGCCTTCTTGTAGGTGCCGACCGGAAATTCGGAGATATGGGCGACCATGGTGTTGTGGGAGAGTTCGAAGGCCAGGTAGGAACCGCCCGCGCCCCGGTTGCCGCGCTTGTAGAGCGGCACCGTGTCGGCATTGGAGACGAAGTTGGTTTCCCAGATGTTGTAGGTGCCCCGGTCGTTGGAATAGAGCTCGCCGTCGCCGTCGAAATGCTGCTCGCCGTTGTAGCGGTCGAGGAAATCGTAGGGCGCGTCAAATACGAACTCCGCGTTGTGGAACATGTTCATCACCACCGGCGCGCTGATCACCGCCATGTAACGGGCCGGCAGGGCGCCGGTGGTGTTGAAGTGCTGGAAAGTGGTGTTGAGCGGAATGGCGAACAGGCTGCCGGCCTGCCATTCGAAGGTGTGCTTGTCGTTGGCGTCGTTCCAGATCGTGGTCGCCCCGTTGCCCTGCAGTACGTAGACCATCTCCTCATAGAGGTGACGCATGGGCTTGGTGGAGCCGCCCAGGGGCACCTCGGCGACATAGCAGTTGTTGGACGTGCCGGCCCCTTCCAGATTGACGAAGGCGCCGAGACCGCCGGTCCGCTCCCAGGGACCCAACGCCAGTTCCTTCAGGTCCTGGACAAAGAAGGTGTCGTAGACCGGGATCCCTTCCTTCGCCTGCCATTCGGCATAGGTGTTGAGCCGGGTGACGCGCGGCGCCGATTTCTGTTGTTCCAGGGCCATAATCCCCCTCCCTCTTTCTCTCTTATCCCGTGCCGGTCGGCGTGATTCGAAGCTGCCCCCGCCTAGCGTTCCTTGACCCCCACCTGGAAGCCGACCCAGCGCGCCAGCAGGGCAAGGCCCGCCGTCATGGCGACGATGAACAGGCTGATGATACCCGCCACCTCGCGCGCCGAGCCTGTCGACGTGGTCATGTATTCCAGGGCCAGCAGGGAGAGGGTCACGGTTTCCCGGCTGGCCAGCAGCACGACGCTGCCGGTCGACCCCGCGGCGATGACGAAATTCAAGATCCCCATCAGCACGAGGGTCGGCGCGATCAACGGCAGCCAGATCTTGAAATAGGTATAGAACCATCCGGCGCCGGCGATGCGCGCGGCCTCCTCCATGTCCTCGCCCATCTGCAGGAAGATGCTCTTGAACATCTGGATGCTGGTGAGCTTGCCTTGCAATATGACGACGATGATCAGGATCCAGATGGTGCCGTAGAGCCAGTTCAGCCCCGGCGTGGCGGTGATCACCCACAACAGGCCGAGGCCCGACAGGATGCCGGGGATTCCCGCCGAGCCCCAGAAGATCGAATCGAGGATGATCTTTCCCTTCCAGTTCCTGCGCACCAGCACGTAGGCCACCATGGAGAACAGCAGCGGCGAGATCACGGCGGTGGAAATCGACAGGATGAAAGTGGTCTGCAGTGCCCGGAAGAAGATGGGATCCGCCAGCACCGTGTTCCAATGGTTGAAGGTATAGGCGGGCACCGCCTGGAAGAAACCCGCCCGGGTCATGAAACTGCCGCCCAACAGGGTCAGCACCGGCACGATGGTCAGCAGCGCCACGATCAGGATCACGAACCCCAACGCGATCGGCTGGAACACCCCGAGATGAACCAGCCCCGGCTTGTAATCGCCTGACACGGTGGTGTAGATGCGCCGGCTCAGCAGCCAGCGCTGCAGCGGAATGATGAACAGGATGATGATCAGGGTGAGGCTCGCCAGTGCCGTCGCATGGCCGTATTCCGGCGGCTCCATCTCGCGCACGTAATCGTAAAGCTGGGTGGAATAGACGAAGAACCGGATCGGCGTACCCAGGATCTGCTCGATCTCGAAGGTGTTGAACATGCGCACCAGGTTGAGCAGGAACACCACCACCATGGGGGGGATCATCACCGGCAGGGTGATGCGCATCATGGTCCGAAGCCGCCCCGCGCCGGAGACGCGGCCCGCTTCCTCCAGCGTCGCGTTCATGTTGCGGAAGGCCGGGGTCAGCAGCATCACCTTCTGGGACAGCGCGTTGCCCATCAGGTGGGCGAAAACGATCCCCTCGACGCTGTAAATGTTGAACACCGGCCCATTGATGAAAGGCAGCGCCTTGAGCCAGACATTGAAGAAACCGAAGAACGGATCCAGCAGCAGCGTCCAGCCGATGGTGGTGGTCAGCGCCGGCAACATGAACGAAACCCAGAACATGAACTCGAGCCCGCGGGAAAACGGGATCGGGGTGCGCGCCAGGATCCATGAGATGACGACGGCGAGCGGGAAACTGATCGCCGTGTAAGAGGCGAAGACGATCAGGGTGTTGACGAGGCTCTCGAACACGTCCGGTTCGGAGAACGCCTCTCGCCAGTTGTTCAGGCTGAACTCATAGGTGCCGTCGATGATACCGGCGATGTTGAAGCTCTGGATGAAGATCAGCAGGACGGGATAGATGATGTAGAAGCCGAAAAACACGATCAGCAGGGCCATGATGAACAGGCCCTTGTTCGAACGGCCGCCCTGCCTCACCGGTGGCGCAACTGTATCGACTGTAGCCAAGCCGCTCGATCTTTCCCGTACCGCCCGGTCCGCCGGGGAGTGCCATCAATTGGCGCGGGGAGGGAACCGCTGCTCCCTCCCCGGCCCTCACGCCTGTTCGCAGGCTATTTCGTTTTCTTGTCCCGGCGCGCGTTCTTCATGATCCGGCGCAGGGTCTTCAGATGCGTGCGCTGATTGTTGACGAAGCTGGGATCGGAAAACCCGATATAGTATTCGCGGTCCCGGCGGATGCGGTATTGCGGCGCCACCGCGTCCTCCGGCACGTCGACGCGAAGCGAATCGGAGGTCTTTCCGGTCTTGATGAACAGCGTCTGGGTTTCCTTGCTGAGCACCCAATTGATGAACAGCTTCTGGGCATTCGGATTGGGCGCCCGGTCAACGGCCATGATGTTGGCGGCGGAAGAACTCAGGGTTTCGCCTTCCTTCAGGACATGGGGCAGGTAAGGCAGAATCGGAAAGCCCTGCTTCTGCATCTCCTCGCCGGGGGTGCCGAGGCCGAACATGCCGATGGCGAACCGGCCCAGGGCCAGCCATTCCACCGCCTGGCGCGAATCGCGCACGATGGTCACGTCCATCTCATTGGCGAATTTCTTGTACCACTTCTCCCCGATCTTCGGGTTGAGCAGCATCGGCACGCTGGACGCCGCCGAACCCTGCCGGGCCGGCGAGCGGGCGACGATCTTGCCCTTCCACTTCGGCTGCAGGACGTCCCAATAGGACTTGATCTCGTCCGGCTTCACCAGGTTGGTGTTGATGGCGATGGTGTAGGAGGGCGACGCCCCCCAGGCCAAGATGTGCTGCCCCTTGGGATCCACCCAATGCAGCTTGCCCTGGTACCATTTCTTGGGATCCTTGACGTCGGGGTCGATCAATAGGGTGTCCAGCCGCGTCAGCACGCCGTTGGGCAGCAACAGGGAGAGCCCGGAATTCGCCCCGCCGATCCAGACATCGGCGGTGAACCGGCCGGAATTGCGCTCGGCGCGGATGCGGGCGGCGTGCCTCCGGCTGGAACCGGTCTGGAAATTGACCTTGATGCCGTATTTTTCGGTGAAGGCGGGCATGGCGGTGCGCAGTTTCCGGGGCATCTGGCCGCCCAGGATGACCTCGACCTTGCCCTCCTTCTTCGCCGCCGCGACCAGCGCATCCCATTCGGCGGAAGCCGATTGCGCCTGGCCGGGCAGCATCGCCAGCGCCAAACCGCCGGCCAGCGCCAGGTTTGATAAAGTCTTCGTCGTCATACTGCGTCTCCCATTTCTGGTTACGTATCAATAAACAGATGCGTTATCGATCTTTGGTTTCCTCCGCGGCGGACCGGTCGCTCGGCCAGGCGGTATGCCCGTCGGGCCTGAGGCGCAGCCAGATCCTGGCACCTTCCGCCAGCGGATCGTGACGGTCGCCGTATATGATGATCACCCGCTGTTCGTCGACCTCCACCTGATACTCGATCCTCTCGCCGATGAACAAGGCGGCCGACACGGTGCCGCCGATCATCCCGGCAGGGGCCGCGCCGCCCGCGGCCGGCACGATCTCGACATCCTCCGGTCGCACGGCGATAAACACGCCGGTGCCCGCCGCGACCCCGTCGGGATCGTAGCTGCGCCCGAACACCACGCAATCGGGGGCCCCGTCCACACGGATGGCCATGGGGCCGGCGGGATTGGCGGTCTCCACCCGGCCGCGGAACAGAAGCGTCTTGCCGACGAAATCGCGCACGAATTCGTTGGCGGGCTCCTCGTACAGCATGTGCGGGTTGCCCTGCTGCTGCACCACGCCGGCACTCATCAGGGCGATGCGGTCGGACAGGCTGAGCGCTTCGACCTGATCGTGGGTCACGAACAGAACCGCGATATTGAGCCGCTTCTGCAGCAGCTTGACCTCTAGCCGCATCTGTTCGCGCAGCTTTGCATCCAGGTTGGAAAACGGCTCGTCCAGCAGCAGGATGCCGGGCTCCGTCACCAGGGCCCGGGCCAACGCCACGCGCTGCTGCTGGCCGCCGCTCAGCAGCGGGCCGGGGCGCTTTTCCATGCCCGCCATGCCGACCAGGTCCAGCACCTCCGCCACCCGGTCCTTGATCCCGTGGGAAGGAAACTTGCGCGCCCTCAAGGGGAAGCCGACGTTCTCCTCGACCGTCATGTGGGGCCAGATGGCATAGGACTGGAACACCATGCCGAGATTGCGCTTGTCCGGCGGCAGGGAGATCCCATCGGCCACGGAAACGATGGTCTTTCCGGCGAAGGTGATGGTGCCCTGGTCGGGCTCCTCCAGGCCGGCGACAAGGCGCAAGGTGGTCGATTTGCCGCAGCCCGAAGGCCCCAGAAGCGTGAACACCTCGCCATCGGCAATGTCGAGGGAAAGGCCGTCGACGGCAGGTTGGGAATTGCCGGGATAAGTCTTGGAGAGATTCTCGAGCCGGATTGCCGGAGGGTCCGACGGTGCCTTCGCGACCGCCTGCGCCGGTTCCTGCTCCACCACACTTTGCATCGCCCCACCCCGTTGCGTGACTGCCTCTGGGGGCCGGAAAGATCGCACCCGGCCCACGCCTGTTTCATGCCGATGGAGCCTCCGCCGCGAAGCGGTTTCTCCAGGCCCGGCCCTTCTTCGCCAGCCCTTCTTCGGATGTGTTGGCGGGCCTCCCCCTAGGAACCATTTGTTTTCGAAATACTAACACAGCTTTGAATTTTCGAAAGGGGCACGCGCGTCGGGTCTCGCCCTTCGGGTGGCGCCGGGGCGAAGCCGGGTTACAATGTCCGCCTGGAAATTGGGTGGAACGGAAAAAAAACAGGGGGACACATCAACCATGACCGAGGACACACTGGTCGAACGGCTTTCGGCACTGGATGCCTGCACGGTATCCGACGCGCTCGATGCGCTCGCGATCAAGGGCGCGACGCTGGGGATCCTGCCGCAATGGCCGTGCCCGCGAATCGCCGGCCGCGCGGTGACGGTCAAGCTCAAGCCGCAAGGGACGGAAAAGCCGACCCGGCATCTCGGCACCGAAGCGATCGAGACCGCCAATCCGGGCGACGTGCTGGTAATGGAAATGGCCGGGCGCACCGACGTGCCGGGGTGGGGCGGGCTGCTTTCGCTCGCCGCCGCGACCAAGGGGCTGGCCGGGATCGTGATCGACGGGGCCTGCCGCGACATCGACGATTCGGCGGCGGCGCAGTTCCCCGTCTTCGCCCGGGCCGTGGTGCCCATTACCGCCCGGGGCCGCGTGATCCAGGACAGCGTGAACGAGGAAATCCAGTTCGGCGGCGTCCAGGTTCATCCCGGCGACTACGTCGTCGCCGACGGGTCGGGCACCATCATCGTACCCAAAGCCCGCGCCGAGGAGGTGATCGCCAAGGGCGAGGAAATCGCCGCCCGGGAGGCCCGGATGGCCGAAGCCGTCCGCAAGGGGGCCTCCATCGTCGAAGTGATGGAATCGGGCGGCTATGAACAGATGCTCGACAAGAAAACCTAGGATGGAGCGCCTTCTCACAAAGATTCCAGGTCCCCCTTTCGCCGTTTAAGCGGGCAAAGGATGGGACTCCCGAGGCAGATATTTCTATGTTAAATATCAAAAAGGCTTTGCCGTTACCGCAATATCCAATGGAGTCCTCACGGGGTCCGGATCCGGCGGCGGCAGCGGTAGCGGTAAGAACGAGAGCGCCTTTGCGAACGGGAATTAGGCCATGCTCACGCAGGAACAGAACGAGAGACTGACCCGGGTCGGGGCCGGCACGCCGGCGGGGGAGTTGCTGCGGCGCTATTGGCAGCCGGTCGCCGCCGCCGCGGAACTGACGCACGAAAAGCCGATCAAGGCGGTGCGCGTTCTCGGCGAAAACCTCGTACTCTACCGCACCACGGCCGGCGACTACGGCCTGGTGGCCGAACAATGCCCGCACCGGCGGGCGTCTCTGGCCTACGGGCGGATCGACGAGGACGGCATCCGCTGTCCCTATCACGGCTGGAAGTTCAATGCCGCGGGCCGCTGCCTGGAAACCCCGGCCGAACCCAGGGACAGCACCCTTAGGGACGCGGTCAAGCAGCCCGCCTACCCGGTCGAGCGCCTGGGCGGCATGTTGTTCGCCTATATGGGGCCCAAGCCGGCGCCCGCCCTGCCGCGCTGGGACGTGCTGGCGTGGGAGCACGGGCGGCGCTGGGTGCAGCGCCATTCGGTGATCGGCTGCAACTGGCTGCAATGCATGGAGAACTCTGTCGACCCGTCGCATCTCTATTGGCTGCACGGGCGGACGGCCCACCTTGCCAAGGCCTTGGACCATTACGAAGAGAAACACGATTTCACCGTCTTCGATCATGGCGTCATGAAGCGCCGCACCTCGGCCGGCGACGAGGGCGCACGGGTCGACCAGCACCCGCTGCTGTTCCCCAACGTGCTGCGCCATGTCCTGAAATCGCGGCAAACCGGCAAGCTGGTGCACAATCTGCAATACCGGCTGCCGGTCGACGACACCCATACCCAGGTCTTCATGGTGCTGTTTTCGCCCGACGACGAGGCCCGCACCGCACCGGACGCCGATACCCCGTTCGAGTTCGTGCCCATGCGCGACGAAGACGGCAACTATCGCCTCGATCAGGTCCTGGCCCAGGACGTCATGGCGTGGGAGACCCAGGGACCGGTGATGAACAGGGCCGCGGAAATCCTCGGCGCCGCCGATCGCGGCGTCCACATCTTCAGGAACCTGGTGGCGGAACAGATCGAAACCGTGGCCAAGGGCGGCACGCCGCTTGGCGTGACGCCGGCGGGCCAGGGCGCGCCGGTCATCGAGCTGGAAGTCATCAATGAACGGATCGGGCTGGACCGGCCTCAGACGGAGGCCGCGGCCACGGCTTAAGGCGGAGAATGACGAAGTCGGTCCCCGCCCCGGGCGGGTGCCACTGCCAAGGAGGATGCCATGCTATCGAAAGCGGAAAACGAACGCCTGACCCTGATCGGCCCGGGGACCCCCGCGGGCGAGCTGCTGCGGCGCTATTGGCAGCCGGTGGCCGCGTCGTCGGAGTTGACGGACGAAAAGCCCATCACCCGGATCCGCATCCTGGGCGAAGACCTGGTGCTGTACCGCGACACCGCGGGCGGCTACGGCCTGGTCGGCGAACAATGCCCCCACCGCATGGCCTCCCTCGCCTACGGCCGGGTCGACGACGAAGGCATCCGCTGCCCCTATCACGGCTGGAAGTTCAATGCCGCGGGGCGCTGCATCGAAACCCCCGCCGAGGATCCCGGCGCGACCCTCAAGGACGCCGTGCGCCACACCGCCTATCCGGTGGAGAAACTCGGCGGCGTGCTGTTCGCCTATATGGGCCCGCTGCCCGCCCCGGCCCTGCCGCGCTGGGACGTGCTGGCCTGGGAACACGGCCACCGCTACATCCGCAAATTCGAGCCGTTGCGCTGCAACTGGCTGCAATGCATGGAGAATTCCGTCGATCCCTCGCACCTCTACTGGCTGCACGGGGACTTGGCGCACCTCAAGCCGATGATGGACGACTACGAGGAGAAGCACGACTTCATCAAGGACGATTACGGCATCATGAAGCGCCGCACGACGCCGCCCCGGAAACCCGGGGGCCGGCCCGAGGTGGACCAGCATCCGCTGCTGTTCCCCAACACGCTGCGCCACGTGTCCCACGACCGCAAGACCGGGCGCCACCGCCATAACCTTCAGTTCCGCATGCCGATCGACGACACCCACACCCAGGTCATGGTCTGCAATTTCGAGCCCGATCCCGGCGTTCACACGCCGACGGACGCCGACGTGCCGATTGAGTATTTCGAGTTCCGCACCGGCGAGAACCGCGACGAATACCGCATGGACATGGTCGCGTTCCAAGACTTCATGGCCTGGGAAACCCAGGGGCCGATCATGGACCGCAGCCAGGAGCAGCTGGGCCTGGCCGACAAGGGCGTGGTGGAATTGCGGCGCATGTTGCGCGAACAGATCGACATCGTCGCCGCGGGCGGCGCACCGCTGAACGTGGTGCCGGCGGATCAGGGCAAGCCGATCATCGAGCTTGAGGTCATCAACGAACGAATCGGCCTGACGCGGCCGGAAACGCGGCCCGCCGCCTAAATTCACGATCACCGAAGGGGGAGACATGGCAGAGGTAACAGACCCGAAAGACGAGAGATGGCTGCCGGACCCGCTCGACACCTATGTCGAGTGGCAGAAGGAACAGAACATCCCGATCATCGAGGGTTTCTTCATCGAGGATATCAACACGGCGGAACTCGGCCACTGGGAGAAGAAGGGCGGGCCCGCCGCCTTCGTCAATCTGGAAGGCACCGGCGGCACCAACGACGCCTATATCTGCGAAATCCCTCCCGGCGGCCAACTCACGCCGCAACGCCACATGTACGAAGAGATGGTCTATGTCACCCAGGGCCACGGCGCGACGACGGTGTGGCAGCGCGACGGACGCAAGCACAGCTTCGAATGGGGGCCGGGCAGCCTGTTCGCCATTCCCATCAACGCCGATTACCAGCATTTCAATTCCTCGGGCTCGGAAGCGGTGCGCTACTACGCGGTGACCAACTGCTGCTTCGTCATGAACCTGTTCCATAGCGTCGATTACGTGTTCAACTCCGACTACGTCTTCGCCGACCGCTTCGATCCCGAAGCCGAGGATTTCTTCAGCGGCGAGGGCGAGATCTTCGGCCGCTTCTTCATGACCACCAATTTCGTGCCCGACACGCGGACCCTGCGGCTGGCCGACTATTCCGAGCGCGGCAAGGGTTCGACCAACATGAAGTTCGACCTCGCCGGCAACACCATGGGGGCGCATATCTCGGAATTTCCGGTCGGCACCTACAAGAAATGCCACCGCCACGGGCCGGGGGCGCACGTCATCATCGTCGACGGCATCGGCTATTCGGATCTCGGGCCGGAAGGGGCGGAGCTCCAGCGGGTGCATTGGCGACCGGGCAGCGTCGTGGTGCCCCCCGATCAATGGTTCCACCAGCATTTCAACGCCGGCGCCAAGCCGGCGCGTTATCTGGCGCTGCGCTGGAACAACTGGCGCTACCGCTTCATGAAGCCGAAAAGCCGGGCCCATGAGACCTTCCGGAGCATCAAGGAAGGCGGCTCCCAGATCGAGTTCGAGGATGAGAACCCCCAGGTCCACGCCGATTTCGAGGCGGCCCTCAGGAAGGTCGGGGCGAAATGCGCCATGGGCGGCTATCACCCGTATTGCACCGAAAAGGAGAACGCCGCGGCGGAATAGTCCCGCAAGCGGCCGTGCGGCTTTAGGCGGGAGGCGGTTACGGCACCACAGCGTGAACTCACCCTAGGGTTCGTCGGACTCGGGCAGGCGACCAACAAACTGTTGGAGCGGAAATACGAGATCGAGACCCTGCCCTACCGGATCACCGCGGCGGCGGACCCCCGGCCCCACGCCCGGGAGGCCTTTACTACGGAATTCGGCGGCGAGGCCTATGCCGATGTCGCGGAGCTGTGCGAACGCTCCCCGGTCGATGTCGTCTACATTGCGACACCGCCGGAATTGCACCGGGCGCATGCCGAAATCGCCGCCCGCTGCGGCAAGCACATGGTGGTGGAAAAGCCCCTCGCCCTCACCCTGGAGGATTGCGAGGCGATGATCGAATGCGCCGACCGTCACGGCGTCCGCATGCTGGCCGGCCACACCCACAGTTTCGATGCGCCGATCCGCAAGATGCGCGAGGTCGTCCGGAGCGGCGAGATCGGTGACCTCGTCATGGTCAACACCTGGAACTACAACGAATTCAACCACCGTTCGCGGTTGCCCAAGGAACTGGAAACCACCCGAGGGCCGATTCTCAACCAGGGACCCCACCAGGTCGACGTGGTGCGTCAGATCGGCGGCGGCCTGGTGGCCTCGGTCCGCGCCCGGGTGATCGAGGACAGCCTGTCCGGGTGCCCGGGCGGCTATAGCTGCATGCTGCTGTTCGAATCCGGCGTCCCGGCGACGCTGATCTATGACGGACGCAGCCTGTTCGACACGGCGGAACTCTTCTGGTGGGTCAGCGAGGGCGGGCTCGACCGCGATCCCGATCTCAACTGGAAGAGGCGGCGCGCCTACCAGGAGAAAGCGTCGCTTGGGCGAGACGGCCAGGCCGAGGCGCTGGATCGCGCCAAGGAAGAGGGCCGCTACGGCGCCCAAGGCGAAACCGCGGCCGGGGAGACCACGCCGCCCCCATATCAGCCGTTTTTCGGCCTCACCGTGGTGAGCTGCGATCAAGGCACCATGCGCCAGTCGCGCAACGGCGTCACCGTTTACGGCGACGGCGGCCCGCGGGAAATTCCCCTGGGCCAGGAATTGCGGGGCCGCGCCGCCGAGCTCGCCGAGCTCTATCAGGGAATCGTCGAGGATCGCCCCGTCTTTCACGACGGGCGCTGGGCCATGGCGACGCTGGAAGTCTGCCTCGCCATCGTCGAATCGTCGGAAAGCGGAGAGGAAATCGCCCTATCCCGGCAGGTCGCGGTGAACGACGGGCCGGCGGCGTGAGGGAACGGAGACGATAGATGGTGAGCGCCAGGGAAAACGAACTGATCACCCGCACCGCACCGGGGACGCCGGGCGGCGCCTTGATGCGCCGCTATTGGCAGCCCATCGCGCTGTCGGGCGACCTTCCGGCGGGCGGCGCGCCGGGGCCGATTCGGATCCTCGGCGAAGACCTCGTTCTGTTCCGCGACGAAGCCGGCCGGCCCGGCCTGCTCGGCATCAATTGCCCGCACCGCTCGGCGGACCTCAGCTTCGGGCGCATCGAGGACGGCGGCCTGCGCTGCCTCTACCACGGCTGGCTCTTCGATATCGCGGGACGCTGCCTCGAACAACCCGGGGAACCCGCCGACAGCACCTACAAGGATGAAATCCGCCACAAGGCCTACCCCTGCAGGGAGCTGGCCGGCATCATTTTCACCTATATGGGGGGCGACGACCCGCCGCTGTTCCCGGATTATGAATTTCTCCACGTGCCCGAGGCGCACCGCTACACCACCAAGACCTATATCGACTGCAATTACCTCCAGGCCCTGGAAGGCGACATCGACCCGGTGCATCTGTCCTACCTGCACACCGCGGTCAAGCCGCCCGACCGCCGGGCGGTGCCGGGCGGCGCGCGTTCGGCGGATTTCCATTACGGCAACGACCGCCGGCCCACGCTGGAGCTGGAACTGGCGGATTTCGGCGTCCGCATCTATTCGATCCGCGCCGCGGAGCCGGGCAAGAAATACGTGCGCATGACCAATTTCATCATGCCCAACAAGGCCGCCATCGTCGGCAACGAAGGACGCATCAATCAGGGCAACCAGATCAACTGGCACGTGCCGATCGACGACACCCATCACCTGCGTTTCGACATCACCATCAATCGCGAGCGTCCCCTGGACCTGGATCGCTATACCGCGCCGATCGGCCCCGAGGTCACGCCCGAGGGCCGGATGGTGCGCAACCAAGCCAACCGCTACCTCCAGGACCGGGACGAGATGAGCCGCACCTTCACCGGCATGGGCGGCTACTTCATGGCCCATGATTCATTCGCCAGCGAGAGCCAGGGCCCGATCCACGACCGCACCCGCGAGCATCTCGGCACCACGGACAAGTTCATCGCCGCCGCCCGGCGCCAGATTCTGGAAGGGATCAAGGACGTCGAGAACGGGCGCGAACCCCGCCATTCGATCCGCGACGAAGCCGATAACGACCTGTCCCATATCGTCGTGCTGTCCGAGGTCGTGCCCAACGAAACGGATCACCGCACGCTTTGGAAGAAATACGCGACAGAGAGCCGAGCAAATGGCACCTGACCGAATGAAGAATCGTTGCGTGTTCACAATGGTTGGGAACACCAGGGAGGTCCCATGACCATCCAATATCACGACCTCAGAAGCTTCATCGAACTCGTCAAAGAAGCCGGCGAATATACCGAGATCGAGGACGCCGATTGGGACCTCGAGATCGGTGCCCTGACCGAGGCCAGTTCGGAGTTCCTCGCCGACCCGCCGTTGCTGATGTTCGATAGGATCAAGGGCCATCCGCCGGGCTACCGCGTCTCCAGCTTGACCGTGGGCAGCCGAAAGCGCGCCGCAATCTCCATGGGGTTTCCTCTGGACAAGACGAAGCTCGAACTGGTCCGCCTTCATTCAGCGAAAATCAAGGGGGTACAGCCCATCCCCCCCAAGCTGGTGACAGACGGCCCTGTCATGGAAAATATCATGGGAGAAGGCGGGCGCAACGCGCTCGACATCTTGCAGTTTCCTTCGCTTCGTTCGCACATCCATGACGGCGGACGCTATATCGGCACCGGAGATTCCCTGATCAACCGCGATCCCGAATCAGGCTATGTCAATCTTGGCACCTATCGCATGCAGGTCCACGGCCCCGACCTTCTCGGTCTTTGGATGAGCCCAGGTCAGCAAGGACGCCAAATCTGCCAGCGGCATTGGGACAAGGGCGAGGCCTGCCCCGTGGTTGCCGTGTTCGGAGGAGACCCTTTGGTGTTTCAGGCCTCCCACATCAAATTCCCCTGGGGCCATTCGGAATTGGATTTCGTCGGCGGACTGCGCGGCACGCCGCTTGAGGTCATCGAAGGCCCGATCACGGGGCTTCCCATACCCGCCTATTCAGAAGTCACAATCGAAGGAGAGGTTCCGCCGCCCGAGGAACAGGCCCACGAAGAGGGACCGTTCGGAGAATGGCCCGGCTACTACACCGGAGGCACGAGAGGCACTGGCGAACTGCAGCCTGTCATACGAATAAAGGCGATCTATCATCGCAACGATCCCATCCTCATGAACCAGGCGCCACAATGGCCGGGCGCCCCCACACATGGCATTGCCCAGCGGGCGGGCCTGTTGTGGGACCAGATGGAAGCATCGGGAATTCCCGGTATTACCGGGGTCTATTTCCATAGCGGCTACCTGATCGCCGTCGCCATCAAGCAGCAATATGGGGGTCACGCCAAACAGGCCGGCCACGGTGCCATGACATGCGCGGCGGGCGCGCGCAACGGCCGCTATGTCGTGGTGGTGGACGAGGACATCGACCCCACCAACCTAAAGGAGGTGGTTTGGGCAATGCAAACCCGAGTCGATCCCGCCACCGACATTGAAGTGGTGGAGAAATGCTGGAGCACGCCTCTGGACCCGAGGATGCCGCCAGAAAATCGGGCCGCAAAGGACCACACGAACACCCGCGCCATTTTCTATGCCGTCCGTCCCTGGACCTGGCGTGAGGATTTTCCCCTGGTCAACCGAGTCGAACGCCCGCGGCTGCGCCAGGTTATGGATAAGTACCGCGGTATTCTACCGTTTCCGGAAGGAATATAGAGCGGTGAGGGTGATAAAACGGACCGGACGCCGCAAAATGTCCGGCGAAAGGAGCAGGCCATGGACCACGTGAGTTTTCCCTATCGCGCCAGCGCCCATCTCTCGGTGCTGCATGTCATCGCCGAATCCGGGTCCTGGGAGAAGCACGGCGTCGAGGTGGACTACGACCGCCGCATATCGTCGACCGAATCACATGCCAACATCACCAGCGGAGCGGTCGATTTCGTCGGCGGCAACCACGTCTCGCCCTATGGCCACGTGGCCCGGGGCAGCGATTGGGTCTATATCGGCCAGACCATAAACGCCGTGAATCACCGGCTTTGCGTCACCCCGGATTCCGGCATCTCCGGCATGTCCGACCTCAAGGAAAAGAAGATCGTGACGCGCGGCTCCCATCCCGAGCTGAACGACTGGCTGTTCCTGAAGCAGAACGGCCTGGACGTCGACCGCGACGACATCGAGATCATCAATCAGCTCAACATCCCCAAGGGCGAGATGGACGCGGTCGAGGGCGAGGAAAGCGCCTACCGCGACGAAAAATGGGAATGGGTGCGTACCGGCAAGGCCGATGCCACCTTCCTGACCCCGCCCAAATCCATCCAGGCCGGCAATATGGGCATGAAGATCATCGAGATCGACCCCCTGCCTATGATCCACTTCACGACGCTCTCGACCAGCCGGAAATTCGTCGAGAGCCATCCCGACGTCGTCGAACGGTTCCTCAAGGGATTGATGGAAGGCATCGCCTTCTTCAAGCAAGAGCCGGAAAAGACCAAGAAGATCATCAAGGCGCGCCACACCAGCGAGGGCCTGCTCGACGACGGGATGGTCGAGATCGTCTACAACGAACTGGCCGACGCGCTGGAGCCCAAGCTTTACCCGACGCTCGCCGCCATCGACAATGTCTACCAGGAAGCACTGCGCCAGGACAAAGAGGCCGCGACCATCAATCCGCTATCGGTGTGGGATCTCCACTACGTCAAGAGGCTTGATGACAGCGGCTTCGTGGATTCGCTTTACAAATAATCTTCGCCCGCGCGACAACCGCGGCAAATGGGAGGACGAATGTTAGTTGCCTGATTTTACGACACGAAAAGCCGGAAACAACGCACCGGCGGTTCCAGAAACGTGATGCCGCGCCCAAAGGCATCACAAACATTGGCAAGGAGGCCTTCGAACATGTCTACCATCCACGATCACGCACGCGAAATGATCGCCGGGCGCGCATCACGAATTGCCGCGGCCGCCCTGGTGGTGGGAGCCGGCCTGGCGATTGCGCCGCCGGCCGCTGCCGCGGACGACTTCTACAAGGACAAGACCTTGACCGTGGTGATCGCGTCGCGAGCGGGCGGCGGCACCGATACCACCGGGCGCCTGGTGGCCCGCTTCTGGGGCGACACGATCCCCGGCAAGCCCAAGGTCCTGGTGCGCAACAAGACGCTTCAGGTGATCGCCGCCAACGATCTTCACCTCAAGGGGCACCCCGACGGATTGGCGGTCGGCGTGTTCGCCGGCGGCGGCACGTTGGGCCCGGTCCTGCGCGGCTCCTCCTCGGTCCGCTACAACCTCTTGGAATGGGGCCATGTCGGCACCGTGGATCGCGGGCCATCGGTGCAGATCATCCGCAAGTCGGCGCTGGCGCGGCTGCGCGACCCCAAGGCGAAGCCGATAGCCATGGGTTCGGTCTCTACCGACCGCACCCAGGATTCGACGGCGGTTTTCGGCGCCGAGTATCTCGGCTGGAACCTGAAATTCGTCCTGGGATACCCCAATTCCAACGCGATCTACCTAGCCTACGGCCGCGGCGAGATCGACATGTTCGGCTCCGGCACCGTCAAGATCCTCAATCGTTTCATCAGGGATGAGGGCGCCGTCGCCCTGGTTACGGAGACCGCGCGGCCCGATTACCCGGGCGTCCCGGTATTCACCGAATTGCTGAAGAAGAAAAATCTGAGCAAGGAGGTCTGGTCGGCCCTCCGCCAGTGGAACGGCGCGGGCGCGGTGGACAAGTTCTTCTCGGTGCCGCCCAAGACGCCGCAGGACCGGCTGGCGATTCTCCGCACGTCTTTCATCGCGGCCACCAAGGATCCGGGCTTCATGAAGCAGGCCGAAAACGTATTCGGCGGCGGCTATACAATCCTTTCGGGGGAACAGACTCACGCGGCGATCGCCGGAGCGATCGCCCAGGATCCCGAGGGGCTCGAGGTCATCAAACGCCTGCGTGCGAAATACAAGCTGCCTCCGGTGAGCCGGGGCGGCAAGCCGAAGGTCGCGGTGACCTTCGATGAGGTCCAGCGCGACGGCCGGGTGCTGCTGTTCAAGCACAAGGGCAAGGCGATGAAGCTGCGCGTCTCCGGCAGCCGCTCGGAAATCACCGTGGCCGGCAAGGTGTCGCCCCGGGACGCCCTCAAGACCGGCATGACCTGCTTGATGAACTGGGAAAAGCGGGGCGACCGGCTGGAGGCCCGCAAGGTCGATTGCCTTGCCAAGGTGAAGTTCGACGAGGTCCAGCGCGACGGCCGGGTGCTGCTGTTCACCCACGACGGCAAGAAAATGAAGCTGCGCGTTTCCGGCGGCCGGTCGGAGATCACCGTGGGCGGCGCGATGAAGCCGCGGTCGGCCCTCAAGACCGGCATGACCTGCAGCCTGAACTGGGCCAAGCGCGGCGACCGCGTGGAAGCCCGTAAAGTGATCTGTCCATAGCGTCCTGAAGGGCCGCCATAAGAGGGGACCGGCATGTTCGAGGCTTTGATGCAGGGACTGACCGCGCTCGCGCAGCCGGTCCCCCTCGGTTGGCTGTTTTTTGGCGTGGTGCTTGGCGTTTGGGGCGGGGCCTTGCCGGGGGTCGGCGGCCCCGCCCAACTCGCCGTGTTGCTGCCCTTCGCCATGCTGATGGAGCCGGTCAACGCCATCGCCTTCCTGATCGGCGTCACCACCGTGGGCAACACCGGCAACACCTTTACCTCCGTCCTGGTGGCGGTGCCCGGCGGTTCCGGCGCCCAGGCCACGGTGTTGGACGGCTACCCCATGGCGCGCAACGGCCAAGCCCGGCGGGCGCTATCGGCGGCCTTCATGGTTTCCATGCTGGGTGGCATCATCGGCGCGCTGATCCTGTTCGGCTCCATCCCGGTGATGAAATCGGTGGTCCGCAGCTTCGGTTCGCCGGAGCTGTTCATGTTTACCATCTGGGGGCTTTCCATGATCGGCACCATGAGCGCGGGCGCGCCGCTCAAGGGGCTTTCCGCGGCGGTGCTCGGCGTGTTGTTGTCGACCGTCGGCCAGGACATCAAATCCGGCGTCATCCGCTTCGATATCGACCAGCCCTATCTCTGGGACGGGATCAGCGTCGTGCTGATCTCGCTCTCGATCTTCGCCATCCCGGAGATGATCGCCCTGGCCGCCCGCAAGGGGCGGGTGGCCGAGGTTACGGAACTCGGCGAAAAGGGTATCCTCGAAGGCATCAAGGACGCCTTCCGCCACAAATGGCTGGTCTTGCGGTCCGCCGCCATCGGCACCTGGGTCGGCATCCTGCCCGGCCTCGGCAGCGATGTCGCCGACTGGTTCGCCTATGCCCATGCCAAGCAGACCGAGCGGAATACCGAGAATTTCGGCAAGGGCGACGTTCGCGGCGTGATCGCGCCGGAAAGCTCCAACAACGCCAAGGAGGGCGGCGCCCTTCTGACCACCCTGGCTTTCGGCATCCCGGGCTCGACCTCGATGGCGCTTCTGTTGATCGCCTTCGTCGGCGTCGGCCTCAACCCCGGTCCCGAAATGCTGGAAGGCGAGCTGCATTACATCATGATCATCGTCGTCGCCCTGGTGCTATCCCAAATCCTGGCCTCGGGCATCTGTTGGGCGATGATCAAGCCGGCCGCCTATGTCTGCTTCTTTCCCTTCTATATCCTGGTGCCGCTGATCGTGGGCTTGACCTTCCTGAGCGCCTTTTCCGCCCATTTTTCGATCCTCGACATATTCGCCCTGCTGATCCTGTCGCTGTTCGGTTACCTGATGAAGGTGACGGGCTGGCCACGCGCGCCCATCGTTCTGGGGTTCGTCCTCGGCCAGAAGGTAGAGCTTTACCTCTGGCTGTCGGTGGCACGCTACGACATGGATTGGGTCTGGCGCCCGGGCGTCATGATCCTGGGCGCCCTGATCGCCTTCACCCTGCTATGGCCGGTGTGGAAGGCGCGCCGGGCGGCACCGGCCGCCCAGGCGGCGCAATAGGGGACGGGCGATGACATTCAAGCCAAGCGACCTGTTCACCGTTTTCATCATCGCGATTCTCGTCGCCGCCGTGGTGACCGC
>Ga0224512_10000780_pt1 | contig 32646 bp, 38 predicted proteins | sample SF_May12_sed_USG_4_FD_169103 | JGI IMG/M metagenome (GOLD analysis project Ga0224512, IMG submission 169103) | Sediment microbial communities from San Francisco Bay, California, United States - SF_May12_sed_USGS_13 | ecosystem: Environmental > Aquatic > Marine > Sediment | place: USA... | reverse complement strand
CGGCCTTTGCCTGATCGAAATCGGACTTCCCATTTTTCGTCGACATGATCCGTTCCTCCCTTATTGCTAGGACAGCTATGACGCCCAACGTGCCCAGCAACCGGCGCGCGCAGCGCGGTCGACAGCATGCGCCGGCACGTCGCGCGCGTTCGCGTTGACCGGGGGGTTAGGCATCATGCTTGTCGATGATGGCAATCTGAAGCCCACCCAGACGCTTTGCAGCGAGGTTATGGAGCCAGGCGGCGAACGCGGCAAAGAGGGCGCCAAAGCCAGCGTACAGAAATGGCGCAACGAGAAAGAACAAGTGGAAGGGCCAGGGTGGCTCGGGGTGCGGCGGAATGAACATGAACATAAGCGCCATGGGAATTAGGAATACTGCGGTAAGGCCAAACATGATCACAGCGGCCAATTTGGCGGCTGTTTTTGGCGATACCGCGACAACCTCTTTGATCTGCGGTTCCATGATGCCTAACGTCCGGCTTCAGGCGCGCGCCGCTTGCGGCGCGTCATCCTGCAAGCCATAGTTCGGTGGCATGGAGAGATGGAGCGCAGCTACGTCCCGCTCTTCCCTGTACGTACCAGGGTCTTGAAGGCGTCCTTGGAAATCTCGATCCAGGTCGCGTGGCCTACGGAGACGGCGCGGCCGTCCTCCCCAAACAGCGCGGTACCTGCGTAGTACTTGCGTCCGTCCTGACCAATTTGCCAACCCGCAGACACGCATCTCTCGCCGGGCCTCAGTGTGCCGTCGATACGTCCGGTCAGTTCGCCCATGACCACTAACTGGGGAAACAGCGCCACGCCCCCCGTGCATTCCAGTGTGGCCCAGAGAAACTCGGGGCGCACGTGTCCAGTCGTGTCAGCCAGCGAGTCATGCGGGACCCAGGGACCGGCAACTAGCGAACGGGAGGGGATCGCTCCGGGATGGATTCGCAGGCCGTCCCCCGGCTGCCGATCCGTGCCGCACACGAAGCAGCGAGCGAAGACGTGCCGCTCGTGGCCGAAGAAAGTGCGGCTCGCTGCCTCGGCTTCGGCGAAGGACGGAGCGGCCGGTGGCTGAAGGTCCAGCGACGACTGCCGGGCGGTGGCGATGAGGGTGTCCCCGAGCAGCAGCCGCAACCCGTCTCCATTGGTCTCGACGCGCATCTGCACGTCCAGGGGCACGCCTTTCACCAGCCGCACCGTGACGGGTCCTGGCAAGTGGGCGGCCAGCAGGCCGGCCACGTATCCGCCGTTTCCCGTTTGCGACGGGCCGCAGTACTTCGGCGGGACGATCAGGGTGTCAGGGGTCATGGCGTCTCGCTTGACTGTGACCGTGCTCTATCGTGCCACCGAACGTATAGTGAACTGCGTAAATGACGTGTAATTAGACACCCACGAAAAGCATCACGCCATTTCTCGATTCAACTCAGCTACATATCTTGGGGACTAATACCCGGAAAGCCCTAGGACCGCATGCAACACGCATACGTATAAGAGCTTAGGCTGCTGCAAATCGCAAAACCGCTCTCAAATCAGAGAGGTTTTGACCTACCCCACCCCCGCCTCTTCTGCCTGCTTGTCCGCGTGGTACGACGAACGCACCATCGCCCCGATCGCCGCGTGCCGGAACCCCATCGCATCCGCCTCGCGCTCGAACATCGAAAAGACATCCGGATGCACGTAGCGCTCCACGTTAAGGTGATGCGGCGAGGGCTGCAGGTACTGGCCGATGGTGAGCATCTCGACGTCGTGCGCGCGCAGGTCGCGCATCACCTGGAGGATTTCCTCGTCGGTTTCCCCCAGCCCGACCATCAGGCCTGACTTGGTGGGAACGGCAGGCACGGCCTTCTTGAATTCCTGAAGAAGCCTGAGCGAGTGGTGGTAGTCGCCGCCGGGTCGCGCCTGGCGGTAAAGCCGCGGTACGGTCTCCAGATTGTGGTTCATGACATCGGGCGGCGCCGCCAGCAGGATCTCCAGCGCCCGGTCCAGCCGCCCGCGGAAATCGGGCACCAGCACCTCGATAGTCGTCTGCGGACTCTTCTCGCGCACGGCGCGGATGCAATCGACGAAATGCTGCGCACCGCCGTCCTTCAGGTCATCGCGATCGACGCTCGTGATGACGACGTACTTCAGCTTCAGCCGGGCGATGGTGTCGGCGAGATGCGCCGGCTCCTCGGCATCGGGCGCCAACGGCCGGCCGTGGCCGACATCGCAGAACGGGCAGCGGCGCGTGCAGATGTCGCCGAGGATCATGAAAGTGGCGGTGCCCTTACCGAAGCACTCGCCGATGTTCGGGCACGTGGCTTCCTCGCACACCGTGTGCAGCTTCTGCTCGCGCAGAATCTGCTTGATTTCGGTGAAGCGCGAGCCGAGGACCGGCGCCCTGACGCGGATCCACGCCGGCTTCGGCAACGGCGGGCGCGGCACGATCTTCACCGGGATGCGCGCCGTCTTCTCCCGGCCTTTCTCCTTGACGCCGGCTTCACGCATGTTCGAGCCTCTGCGCGATGAGCCGCGCCAGGCGGATGCCGACTTCCTTCGCCGTCCCGGTGACGCCGAAGTCGCGCGCCTGCACCACGCTCAGGCCCGGATAGCCGCAGGGATCGATCGCCTGGAACGGCGACAGGTCCATGTCGACGTTCAACGCCAGACCGTGCCAGGCGCGCCCGCGCGTGACGCGGATGCCGAGCGAGGCGATCTTCGCGCCGCCGACGTAGACCCCCGGCGCGCCGGGTTTACGCTCGGCCTGGACTTCGTGCCTGACCAGAAAGTTGATCACGCACTGCTCGAGCAGGTGCACGAATGCTTTCACCTTGATGCCGCGGCGCGTCAGGTCGACCAGGGTGTAGACCACCGCTTGCCCCGGCCCGTGATAAGTGACCTCGCCACCGCGCTCGGACTGCACCAGCGGGATGCCACTCGCCTGCTTCGGTCCGAACGCCGGATCGGCGCCCTGCCCCAGCGTGTACACCGGCAAATGTTCCACCACCCACAACTCGTCCGGGGTGTCGGCGTCACGCTGCAGGGTGAATTCGCGCATGCGCGCCGCCACTGCCGTGTACTCGGCGAGGCCGAGACTCTTCAGGCGGGGCGCGAGCGCGGCTTCCATCTAGAGCACCATGACCACCGACGGATGGTCGCAGAGATCCTTGTACAGGTCGTCGAGCTGTTCGCGCGACGTGGCGCGGATGGTGCAGGTGACGCTGATGTAGGTCCCCTGGCGGCTCGGGCGCAGTTCCATGGTGGCGGGGTCGAAGTCCGGCGCGTGCTTCTTGACGATGCCGAGGACGGTCGCGGCGAAGCGCTTTTCCTTGCGACCCATGACCTTGATAGGGAAATCGGTCGGGTACGAAAGCAGCGTCTCTTCGTTGCGAATCGGCATCAGGCCGAGACTGCCTCCTTCCGCATCACGCGCCGCTTGAATTCCTGGTAGCCCTGCCAGGCGCGCCGGTAGAGCGGCCCCGGCTTGCCGTCGCCCACCGGCTTGCCGTCCAGCTCGACACCGCGAGGATTTCCTTCGACGAGGAGGTCACCCAGACCTCGTCCGCGGCGCGCACTTCGGCCTCGCGGACGTCGCGGAATTCGAGCGGCATGCCGAGCTGCTGCGCGATCTCCACCACCACGTCGTAGGTGATGCCGGGCAGGATGAGGTTCGACTTGGGCGGCGATAGCAGGAGTCCGTTCTTCGCCACGAAGACGTTGGAGGCCGAGGCCTCCGTGAGAATGCCGTCGCGAAACAGGATCGTCTCCACGGCGCCCGCGTCCGCCGACAATTGGCGCAGGAGCACGTTGCCGATGAGCGAGATCGACTTGATGTCGCAGCGCAGCCAGCGGTTATCCGGCGCGCTGACCGCCGCCGCGCCCTTGTCCACAACTTCCTTGGGCGGATTCACCAGCGGATTCGACATGGCGAATACCGTCGGCTCGACGTCCGAGGGAAACGCATGGTCGCGCTTGGCCACGCCGCGCGTCACCTGCAGGTACACGCCCTGGTCCTCCCAGGGCTGCTGCGCCACCAGCTCGAGGATGACGGTGCGCCACTTGTCGCGCGCGTAAGGGTTCGCGATCCTCACCGCCGCAAGGCTGCGCTCGAGCCGCGCCAGGTGCTCGTCCATGCGGAACGGCGCGCGCGAATACACCGGAATCAGCTCGTAGACGCCGTCGCCGAAGATGAAGCCGCGGTCGAGCACCGGCACCGTCGCCTGCTCGAGCGGCAGGAATCTGCCGTTGAGAAAGACCATTGTTGCCCCCGCTACTTGAGCCAGAGCCTCAGTGTATCCCAGGCACGGCCGAAGATTCCCGCCTGCGGCACGCTCTTGAGCGCCACCACCGGGTATTCGCCGAGCGGCTGGCCGTCGAGCGCCACGCGCAGCACGCCCACCTGGTCGCCCTTGAGCACCGGCGCCAGAACCGGCGGATGCGTGAGAATCTCGGCGGCGAGCCTTTTCGCTTCGCCCTTGGGCACCGTCACCACCAGGCCGCGCTCGAATCCGGCGCGCACCGCCTGGTCCTCGCCCTTCCACACCGGGATCGCCTTCACTTCCTGCCCGGGCTCGTAGAGGCGCACGCCGTCGAAGAACTGGTAGCCCCAGTTGAGCAGCTTCTGCGACTCGCGCGCCCGCCCGGCGTCCGAGTCCGCCCCCAGCACCACCGACAGCAGGCGCCGCTCGCCGCGCGCGGAGGAGGCGATCAGGCAATAGCCCGCGGCCTCGGTGAAGCCCGTCTTCATGCCGTCGACGCTCGGGTCGAGCCACAGCAGGCGGTTGCGGTTCATCTGCGTGATGTCGTTGTGGCGGAATTCCTTCAGCGGGTAGTAGCGCGCGTACTCCCGCGGAAAATCGCGGATCAGGGCCGCCGCGAGGAGCGCGAGATCGCGCGCCGTCGAATAGTGCTGGTCATGCGGCAGTCCGGTGGCGTTGGCGAAGCGCGTGTTCAGCATGCCGAGGCGGGCGGCCTCGCGGTTCATCTGCTGCGCGAAGAGTTCCTCGGAGCCCGCGAGCGCCTCGGCGAGCGCGACGCAGGCGTCGTTGCCCGACTGCACCACCATGCCGCGCACCAGCGTGTCGACGCTCACGCGCTTGCCGGGCTCGAGGAAGGTGCGCGAACCGGGCGCGCGCCAGGCATGCTCGGAAACCTGCACCTGCTGCGCCGGCGCCAGCCGGTGTTCGCGCATTGCAGCGAACACCAGGTACGCGGTCATCAGCTTGGTGAGCGAGGCCGGCTCGACGCGCTCGTCGGCCTTGTGCTGCGCCAGGACCTGGCCGCTCGTCAGGTCGGAGATGTAATAGGCGCGCGCCGCGATCTGCGGCGCCTGCGGCACCTGCGCGCGTGCGCCCTCGAGGGCGAAAAGGCAAAACGCCGCGAACAGGAGGGACCGCATGGCGCGCGCAGCTAGCGAACGGCGAGCGGCGTGCCGCCCGGAACGAGCTGCTCGACCAGGACGCGCGCGCTGCCCGCCGCCACGTAGCCGAGCTTGTAGGCTGCGGCGTAGGACAGGTCGATGATGCGGCTGGAGTGGAATGGCCCGCGGTCGTTCACGCGCACCACCACCGTACGCCCGTTGGCGAGGTTGGTGACGCGCGCGAAACTCGGGATGGGAAGGATCGGATGCGCGGCGCTCATCTTGTACATGTCGTAGGTCTCGCCACTCGAGGTCGCGCTGCCATGAAAGCGCTTGCCGTACCAGCTGGCGGTGCCGCGCTGCTCGAACGCGCCGATGCGCGTGAGCGGCACGTAGCGCTTGCCGAAGCGCTCGTAAGGCCGGTTGGCCCAGCGGTGCAGCGGCTCGTGGCGAGGAACCGCATCGGGAATCGACGCCAGATCCGGCGCCCGCGCGCCCGGGCCGTCGTCCTTGTAGTAGCCGCCGCCGCGCTCGGGGGTCGAGCCGCAGCCGGCGAGCAGTAGCAGAACGAGCGCGAAGCGCCTCATGCCTCGTACACGACGTTGCCGGCGACCACGGTGGCGCGCACGCGCCCGGCGAGCTCGAGGCCGAGGAACGGCGTGTTCTTGCCCTGGCTTTTCAGCGTCTGCGCGCTGACGCGAAAAGGCGCCTGCGGATCGAACACCACCAGGTCGGCGGGCGCGCCCGGCGCGATGCGTCCCGCGTCGACACCGAGGATGCGCGCCGGCGCGCTCGTCACGCGCGCCAGGGTCTGCGCCAGGGTGAGATTTGCCTGCACTCCCCACTTGAGCGCCAGCGGCAGCAAAAGTTCCAGCCCGGTGGCGCCGGGCTCGGCTTCGGCGAACGGCAGGTGCTTGCGGTCTTCGTCCACCGGCGTGTGGTCGGAGACAATGCAGTCGATGGTGCCGTCGGCGAGCCCAGCGCGCAGCGCGTCACGGTCGCGCGGGTGGCGCAGCGGCGGCTCGAGCCGGCACTGCGGATCGAAGAAGCCGAGATCCATGTCCGACAGATGCACGTGGTGCACGGCCACGTCGCAGGTCAGCGGCAGGCCGTCGTGCCGCGCGCGCCTGAGCAGGGCGACGCCGGCGGCGCTGGAGAGGCGGCAGACGTGCACGCGCGCACCGGTGGCGCGCACCAGCTCGAGCAGCGTCGCCAGCGCCACGGTCTCGGCAAACGCTGGAATTCCGGCCAGGCCCAGGCGCGTAGCTACTTCGCCGTCGTGCGCCACCCCGCCCTTCGCCAGCCACACATCCTCGGCACGCAGCCACACCGGGAAACCGAACGTCGCCGCGTACTGCAGCGCCCGCCACAGGACTTCCGTGTTTTCGATCGCGGTGTCGGCCTGGGAGAACGCGACACAGCCCGCCTCGGCGAGCTCTGCCATCTCGGTGAGCTTGCGGCCTTCGAGCCGCACGGTGAGCGCGCCAACCGGGTAGACGCGTGCGCGTGCCAGCGCCTTCGCGCGACGCCGCAGCATGTCGACGAGCCCCGGCTCGTCGAGCGGCGGATCAGTGTCGGGTGGGCAGGCGAGGCTCGTTACGCCGCCCGCCACCGCGGCGTTCATTTCCGACTCGAGCGTCGCCTTGTACTCGTACCCCGGCTCGCGCAATCGCGCCGCCAGGTCGATCAGGCCCGGCGCGACCACCAGGCCCTTGGCGTCGATCATCCGGTCGGGCTTGCCGGAAAGCGCTTCGACGATTCGCCCGTCGGCCATCGCCACGTCGCCGACGGCGTCGCGCCCGCTCGCCGGGTCGATCACCCGCCCTCCCTTCACGAGGAGTTTCATCCGCCGCCCGCCACCATGGACATCACCGCCATGCGCACCGCGATGCCGAACGTCACCTGCGGCAGGATCACCGAGTGCGGGCCATCGGCGACGTTGGAGTCGATCTCCACACCGCGGTTCATCGGCCCGGGATGCATGACGATGGCGTCGGCTTTGGCGAGCGCGAGCTTGTCGGCGGTGAGGCCGTAATGCTTGTTGAATTCCTGGGCCGAAGGCAGCAGCGTGCCGCTCATCCTCTCGTTCTGCAGGCGCAGCATCACCACCACGTCGGCGTCTTTCAGCCCTTCCTTCATCGAGTGGCACACGCGCACGCCGAGCGCCGCGGCGCCCGCCGGAATCAGCGTCTGCGGGCCGATGACGCGCACTTCGGGCGCGCCGAGCGTCGTCAGGCCGTGGATCAGCGAGCGCGCGACGCGCGAATGCAGCACGTCGCCCACCACCGCCACCGTGAGGCGCGAGAAATCCTTCTTGTAGTGGCGAATGGTGAACAGGTCCAAGAGCCCCTGCGTCGGGTGCGCATGGCGTCCGTCGCCCGCGTTGATCACGTGCTCATGCGGCTTCACGTGCCGCGCGATCAGGTAGGGCGCGCCCGAGGAGCCGTGGCGCACGACGAAGATGTCGGCCTGCATCGCCGAGAGGTTGGCCACCGTGTCGAGCAGCGACTCGCCCTTGGACGTGGAGCTCACGGCGACGTTCAGGTTGATGACGTCGGCCGAGAGCCGCTTGGCCGCGATCTCGAAAGTGGTGCGCGTGCGCGTCGAGCCCTCGAAGAACAGGTTGAACACGCTCTTGCCCCGCAGCAGCGGCACCTTCTTGATGTCGCGCTCGGTGACCCCGGCGAAGGATTCGGCGGTGTCCAGGATCTGCACCAGCAGTTCGCGTGGCAGCCCTTCTACGGACAGGAGATGCTGCAGCTCGCCCTTCGCGTTCAGCTGCGGGTTACGCAACACGTTCGAGCTCCAGCGAGAGCCGGCCTTGTTCGCTGCGCTTCAGGCGCAGGCGCATCCCGGCCGCCACTTCGATGCGCGCGCCCGCGTGCTGCGCGCAGATCGGCAGTTGCCGGCCGTCGCGCTCGGCAAGCACGACGAGCGAGATCGACGCCGGGCGGCCGTAGTCGAACAGCTCGTTGATTGCTGCGCGCACCGTGCGCCCGGTGTAGAGCACGTCGTCGACCAGCAGCAGATCCTTGCCGGCGACGTCGAAGGGAATTTTCGAGCGCTTCGGGTCGCGCGCCAGTCCCTTGCGGTCGTAGTCGTCGCGGTAGAACGCGATGTCGAGGAATCCGAGCGGCTCGCGCATGCCGAGCGCCGCGTGCAGCCGTTCGGCGACCCAGGCGCCGCCGGTGTGGATGCCGATCATGGCACTCGTCGGCCCGATGCGCGGCGCGAGCGCCGCCGCGAGCGCGGCGCAGAGCGCCTCCGCGTCAGGCAGCGCGGCCATGGAAGTACTGCTCAAGAATCAACTGCGCGGCCACCGAGTCGACGGGCTTGTGCTTCGCGCCGCGCAGCCGGCTCTCGGCCTCGACCGACGTGTAGCGCTCGTCCACCGTTGCCACCGGCAGGCGAAAGCGCCCTGCGAGCTGGCGGGCGAAGCGCTGCACGCGCTTGGCGAGGACATGCTCGCCGTGCTCCGCCACCGGCAGGCCCACGACCAGGGCATCGGGACGCCACTCCTTCACCAGCTTCTCGATGGCGGCAAAGCCAGGCGCGGCGATGCCGGGCAGCGGATGCGCGGTGCCGAGCTCCGCCTCCCCTACCGCGACGCCAATGCGCTTGATGCCGAAATCGAAGGCGAGGACGGTGCGCGCCTGCTCAGGCATGTCCCGCCGAATCCGCCAGGCGAGCGTAATCCACGCCGAGCAGCTCCATTGCCGCCGCGAGGCGCTCTTCCGAGGGCAGGTCGAAAATGATGGCGTCTTTTGCTTCGACCGTGAGCCAGGCGTTCTGACCGAGCTCGTGCTCGAGCTGGCCCGCCGACCAGCCGGCGTAGCCGAGCGTCACGAGGAGCTTGTCCGGCCCCTCGCCGCGACCGACTGCTTCCAGGATGTCCTTGGAGGTGGTGAGGCCGATGGCGTCGCGCACCTTGAGCGTAGACTGCCAGTTGCCGGCCGGCTCGTGCAGGACGAAGCCGCGATCAGTCTGCACCGGCCCGCCGAAGTAGATCGGCGCGTCGGACAGGGTTTTCTCCTGGAGCTTGAGCGACAGGCGCTCGAACAGCGCCTGCAGCGTCATGTCGATCGGGCGATTGACGACCACGCCGAGCGCGCCCTGCTCGTTATGCTCGCAGACGTAGGTCAGGGATTTCGCAAAGTACGGATCGGCCATGTTGGGCATGGCGATCAGGAAGTGGTGCGTCAGATTGATCGAGGACACGCTCAGCGCCTATTTTAACCCATGGCCTTGGACTCCGCCGCGCTCGCCTGGTTCCGGCGCGACCTGCGCGCCTTCGATCACGCCGCCCTGCACGCCGCGCTGCGGGCCCATGGCGCGGTGCACTGCGCGTTCGTTTTCGATACCGAAATCCTCGACCCCCTGCCCGCGCGCGCCGACCGCCGCGTGGACTTCATCTGGCACAGCATCGCCGAGCTGCAAGGCTCGCTTGCGGCCCTGGGCGGGGGGCTGCACGTGCTGCACGGCCGCGCGCGCGAGGAAATCCCGCGCCTTGCGGCGCGACTGGGCGTGGCGGCGGTCTACGCCAACCGTGATTACGAGCCGCAGGCGCTCGAGCGCGACCGGGAGGTGGCGGACAAGCTCGCCGCCGCGGGCATCGCCTTTTATACGCGCAAGGACCAGGTGGTCTTCGAGCTCGACGAGGTGCTGAGCGGCGCCGGGACGCCCTACTCCGTTTTTACGCCTTACAAGAACGCCTGGCTGAAGAAGCTCGACGACTTCTTCGTCAAGCCCTATCCAATAGAAAAGCACGCCGACCGCCTCGCCAGATCCGGAAATGAGCTGCCGTCCCTGCGGCAGCTGGGCTTCGCGCCGGCGGCCATGGCCCTGCCGGCCGGCGCGAGCGGCGGCCAGCGGCTGTTCGCCGACTTCAAGCGCCGCATCGCCGACTACGCGAAGAAGCGCGATTTCCCTGCGCTAAAGGGGCCCTCGTACCTCTCGGTGCACCTACGCTTTGGCACCATATCGATTCGCGAGCTCGCCCGCTTCGCCTGGAAACGCAAGGGCGCGGGCGCGGCGACCTGGCTCTCGGAGCTCGTCTGGCGCGATTTCTACTTTGCCGTGCTCGCCGCGCGGCCGGATGTGGTGGATCACGCCTTCAAGCCCGAGTTCGACGCGGTGCGTTGGGACGACGACGATGCGCTCTGGCGAGCGTGGTGCGAGGGAAGAACCGGCTATCCGCTCGTCGACGCGGCAATGCGCTGCCTCAATCAGACCGGAACCATGCACAATCGCCTGCGCATGGTGAGCGCGTCGTTCCTCGTCAAGGACCTCGGCATCGACTGGCGGCGTGGCGAGCGCTATTTCGCCGAGAAGCTGAACGGCTACGACCTCGCGGCCAACAACGGCGGCTGGCAGTGGGCGGCCTCCACCGGCTGCGACGCCCAGCCCTGGTTCCGCGTCTTCAACCCGGTCACGCAATCGCGAAAGTTCGATCCGCAGGGGAAATTCATCCGCAAGTACCTGCCAGAGCTCGCGCACTTCGACGACCAGGCGATTCACGAGCCGCGCGCGCCGGTCGTCGACCATGCCGTAGCGCGCCAGCGCACGCTCGCGCGCTACGCCGCCATGCGTCAGTAGCGCAGTTTCTCCAGCGCTTCCTCCAGCTCGCGCAGCAGCGCCGCCACCTCCTCCACCGCAGCCGCGGCACGCGTCGCCGCCGACGCCGCCTGCTCGGCGCCCGCCAGCATCTCCCGCACGCCGCCGGCGATGGCGCTCGCCGCCGCGCCCTGCGACTTCGCGGTCTTGGAAACGCGGCCGATGTCCTCGGCAAGCGCGCGCAGCCGCTCGCCGAGCTCGGCCAGCGTGCGCCCCGAGGCGCTGCCGCCGAGCGCTTCGGCCTGCGCCGCGACCTGGTGCAGCAGATGCGCGGTTTTCGCCATCTCGGGCGAAGCGCCGCGCACCTTGTCCACGGTAGCTGCCGCTAGGCGCACGCGCTTGCCCATGTCGCCAACCACCGACAGCGCCGCCTGCACCGCCTGGCGCCCCTGCACCGCCGCCTCGAGCGAGCCGCGCGCCATCTCCACGGTCTGGTTGGAGCGCGCCGAAAGATCCGTAACCGCGCGCGCCATGCCGAGCGCGCGCGCGCTCGCACCCTTGATGCGCGCGGACTGCAGTCGCGCCGATTCCAGCAGCCCGTCGGCCGCCGATTGCGCCGAGCCGGCAGCGCCGCCGACGCGCTCGGCGGCGTGCGCGATGCGCGCCACCAGGGCGCGCAGCCCGTCCAGCGCGTCGTTCAGCGCTGCGGCCGCCGGGTAGGTGATCTCGCTGCCGACGGTGGCGCGCGCGGTCAGGTCGCCCGTGGCGAGCGACTCGAGGTCGCGGCGCAGCTGCTCCACGGCATCGAGGTCGCGCTCGTGGTGACGGCGCATCACCGCCAGGCGCCGCGCCGCCGCCTCGCGGCCGCGGCGCTCGTCGATCACGTAGAACAGCGCGAGCAGCAGCAGCGCGGCGATGAGCGCCAGGGCAATGACGGCCAGGCCCGCCTCATAGGCGACGCGCGAGGGCGCAGCGCGGTAGGCGGCCACCACGCGGTCCACGGACTCGAGCAACCGCTCCGAGTCGGCGTGGATGGCGAAGGCCGCGGCCTTTGCCGCCGTGAGCCGCTCGCGCGTGCCGAGCACCGCGACCACGGCGTCCTGGTACGGACCGAAGCTCGCGCCGAGCGCCTCGAGCGCCGCCGTGGTCTGGTCGTCGCGCGCGCCGGCGCGCAGCCGGGTGAGCGTGCCGCGGAATTCGTTCACGTCCTTGCCGAGCAGGAACTCGGTCTCGGGCTCGACCCGCTCGGCGGCGACCAGCAGCTGCGCGCCGCGCGCCAGGCGTTGGCTGAGCATCACCAGGCGACTGGCCGCGGCCACCTCCGCGGGCGGCGCGCCTTGCGCAAGTTTCAGGTTTTGCACGCGCTCGGCGCGTTCCAGCAGTTGCGGGTTGGCGCGCTCCATGCGCGCGGCGGCGGCGGCAAGCGCTACGAGCAGCTTTTGGTCGCGGAGCAGGAGCGCCGCATTCTTCTCGCTGCGCGTCCAGTCGGTGCTCAGCGCCTCGAGCGCGCGCGGCGCGCGCGCATCGCGCGCCAGGCGTGCCAGCGCCGCGGTGAAGCCGTCGCGGCTCGCCTGGATCTGCGGGAAGGCCTCGGCGTCGCCATGCAGCCCGCGCAGCGCCGCTTTCGCCAGGCGCTGCGAGAGCATCCGCAGTTCGGCCGCGGCGGCCACGTGTCCCTCGCCGAAATGCGCTTCGCGGTACTCCGACCAGGCCAGCCACAGCGCCGCGGCGACCAGCATCACCAGCACGGCCGCGAGCACTGCGAGCTGGCGCCGCAGGGGCAGCACCGCGACCCCGCGCAGCGCCGCGCCCCGCAGCGCCGCGAGGCGCGCGCGCAGCGTCTTCAAGTCCAAGCGCGCCGGTGCGCGCTCAGATCTCGACCATCTCGAAATCTTCCTTGCGCGCGCCGCATTCCGGGCAGGTCCAGTTGATGGGTACGTCCTCCCAACGCGTACCGGGCGCGAGGCCCTCGTCGGGCGCGCCGGCGGCTTCGTCGTACATGTAGCCGCAAATGAGGCACATCCAGGTCTTGTTCTGCACTCGGTTCTCGGTCATCGGGCGGCAGCGCCGTGTGGGTTAGAATCGTGCGGCATCTTAGCGTAATTCGCGCCGCGGCCGCGCCGCGCCCCCATGCTTGCCGCACCGCCGAATGTGCTCGTCATCGCCGCTTCCGATCCTACGGGCGGCGCCGGCTTGCAAGCCGACATCCTCACGCTGGCGAGCCTCGGCTGCCACCCGCTTTCGGTGCTCACCGCGTTCACGGTGCAGAACACGCACGGCGTCGAGGCGCTGCACAGCCTGCCTGCCGCCGAGCTCACGGCGCAGGCGCGCTGCGTGCTCGCCGATGCGCCCGCGCTCGCCATCAAGATCGGCGTCGTCGGCAGCGCGGCCAATGCGCAGGCGATCGCCGAGCTGCTCGCCGCGCATCCGCAGGTGCCCGTGGTGCTCGATCCGGTGCTCGCCTCGGCGCGCGGCGATGCACTCGGCGACGAAGGTACGCTGCAGGCGCTGCGCAGCCTGCTCCTGCCACGCGCCACGGTGGCGACGCCGAACAGCATCGAGGCACGCGCACTCGGCGGCGCCGAGGGATTGCTCGCGCTCGGTTGCAGGTACGTGCTGGTCACCGGCACGCACGAGCCCGGCGACGAGGTCGTGAACACGCTTTATGGCGCTGGGGGCGTGGTGCGCGAGGACCGCTGGCCGCGCCTGCCCGGGAGCTACCACGGTTCGGGCTGCACCCTCGCCTCGGCCATCGCCGCGCGCTTGGCGCACGGCGATGCGGTGCCCGAAGCGGTGCGGCGCGCCCAGGACTACACCTGGTGCGCGCTCAAGCGCGGCTACCGACCGGGGACCGGGCAGCACGTGCCCGACCGGCTGCACGCGCGATGATGCGGCTGCGCGGGCTGTACGCCATCACCGGGCAGGACCTGTCGCAGGTGGAGCAGGCGCTCGCCTCGCGCGCGCTGTGCGCGCTGCAATACCGCGACAAGTCTGCCGACGGCGCACGCCGCGAACGCGAGGCGCGCATGCTGGCGCGCCTGTGCCGCGCGCACGGCGTGCCCTTCATCATCAACGACGACGTGGAGCTCGCGCTCGCGGTCGATGCCGCCGGGGTGCACCTCGGGCGCGACGACGGCGCCATCGCCGCGGCGCGCGCGCGCCTGCCCGGGCGACTCATCGGCGCCTCCTGCTACGACCGCTTGGATCTGGCCGAGCGCGCCGTGGCGGCGGGCGCCGACTACATCGCGTTCGGATCGGTGTTCGCCTCGCCCACCAAGCCCGGCGCGGTGCGCGCGCCGCTCGCGCTTTTTGCCCAAGCGCGCGCGCTCGGCGTGCCGCTGGTGGCAATCGGCGGCATCACGCTGCACAATGCGCCGCAGGTGCTCGCCGCGGGCGCCGATTGCCTGGCGGTGATCTCCGATCTATTCGACGCGCCGGATGTCGCCGCGCGCGCGCGCCAGTACGGGAGGCTGTTTGATGAAGCCGAGTAACGAGGAGCTGTTCGCGCGCGCGCAAGCGCGCATTCCCGCCGGCGTCAATTCGCCGGTGCGCGCGTTTCGCGCCGTGGGCGGCGCGCCGCGGTTCTTCGAGCGCGCGAGCGGCGCGCATCTCTGGGATGTCGAGGGCCGGCGCTACATCGATTACGTCGGTTCCTGGGGCCCGATGGTCGCGGGGCACACGCACCCGCGCGTCGTCGAGGCGGTGCAGGCCGCGGCCTCGCGCGCCCTTTCCTTCGGCGCGCCCACCGTCGCCGAGGTGGAGATGGCGGAACTGCTGTGCCGGCTCGTGCCTTCGCTCGAGCTGGTGCGGCTCGTATCCTCGGGGACCGAGGCCACCATGACCGCGATCCGCCTGGCGCGCGGCTTCACCGGCAGGGACCTGATCGTCAAATTCGAAGGTTGCTACCACGGGCACGCCGACGCACTGCTGGTGAAGGCGGGTTCGGGCGCGCTCACCTTCGGCCATCCGAGCTCGGCGGGCGTGCCGGCACAAACCGCGGCGCACACGCTGGTGCTCGACTACAACGACGCCGCCAAGGTGCGCGCGCTGTTCGGGCAGCACGGCGCCGAGATCGCCGGCGTCATCGTCGAGCCGGTGGCCGGCAACATGAACCTGGTCCTGCCCGCGCCCGGGTTTCTCGAGACGCTGCGCGAGCAGTGCACGCAGCACGGCGCGGTGCTCATCTTCGACGAAGTGATGACGGGGTTCCGCGTCGCTGCGGGCGGGGCGCAGGCGCGCTACGGCATCCGCCCGGATCTCACCACGCTCGGCAAGGTGATCGGCGGCGGGCTGCCCGTGGCGGCGGTCGGCGGGCGGCGCGACATCATGCAATGCATTGCGCCGCTCGGCCCGGTGTACCAGGCCGGCACGCTCTCGGGCAATCCGGTCGCAGTCGCTGCCGGGCTGGCGACGCTCAAGCTCGTCGACACGCCGGAATTCCAGCCGCGCATCGAGGCGACGACGCGCAGCCTCGTTGCGGGTCTCGCCGCGGCGGCAAAGCGCGCCGGCGTCACCTTCGCCTCGCAATCCATCGGCAGCATGTTCGGCATTTACTTTCGCGCGACGCCGCCGACGAGCTTTGCCGAAGTCATGCAGTGCGACGCGCAGCGTTTCAATCGCTTCTTCCAGTCGATGCTCGCGCAGGGGATTTATCTGGCGCCCTCGGCCTACGAGGCGGGCTTCGTGTCGTCGGCACACGACGCTGCGGACGTCGAACAGACGCTCGTGGCGGCGAACGAGGCATTCGGCAGCGCTTCCTGATTTCCCGGCACGAACTTTGCGAGACAATGGCCTGTCGAACTCGCCATGCGCATCGTCACCCGGGAACTGCCCAGACTGGAGCGCGCGAAATTCGCGACGCACCTGCGCGCGCTCGACGCCGGGGACCGGCGCCTGCGCTTCGGCATCGTCCTCGCCGATGCGGCGATCGATGAGTACGTGGCGCGCGTCGATTTTGCGCGCGACGTCGTCTTTGGCGTGTTCGACGACCGACTGCAGCTGGCCGGCGCCGCGCACCTCGCGCGCGCCGACGCTCACGCCGAGCTCGGCGTTTCGGTCCTGCCCGCCCACCGCGGCCGCGGCATCGGCGCGGCGCTCGTGTCGCGCTCGCACGGGCACGCGCGCAACTGGGGCATCGGCGCGCTGTTCATGCACTGCCTCGCCGAGAACGGCACCATGGTGCACTTGGCGCGCAAGCAGGGCATGCGCGTCGTCGCCGAAAGCGGCGAGGCGGACGCGCGGCTCGAACTGCCGCCGGCAAGCCCGGCGAGCATCGCGCAGGCGCTGTTCGACGAGCGCCTGGGACTGTTCGATTACGCCCTAAAGTCGCAGTTCGACGTAGCGCGGCGTCTCATCCTCGCAGGCGTGCTCACCGTTCCACCGCTCAGCCCGCCCAAAGCAGCGCCGCCGCCGAAATCCTGATCAGGGGATTTGCGCGTCCGCCATGCGCCGGCGGATGGTGTCGATGCGGCTCTCCAGGTATTCGGTGCGCGCGCCGCCCACGTAGCGCCGCGGGCTAGGCAGGATGGCGGCGAGCCAGACCGCCTGCGCGGCATCCAGGCGCGCCGCCGGCACGCCGAAGTGGTAGCGCGCCGCGGCTTCCGCGCCGAACACCCCGTCGCCCCACTCGGCAAAGTTCAGATACAGCTCCAGGATGCGACGTTTTTCCATGGCGTGCTCGAGCATTGCGGTGATGATCGCTTCCTGCGCCTTGCGCAGCCACGAGCGCTGGCCCGACAGGAACAGGTTCTTCGCCAGCTGCTGGCTGATGGTGGAGGCGCCCGCCACCACCCTGCCCCGGCGCTCGTTCTTCTCCATCGCCTTCTGGATCGCCTCCCAGTCAAAGCCCTCGTGGTCGAGAAACTTGGCGTCTTCGGCGGCCACCACCGCGCGTTTGAGCTCGTCCGAGATGCGCGCGTAAGGGACCCACTGGTGGCGCAGGCGCGCCCTGGGATTCGACTCGCGCATCTGCTCGAGCCGGCGTTCCATGAAGGCGGTGCTGGAAGGCGCGTTGTGCGCCCACCAGAGGATGTGCGCGTAGTACCAGGCCTGCATCACGGGTGCCGCGACGACCAGCGCGACCAGCGTGAAGCCGGCGATTCGCCAGGCGCGGCGCAGGGCGCGCAGCATCGCCTAGTACGCGCGCAGCGCGGCGAGCACCGGGCGCGTGTCCGGCCGCACGCCGCGCCAGACGAGAAAGGATTCCGCGGCCTGCTCGACCAGCATGCCCAGGCCGTCGCTGGTCGCCGCGCCGGCGGCGCGCGCCATGGCGAGGAACTCGGTGTCGCGGCCGTAGAGCATGTCGTAGGCCAGCGCGCCGGCGCGAAACAGCCCCTGCGGCAGGCGCGGCAGCTCGCCGCTCAATCCCGCGGAAGTGGCGTTCACCACGAGGTCGAAGGCGCGGCCGCCGAGCGCGTCGAAGCCGCAGGCGAGGACACCCGGCACGCGCGCGGCGAGCGCCTGCGCGCGCGCCGGCGTGCGATTGGCGACGACGATGGCGGCCGCACCCGCCGCGGCGAGCGGCGCCAGCACGCCCTGTGCGGCACCCCCCGCGCCGAGCAGGAGCACCTGCACGCCCACCAGGTTCCGTGCGAGATTGGCCGTGAGATCGCGCACCAGCCCGACGCCGTCGGTGTTGTCGCCGAACGGTTGCTCGCGGTCGAGCAGCAACGTGTTCACGGCTTGCGCCGCCGCGGCGCGCGCGGTGCTGCCGGCGCAGTAGCGGAACGCCTGTTCCTTGAACGGCAGCGTGACGTTCAGTCCCTTGCCGCCTGCCGCGCGGAACTTCTCCACCTCCGCGACGAACGCGTCGGGCGGCGCGTCGATCGCGTCATACGCGATGTCCTCGCCGGTGGCGCGCGCGAACTGCGCATGGATCCACGGAGATTTGGAATGGGCGACCGGGTGGCCGATCACCGCATAGCGGTCCGGCACGGCGCTATTCGGTCCAGAGCCGATCGCCGCGGCCGAAGAACCAGGTGCGCGTGATCACCAGCAGGTCGGTGTCGCGGCGGATCTGCGGCGGGAACGCCGCGTAGGGCGATGCCATGCGCACGATCCGGAACGCGGCGTCGTCGAGCACTTTCAGGCCCGAGGAGCGGTCGAGCTCCACCGCCTCGACATTGCCGTCGGCACGCAGCGTCACCGTCAAGCGCAGATTGCCATAGAGCTTGCCGCGTGCGGCCGACGGGTAGTTCACCGTCCCCACGCGCTCCACCTTGCGCCGCCAGTCCTCCTCGTACTGCGCGAAGCGGTACTCGACGGCGCTGGCGCCGATGAATTTCTTGCGCGGACGCTTCTGATAGGCATCCAGGTTGCGGCTGATCTCCGCCTGCAGGCGCATGGCGATGAGCGACAGGTCTTCGAGATCGCGCCCCCCGCGCGGCGGTGCGGAATCGTCCGCGGGCGCAGGGCGCTCACCGACCGCGGGCACGCGTGGCGCCGGCCGGCGCGACTGCGCCAGGAGCTTTCGCTGCTCGACCTCGAGCTCGCGCATGCGCCGCTCGGCCTTCGCCAGATCCCGTCCTGGCGTTCGCGGGTCGATCACCGGCAGCGGCGATTTCGCGCGCCGCGCCTGTTCGGTATCGCCGCCGCCGTCGAGGTTCGCCTGCGCCAACGCGTCGCTGCGCGACGGGCGCTGCCGAGTGCGGGCATTGACGAGGATCACGTCGAGAGCCGGCTCGCTGCTGCGCCAGCGCAAGTCCGCCGGAAACTTGAAGTGCACCGAGAGCAGGACCGCGTGCAGCAGGAGCGACGCCACCACCGCCGCGGTCAGGACGCGAGACTGATGGTCGAGCCCGGACCAGATTTCGGCCGCGCCCGGAATGCGGGTCGCTACGGCTCCCTGCAATGGCACCTCGAGGCGATAAATCGCCGCCATTCTAGGGCTTTAGCGATCTTCGCGCTCATCGCCCGGCGGCGCTTCGCCACTGCCGGGCTGCAGCGTCTCGCGGTAGGTGCACGCAAGGCTGCGTTCCAGCAGGTCCACGGAGTCGATGGCGAGGCGCACGCGCGTTCCCGGCTCGAGCGCCGGCAGCGACGGCACGCGCGCCGACAGCGGCAGGTTTTCGAATCGCACCAGATTCTCGCGCACCACCACGGCATTGGCCTCGGCCACCGCCTCCTGCAGCAGCCACCGCAGGCACCAGTAGTTCTCCATGATGCGCTGGTACTCATCGAAGCGTGCGTGGGTCACCTCGAAAGCGCGCAGCGCCCCAAGCAGCACTTCGGAGGTGCGCGCGAAGGGCGGCTTGCGCGCACTGAGCGCCGCCACCAGCTGCCACTGGTTGACGAGGTCGACGTAACGGCGCAGCGGCGAGCTCATCCATGCGTAGCACGCGAGCCCGAGCCCTTCGTGCGCCTCGGCGTGCACACTCATGCGCACCTTGCCCGAAGACTGCACGCGGTACAGGGCGGCGATGTCGCGCTCGGCGAGCAGTTCGCCCCAGGTGGCGTTGGCGAGGATCATGAGCTCCGAGACCAGCTTGTCGAGCGGCGCGCCGCGCCGGCGCGGCTCGATGCGCACGCGCCCGGCCTCGATGCGAAAGCTGTAATCCAGCACCGCCGCATTGACGCTCGGCTTGCCGCGGCGCCGCTCGAGCGCTTCGGCGATCTTCCACAGCGTGCGCAGTTCCTCCTCGTACGGCACGCCCGCCTCGGTGCCCGCTTCGAAAGCCGCATCCAGGGCGGCGACCGCGCCATGGCGCAGGTTGGCGGCGACGCGCACGCGCTCCAGCCGCGAGTGGTGGCCGCGCACCGCGAGATCCGCCGCCGACACGTTCAGGTACAGCGATAAGACCGCGCGCTCCGCGCCGGCGTCGAGCGAGTAGCGCGCGATCACGTCCGGCGGCAGCATCGTGACCTTGAAGCCCGGCATGTACGCGGTGGACAGCCGCTCGCGTGCCAGGGCATCGAGCGCCGAGCCGGGCGCGAAGACCAGCGCCGGCGCGGCGATGTGGATGCCGACGCGCCACTCTTCGTCCGACACGCGGGTGAGCGAGAACGCGTCGTCGATTTCCGTGGTCTCGGCGTCATCCAGGCTGAATGCCTGCGCCGTGGCGAGCGGCAGGTCGGCCGGCGGCTCGGGCACCTCGTGCGGCGGGAACGCCGTGCCGTGCGGGTAGAACTCGAACAGGAAGCGGTTCAGGTGGTAGTCATGGGCGTCGGCGATGAGGCCGCAGCGCTCAAGGAGATGCGCCGGCGTCAGCCCGCTCGCCTGGCAGGCCTGCTCGAACGCCTTGGTCTCGGGCTTGTTGCGGTCGGGCGCGTACAGCAGCTCGTCGCGCAGGCGCGCGATTTCCGGCGGGCATTCGCCGCGCGCCAGGCTTTCCGCCCAGTTCGCGATTTGCTCGAGGGCGCGCTTCTTCTTCTCGGCTGAAGCGAGCGCGAGCTTGAGCGTTTCCGCCGGGGCCGCCTGGTAGCGGCCGCGCCCGCGCCGGTGAAAGTACATCGGCGCCGAGTGCAGCTTCAGCAGCACCCCCGCCGCCTCTGGAGGGCTCGGTTCCCGCCCCACATACTCGCGCGCCAGCGCCTCGAAGCCGAACTCGTCGGCGCCGCAGCACTGCCAGAGGAAGTCAGTGTCCAGGCCGGCGGCGAACCGGTTCGCCGCTTCGAGCAGTTCGGCGCCGCCGGGCCGCTCGAAGCGCAGCAGCACCGACGCCGCTTTCACCTTGGAGCGACGGCCGTGCGGGCTTTCGACTTGGAATGACGCCGGCGCCTGCGCGAGCACGCTTCCGACCTTGAAATCGCCGTCTTCCTCGTAGAGCACATGCATCTCAGGGCTCCGCGAAGGCGAGGATGCGCGGCAGGTGCTGCGGGAAACTCTGCAAGCTGTGATCGCCGCCCGGCACCACCACCTGGTCGGCGTCGCGGTAGCGCGCCAGCGCCCGGCGGTAGTCCAGAACTTCGTCGCCCGTCTCCACGATCAGCAGGTAGCGGGACGGCGTGATGCGCGGCACCCAGAGCTTCTGCCAATCCTGCAGGTGGGCTTCCGTAAGTTCATAGGGCTCGCCGGTATGCAGATTCTTCTGCTCGCCAAGGTAGACGCGCAGGCCGACGTGGGGGTCGATCGCAGGATTGACCAGCACCGCCTTCATCGCGTGCTTTTCCACGAGATAGGTGGCGTAGTAGCCGCCCAGCGACGAGCCGAGAAAGCAGAAGCGCGCCCCCGAGTGCCGCGCCATCAGCGCCTCGATCGCGGCGATGGCGTCGGTGGCGAGCGGCGGCAGCGCCGGGCAGGCGCAGCGATCGCCAAGGCCGCGCTCGGCCATGAACCGGGCCAGTATCTGCGCCTTGTGGGACCGGGGCGAGGAATTGAAGCCGTGCAGATAAACAATCATGCCGCGGCCTGGCTGCCGATGGCCGCGAGCAGCTTGCCGTGCACTCCGCCAAACGCGCCGTTTGACATGACGAGCACGTGGTCCCCGGGGCGCGCCTCGGCGGCGATCGCTGCCACCAGCGCGTCGAGCTGCTCGAAGCTGCGCGCGCGCTCCCCTAGGGGCTTCAGCGCCGTCCCCGCGTCCCAGCCCAGGCCCGCCGCATACACGTAGACCCGGTCGGCGCCGGCGAGGCTCGCCGCCAGCCGATCCTTCATCACGCCGAGTTTCATGGTGTTGGAGCGCGGCTCGAGCACGGCAAGGATGCGCGCGGTGCCGGCCATTGAGCGCAAGCCTTCGAGCGCCGCGGCGATCGCCGTCGGATGGTGCGCGAAATCGTCGTAGATGGACACGCCGCGCGCCGTGCCGCGCAGTTCGAGACGCCGCCGCACGCCCTGGTAGCTCGCCAGGGCTTCGATCGCGGCGGCAGGCTCCACACCGACATGGCGCGCCGCGGCGATCGCCGCCAGCGCGTTCAGGCGGTTGTGCTCGCCCGCCTGGGTCCAGCGTACGCGTCCGAGTGTCCGGCCCTGCAGCCGCACCTCGAAGCCCTGGTCAGCATCGGGCGCACCGGCCTGCCACCCGCTTTCTGTGCCGAAGCGTTCCACCGGGGTCCAGCAGCCCTGGGTAAGCACTCGCTCCAGATCTTCGTCCTTGCCGTTCAACACAATCAGCCCGGAAGATGGCAGTATCCGTACGAAGTTGTGAAATTGACGTTCGATCGCTGCAAGATCGTCGAAGATGTCTGCATGATCGAACTCCAAGTTGTTCAAAACCGTGGTCTTGGCCCCGTAGTGGACGAATTTGGAGCGCTTGTCGAAGAATGCGGTGTCATATTCGTCGGCCTCGATGACGAACAGGTCGGATTCGCCCAACCGGGCGCTGACGCCGAAGTTGGCCGGCAGACCGCCGATCAGGAAGCCCGGCTTGCGCCCGGCGTGCTCCAGGATCCAGGCGAGCATCGCCGCAGTGCCGGTCTTGCCGTGGGTCCCCGCCACCGCCAGCACATGGCGGCCCGCCAACACGTGCTCGGCAAGCCACTGCGGCCCGGATACATAGCGCCGGCCCGAATCGAGGATCGCCTCCATGAGCGGATTGCCGCGCGTCACCACGTTGCCGATGACCCAGAGATCCGGCGCCAGCGCGAGCTGCCCAGCGCCGTAGCCTTCGGTCAGCTCGATGCCGAGCGCGGCGAGCTGCGAGCTCATTGGCGGGTACACGTTCGCATCGCAGCCCGTGACGCGCAGGCCCGCCTGCCGCGCGATCGCCGCCAGGCCGCCCATGAACGTGCCGCAGATGCCCAGGATGTGCAGGTGTGCGGCCATGGCGGGGGAGGAAGGGCGGCGATTGTACGCGATGACCCCTTAAGGCGTTGCGCTATGATGCCCCGGCTATGAGCCGCTCGAATTCGCGGCAGAACGGCATGCGCGTGCGCATCGCCGCCGCTGCCGCCCGCCTGATGGCTGAGGACGGCATCGACGATTTCGCGCTCGCCAAGAGAAAGGCTGCGCGCCAGCTCGGGGCGCCCGGCACCGAGGCGCTGCCCGCCAATCACGAGATCGAGGCCGAGCTGCGCGCCTACCGTGACCTCTATCAGGCCGAGGAGCACCCCGAATTGATCGCCGAACTGCGCCGCGTCGCGCTCGACGCCATGCGCGCGCTCGCGCACTTCAGCCCGTACCTTACCGGGCCAGTGCTCACGGGCCTCGCCGGCCCCTATGCGGAGATAGAGCTGCAGCTGTTTCCGGAGAGTACGAAGGACGTGGAGCTATTCCTGCTCGAGCGCAATCTTGCCTTCGACACGGCCGAGGGACGGCGCTTCGCCGGCGACCGGGCACGCTCGGTGAGCGTGTTCAAGCTGGATTGGCAAGGCGCGCCGTTGCGCCTGCAGGTTTTCGATCCCCGGGATGAGCGTCTGGCGTTAAAAACTTCACAGGCTGGACGGGTCGTAGAGCGCGCCGGAATCGCTGAGGTGGGACAACTTGTGGCGAAAACGGGGCCATCTTCGGCGAAAAGCGGATAAATAGCTTCTAACGTGTGACATCGTGTCATTGGGGCGCACACTGGGCGATAATGTGCCCCGCTCCGTAAAGCCGGACCGACGGCAATTTCGGCTATATTGCAGCTTCTTCCGGGAAAAATGGCCAAGTCTATCAAATCGCAGTCTGTCCTGCTGTTGAACGGCCCGAACCTCAATCTGCTCGGCACGCGCGAGCCGCACCTGTACGGCCGCGACACGCTGCCGCAGATCGAGCGGCGCCTTGCAGCGCGCGCAAAGGCCGCGGGCGTGAAGCTCGAATGCCTGCAGACCAACCATGAAGGGGTGGCGGTCGACCGCGTGCAACAGGCGAAGCGCGAGCGCATCGGCTTCATCATTCTCAATCCGGCTGCGTTTACCTACTCCAGCATCGCCCTGCGGGACGCGCTGACAGCGGTGCAGATACCGTTCCTCGAGGTGCACCTGTCGAACATCCACGCGCGCGAACCGTGGCGCGCCCATTCGCATTTCACCGCCGTGGCGGTCGGCTCGATTCTCGGTCTCGGCAGCAGCGGCTACGACCTTGCGCTCGAGTACGCCATCGGGCGCCTCAAAGGAAGCGGCCGGGCCTAGGCCCGGCGTGCGCGCGGCGGCCTGCCAGGCCGCCGGGGGAGGAAACACCATGGATCTGCGCAAGTTGAAGAAGCTTATCGACCTCGTGCAGGAGTCCGGCATCGCCGAGCTCGAAATCACTGAGGGCGAGGAGAAGGTGAAGATCGTGAAGGGCGGCGAGGCGACGGTGACGCCGCTTGCCCCGGCCGCCCCGGCGGCGGCACCAGCCACCCCGGCTGCAGCCGGCCCAGCCCCTGGCTCCGCTGCGGCTGCCGCCGCTGCCGCGGCCGAGGAGCCGGTGCAGGAAGGTCACGTGCTCAAGGCGCCGATGGTCGGCACCTTCTACCGCTCGGCCTCGCCGGAAGCGAAGGCGTTCGTCGAGGTCGGGCAGAGCATCAAGGCCGGCGAGACGGTGTGCATCATCGAGGCCATGAAGCTGATGAACGAGATCGAGGCCGACGCCACTGGGGTCATCAAGGCCATCCTGGTCGAGAACGGCCAGCCGGTGGAGTTCGGCCAGCCGCTGTTCATCATCGCCTAGCCCGGTGTTCGAGAAGATCCTGATCGCCAACCGCGGCGAGATCGCGCTCCGGATCCAGCGCGCCTGCCGCGAGATGGGCATCCGCACCGTGGTCGTGCACTCGACCGCCGATACCGAGGCGAAGTACGTCAAGCTCGCCGACGAGTCGGTGTGCATCGGCCCGCCACCGGCGCGCGAGAGCTACCTCAACATGGCGGCCATCATCAGCGCTGCCGAGGTCACCGATTCCGAGGCCATTCACCCCGGCTACGGCTTTCTTTCCGAGAACGCCGATTTCGCCGAGCGCGTGGAGCGCTCGGGGTTCGTGTTCATCGGCCCGCACCCCGAGAACATCCGCCTGATGGGCGACAAGGTGAGCGCCAAGCAGGCGATGGAAAAGGCCGGCGTGCCCTGCGTGCCCGGCTCGGAAGGCGCGCTGCCCGAGGACATCAAGGAGACCGTGCGCATCGCGCGCAAAATCGGCTACCCGGTGATCATCAAGGCCGCCGCCGGCGGCGGCGGCCGCGGCATGCGCGTCGTGCACACGGAAGCCGCGCTGCTCAATGCCGTCAACATGACGCGCAGCGAGGCGCTGGCGGCATTCGGCAACGCCACGCTCTACATGGAGCGCTACCTGGAGAATCCGCGCCACATCGAGATCCAGGTGCTCGCCGACAGCCACAAGAACGCCATTTACCTCGGCGAGCGCGACTGCTCGATGCAGCGGCGCCACCAGAAGATCATCGAGGAAGCGCCGGCGCCCGAGCTCACCGACAAGCAGCGCGCGAAGATCGGCGAGCGCTGCGCCGAGGCCTGCCGCAAGATCGGCTACCGCGGCGCCGGCACCTTCGAATTCCTGTACGAGGACGGCGAGTTCTTCTTCATTGAGATGAACACGCGCATCCAGGTCGAGCACCCGGTGACCGAGATGATCACCGGCATCGACCTGGTGCAGGAACAGATCCGCATTGCCGCCGGCGAAAAGCTGCGCCTGCGCCAGAAAGACGTCACGCTGCGCGGCCACGCCATCGAATGCCGCATCAACGCCGAGGATCCCTACAAGTTCACGCCCTCGCCGGGGAAGATCACCTCCTACCATCCGCCGGGCGGACCCGGCATCCGCGTCGATTCTCATGTCTACGCCGGCTACAGCGTGCCGCCCAATTACGATTCCATGGTCGGCAAGCTGATCGCCTACGGCGCGACGCGCGACCAGGCCATCCGGCGCATGCGCATCGCGCTCTCGGAAATGGCGATCGAGGGCATCCAGACCAACCTGCCGTTGCATCGCGAACTGCTGCACGACAGCCGCTTCCTGCGCGGCGGCACCTCGATCCATTACCTCGAGCAGAAGCTGGCGCAGGAGAACAAGCAGAAAGTGAAATAGTGCCCTGGCTGGCGCTCACGCTGGAAGTCGCGGCGGCGCAGGCCGAGACGCTCTCGGACGCGCTGGTGGAGCAGGGTGCGCATTCCGTTTGGATCGACGATCCCGGGCGCCCGAGCCACCGGCTGCACGCGCTGTTCGACGCGCGCGCCAACGCCGCTGCCCTCCTCGGTGCCGCCGCCGCGGCCGCGGGCTGTCCGATGCCGCCGTACCGCGCCTACGACGTGGCGGACGAAGACTGGGTGCGCGCCACGCAGGCCCAGTTCGGCCCGCAGTGCGTTGCCGGCAGGCTGTGGATCGTGCCCAGCTGGCACGAGGCGCCGCGCGAGGGCGTCGTGCTGCGGCTCGATCCCGGCCTCGCGTTCGGCACCGGCAGCCACGCCACGACCCGTCTCGTGCTCGGCTGGCTCGCCTCGGTTCCCCTGCAGGACGCCCATGTCCTCGATTACGGATGCGGTTCCGGTATATTGGCAATCGCCGCCGCCAAGCTCGGCGCCACGCGCGTCGACGCCGTTGACCTCGACGCCGACGCGCTGGCCGCGACCGGCGGCAACGCGCGCGCCAACGAGGTCGAGGTGCGCGTCTTTGCGCCGGAGCAATTGCCGCCCGGCGACTATGACGTGATGGTAGCCAACATCCTTGCCCAGCCCCTGATCGTGCTTGAGCCGCTGCTCGCGGCACGCGCACGGCCGGGCGCGCGTCTCGCGCTCGCCGGCATCCTCGACGCGCAGGCCGCCGAGGTCGTCGCCGCTTACCGTGAACATTTCGCGGCGCGCGTCGCGGCGCGCGAGGAGGGCTGGGCGCTCATCGAAGGACAGCGCCGGTGAGCGTCCTAGTCACACGCTGCCCGACGTGCGGCACCGCCTTCCGCGCGCTTCCATCCCAGCTCTCGGTCCGTAGCGGCATGGTCCGCTGCGGCAAGTGCGCCGCGACCTTCGACGGTGTCGCCAATCTCGTTGCGGAAAACGCGGCCGCCGATGCCGCCGAGCCCTCGCCGCAGCTCGGGCTGTTCGAGGCAGGCGCGCAAGCCGCAAAGCCGGCGGCGCGCGCCGTGCCGCGCCCGGCGCCGCGGCGCGTGCCCCTGGCGGATGATGAGCCGCTGCCTGAATTCCTGGAAGAAGAGCTGCCTCGGTCGCGCTACAGCTTCGCCTGGGGCCTCGTCGCGCTGATCGCGCTGGCGGCGCTCGCCGGGCAGCTCGCCTATCACTACCGCACGGAACTCGCGACTCTGGCGCCGCAGATGCGGCCGTTGCTTGCCGAGGGCTGCCGGTTTCTCGATTGCGAGCTGCGCCTGCCGCGCCGCCCGGACCTCTTGAGCATCGAGTCTTCCGACCTGCAGGCCGATGCCCGCGGCGAAAACCTGATCGTGCTGAACGCGGTGATCCGCAACCGCGCGCCCTTCGCGCAGGAGCTGCCGGCGCTGGAACTTACGCTGACCGATGCCGGTGACCGGCCACTGGTGCGCCGCGTGCTGCGGCCCGAAGACTATCTCCAGGGGTCCCCGCTGTTGAAGCCCGGGCAGGGTATGACGCCCGGCACCGATGCGGTGGTGCGCGTACATTTCGACACCGGCAGCGTGCGCGCTACCGGCTACCGTCTCTACCTCTTTTATCCCGCCTGAATGAAGACGCTGATCACCGGCTCGATCGCCTACGACACCATCATGGTGTTTCCCGACCGCTTCCGGAACCACCTGCTGCCCGACCAGCTGCACATCCTCAATGTTTGCTTCCTGACGCCCGAGATGCGCCGGGAGTTCGGCGGCACCGCGGGCAACATCGCTTACAACCTGAAGCAGCTGGGCGGCGACCCACTGGTGATGGCCGCCGTCGGCGAGGACAGCGAGCCCTATCTTTACCGCTTGCAGCGCCTGGGTATCGACGCGCGGCACCTGAAGCGCATTGCGGGCCAGTTCACCGCGCAGGCCTTCATTACCACGGATCTCGACGACAACCAGATCACCGCCTTTCATCCCGGGGCCATGAACCACGCGCATGCAAGCCACATCGATGCGACGCTCGGGGCGCAGCTCGCCATCATCTCCCCGGACGGCAAGGACGGCATGCTGCAGCACGCGCGCGAGTGCGCCGCGCACGGCATTCCGTTCATGTTCGACCCCGGCCAGGGACTGCCGATGTTTTCGCCGCAGGAACTGCTGGAATTCGTGCGCCTCGCCGACTACGTCGCGGTGAACGACTACGAGGGCAAGATGCTGGAAGAAAAGACCGGGCGCAGCCTGGAGAGCCTCGCGCGCGAAGTGAAGGCGCTCGTCGTGACGCTCGGCGCCCTGGGCTCGCGCATCTACGCGGGCGAGAGGCAGCACGAGATTCCCGTGGCGGTGGCGGAGCGCGTCGCGGATCCGACGGGTTGCGGCGACGCCTATCGCGCGGGCCTGCTCTACGGCATCGCCCAGGGCTGGGATTGGCCGCGCATCGGCCGCCTGGGCGCGGCGCTCGGCGCCCTCAAGATCGCGAGCCGCGGCGCGCAGAACCACCACGCCGATCGCGCGACGGTGGAGGCGTACTACCGCGCGTCGTTCGGCGAATCGCCCTGGGGCTAGAGCCTGGCGCGGATCTGCCTGCAGTAGGCCTCGAGTTGTTCGCGCGGCGGGTTCTTCACCGGCCACACGAGCTGCATGCCGTCACCCTCATGGCGCGGCAGTACATGCAGATGAAAATGAAACACCGTCTGCCCCGCAGGCTTGCCGTTCGCCTGGTAGATCGAGAGCCCCGGCGGCCTGAAAGCCTCGCGCACGGCGCGCGCCACGCGCACCGCGGTGCGAAACACCGCCGCCGCCTGCGCCTCGTCCAGCGCGTAGATGTTGTCGGCGTGCCCCTTGCACGCCACCAGCACGTGCCCCGGATTCACCTGGCCGAGGTCCATGAAGGCGAGGGTGGCCTCGTCCTCGTAAACGATGCTCGCCGGAATCTGCTTCGCCACGAGCTTGCAGAACACACAGTCGGCTTTCATCCGTCCCCCGGTTCGCGGTAGCCGCGGCAGGGTACCTGAAACAGCCTGCGGTCTTCCAGGCGCAGCGCGGAAAGCCTGCCGCCCCAGACGCATCCGGTATCGAGTGCGACCAGCTTTTCGGTGAGCTTCAGGCCGAGCGCAGACCAGTGGCCGCAGATTATGGGCGCCTCGCTTGGCGGGCGCAGCTCGAACCAGGGGCGGTAACCGGGCTGCGCCCGCCTGCCCTCGGCGGAAAGGTCCATCTCGCCGGAGTCGGTGCAAAAACGCAGCCGCGCCATGGCGTTGACGATGACGCGCAGGCGGTCCCAGCCCGCAAGGTCGTCGCGCCAGGCGCGCGGCCGGGCGCCGTAGAGGTGCTCGAGAAATTCCCGATGGCGCGCGCCGCGCAAGGCGGCTTCGACTTCGCGCGCCAGCGCCAACGCCTGCTCGATGCTCCACTGCGGCAGCAGGCCCGCGTGCACCATGGCATAGCCGGTCTCGACGTGCATGAGTAGCCGGTGGCGCAGCCACTCGAGTAGCTGCGGCGCGTCTGGCGCCTCTAACACTTCCTCGAGCGTGTCGTCCACGCGCTTTCTCGCGTAACCCTCGGCGAGGCACAGGAGGTGAAAATCGTGGTTTCCCAGCACGACCACCGCCGCCTCGCCCAGCGAGCGCACGAAGCGCAGCACATCGAGCGATTTGGGACCGCGGTTCACCAGGTCGCCGACAAACCACAGGCGGTCGCTCGCCGGCCGGAACTCCAGGCGCGCGAGCAGCGCCTGCAGTTCGTCCGCGCAGCCCTGAACGTCGCCGATCGCGTATGTCGCCATCGGACGCGAGTCTACAGCGCGGCGGAACTCGCACCGCGGCGTGCGAGACTAACGCCTGCCATGCTCAAAGCCCTGCGAGGCCTGTTCGACGGTCCCGAGCCACGTCCGGTACCGGGGTTCGAGCGCCGCCACCTGCAGGTCGCGGTCGCGGCGCTGCTTCACGAAGCGAGCCGCGCGGACTACGCCGAAGGTGCCGACGAACACACGATAGCGCGGCGAGCGCTCGCCGAACTGTTTGGCCTGCCGCCGCAGGAATGCATCGCGTTGCTCAAGGAAGGCCGCGCCAGGGCGGCGCAGCTCACCAGCTTCTACGCACCCGTCACCGTCATCAAGCGCGACTATTCGCTCGAGGAGCGCATCCGCCTTGTCGAGCATCTGTGGCGCATCGTCTATGCCGACGAGCAGCTCGATCCCTACGAAGACCATTACGTGCGCAAGATCGCGCACCTGCTCCACGTACCGAACACGCAAAGCATGCTGGCGCGCAACCGCGCGCGGGCCCAAACCGAGCGCAGCGCTTAGAGCGCCGCGTCCATGCGGCGGTACTGGATGGCTTCCGCGACGTGCGCGGCGCCGATCGCGTCGCGCGCCGCCAGGTCGGCGATGGTGCGCGCGACGCGCAGCACGCGATGATAGGCGCGCGCCGAGAGCGCGAGGCGCGCGATGGCCTGCTTGACGAGCGACTCGGCCCCGGCGTCCACGCCGCAGAACTGCTCGATCTCGCGCGTGCCCAGATGCACGTTGGCTTTGCCCTGGCGCGCCAGCTGCCGCCCACGCGCCTCGACGACGCGGTTGCGGATGGCATCCGATGCATCCCCATCCGCCGCCGCCAGCAGCTCCGAGTCGCGCGGCACCGGCGCTTCCACCTTGAGGTCGATGCGGTCGGCGAGCGGCCCGGAGATGCGCGCGCGGTAGCGCGCGATCGCATCCGGCGTGCAGCGGCAGCGTCCCGAGGCGTGGCCGAGGTAGCCGCAGGGGCAGGGATTCATCGCCGCTAGCAGCTGGAAACGCGCCGGAAAGCGCGCCTGGCGCGCACCGCGGGCGAGCGAAATCCAGCCCGTTTCCAGCGGCTCGCGCAGCGCTTCCAACGCCGGGCGCGCGAACTCGGGCAGCTCGTCGAGGAACAGCACGCCTTCATGCGCCAGCGAGATCTCGCCCGGGCGCGGCGGGCTGCCGCCGCCCACGAGGGCGACGCGCGATGCGGTGTGGTGCGGTGCGCGCAGCGGCCGCGCGCCCCAGCGCGCCGGGTCGAAGCCCGAATTCGAAGCCGACTGGATGGCGGCGCTCTCCAGCGCTTCGGCCGGGCTCATCGGCGCGAGAATCCCGGCAAAGCGCGCGGCGAGCATCGACTTGCCGGTGCCCGGCGGACCGACCAGCAGCACGCTGTGCCCGCCCGCCGCCGCCACTTCCAGCGCGCGCTTGGCCGCGGCCTGGCCCTTTACGTCGCAGAAATCCGCGTACGCCGGCGCCGCGGGCGAGGCGCCGTTGCCGCGCGGGGCGATGCGCGCTTCGCCGGCGAGGTGCGCGCAGACTTCGAGCAGGCTTGCCGCCGGCAGCACGATGGCGCGCTCGGCGAGCGCCGCCTGCGCGGCGTTTTCGGCGGGCAGCACGAAGGCGCGCTTTGCGCGCGCCGCACCGAGCGCCATGGCGAGCGCGCCGCGCACCGGGCGCAACTCGCCGGTCAGCGACAGCTCGCCCGCGAATTCATGGCCCGCGAGCGCCGCACCCTGAAGTTGTCCGCTGGCGGCGAGGATGCCGAGCGCGATCGGCAGGTCGAAGCGGCTCGAGTCCTTCGGTAAATCGGCCGGCGCGAGGTTGACCGTGATGCGCCGCGCGGGAAATTCGAACTGCGCATGGTGCAGGGCGGCGCGCACGCGGTCTTTGGCCTCGCGCACCTGCGCATCGGGCAGCCCGACGATGTGAAAAGCCGGCAGCCCGGGTCCGAGGTGCACCTCGACGGTCACCTCGGGCGCATCCACTCCCGCGAGCGCTCGGCTCGCCACGCTGGCCAGCGCCATCGACGCCCCCCTTCAGGGGAACAACGCGGCGGGCGGCGCGCGGTTTACCGCTTGGCTTCGAACTCGGCGACGCGCGCCTCGAGCGCCGCGAGCTTCGCCTGGGCGCGATCGAGCAGTTTCCTTTGCACGTCGAAGTCTTCGCGCACGACCACGTCGAAGCGATCGAAGAAGGCGGCCAGCAGGGCGCGCAGATTCTTCTCCAGGTCATGCGCCGGAGAGTTGCGGGCCGCCTCGCTCAGCCGCTCGCCAAGCTCCTCAAAAACACGCTTTTCGATCATGGGCGCGAGCGTAGCATGCAGGCCGCACCAAATTGGGGCGCGACGGCTGGGCTGCCGCACCTGGCCCGTGCATTGTCTTGCAGCATCTCCGTTGTCGCGTATGTATCTAGTTGAAAGAAAGCAATTTTATATCTGGCACGCGAGATGCTAACGGGTATGGGAGTTTTGTCATCCGACACCATCCTGGAGATCACCATCATGCGCAAGACCGTACTCGCTACTGCACTCGCCGCCGCTACTGCCCTGCCGGGCTTGGCCAGCGCGCAGGCCACATCGCCGCACTCCGTAGCCGGCAACATGAGCATCGTCAGCGACTACCGTTTCCGCGGCATTTCGCAAACGTTCGTGCAGTCCGCGATCCAGGGCGGCATCGACTACTCGCACTCAAGCGGCTTCTACCTCGGTAATTGGAACTCGAACGTAAGCGGCATCAGCTTCGTCGACGGCACGATCGAGACGGACTTCTATGGCGGCTACAAGTTTGGCGCCGGCCCCGTCTCCCTCGACGTCGGGCTGCTCCAGTACTACTACCCCAACGCCGAATCGGCAGGCACTAAGTACGACACCCTCGAGGCCTACATCGGTGCGAGCTGGAAGTGGCTGACGCTCAAGTACTCGTCCACCCTGGGCGACTGGTTTGGAGTAACTGCGCCCGGCCTTGAATCCAAAGGCTCCGGTTACATCGACCTTAGTGCCAGCTACGAGGTCGCGCCCAAGCTCACGCTGGTCGGCCACATCGGGCAGCAAAAGGTAAAGAACTATAGCAACCTCGATTACACCGACTACAAGATCGGCCTTACGTACGACATGAACGGTTGGGTACTCGGTGCG